>Ga0207930_1000612_pt1 | contig 11163 bp, 13 predicted proteins | sample NGESurshal092012_7_FD_184477 | JGI IMG/M metagenome (GOLD analysis project Ga0207930, IMG submission 184477) | Arctic peat soil microbial communities from Barrow, Alaska - NGEE Surface sample 210-3 shallow-092012 (SPAdes) | ecosystem: Environmental > Terrestrial > Soil > Wetlands > Peat ... | reverse complement strand
CCGTGTCAGCAGTATTGGATGTATACGAAATGAAGTAGTCCATTCGTTAACTCCCTATCCGAAAATTCATAAAAGGATAGGTATGACAAATGACTTCAGATGCAATTCTTAGGACCTACGGAGACACCTCCGCGCGGGAAGATGTCGTGCGCGATGCGCTCGAAATCCTGACCGCGAAAGAAACACAGATATTCAATATGCTTGGAAAGACTGTTGCTATCAACACAATTCACGCATATTTGACAGATACCCTAAAATATGTCATTGGGGTATTAAAATCACTTCTGATTGACTTGGAAGCTGTGATGCTAACAGGGGCGAACCCACTTAGGGACGCTGAACGACTAAGCGAAGTGAATCCATTATTGAGTGGATATGCGATAGTCTGAACATACGGGAAAAGAATCGTATGACGGAAATCCGAAGAGGTTTCCGAGTTCATTGAAAGTTGCACACTTAGTCATAACTGCTATACTAGTAGTATATGATTGATAAACTAAGGAAAAAATGTCTTACTTGTCAAAAGGATTTTTATTTTTTCCCATACCAGATTAAAACAGCAAAATTCTGTAGTCGTTCTTGTAATTTGAAAAGCAAGAGACTCTTACCTGGTTTTGAGGAAAAAAGACTTAAGAATCTTAAAAAAGTTGTTGTCGGTAATAAATTTAGATTAGGAACTCCTTCATGGAATAGTGGATTAAAGGGGTTCCAGGTTGCTTGGAATAAAGGAATTCCACAAACTGATGCCGTAAAACAAAAATTACGGGTGTCTAAATTAGGTAAACCTTCTGGGAGAAAGGGACTGCCTCTAGTTTCTATGCAAGGAAAACTGCATTGGAATTGGAAAGGAGGAATTACTGATAACAATCGAAAAGTTAGACAGTCTGTTAAATATAAAAATTGGCGTATGTCAGTTTTTCAGAGAGATAGATTTTCCTGTGTGCTTTGTGGATATAGAAGTTCTAAAAAAAGAGATATACGTGCAGACCATATAAAACCGTTTTGCAAATATCCAGAACTTAGATTTGATATAAACAATGGGAGGACACTGTGTATTCCTTGTGATATTAAATTTGGTTGGCAGCTTTTTAGAGAACAAAATCCACGTTCAGTGAATATTAACAAAATTGTTTGACAGCTGCCTCATTGGCAGTCGATGAAGGAGCAGACTACAGCGCTTCAACCAACACAACCCCTACGCGATTGACGAACATTGTTCAAATCGTCGCGAAGAACTTCAAGGTGACCCGCACTCAGCAGGACATCTCGCACTACCAGGGACAGAATGAGCTCGCACGCCAGACTTCGAAAGCCCTCATGGATTGGGCAAACGCAGCTGAGTTCGACCTCGTTCGCTCGACCCTCGTATCCGGAGTTTCCGGAACCGTTCCAAAGATGTCAGGTATTATCGAAGCGATTTCGCTCGGTACGAACCACACCTCGCACACCTCAGGAACTGTGTGGGCAGCTTCGATTCTCGATGGACTTATTCAGGGCTCGTGGGATAACTCGAATGGAGATGTTCCAACAACTCTCTACGTCGGTTCTATCCTCCGCCGAAACACTGATTACTTCACCGCGAAGACGAACGTTGTCGTTAATGCCCCTGGCATCAGCGACATCGTAAAGACCGTTTCTACTTACACGACTGCGTTCTCGACCCTTAAGGTTATGACTCATCGTTACGTACAACAGTCTGGCGATGCAACGGGCCGCGTGCTCTGTTTGAACCCAGAGAAACTCAAGATAGCTATTCTCAAGACGCCGTATATCGACACCGAGCTTGCTCGCTCTGGCGATTACGACAACCGAGCAGTTGTCGGAAAGTTCACTCTCGAAGTTCACAACCAGAACACGCAGTTCTACGCTGATGGATTTTTGAAGGCTTAACTTTTATTAGTTGTTTGCCTATTCGCGCTCACACCAGAATGCGATTCACGAATAGGCAAATTCTGGAAATAACTAAAATATATGAAGGAGATTACTTCATTCGATACCTGTTTTGGAAGTATAAAACTTAATGTACATCCGAAGATATTAAAACAGGCAGAAGCATTGAACAATGGGAAATCATTAGATGACAAAAGAACAAAAGGGTACAAGTATCTCTTAAAAATTTGTATCTCTTTAGCAAAAGAAAAATTTTATCGAAATAACTAAATGAAAATAATCAGAACTGGACACGAAGCAAGAACATCATTAAAACGCGGGCTCGACATGGTTGCGGATGCAGTGAAGGTCACTCTCGGCCCCTCTGGGCGCAACGCTATTCTCGGCAGAAAATTCCTTACCCCGCAGATAACAAATGATGGAGTTACTGTTGCGAAGTATGTGCAGTCGGATGATGAGATTGAACAGCTCGGCGTCGAGAAGGCGCGTGAGGTGTCTCAAGCTACCGATGATAATGTGCAGGACGGAACTACTACCGCCACTGTGCTTCTTCAGGCTATCTTCGAGGAAGGCTACAAGCGCCTCGTGCCTGAGAATTCCATTATCAAAAAGAACAAGGACCCTATCGCTATAAAAAATGAAATCGAAAAAGCCTGTGCCGAAGCCGTTTTGGAGCTTAATAGTCTGGGGAGGGTCGTCAGCACTAAGGAAGAAATTGAGCAGGTGGCTTTCGTCTCCGTCGAGAACCGAGAAATCGCTCAAAAAATTGCTGAAATCTACGACGCGCTTGGACAGGACGGGGTTGTTACCATTGAAGACGGCGCTGAAGAAATCGAAATCGAAATCGTTAAGGGCGTAGAACTGAAGATTGGAACCCCGACGAATATGGGAGATGAGAAAAAGGAACTCACAATAAACAAGGCTCATCTTCTTTTTACAAATACAACCGTAGAACGTGTTGAACAGGTTCAATCAATCGCTGGCAAGCTCGCGGAAAAGGGATTTACCGAATTAGTAATCATCGCTCCTGGATTTTCGAAGGAAATATTGGCGGACTTCGTAGTCAGTAAGCTAAAAGGTACCTTTACAATAGTCGCGCTTAAGCCCCCTTTCTGGACCAACAAGGAACGCCTTGAAGACATCGCACTGAAGTTTGGTGGGCTGTTCTTTGATGCGGAGAAGGGGTATGCAATCGAGACCGCCGATATCCAGCATCTCGGGGTAGCTAAGGTCGTTATGGATAAGGAAAGAACGCTCCTTATCGGTGGGACGGGTGATGTTTCTGCTCGAATTGTGGGTCTCAAAGCAGAGCTGAAGAAGACAAAGGGGGCGCTCGAAAAGTCGAAGATTGAAGAACGGATTTCCGTGCTTAATGGCGGAATTGGGATAATCCGCGTTGGTGCAAAAACCGAATCCGTTAAGGAATATCTCAAGATGAAAGTCATTGATGCTGTTGGTGCTGCAAAAGCCGCGCTTCAAGAAGGAGTTGTTCATGGCGGCGGTCTCGCACTTAAATCAGTCGCGGAAAAGTTATCCCCAACCATTCTAACGGAAGCGTTGAAAGCACCGTATAATCAGATACAGAAGAACGTCGGTCACGAGCTTCTCATTGGCGAGAATATAGTCGACCCTCTCAAAGTCACGCGAACTGCTCTTCAAAACGCCTGCTCGCTTGCTGGTATACTTTTAACAACCGAAATTGCAATAGCCGATAAAAATGAAAGAATCAAAGGAGAAAATTCAGAAGGTAATTGACCTCTATAAGGAGATGTTCCCGGAGGAGTACACGGCTTACGGGAAGCAGATGGAGGCCGAGCGTGAGACGAATCTCAACCAGTTCGCGGGAGTCTCTGGTGATAATTATATCAACCAACTCGCTCACCGCATCCCACTCACACTCGACAATTTATTCAAGTCGAAGCTCTCTGAGGATGAATACAAGTACATCTTCGATGTGAAAGAGGGGGCGGAGTGGTTCGGAAGGACATGGAAAGAATTTTCACCAGCAATAAAAATATGATAACGATAAAATGCGATTGTGGCGAATGGATAAAAAAGGATTATAATCGATGCTACCTTGAGGTTTTTTTACAAGGTTCTCTCAGGAGATGGTCGTGTCGAAATTGCGGACAGGACTGGTTTGAAATAGTAAAAGAACCTAAAGAAATCAAAAATGATTAAAATAGCCCTAGCCCTCATCGTCAAAGGAAGCGCCGAAGAAGCAAAGTGTCTTGAAGACCTTTTGGATAATTCCGCGAAGCATGTCGATGGAATTTTCATCACCTCCACCTATCGGAAGGGAGAACAGCCGAACAAGGAAGTTGGGGCGGTAGCTAAGAAATACAAGGCGAATCTCTCTACATTCGAATGGTGTTTTGATTTTGCGAAGGCACGCAATTTCAACTTCGCTCAGGTTCCGCAGGAGTATACTCATATCCTCTGGTGTGATGCTGACGATAATTTCCGAGGACTTGAAAAGCTCCGCGCTTCGATAGAGACCTACCCCCACATCGACACCCTCTCGATGAATTATATGTACTTCTTCGATGAATACAAACAGCCAACGGTGGTTCACGTGAAAACTCAGGTTATAAAGAACAACGGATGCGTCGAATGGGTTGGGGCGCTCCATGAGGATTTCCATCCTCTGCGCGAAATCGATATGAAATTTCTTATCGGCATCGAGCGTATGCACATGACCACGGAAAAGCGCATGGATGAGAACAAGATTCGAAATGTCGAGATTTCAGAGCGGGCGCTCGCATCAAACCCTGATGACCCACGACTCTACTGGAATTACGGAAACTCGCTTTTCGGTGCCGCTCAATATGCGAAGGCCAAGGAAGTCTTCTTGAAATTTATAGAGCTCTCCACTTCTGATGAGGAAAAATATCTCGTTCATACCAAACTCGCTTCGGTGGCGGCTGCTGTCGGAGATAAGGCGGGCTCGGTGAATGAGTGCCAAGTCGCTATCGGAATGAAGCCCCTCTATCCTGATGCTTACCATCTCCTCGGGCAGATTTATTACAATCAAGGAAACTACAACAAGGCGGTTGAGATGATAACCCAAGGGCTTATCAAGAAGCCGCCGTACTATTCGATTATTGTTTATAATCCTCGCGAGTACGATTTCATTCCGATGATGCTTCTCGCGAAGTGCTTCTTCCAGCTCGCTCGCCCCGACCAGGCTGTTACGTGTCTTGAGGCTTGCAAGAAAATGCAGCCGAAGAATAAGGCGGTTCTCGGTATGCTCAAGGTAATCAAGGACCAGAGCAAAGTATTTGAAAAGGCCGTGGTTACTATCCAAAAACTCAGCAAGATTACTGATGATGTAAAATTCGCGAAGGCGATTGGCAAGCTCCCGCATGATATGCAGTCTCATCCCGGAATATGCGCCCTGAAGAATACCCGGCTCATCAAGAAAGAATCATCGGGCAAGGACCTCGTGTACTATTGCGGATTCACAGAACTTGAATGGTCTCCAGAATACGCGAAGACGAAGGGCGTCGGAGGGTCGGAAGAAGCGGTATTGAATCTCTCGAAGGAATGGGCGAAGGCCGGCTGGAACGTGACTGTCTACAATAATTGCGGACACGAGGAGCAGGTCGCTGATGGTGTTACCTACAAGCCGTTTTGGTCGTGGAATTATCGCGATAAGCAGGATGTCGTTATCCTCTGGCGGTCACCGAAAGCTGTTGATTACGGAATCAACGCCGACAAGATATTCGTCGACCTGCATGATGTGATACCAGCAGGGGAGTTCACGATGGAGCGTGTGGCGAAAATCAATAAGATATTCGTGAAGACGAATTTCCATAAGTCGCTCTTCCCGAATGTTCCCGACGAGAAATTCGCGGTGATTCCGAACGGAATGGACTTCGAACTTTTCTCACAGGATGTTAAGAAAGACCAGTATCTCATGGTGAACACCTCAAGCCCCGACAGGTCGATGGATGTGCTTCCAAAACTCTTCAAGGAAGTGAAGAAGCATGTGCCCCAAGCACGATGCAAATGGGCATATGGCTTTGATGTCTTCGATAAGGTGCATTGCGACAATGCCCCGATGATGAAATGGAAGGAAGATACTCTTAAAGCCATGGAAGAAGCTGGAATCGAGAACATGGGTCGCCTTACCCAGAAGGACTGTGCGAAGCTGTATCTCGAAGCAAATATTCTCGCATATCCCACAGAATTCGCCGAGATTGATTGCATCACAGTGAAGAAGGCGCAGGCTTGCGGGGCGATACCTGTAACTACAGACTTTGGAGCCCTCGAAGAAAGCGTTCAGTTTGGAATGAAGATTCATTCCAAAAAGACTAAGGATGACTGGTGCAAGCCATTCCAATTTCATTTCGGGATTGATGGTGAGAAGGAACAGAAAGAATGGGTTGATGCTGTAGTCGAGCAATTGAAGAAGCCGATAGGTGATAGGTCGGAAATGAAGGAATGGAGTAAGAAGTTTTCATGGGGTCTCATATCTTCTAAGTGGATAGACATAATGAAATGAAAATCGGATTCCTCTGGTTTGGATTGAAGGGGCGCTACGGCCACTGGGATGATGGGCTCAAGGCCGCGATGAGGATAATCGAAAAGCACCACGAGGTTCACTATATTGAACCGACTGATGATTTTTCGGCGATGGATGTTCTCCTATTTTGGGAGGCCGGATGCACTCGCGATGGAAAGGATGGTGCGATGTATAAGAAGGTTCAGGAAAGCCCGATTCGAAAGGCGCTCCTCTTTGCGGGTGGTCCTATTAAGGATGAATACTTCCAGAATTTCGATATGGTTTTTGTCGAGAGTGCAATCAATGAAGATGAACTGAGCGTCTATGGTATTCCGAACAAACGTGCTTTTGGAGTGAATACCGATATGTTCAAACCAGAAAAACAGCCCAAAATCTGGGATGGAGCCTTTCAGGCAACCTGTGCTTCATGGAAACGACTTGAGTTGTTCTCAAAAGCGCTCGGGGATAGAGGGGTGACTTGCGGGCGCTTCCAGTCAGAAGACCCCCAGCCGCATATTGACTGCCGGGCAAACGGGACGATGGTGTTTCCTGAGATATCCTACCCCGCAATTAATTCCCTTATCAACGCTTCCCACACGGTAGTAAACTGCTCGGAAATGTGGGGAGGAGGCCAGAGGACGACGCTCGAATCTATGGCTGCTGGAATCCCTGTAATTGTGATGTCGGATAGTCCGAAGAATCGGGAATTCGTCGAAGAAAGCGGAGCGGGACTTATTGTTGAACCGAAGCCGGAGAAGATTCGTGAGGCGATACTGACGATAAAAACATGGAGTGAGGATGAGAAGAGGAAGGGACGGAAATACGTTGAAGGAAAGTGGTCGCAAAATCACTACGCTAACTCAATACTCGAATGGCTATAACCGTATCAGTCGTAATACCCACGCTTGGCGAGCGACCAGAGATGCTTGCAGAAGCAATTGCGTCTGCAAAAAATCAGACAGTTGCTCCGAAAGAAATCATCGTCGAGCAGTTTCCCGGTCGGGAGAATCCTGATAATCAGACGATGAAGATTAATCAGGGAATAAGCAAGGTTACGGCTGATGCGTATGTATTCATGGGAGACGATGACCAGCTGAAACCGAATTTCATCGAACGGATGTCGGCCGAGATGGAAAAAACAGGAGCGGATATCGTATCGAGTTTCTTCGATGATTTTGGAGACCAAGTAGGCGCCCATGGGCCGAACGCATTTCCGCTCTGTTCTACAATCGTGAAGAAATCTATATGGGAGAAGGTCGGTGGATTCCCACTGAAAGCTGGTCCTGCTTCAGATGCGCTTTTCTATCTTCTTTGTTTAGATGCTGGAGCAAAATGGGCGAAGATAGGAGACTCTCTTTATCTCTCGCGTGTGCATAAAAGCGCGTTTTCTAATACGGCTGATTGGGAATTAAGCAAGAGAAGGAAGAGAGAATTATTCGGTCATAAATACGATGGAATATGAAAATATCAGTAATTACTCCCAGCATCAGATGTGAAGGACTTAAGATTGTTCAGCAGAGTCTTGAGAAACAGACCTTCCAGGATTTTGAATGGCTTACGGAGATTGGAATCCCCGGTCGCGGCCACGATTTAAATTCCGCATACAATCGTATGCTCCGTCGTGCGCGCGGAGAACTCATCGTTTCTTTGCAGGATTTCATCAAAGCTCCTCCGCAGTATCTCCAGAAATTCTGGGATGCCTACCAGAAAGAAAAGACGGTCTTCTGGACTTCGCCTGTCGGCAAGGTCGATAACCTTGAATACACTGGGAAGATTACCTGGGACTGGCGAGCCTTTGCAGATGCCGCCATGGATTGGAAATGCTGGGAGATTGATTCAGGTGCCGCTCCGCTCGCACTTCTCAAGGAAATCGGCGGGTTCGATGAGGAGCTTGATGGCTTCTGGAGCTGTGATAATATTTCTGTCGGTTGCCGGGCGGATATCGCCGGTTACAAGGTGAAGAACCTTCTCGATAACCCTGTCATCGTTTACAATCACGATGCTCATATGGAGCACCCGTTCCGTGCGCGTTTCCTGCCGCAGATAAATAATGACCGAATGGAACTCTTTCGGAACGGACTAAAAATCAATTATTTGGTATAATATACTCAATGGACACTTTTAATGAGCTCAACGTCGACCCGATGGAGGGGGCTGAAATCATGAAGCTCGCGAATATCAGTGTTGAAGACCTTCGGGGTAATGAAGCACTTCAGAAGGTTCGGGGCATTATGTCGTTCTTTCAGGGGAAGACCGACAAGGCATATATGATAACAAAGCTCATCGCGGGTAAGCCTGGCATCAATTCGATTGACCATTTGTATGGTTATGCCACGCTTAGGACTGATTACGATAAGATGTCGGTTCAGCTTAATAATATTAAGGAGCAAATTTCATACTATGAACGTTAGTACTTTTACGCAGACAGTCCAGCCGAAAGGCAATACATCGACCGATATCGTGAGCGGGATGGGAATTCCCGCATTCGATAGCGTCGTTCGTACTTTGACGAATTCGACGACTGAAAGCTATGCCTTCTCTAAGGCTGGAAAGGCAGTTGCTACGGTAACTGTGGTTTATACTGACTCAACCCTTGGGACGCTTGCAAGCGCCGTTAAATCATAGTTGTGGTATAATGTTGGTATACAAGCGGATACCTCCACTACTTGTTTTATTAAAATAATAAAACACAGTGACTCTCTCAGACATTTCAATTAAAGCTCGGGACCTTGTAAACGCAAGCTCTACGACTTATCCGAACGCCAATCTCCTCATCGATATCAATCTCTGGTATCAGAAGGTAGCGACGATGATTCTGGACTGCCAGGACGACAGTGACTTCGATGATTCGAATAATACGACCTATCCGCAGGAGACTACTCCACTCGTAGACCTCCAGCGAGATTTTCCTATTTCTCAAGCCCTACAAATTCTACAGATTAAGCGCCTTGATGTAACTTACGATGGCGTGAATTACTATCGTGCTCGGGCTATGGACGATTCGATGGTGAAGCAGGGTTTTCCCCCAGTAAGCGGAGCGACGACGATGGATGCGACGGTGGATGCTCGGTATACGAAGCAACAGCCTTACTTTGATTACAAGTACGGGTCTATTTGGCTGTACCCACGAGCACAGACTGGAGATGCCGCCGCAGGAGCTCAGATGGTCGCAGAGTTCAGCCGTGCAGTTGTACCTTTTTCCGCGAATGATTTGACGAACGGAACAGCAATCCCCGGATTCGACCTCCCCTTTCATCCTATCCTCGCTTACGGTCCAGCAATGGAGTTTGCACAGAAGCGTGCCCTTCCTCAGCTGAATGCGATTGTCACTCAGCTTCAGGATTACGAGAATCGCTTGAAGAAAGCGTATGGGAACAAGGATAAGGATATCAAGCTGACGATGATTCCGTACGATGTGCCCGAGGATAGCTATAACCGATAATTATGATTAAACAATTTTTACACACGAAGATAGGGGCTCGGGTCGGTTTTGCTCTCGGGATTTCTGGATTCAATCGTGTGGAAGTAAAAAAGAACGGAAAGACAGTTGCTCGTGCTTTTAATTCAAGAACGAATAAAGGAGCTGCTCTCATGGCCTCTCTATTTTCTGGCTCATCCCTCGGTTCGATAACAACACCGCTTCCTCCTCTTTATATCGCCCTTTCGACCTCAGTTCTTACACCGGCATCTGGAGATACTACACTTACGGGGGAAACCTCCTCTTCTGGTCTCGCTCGGGCATTGGGCACAGCAGGTTCATATAGTGCACCTGGAGCGTTAGACGGAGCAGCTTCATATACCATAGCTCACTCGTTTACTTGTGGTGTAACTGGCCCTATTACAATTAATTCACTGGGGCTCTTCGATGCGGTTTCAGGAGGAAATCTTTGCGCAGAGGTAAATCTTGGAGCAGCTTCAACTCTCGTTTTGAATGATGTGATAGCTCCAACTTGGACGATAAATATATGATTCATGGGACCGCAACTCGATAATAATTCAGTCTTCACATCGGGTAATCATTCATTCACGGTAAATTCGGGAAATAATCTTGTCATGGTCGTGTGGGCGATAGGAGCAATCAGTTCGGGCCCGGTTCAGCCTTCCGCAACTTATAATGGAGTTGCTGTAAATTTTCCGAATTCACCCGCGTTTAACGGAGGAAGTAATGCAGCGGCTCCCTGGATAGGATATATAATCAATCCTCCGACTGGCTCACACACTTTTTATTCAGATTACGGAGCAAATGTCGCAGTGTTCCATAATGTTGACCAGTCGGCTCCATTTTCCAGTCATAATCAACTAGCTCAGTATGGTCTTTATGGTTCGAGTATTTGTTATATAAATACAAATTTTGATTATTCGGTAATCCTAAAGGGAAGCTGGGATGGACAGACAAATACAAATTACATCGGTCTGGCTGATGCTTCGGGTGAGACAGGGGGGCAACTTATCGTAGCAAATGCGACTCCGCGTTGGTCGTACAAGAGTTCAACAACTGCCGGAGCGTATTCTGTTGGGTGTACATGGAGTATTGGACAGTCAGAGGATAGTGCTCTTCAGGCGGTCGAGCTTAAATGGTCAGGTCCGATTTATGTGAATGCGGCAACTTCTGTAGCCAATAGCGCATCAAGGACAGTATCAGCTTCCCGAACAACGACAAATTACCGAGCAATAATCCAGACCGCTTCTTATGGTGCTGGCAGGGTAATGACTGCGGGGAAATATGTTGCGGAAGCAATATCGATGAGCGTTGCAAATTCTGCAAG
>Ga0207930_1000611_pt1 | contig 11172 bp, 9 predicted proteins | sample NGESurshal092012_7_FD_184477 | JGI IMG/M metagenome (GOLD analysis project Ga0207930, IMG submission 184477) | Arctic peat soil microbial communities from Barrow, Alaska - NGEE Surface sample 210-3 shallow-092012 (SPAdes) | ecosystem: Environmental > Terrestrial > Soil > Wetlands > Peat ... | reverse complement strand
CCCTCAGGCAGCGGCGGGAGCGGATCGCCTTCGGGCAGCCCGGAGTCGACAAAGCCGAGGAACCGCTGCCTGACGCCCAGGATGTCGCGTGCCATCGCCATCTCGGCCCGCCTGATCCCCGGCAGATCGGCCCTGATCTCCGGCCGGTCCATCGCCTTGTTCAGGATGTCGCCGCGCTCGCCGCCGGTCAGCGTGCAGACCAGGACGTCGGCGCCGTCGCGGACGTAGCGCGCCATCGTCGCCGCGCCCTTGCTCGACTCGTCATCCGGATGAGCGTGCACCGCCATCAGCCGCAGCGGCCCGTCGCCGTAGGCGGGCGTCCCGCTACCCGCCGGCACTGGCTCGGGCGCAGCAGGAGACTGGCCGAGACTTACTGATGACATCGGGAGATCCCTCTCGACAGCCGGCTGAAACGAGCAGATCATGCGGCCGACCGGGAAATCCCCGGCTGGCGCGAATAGCATGATTGCCCCAGGCCTGAACAAGCCAGACCGGCGTCGGCATTCCGCCGCGGCGAGCCAGCCTACTAGCCGAGGGCCCCTGTCCGGTCATCATGATCGCGTCATCAGCCGGTCATGATCGCGTCCGGCCCGCGACGCGGGGCAGCCCGAGCGCTTTTCTCCGCATTCGTGCGGATTACCAATGCTGCGGGTGGCCAGATAGGTCTCCCCGCCCGAGGTTCACGCTCGTTTATTTGTTCGAAAAAATTTTCTGACCTGTAGATGGTTGAATTGAGTCGGATGGACAAAGTAGTCTCGATGGATTACCCCCTCACGAGGGGCCCGGTTCGGGCCCGGCGGATTGTTCAGTTCCGCACAGCGGATGCGAGGAGTGCTTGTGACCGAGACCCGCGACGACACTGTGACCTGGCTCACCCAGGAGGCGCACGACCGGCTCAAGACGGAGCTGGACTACCTCTCCGGCCAGGGCAGGATCGACATCGCCAAGAAGATCGAGGCGGCTCGGGACGAAGGCGACTTGAAGGAGAACGGCGGATACCACGCCGCCAAGGAAGAGCAGGGCAAGCAGGCGGCGCGGATCCACCAGCTCACCCACATCCTGACGCATTCCCGGGTCGGCGAGCCGCCGAGGACCGACGGTGTCGTCGGTCCCGGGATGACGGTGACGGTCCGGTTTGAGGGCGACGACACCGAGACGACCTTCCTGCTCGCCTCGCGCGAGGAGAGCGGCGCGCCGATCGACGTCTACTCGCCGCGGTCGCCGCTGGGAGCGGCCATCTCCGGCAAGAAGGTCGGCGAGACGGCCAAGTACAACCTGCCGAACGGCAAGCCGCTCAGCGTGGAGATCATCGACGCGGTGCCGTACGGCGGCATGTAAGACGAGGTCCGCAGGCCGGAAGAGGACGGCCCGGGCCGCAAGGCCCGGGCCGTTCCGCATCCGCCACCTGCCAGCTAGATCCTGATCAGGCGACGAGCTCAGGCTCGTGTGTCGGGGTGCTGCCCGCCGCGGGCGAAGCGCCGCGCAGCGGGATCTCCTTGATCAGCCAGGCGAGCCCGAACACGATCGCGGCGGCCGGCGCCGCCATCAGGAACACCGCGTCGATGCCGTGGGCGATGCTGTAGAAGACGGCGTCCCGCATCGCGCCATGCAGGTGCGTCACCGTCTGCGGGTTGATGTTGTTGCCCGACGCGGGCAGCGCCGCGCCCGGGAGCTTGCTGGTCATGGAGCTGTGCAGTACCCGGATGAAGACCGCGCCGAAGATCGAGACGCCGATCGAGCCGCCGATCTGCTGGAAGAACGCCCGCGAGCTGCTCGCCACGCCCATGTCGCGCGGGTCGACGCTGTTCTGCGCGATCAGCGTGGTGATCTGCATCAGGAAGCCCATCCCGATGCCGAAGACCAGGAAGTAGGCCATCGACGTCCACCGGGAGGTGTACGGACCGAGCTGCGCCAGCAGCAGCATCCCGACGGTCATGATCGCGCCGCCGATGATTGGCAGCGCTTTGTACCGGCCGGTCCGCACCGTCACCCGGCCGCTGATCAGCGAGGTCACGGTCGAGCCGAGCATCATCGGGATCAGCAGCAGGCCGCTTACCGTCGGCGAGGCGTGCTGGACCGTCTGCTGGTAGAGCGGCAGGAACGTCATCGCCCCGAACATCGCCAGGCCGAGCAGGAAGCTCATGCTGGTGGCGAGCGTGAAGTTGCGGTTCCTGAACACGTGCATGGGCAGGATCGGCTCGGTCGCCCGGTTCTCGACCCAGATGAACGCCCCGATGGCCAGGACGGCGACCGCGATCAGAAACATGATCGTCGAAGATCCCCACGCGTACTGGCTGCCGCCCCAGGTGGTGACCAGCACGATCGCAGTCGCGCCCACGGCGAGCACGCCGGCGCCGAGATAGTCGATCTTGTGCTGCACCTTGTGCTTCGGCAGGTGCAGCGTCGCGATGATGTAGGCCAGCGCGGCACCGCCGACCGGCATGTTGATGTAGAAGATCCAGCGCCACGACAGCGTGTCCGTGATGTAGCCGCCGACCAGCGGCCCGGCGATCATCGCCAGCATCATCGCGGCCATCATGTAGCCCATGTACTGGCCCCGCTCGCGCGGTGAGACCAGGTCACCGATGGTGGCCAGGGCACCGACCATCAGGCCGCCGGCCCCGAGTCCCTGCAGCGCGCGGAACGCGATCAGCTGGTCCATCGAGTGCGACAGGCCGGACAGCGCCGAGCCCACCAGGAAGATGACGATCGCGGCGATCAGCAGCCGCTTGCGCCCGTACAGGTCGCCGAGCTTGCCGTACAGCGGCGTGGTGATGGTGGAGGCGAGCACGTAGGCAGTGACCACCCAGGACAGGTGGTTCAGGCCGCCGAGATCGCCGACGATCCGCGGCAGCGCGGTGGACACCACGAGCTGGTCGAGCATGGCCAGAATCAGCGCCAGCAGCAGCCCGGGCAGCACGATCATCACATCGCGCCGGCGCCCGAACGCTGGCGCGGGTTGCCCGCCAGCGACCGCCTCAACCTCAGCCATGTCTAGGCTCCTCTTTCTGTCCTGTTAGTAACCTACTTGCCGACCGGCTAGTATCTTGACGTGAGGCAGGATAAGCTCCTAACTAACCGGTCGTCAAGTAGGTTACAGCAGAGGCAGGCGTCACGATGAACGACATCGCCGAGGTCAGGGTGGCCACGGCGGCCGATGCCCAAGCCGACGTCAGGACCGACACCAGGACCGACGCCAGGTCCCGCACCGACACGCGCGCCCGCATTCAGCAGATCGCCGTCGAGCTCTTCACCGAGCACGGCTACGAGGGTACATCGCTGCGGGAGATCGCCGAGCGGCTCGGCGTCACCAAGGCGGCGCTGTACTACCACTTCAGGTCCAAGGAAGACATCATCCAGAGCCTCGTCGAGGACTACCAGGGGCAGATGGATGCGCTGATCGACCTGGCCAGGTCCGAGCCGAGGACCGCAAAGACCAGGCGCGAGATCCTGGACCGGTACGTGGACATCGTCGCCGAGCGGGACCAGGTCTTCCGCATGCTGCACCAGAACCAGGCTGTCCTGAACACGATGGCGTCGGCGGTGCGCACCCTCAAGACCGCCCCGCGGCGCCTGGTCGACCAGCTCGTCGAGCCGGACGCGCCGCTGCGCGAGCGGGCCAGGATGATGATGGTGCTCGGCGCGATCAGCGTCGGCTGGATGTACCTCGCCGACCAGGTTCCTGACCGCCACGAGCTGAGCGAGGTGGTCTCCGGCCTGGCCAGCGAGTTCGCCCGGTGCGAGCCGGGCCTGCCGGGCTAGCAATGCTAGCCGCTCACGCCGGGTTCCCCGCGGCGGCGGTGGCGCGCACCAGCGGAGTTGTCCGGTAGCTGACAGCCGTCGCCAGCGCGATCACCGTTGAGGTCCGGAGCACGCCGGGCACGTCGACGATCGCGTCGATGACCCGCTGCAAGTCGGCGTTAGTCCTGGCGACCACGCGGCACAGCATGTCGCCCGGTCCGGTGATCGTGTGTGCTTCGAGGATCTCGCCGATGCGGGACAGCCGCCCGGCCACCTCGTCGCGCCCGCCAGACTGCCGGAGCTCGACCGTGATGAACGCCGTCACCACGTGCCCGAGAGCGGCCGGATCGATGTCAGGCCCGTAGCCGGTGATCACGCCCCGGTCGGCGAGCCGGTCGAGCCTGGCCTGCACGGTGCCCCTGGCCACGCCGAGCCGGCGGGACGCCTCGAGGATGCCGACCCGCGGCTCGGCGGCGAACAGCTCGATCAGCCCGGCGTCGAGGTCATCCAGCACAGTTCAGCCCTCCATCGCATCCTGTTCAACTCAGCGACCGTCTCACGATAATCATTGAGCAAACTATCCAGCATCTCAACTGACTGTTGCGCATCTTGTCTTGTTAGCCGATGCTGCGAGGGAGGACTGCGCCGTCAGCCATCTGACCGCCAGCAATCCGACGGCCAGCAATCCGCCCGCCAGCAAGGAGCGCGACCCATGACCGCAGAGACCGCAGCAGCGCACGGCAGCGCCGGACAGGCAGATGATTTCCCCGTCACCGGCATGGACGCGGTCGTCTTCGCGGTCGGCAACGCACGCCAGGCGGCGCACTTCTACTCGACCGCCTTCGGCATGCGGTGCGTGGCCTACCGCGGCCCGGAGACTGGCTGCCGTGACGAGGCTGGCTACGTGCTGGAATCCGGCTCGGCGCGGTTCGTGCTGCGCGGTCCGGTCACCACCGGAACCGACCTGGCCAGGCATGTGGCCGCGCACGGCGACGGTGTGATCGACCTGGCCATCGGCGTGCCGTCGGTGCAGGACGAGTTCAGCTACGCGGTGGCCCACGGCGCCCGGGTGATCGAGGAACCGCATGTCGAGGAGGACTCCTTCGGCAAGGTTCAGCTGGCGTCGATCGCCACTTACGGAGACACCCGGCACACGCTGATCCAGCGCGGCGACTACGCCGGCCCGTACCTGCCCGGCTATGTCGTCGCCGGCCCGCTGGTGACCCCGGCGCAGGCTCCGTACTTCACGGCGGTCGACCACTGCGTGGGCAACGTCGAGCTCGGCCGGATGGACGAGTGGGTCAGCTTCTATCACCGGGTGATGGGCTTCACGAACATGAAGGAGTTCGTCGGCGACGACATAGCGACCGAGTACTCGGCCCTGATGAGCAAGGTCGTGGCGGACGGCTCCCGCAAGGTCAAGTTCCCGATCAACGAGCCGGCGGCCGGCAAGAAGAAATCGCAGATCGACGAGTACCTGGAGTTCTATGGCGGACCGGGCGTTCAGCACATCGCGCTGACCACCGACGACATCGTGGCGGCCGTCCGGCACATGCAGGCGGCCGGCGTGACGTTCCTGCCGACGCCGGACAGCTATTACGACACGCTCGGCGAGTGGGTCGGCGACACCAGGGTGCACCTCGACGAGCTTCGCGAGCTGCGGATCCTGGCCGACCGCGACGAGGACGGCTACCTGCTCCAGATCTTCACCAGGCCCGTGCAGGACCGGCCGACGGTGTTCTTCGAGCTGATCGAGCGGCACGGTTCCGAGGGCTTCGGCAAGGGCAACTTCAAGGCCCTGTTCGAGGCCATCGAGCGCGAGCAGGAACGCCGCGGCAACCTCTGACCCGCCTCGCGGCCGGTGAGCGCGATGCGGCACGGCAGCTGGGCGGCTCAGTTGCTGATAGCAATCGTCGAATTACTGATCGTGACTGCCTCGTGCGGGGCATCATGAGCCTGTGACACGTCCGCCCGCACCAGGCCACGGCGCGCAGACCGCGCCAGCGCCGGTGCCCGTGCCTGCCCAGCCGAACCCAGCCGCCGACGCTCCCCCGCCCTCGGACGCTCCCCCGCCCGCCGACGCCCCTGCGGCCTCGGACGCTCCTGCGGCCCGCGCTCATCTGGCCGCCCCGCCGCGCCAGGCTCCCGTGACCACCCAGGCCACCCAGGCCACCCAGGACGCGCCAGCACCGGCCACTGCCGACCGGGGCCTGGCCGAGTGGTGGCGAAGGCTGCTCGCGTTCGTCATCGACAGCCTGGTCCTGACTCTCGTCACCGGCGCCCTGTGGGGACGGCTGCTCGCCTCGTTCGCCAGCCGGATGAGCAACGCGGTGAACGCCCCGGCCGCCGGCACTCCCGGCGCGCACGGCGCGGTCGGGCGCGTGTTCGGCAACACGACCGGGCCGTACCTGATCGTGCTAGTCGCCACGATCGTCGTGGCGATCATCTACTACTGGGTGCTCACCGGATACTGGGGCACCACGATCGGCAAGCGGGCTCTTGGCACGTGGGTCGTCTCGGCGGGCGACCGCACCAGGATCAGCCTGCCCGTGTCGTTCCTGCGGGCCCTGATCTTCGTGCTAGGCGGCGAGGTCGTGCCCTTCTTCTTCCTCGTCGACAACCTGTGGCTGGTCCGGGACAAGCGGCGGCAGGCCCTGCACGACAAGGCGGCCCGCACCCTGGTGGTCAGGAACCCGCCTCACAGGAACTGAAGCGAGTAGCCGGCCGCCGCCAGCGCCGCGACGATCACCTCGCGGTGGTCCGGCCCGCGCGTCTCCAGCTGCAGCGTGACCTCCACCTCGTCGATCCGCAGGCCGACCGATACCCGCTCGTGCACGACGTCGAGCACACTGGCACCGAGCGCGCCGATCTCGGTCAGCAGCGCGGCCAGCGACCCCGGCAGATCGGGAATCCGGCACCGTACGGCGAGGTACCGCCCGGCCGCGGCGAGACCGTACCGCAGGACCCGGGACAGCAGCAGCGGATCGATGTTGCCGCCGGACAGCACGACGACGACCGGCGGCTCGGCCGCGCCCGGATGCTCGAGCAGCGCCGCGACCCCGGCCGCCCCGGCTGGCTCGACCAGCTGCTTGCCCCGTTCCAGGCAGGTCAGCAGCGCCCTGGACAGGCCCTCTTCGGTGACTGTCAGCATCTGGCCGACGAGCTCTTGGATTATCTGAAACGTAATCGCACCCGGTACTGCCACTGCGATGCCGTCCGCCATCGTCGGAGCTGCCGTCACACCGACCGGACGGCCAGCGGCCAGCGAGCCGGGAAACGGCGCCACCGCCGCCGCCTGCACGCCGATCACCGCGGGCGCCGGCGCCGCCTCGCCCGCTGCGCTCCACGTGCCGGGCCGGCCGCGAACCGCGGTCGCGATGCCGGCGATCAGCCCGCCGCCGCCAACCGGGACGACCACGGTGCGGGCCTGCGCGCACTGCTCCATGATCTCCAGGCCGACTGTGCCCTGGCCGGCGATGATGTCGGCGTGCTCGAACGGGTGGATCAGCGTCGACCCGGCCTGCTCCGCGATCTCGGCCGCCCTGGCCAGCGCCTCGGTGAGGCTCGCACCGTGCAGCACCACCTCCGCGCCGTACGCGCGGGTGGCGCTGAGCTTAGGCAGCTGGACGTTCTCCGGCATGACGACCGTCGCCCTGATGCCGAGGATCGACGCGGCCAGCGCGACGCCCTGAGCATGGTTGCCCGCGCTGGCGGCGATCACCCCGGCGGACTGTTCTGCCTCGGTCAGCCGGGAGATCCGCAGGTACGCGCCGCGGATCTTGAACGAGCCTGCCCGCTGCAGGTGCTCGCATTTCAGCCAGACGGGCCCGCCGACGAGGTCAGAGAGGGCCCTGGAGGGCAGCATCGGCGTCTGGCGCACCACGCCGCGCAGCGCGTCCCGGGCCAGCCTGACGTCCTCGTAGCCGACCGGCGGCAACTTGGTCATACCGGCAGTCTGGCACCGGCCGGCGACCGGCCGCCGGCCGCTCCGCGTCCCAGCATCCCGCTCCGCTCCCCAGCTCCGCCGCCGACGGTTGAATCCAGCTAGATGAATGTGCCATTCATCCTCGGCTTCCCAGCTGAATGGCACATTCATCCGGGGCTGTCGGCACCGCGCGCTGGTCGAATCGCGGGTGCCGGCGCTGGTCGCATCCGGGGCCAGCACGGCGTGCTGGTCAAACTACGCGAATCGGGCTCAGCCAGCGGGCCAGTAGCGACTGCCCGCGGAGATCAGGGCGGCGGCGCCGACCAGGCCCGCGCTCAGGCCGAGCGCAGCCGGGACGACCCGCACCTGCCGGGCGAACTCGAGCCTGGCGTGCACGGCCAGCGCCTCCTGAAGCGGCTCGAACAGGAGCGATCCGGCCTGCGACAGCCCGCCGCCGACCGCGACCACGTCCAGGTCGCACAGGCTGGTGGCGGACGCGATCGCGATGCCGAGCGCCCGGCCGGCCCGGCGCAGCGCCTCCCTGGCGACGGCATGTCCCTGGGCCGCGTCGGCGGCCAGGTCTTTCGCCGTCATCCCCGGCTGGTCAGGACGCCAGCCCTCGGTCTGCGCCCATGCCGCCAGGGCCGGACCCCTGGCGATCGCCTCCAGGCACCCCCGGCCGCCGCACATGCAGGGCGGCCCGTCGGGATAGACGACGACGTGGCCGATGTGACCGGCGTTGCCGGACGCACCCTTGATGAGCCGGTTGTTCAGGATCAGCCCGCCGCCGACTCCGGTCGAGACAACCATGCCGAGAACGTTGCGCCAGCCGCGGCCCGCGCCGCGCCAGTGCTCGCCGGCGGCCATGCAAATAGCGTCGTTGTGCACCCGGACCGTCAGCTGGCCGCCGAACCTGGCGGCCAGCCTGTCCTTCAGCGGGAACGCGCGCCAGCCAGGGATGTTCAGCGGCGAGACCACCCCGGACGGCCACTCCATCGGGCCGCCGCAGCCGCAGCCGATCCCGGACAGCTCGGCCGGGTCAGTTACCTTCGCGGTGTCGAGCACCTGCACCAGCAGGTCCTCCAGGGTCCGCCAGAGCGGCTCCGCGTCGAGGTCATGTGGCGTCGGAACCTGGTTCCAGGTGATCACCCGGCCGCCTGGCTCGACCACGCCCGCCGCGATCTTCGTCCCGCCGATGTCGATCGCCAGAACGGGCCCGCCGGATGATCCGCTTTCAACCATTTTGCGCCTCCCAAGATGCGGACCAGGCCACGCGCGACATAGTGTCGAATGGTGCAGCCACGAAGCCAGCCATCATCAGCCACCGCCACGTCAGCCGCCCCAGCAGTCAAGACCCTCAGCGAACTGCGCGCAAGCGGACATCAGTTCAGGAGTGTCAAGGACGAGGTCCGGCAGAACCTGCTCGCGCATCTGCGCGCCGGCGAGGATCCCTTTCCGGGCATTCTCGGCTTCGATGACACGGTGCGCCCGCACCTGGAACGAGCGCTGATCGCCGGTCACGATCTCATCCTGCTCGGCGAGCGCGGCCAGGGTAAGACCAGGCTCATCCGCACGCTGACCGGCCTGCTCGACGAGTGGTCACCGGTGGTCACCGGATGCGAGATCAACGATCACCCGTACGCTCCGGTCTGCGTCAGGTGCCAGCGCCTGGCGGCCGAGCTTGGCGAGGAACTTCCCGTCAGCTGGCACCGTCGCGACCAGCGGTACGGCGAGAAGCTGGCCACCCCGGACACCAGCGTGGGCGACCTGATCGGCGACATCGACCCGGTCAAGGTCGCCGAGGGCCGCACGCTCGGCGACCCTGAGACCATCCACTACGGCCTGGTGCCGCGCACGAACCGCGGCGTCTTCTGCCTGAACGAACTGCCCGACCTGGCCGAGCGGATTCAGGTCTCGCTGCTCAACGTGCTGGAGGAGCGCGACATCGCGGTCCGCGGCTACGCGCTGCGGCTGCCGCTCGACATCGTGCTCGTGGCCAGCGCGAACCCGGAGGACTACACCAACCGAGGCCGGATCATCACCCCGCTCAAGGACCGGTTCGGCGCCGAGATCCGCACCCATTACCCGCTGTCCCTCGACGACGAGCTCGCCGTGGTCCGCCAGGAGTCGGAGATCGCCTGGGGCGGCGAGAACACCGACGCCGTGCTGCCGAGGCACCTAGTCGAGGTGATCGCCAGGTTCACCAGGCTGGTGCGCACGTCGCCCGCGGTGGACGCGCGATCGGGCGTCTCGGCCCGGTTCGCGATCGCCGCCGCCGAGGCGGTAGTCGCCGCGGCAGTCAGGCGCGCCGCGATCACCGGCGAGGATCAGGCCGTCGCCAGGATCTGCGACCTGCCGACCATCGTCAGCACGCTGCGCGGCAAGGTCGAGTTCGAGGTCAGCGAGGAAGGCCGGGAGCAGGAGGTGCTTGAGCACCTGCTGCGACGCGCGACCGCCGACACCTTCCGGGCGCACCTGGGCAGCGCCGACCTGTCCGGCCTGGTGACCAGGTTCGCGGAGGGCGGCAGCGTTGAATCTTCTGATCTTCTGCCTGCCGCCGAGCTGCTCCGCAGAATCGGCGAGGTGCCAGGGCTCGCGAAGATCATGGAACGGCTGGACGGAGACGGTGGCGAGTCGTTCGGGCAGGCAGCGGCCGCCCTGGAGTTCGCGCTCGAGGGGCTCTACCTGATGCGCAGGCTGTCGAAGGATGCGGTGGACGGCGGCGCCATCTACCGTGCCTGAACGGGAGGGCAGCAGGTGACCGGCTACCGGTACGGCCTTTATCACGGCGGGCCCGACCCGCTTGAGCCGCCGTACGACGTGCGGGGCGCGGTGGACGCGCTCGGCGAGTCCGTGCTGAACGGCGACGACCCGGCGAGTGCGCTGCGCGACCTGCTCCGGCGCGGGATGACCGACCGCCGCGGCCTGGACGACCTGCTCAGGCAGGTACGGGAGCGCCAGCGGCAGCTGCGCAGGAGCGGCCGGCTCGACGGCATACTCGAGCAGGCCAGGGCGCTGCTCGATACGGCCATCGGGCAGGAGCGGGCGGAGCTGTTCCCCGATCCGAGCGATGACGCAAGGCTGCGCGAGTCCGAGCTCGATGCGCTGCCGAACGACACGGCCGGCGCGATCAGGGACCTGTCGGACTACCAGTGGCGCAGCCAGGCCGCCGCGCAGACCTTCGAGCAGCTTAAGGAGCTGCTCAGGCGCGAGGTGCTGGACAGCCAGTTCCGCGGCATCAAGGAGACGATGTCGGAGTCCGGCTCCGAGGAGATGCAGCGAGTCAAGGAGATGATGGCCGCGCTCACCGACATGATCGAGGCCGACGCCCGCGGCGATCACACCCAGCAGGACTTCGACTCCTTCATGCAGCAGTACGGGGAGTTCTTCCCCGACTCGCCGCAGAACCTGGAGCAGCTGGTCGACGACCTGGTGCGCCGGATGGCGGCCGCGCAGCGACTGCTGAATTCGCTGACCGACGAGCAGCGGGACGAGCTGGCCGGGCT
>Ga0207930_1000607_pt1 | contig 11226 bp, 9 predicted proteins | sample NGESurshal092012_7_FD_184477 | JGI IMG/M metagenome (GOLD analysis project Ga0207930, IMG submission 184477) | Arctic peat soil microbial communities from Barrow, Alaska - NGEE Surface sample 210-3 shallow-092012 (SPAdes) | ecosystem: Environmental > Terrestrial > Soil > Wetlands > Peat ... | reverse complement strand
ATCCTTGCCGGCCTTGTTGGCGTAAAACGCGAAGGTCATGATGGCATTGTAGCCGATGATGGCCTGGGTGTTGGCGTCGGTGCCAAACTCCTTCTTGTAGTTGGCGAGCCAGTCCTTCACTTTGCCCTTGGCCGTATCTTCGTAAGGGATTTCGAAGCCCGAGGCGGCGTAGAGGCCTTCCACGGCGTCCTTGCCGAGCAGCGGCACTTCAAGCACGTTGGTCGGCGTGGCGCCGAGGAAGGTCACGTCCCATCCGAGTTTCCTGGCCTCGCCCATCGCGCCGATGGTTTCGCGGATGACGGTGCCGAGCATGACCATATCGCAGCCGTCGGATTTCATCTTGGCGATCTGCGCGCTGAAATCGGACGCGCCGCGCTTGTAGCTGGTGATGGAAGCCGGCGTTACCTTCATCGCCGCGAGCTGCTCCGTGAAACCTTGCAGCACGCTTCTGCCGTACTCGTCGTCCTGATGCATCAGGCAGGGCTTCTTGAAATTCTTCGCTTCCATCATGTATTTGAGCGCGGCGCGGGTGCTCTCGACATAGGGCAGCAGGTTATTGAACTTCAGCCGCTCCTGCGGCTTCGCCGGGTCGAACTTGAAGGTGAATTCGGCCGCGGTCAGCGGAAACAGCTGCAACACACCCGCATCGAACAGAATGTCCTGCGCGGCAAGCACTGTCGGCGAACCCATCGGGCCGACCATGGCGAAAACCTTGTCGCTCTCGATCATCTTCTGCGATGCCAGCACCGCCTTCTTTGGATCGTAACTATTGTCCTCGAGGATCATCCGAAGCTTGCGGCCGTTGATGCCGCCGGCAGCGTTGATTTCCCCGACCGCCATTTTCATGCCGTTGGAGACCGGCACGCCCCATACCTTGATCGGGCCGGACAGGTCCTGATGGGTACCGATCACGATCTCGGTCGGCGAGATACCTTCATTGGTGACCTTGGTCTGCGCGAGGGCCGGCAGATGGGTCAGCACAAGGGCGCCCACCGCGAGGCCCAGCGCCTTGAACGATTTCGACATGGCAGTCTCCTCCTGTTTGGTCTCGTTGGCCCGTGTTGGGCGAAGGGTGGGGCCTTCGAATCCCTCGCCGTTTTTGCGAATATCTGCGCCGCTTCAGGCTGCCGCGCGGCCATACATGGCCTCGATCTCGATCGCATAACGCTTGTTCACGAAATTCCGCTTCAGCTTCATGGTCGGCGTCAGCTCCTCGTCCTCGGGGGTGAGCTGGCGTTCGATCAGGAAGAACTTCTTGATGGTTTCGACCCGCGCGAAATTGGCATTCACCGTCTCGATCTCGCGCTGGATCAGATCCTGGACCTCGACCGCCCGGCACAGGCTGGCATAATTGGTGAAGGGAATGTCGTGATCCTGGGCGAATTTCTCGACGTTCTCCTGATCGATCATGACGAGGCAGGTCAGATAAGGCCGCTTGTCGCCGATCACGACCGTGTCCGAAATATAGGGCGAGAATTTGAGCTGGTTCTCGATTTCCGACGGCGTGATGTTCTTGCCGCCCGAGGTAATGATGATGTCCTTCATCCGGTCAGTGATCTTGACAAAGCCCTCATTGTCGATCGAGCCGACGTCGCCGGTATGCAGCCATCCTTTGGCGTCGATGGTCTCGGCGGTCTTTTCGGGCTGATTGAGATACCCCATGAACAGGTAGTCGCCCTTGATCAGGATTTCGCCCTCGGGCGAGATCCTGACTTCGCCCCAGGGGGCGGCCTTCCCGACCGAGCCGAGCTTGATGCGATCCGACGGCATCAGGGTGGCGACGCCGCAATTTTCGGTCTGGCCGTAGACCTCGCGCATGTCGATGCCGAGCGCGAGATACCAGCGGATCAGGTCCGGTGCGATCGGCGCCGCCCCGGTAAAGGCTATCCGGCAGCGGTCCAGCCCGAGCATGCGCCTGATGTTGCGGAACACCAGCCAGTACGCGGCCTGGTTGGCGAGCCGCAAGGCAAGCGAAGGGGTCTCGCCGTCGAGCCTGCCCTCGGTCATGCGATAGCCCACCGCCATCGCGCGGCGGTACATCCAGTTCTGGAACGGGGTGGCATCCTTCAGCGCGATGGTCACGCCGGAATAGAATTTCTCCCAGATCCGCGGCACCGCGAGAAACGCCGTCGGCTGCACCTCGCGCAGATTGTCGGGCACCGTTTCCGGGCTTTCGGCGAAATTCATCACCGAGCCGAGCGCCAGCGACGTGTAGTAGCCGCCGACCCGTTCGGCGACGTGGCAGAGCGGCAGGAACACCAGGCGCTCTTCACGATCGGTGGAGGGAAACAGGTCGTTGGCGTGCCGCATCTGATGGGTGACGCCGCGGTTGGAATGCATCGCACCTTTGGGCGGACCGGTGGTGCCGGAGGTATAAACCAGGATGGCAAGATCGCCGGCGGCGCGGCTCGCAACCATTTCATCCCACAGCGCGGCGCGGCCGTCGATGTGATTGCGTCCCATCGCCATAAATTCGGCCAGCGACATCACCATCGGATCGGTAAAGCCGCTCAAGCCTTCCATGTCGAAGACGATGATCTTCTGCAAGCTCGGACAGCGCGCGCGGCAAGACAAGACCTTGTCGAGCTGCTCTTCGTCCTCGGCGAAAATCACCCGGGTGCGGGAGTCGTTGACGAGATATTCCACCTGGGCGGCCGAATCGGTCGGATAGATACCCGACGAAATGCCGCCGGCGCACAGGATGCCCATATCGGCGAACACCCATTCCGGCACCGCGTTGGCGATGATCGAGGCGACGTCTCCGGGCCGGAAACCGATGGCGTGCAGTCCGTAGGCGATGTCTTTCGATATCTGCAGCCATTGCCGCCAGCTGGTCGGCTGCCAGATGCCGAACGTCTTCTCGCGGATCGCCGGCTCGTCGCCGCGGCTTTCCGCCGCCAGCAGAAAACTCTTCGCAATCGTGTCCGCCACAGTCAGCACTGCGGGTCTGGCCATTGCACGTTCCCTCCGCCTCCCGGCTCCGCTCCGGATGCCGGCTCCGCTTCGGAAGCCGGCCTCGAGCGCCGGTCTTTTTCCCAACACGGAACCCGTATTTAACGACAAGTCCTTCTTAACGCCACGTTTTCTTCTTCTTCCAGCGCCGTTCGCCGCGCGCGCCGGCTTCCTTGGCGCCGAGGTAGAATTCCTGAATGTCCTTGGAACGCATCAGCCGCTCGCAACTGTCGTTCATGACGATCCGGCCGATTTCCAGCACGTAGCCGTAATGCGCCGTCTCCAGCGCGACCTTGGCGTTTTGCTCGACCAGCAGGATTGACATGCCTTGCTCTTCGTTGACGCGGCGGATGATGGTGAAAATCTCCTTCACCAGGATCGGCGACAGGCCGAGCGACGGTTCGTCGAGCAGCAACAGCGTCGGCCGGTTCATCAACGCGCGCCCGATCGCGAGCATCTGCTGCTCGCCGCCCGAAAGCTGCCCGGCCGGCTGGTTGAGCCGCTCCCGCAGCCGCGGAAAATATCCGTAAACCCGCTCCAGATCGTCGGCGACGCCATCGCGATCCCGACGCGGATAGGCGCCCATCATCAGGTTCTCGCGCACGCTCAGGAACGGAAACACCTCGCGCCCCTCGGGCACATGGCTGAGACCGAGCCGCACGATCTTGTCGGCTTCGACGCGCTGGATCGGCTTGCCCAGAAATTCGATGGTGCCCTTCTGTGGATCGAGGATGCCGGAAATCGTCTTCAGCACCGTGGTCTTGCCGGCGCCGTTGGCGCCGAGCAGGGTCACGATCCTGCCGCGCGGGACTTCAAGGCTGATGCCGCGAATGGCCATGATCGGCCCATAGTAACTCTCGATATTGCTGAGCTTCAGGATGATATCGGGAGCGTTCGGAGCGTTCATGGCATCATCCTCAGGCGCCGAGATAGGCGGCGACGACGTCGGGATGGATCTGGACTTCGGCCGGCGATCCGCTCGCCAATACCTTGCCGTAGTTCAGCGCAATGACCCGGTCGGATACCCGGTTCACCAGCGTCATGTCGTGCTCGACCATCAGCACGGTGATGCCGAGCTCGGTCTTCATGTCGCGGATCCAGAACGACATGTCGTCGGTCTCCTCGACGTTCAGTCCGGATGACGGCTCGTCGAGCAGGATCAGCTTCGGCTCGGTGCACAGCGCGCGGGCAAGTTCGATCACCTTTCGCACGCCATAGGGCAGGCCGGAGATCAGCTTGTCGCGGTAGGGCGCGAGATCGAGAAATTCGATGACCTGCTCGACGCGGCGGCGATGAATCTTCTCGGCGCTGCGCACGCTCGGCATGAACAGCAGTTCCTGCCACAGCCTCGTGGTGGAATGCCGGTGGCGGCCGACCAGCAGGTTGCTGAGCACGGTCGCATTCTCGAACAGTTCGATGTTCTGGAAGGTGCGGGCGATGCCGAGCTTGGCGATGTCGAACGCCGGCTGCTGGGTGATGTCCTGGTCCTCGAAGTAAATCCGGCCCGACGTCGGGCTATAGATTCGCGAGATCAGGTTGAAGATCGAGCTCTTGCCGGCGCCGTTGGGGCCGATGATCGAAAGTATCTCACCCTTCTCGACCGCGAAATTGACGGCGTCGACCGCCTTGAGGCCACCGAAATGCAGCGAGAGATTTTCGGCGCGAAAATAGCTCACCGGTTCCGCTCCGATTTCACGTAGATCTTCTGTCGCTTGAAGGTCGCCCGCTTGTAGAGCGGGAAAAGCTGGAAGAAGAGCTTGATCTTGAGCCAGCGCCCGTAAAGGCCAAGCGGCTCGAACTGGACGAACAGGACGATGATGATGCCGTAGATGGCGCCCTTCAGGCCGTTGGCGGAAGCGAACGCGGCGACATGGTCCTGAATATGCGCCACACGCTCGGCGCCGGCGCCGAGCGTCGCAGCAATGGCGGCGGCAAGGCCCGGGACATCGTCCTTGAGGAAGGTCAGGAACGGATCGATCATGACGATGAAGATCGCCCCCAGCACCGCGCCGTGCAGGCTGAATGCGCCGCCGATCAGAATCACGATGATGAACTCGATCGAGAGCTGCAGCGTGAACATTTCCGGGCTGATAAAGGACAGCTTGTGCGCGAACAGGCAGCCGGCCATTCCGGTGATCGCAGCACTGATCGCAAACGATTTGACCTTGTAGAGCGATACATTGATGCCCATGCTTCGCGCCGCCGTCTCGCTGTCGCGGATCGCGACAAAAGCGCGGCCGGTCGGCGAACGCAGCAGGTTGAGGGTACCCACGATCGTCAGAATCAGCACACCGAGACAGAGGAAGTAGAAAGCCGGGCTGTCGCGCGGTACCGGGGTGCCGAGGAACTGAATGGTCTTGACGCGCATGCCCTCATTGCCATGCGTCACGCTTTCCCACCGCGCCATGATTTCCTCGACAATGAGGGCAAAGGAAATCGTGGCGATCACCAGGTAAATGCCCTGCAGCCGGAGCGCCGGGAAACCGACCAGCGCGCCGATCACTCCGGTCAGCAGCCCGGCGGCCATGAAATAGACCGGAAAAGGCACATTGAATTGCTGCAGGTAAGCGGTGGTATAGGCGCCGATCGCAAGAAAGGCGGCGTGGCCCAAGGACGCCTGCCCGGTAAAGCCGGTCAGGATCATCAGCCCGACGCCGACGGTGGCGTAGATGCAAACAAAGACCAGTTGGCTGACGATATAGCTCGAGAGGACGAACGGCGCGATCGCCAGAAGCGCGAGCAGCGCGCCGTAGGAGACGACATAGCCGCTGTGCGGAAACAGCCTGATGTCGTCTTCATAATCGGTCTTGAACATGAACCGCATGGTGGTTCCTAGACTTTCTTGCGCAGGTGAAGGCCGAACAGCCCTTCCGGCTTGAGCAGCAACACCACGAGAAGAACGACATAGGGAGCGACGTCCTTCCATCCTTCCGCCAAATAGAACCCGGCCATGCTCTCGATCACGCCGATCAGCACGCCGCCCACCACCGCCCCGGGAATCGAGCCGAAACCGCCGAGCACGGCGGCCGGAAACGCCTTCAGCCCCAGCACCAGGCCGACATTGGAATGAATGAAGGTGATCGGGGCGAGCAGCACGCCGGCACAGGTCGCCACCGCGGCGCTGATCGCCCAAACGATCGACACCACGCGCTTGACCGGAATGCCCATATAATAGGCCGCCAGCATGTTCTCCGAACTCGCCCGCATCGCGGTGCCGAGTGTGGTCCGGTTGAAGAACAGATACAGCAGCGCGCAAAGGATTATGGTTGCCGCAATCACCGAGAGTTTGTCATAGGCCAGCACCAGAGTACCGATCCTGACGACCCCCTGGCTGAAAGGCGTCTCGATCTTGAAGTCGTCGGTGCCCCAGATCATGCCGACGACCGAACGCAGAAAATATCCGAGCCCGATCGTCGCCATGATGATGGAGAATTGCGGATAGCCAAGGATCGGACGCACCACCAGGCGCTCCGCCAGCATCCCGAACAGCGCCATGGCCACGACCGCGGCGGCAAAACCGATCCAGTAATTGAACCCGAGAATGCCGATGAAAGTGTAGGCGAAGAACCCGCCCAGCATCATGAGGTCGCCCTGGGCGAAATTCACGACCTCGGTGGCCTTGTAGACCAGAACAAAGCCAAGCGCGATCAGGCCGTAGACGCAGCCGAGCGCAATACCACTCACCAACTGCTGAACGAAGTCCAGCATTGCCGACGTCCCTCCCCCGATGCGCCCAGCGATTCTATCGACCGCCTTGCCGCAACCCGCCGCCGTGCATTTTCGCTTCCGAAGACGCTGAAAACCTTCACACGGCGTTGATGCCTATACAGCCCAAAGCCCCGATACCTGTCAACAAAGTGCTGGTTGTCGTGCCGCGCTTGGGTAGCGGACGGTGCCACAACTTTAGGCTAACCACGCATCGGCGGGATTTGCCGCCGCCGATTCACCCCGCCGAAATATCTTGGGTCCATGGTTCGCTAGCCAAATGAGCCCGGATTGCCCGACGTGATGAATCCAGCCGAGTCCGCCCTGCAGGTACGAGGGTTAACAAAGCGTTTTGACCGCCTCGCGGTCGACGCGCTCGATCTTACCGTTCGCCGCGGCGAGTTCTATGCGCTGCTCGGACCCAACGGCGCCGGCAAGACCACGACGCTACGCATGGTGGCCGGCCTGCTGCGGCCCGATGCCGGCTCGGTATCGGTGCTCGGCATCGATGCCCTCGGCGATCCGGTTGCCGCCAAGCAGATCACGGCGTGGGTGTCGGACGAGCCGATGATCTACGACAAGCTGACGCCGCTGGAATACCTCGAATTCGTCGCCGGGCTCTGGGGCATCGATCCCGAGGTTTCGCAAGCCTCCGCCCACAGCCTCCTGGTCTCGCTCGGCCTCGAGCCGCATCTGCACGAGCGCTGCGAAGGATTTTCCAAGGGCATGCGCCAGAAGGTCGCGCTCGCCGGCGCGCTGGTGCATGACCCGCGCCTGATCATCCTCGATGAGCCGCTCACCGGCCTCGACGCGGTCTCCGCCCGTCATGTCAAGGGATTGCTGCAGGAGCGCGTGCGCTCCGGCTGCACCGTGATCATGACCACGCATATTCTGGAAGTGGCCGAACGCATGGCCGACCGCATCGGCGTGATCGCCGCCGGACGGCTGATCGCCGAAGGCACGCTTGCCGAACTGCGCCAGCAGAACGGCCAGAACGACACCAGTCTCGAAGACATGTTCATCGCACTGGTCGATGTCGAGGCCGCTGCATGAGTTCAGCCGCGGCCTTGGGCTGGTTTGCCCGGCATGAAATCCGGCTGGCCTGGCGTGAATGGCTGGCGATGATGACGGCCGGCCGGCGCTTGCGAATGCGCCGTGCGATCGCTGGTCTGATTGTTTTTGCTGCGATCATGCACTTGCCGGCCTATGCCGTGGTCGGCAGGTTCGCGAACCTTGAGGCGCCGCTCGACAAATCCGCCCTCATCGTCATCACCTCGACGATCTTGCTGGCATGGGCCCTGATGCTGTCGCAGGCGATCGAATCGGTGACGCGGGTGTTTTACGCCCGCGCCGATCTCGATTTGATCATGTCCTCGCCGGTGGCGCTGGCCAATGTATTTTCGGTTCGGATCGCGGCGATCGCGTTTACTGTCACGGCGATGGCGCTGGTATTGTCGACGCCTTTCGTCGATGTTCTCGTGATCGGCGGCGGTATCCGATGGTTCGCAGCCTACGGCGTGGTCGTCGCCATCGGCCTGTCCGCCGCGGCGGTTGCCATCGCCATCGCGATTACGCTGTTCCGCCTGATCGGCCCGAGCCGAACCCGCCTCGTCTCGCAAATACTCGCCGCCATCATCGGCGCCGGCTTCGTGATCGCGCTGCAAATCGCCGCCATCATGTCCTATGGCACGCTGTCACGGTTCGCGGTTCTGACATCCGACGCCGCGGCGGCCTATGCACCTGGCCTTGACAGCATCGTCTGGTGGCCCGCGCGCGCAACGCTCGGGGACAATGAAGCGTTGTTGCTTCTGCTGTCCGGCGGACTCGTGCTGCTTGGCGCCGTGATGGCGATCTTTTCGCCGCGGTTTGCCGACACCGCCGTCAGCGTCACGGCGAATGCCGCGCCAGCCCATCGCGGCCACCGCGCCAAAGCGTTTCGCGCCGGGTCGCGGCAACAGGCGCTGCGGTGGAAGGAATTTCTGCTGCTGCGGCGCGATCCGTGGCTGGTATCGCAGACCCTGATGCAACTGCTTTATCTGGTGCCGCCTGCGCTGATGCTGTGGCGCAGTTTTGCCGGCAGTTCCGCCGCCATCGTGCTGATCACCCCGGTCGTGGTGATGGCCGCGGGCCAGCTTGCCGGCGGTCTCGCATGGCTAACGATCTCGGGCGAGGACGCCGCCGATCTGGTGACGACCGCGCCGCTGCCGTCCTCGCAAGTGACCCGTGCCAAGATCGAGGTGGTGTTGATCGCGATCGGCGTCCTGTTCGCACCGCTGGTCGTCGCGCTGGCGTTTGCCTCGCTGCCGCAGGCAGCCATCACCGCGCTCGGCGTCGCAATCGCCTCCGCATCGGCCACCGCGATACAGCTCTGGTTTCGGGTGCAGGCCCGGCGCAGCCAGTTTCGCCGCCGCCAGACCTCGTCACGGCTGGCGACGTTCGCAGAAGCCTTTTCCTCGATCGGATGGGCCGGGACCGCGGCGCTGGCGCTGGCGATCCCGATCGCCGCCGTCATCAGCGGCCTGCTGACCGCCGGCATCCTCGCGGCAACCTGGAAGATCAGCCCGCAACGGGCGTGAGCGACGGCGGACGGATTCCGGCGCATCGTTTCGTCTGGGGTAAACTTAACCATACAGCGCCGACCAATCGCAGGCTCCATCGGTGCCAGGAACGAGGGTGACACTGGCGCCCGATCTGGTCAGACGTCGAAATTCTCCCGGAAAGATCCCAACGACATCGCATTTGGCGCCGGTCAACCGGGCAAAGCGCTGGCCTGCGAATTGCTCACGCTTGACGCAGGCCAAACGTTTTCCGCAGGGGTGCTTTATTATGGGTCAGACTGTCCAGGCATCGGTTCATTCCGGGACGCCGCGCACGCAACTGCTCTCGATTCAGTATTTGAGAGCTATCGCAGCCCTGAGCGTCCTGGTGACGCACGCCTTGCAGTGGCCGCTCCCCGAAATGAACATGTACCTGTTGAAAACCGGCAGGCTGGGCGTCGAGATTTTCTTTGTCATCAGCGGCTTTATTATCACCACCATCGCCGGCGACGGGCCGTTCAATCCGAGGGTTTTTCTGGAGCGGCGCGCCCACCGGATTGTACCCACCTACTGGGCAGCAACCTTTTTGGTTGCCGTTCTCGCAATTGCATTGCCTACCAATTCAGAACCACCGTTCCGACTATCGAAGGTTTGCTGAAATCGATGCTGTTCATCCCTTCGCTTGAACCGAAGGCTCCGCTGCTGCTGCTGGGCTGGACGCTGAACTTTGAAGTATTCTTCTATTTGATGTTTGCCAGCCTGTTCTTCCTGACTTCCGGTCTGCGAACCGTCGTGTTGCTTGCGTGCTTCGCCTCGCTCGTCGGTATCGGACAATTTGCGACGGGACTGAGCTATGTCGAGGCCATCTACACCAGCCCGAGCCTGATCGGGTTCGGTCTGGGAATGATTTTGGCACAGGCGTACCGGCTTGGATGGATCACGTGGCTGGGCGAATACCTGCGATGGCCGGTCGTTGCAGCGCCACTCTGCCTGCTGCTGGCGTTTTACGTCATTGGGTGGGACAGCGCCGACTCCATCCTGCTGTGGAAGCATCTGTTGATGTCGTTCTGTGCCTTGAGCATTGGGCTGCTGGCGCTCCATTGCGAGACGCAGAACAAGGTGGCCGACCTCAAATTGCCCCGATATCTGGGCGATGCTTCCTATTCGATTTACCTGTTCCACATTTTCGCCGTCGCAGGGGTTTGGGCGATCGCGAAACGAATATTCGATGTCCAGCATCCGCTGATCTACACGATGGGCGCCGCGCTTGCGATCCTGGCCGGGCTCGTGTTCGGTCTCCTCTGCCACCATTACATTGAACGACCGCTGCTGGCAGCCGGCACGAAGCGGAGACGCGCAGTACCGGCAACGTAACGGAGGGGCCTGATGTCCGTTCGCGAGATCCCTCAACGGCATCTCATCTCGCGCCGGGCCGCCGCGCTGCTGCTCGGCTCGTGCATGCTTGCCCCTTCCCGGATCCTGGCAGCGAGTTCCGATCGCTTGACGAGCGACATCGTCGCACGATCGCAGCTCGCCACCGGAGATCTCGGACGTCTTGCCAGGGTCTTCGCCAAGGCGCGCCGGGGGGAACCCATCAAACTGGGCGTGATCGGCGGATCGATTACGGTCGGAGCTATCGCGAGCAGTCCGGCCGGCAGTTATTCAGGACTTCTGCTTGCCTGGTGGCGGGAGCGGTTCCCCAAATGCGAGATCGACCTGATCAATGCCGGTGTTGGCGGCACCGGTTCAATGTATGGCGCGCTACGAGCGGGACGGGATTTGCTCTCCGGCGCGCCTGATCTTGTCGTGATAGAATTCGCGGTCAATGATAATTGGACAGACGGCGAGGCATACGAAGGCCTGGTGCGTCAGATTCTTGCCCAACCCAATCAGCCCGCCGTCATCCTTCTATTCATGATGTGGGAACGCGGAGGCAACGACCAGGAGATGCAGGCAAAAGTCGGCATGCATTACAATCTGCCCATGGTCAGCTTTCGCGACGCGATGTGGCCTGAAATGGCGGCCGGCCGCT
>Ga0207930_1000606_pt1 | contig 11227 bp, 11 predicted proteins | sample NGESurshal092012_7_FD_184477 | JGI IMG/M metagenome (GOLD analysis project Ga0207930, IMG submission 184477) | Arctic peat soil microbial communities from Barrow, Alaska - NGEE Surface sample 210-3 shallow-092012 (SPAdes) | ecosystem: Environmental > Terrestrial > Soil > Wetlands > Peat ... | reverse complement strand
GCCGACGGCACATCAAACCAAGTCCGGGCCGCAGGGGGGTTGACTGTTTCATCCGGGCCGGCCGTGCCTGGGGGAGCCGCGCGTCCTCGAGCGGCGTCGGCCGTCGTCGAACTGACGCACGGTGTGCGGCCCGCAGCTGGGGACGAGAAGGCACAGCAACGGGCTAACAACCAGATCGAAGTCCCCGTCAGCCCTGTTGAGACGAAGCTCCGCGCGCGGCGCGCGCGGAGCGGTCAGCTCGTAAACAGGGGGTCGAAGATGTCGGCGAACTTGTCGTAGACGACCCTGCGCCTGACCTTCAGCGTCGGCGTCAGCTCGCCCTCGGCCTGGGTGAGGTCGCGGTCGAGGATCGCGAACCGCTTGATCTGCTCGATGCGCGCGAAGCGCGCGTTGGTCCTGTCCACCGCCTCTCCGATCACGGCCCGCACCCGTTCGTCGCCGGCCATCGAGCTGCGGTCCGGCTCGATGCCGAGCTGCGCTGCGAGGGCGGGCGCCTCCTCGGGGTCGAGCGTGATCAGCGCCACCAGGTAGGGCCGGTTGTCGCCGTAGACGACGGCCTGGGAGATCCAGCGGCTCTCCTTGAGTACCGTCTCGATGTTTGCCGGGCTGATGTTCTTGCCGCTGGAGGTGATGATGATCTCCTTCTTGCGGCCGGTGATCGTAAGGAAGCCATCCTGGAGCGACCCGATATCGCCGGTGCGGAACCATCCATCCGTGAACGCCTCCTCGGTGGCGCGAGCGTCCTTCAGGTAACCGTCGAAGATGTGAGGGCCGCGCATCAGGATCTCGCCGTCATCGGCGATCCGGACGTCCACGCCGGGCAGCGGCCTGCCGACGGTTCCGATCCGGCGCTCACGGACCGTGTTCAGGGTGCCGGCCGCGGTGCTCTCGCTTAGTCCCCAACCCTCGAGGACCGTGACCCCGGAGGCGTCGAAGAACTCGAGCACGTGGGCGGCGATCGGAGCCGCGCCGCTCATCGCGAGCCGGAGACGGTTGCCGAAGAGCCCGCGCACCGTGGACAGCACGAAGCGATCCGCCAGCTCGTGGCGGCGGCGGAGCAGCCAGCCGACCGAGTCCGGCTCGCGCCGGCGAGCCTCGCGCCCCGTTCCGAGCGCCCAGCGGAAGATCGCGCGCTTGACCGCCGACTGCTCGGCCACGCCGGCCGATGCGGCCGTGAATATCTTCTCGAACACGCGCGGGACCGATGTGAGATGCGTCGGGCTCGCCTCGCGTATGTCTTCGAGCAGGCGCTGCGGGTCGCGCTGCCAGAACACGAGCGTCCCGCCGACGTCGATCGTGAGCATCTGGATGATGCGCGCGAGCGAGTGCGCGAGCGGCAGGAACATGAACACGATCACGGGCGGGTCCTGGAGGTCGAGCACTTGCTCGTAGAGGTTCGCGGTCGAGATCCAGTTCGAATGGGAGAGCATGCAGGCCTTGGGTGGACCCGTGGTGCCGGACGTGTAAACCAGCGTCGCCAGGTCGCCGGAGCCCACCGCGGCCACGCGCCTGTCCACCTCCTCGGCGTCGATCTTCGCACCCGCCGCGCACAGCTCCGCGAGCGTCATCGCGTTGCGGTCCTCGCCAGTCAGCAGTACCACGTGCTCGAGCTCCGGACAACGGTCCTTCACTTGCGCGACCTTCGCGAGCTGGTCGGCATCCTCGCAGAACACGAGCCGACTGTCGGAGTGCACGAGGACGTACTCGCACTCCTCCGGCGAGTTCGTGTGGTAAATCGGCGCGGTTGCGGCGCCGGCGCACATCACGCCAGCATCGGCGAGCGTCCACTCCGGACGGGTGTTGCACAGAATCGCGACACGGTCCCCACGCTCGATACCAAGCGCGATCAAGCCGCGAGCGATGTCACGGACGGACCGAAGCATCTGGGCATAGGAGATCTCAACCCATTGACCGCCGTCCTTGTAGCTCAATGCAACGCCCTCGCGGCCAGCGCTGCAGAGCAGCATCTCGCCGAGCGTACGCCCGTGCGTGGAGCGCACAAGCGCGGTGCACTCAGGCGCGGATGAGGCAATGGCAGGGCGCGTTACGAACATGCTCCTGAATGTCACCCTGGTCATGACCCCCACCTCGCCATAGGGCAAGTTCCTCGCGCATTTCGCCTCCTGCCGGCCGCAAGCAACGCCCGTACAGACGGCTGTTGGCAGAACTTAGGCCTGATCGGATCCGGGCGCATCGGCGGAAATCACGCCCTCAGGGGCTGGTGGACTACTGAGCCGCCGCTGCGGCAAGGCGCCTTCCGCTCGGCCGGGACAGCACCCCTCCTTGGCCCTGAGGGCCCGCGAAGCCCCGCCTTGATGGCGATACGGGCGGGCCTCCGCCTTGCCCGCCGCCGCGGCTGGGCCAACGAGGCTGTCAGCAGAGGACTACGCTTGCGCCATGGGTCTGGACGTCGTCGTCACTCCGCTGGACCCCGAGCGCTTGCGCGCCGTCCTCACCCCCGACGCGCTCGCGGCCTTCGAGCACACGCTCACCCGCGGGCGCGAGCTTCTGCAGTCGCGGACGCTCTGGAACGTCAACTCGACCGCCTACGGGGGCGGCGTCGCAGAGATGCTGCGCTCGCTGATCGGCTACGCGCGGGGTGGGGGGGTTGATGCGCGCTGGGTAGCGATCACGGGCGACGCCGAGTTCTTTCGCATCACGAAGCGCCTCCACAACCGGCTGCACGGACACGAGGGCGACGGCGGTCCGTTGGGCGAGGCCGAGCGCGCCGCCTACGAGCGCTGCTGCGCCGCCAACGCCGAGCTGATGGCAGAGCGCGTGCGCCCCGGGGACGTGGTCCTGTTGCACGATCCCCAGACGGCGGGCATGATCCCGCGGCTGCTCGACACGGGTGCGCCGATCATCTGGCGCTCGCACGTGGGCATCGACCCGCCCAACGACCTCGCTCGCGAGGCCTGGCGCTTCCTGATCCCTTATGTCGAGCAGGCCGACGCGTATGTCTTCTCGCAGCCGGACTACATCTGGGAGGGGCTCGATCCTGCCAAGCTGACGGTGATCGCGCCCTCGATTGACGCCTTCTCGCCGAAGAACCATGCGATGGCGTTCACCAGCGTGATCGCGGTGCTGCGCGCCGCCGGACTGGCCGCAGACCGCCACCACCACTATCCCAGGGCGGTCTTTGAGCGGCTCGATGGCACGGTCGGCCGCGTGGAGTCCAAGGCGCGACTCGTTGAGGAGGGGCAACTCTGGCTCGGCGTCCCGTTGCTCGCGCAGGTCTCCCGCTGGGATCGCCTCAAGGACCCGCTGGGCGTGCTCGCGGCGTTCGCCGAGCACGTCCACGCCGACGACGAGCCGCACCTGGTGCTGGCGGGCCCCGACGTGACGGCGGTCGCGGACGACCCCGAGGGGGAAGAGGTGTTCGCAGAAGTCGAGGCGGCCTGGTCGGAGCTGCCTCGCCGAATCCGTCGTCGCGTGCACCTCGCCCTGCTTCCGATGGTCGATGCCGACGAGAACGCCGTGATCGTCAACGCCCTCCAGCGGCGCGCCGATGTCGTCGCGCAGAAGAGCCTGGCAGAGGGCTTCGGCCTGACAGTCTCGGAGGCGATGTGGAAGGGCCGCCCGGTCGTCGCCTCTGAGATCGGCGGCATCCGGGAGCAGATCGAGGACGGCCGCACCGGCTTCCTCGTAGACCCCGGCGACCTGCGAACCTTCGGCGAGCGCGTCAGCGGGCTGCTAAACGACCCCCACGACGCGGAGCGCATGGGCGCAGCGGCGCAGACGCGCGTACGTGATCTGTTCCTCGGCCCCCGGCACCTCGGCCAGTACGTCGAGCTGCTTGAGAGCGTGCTGAGCGGCCGCGCGTAAGCGGCCGGTTCGCCGCGGCGAACCCGCCGCCTGTCTCGTCGGCGGCACCGCCTCGGGACGACCAGCACGCGCCGCGCGAGAGCGTCACTCGCTTTCGCTTCCATGCGCAAAGCAGCAGTGACGACCAGCCGAGCGATTGCTTGATCTGCTTGTACCGTTGAGCCATGTCCCCTCGGTTGCGCATCCTGGCGTTTGGCTCGGCCGCCGCGCTGGTCGTCGCAGGCGCTGCGTGTGCCGCGCTGGTCGGGGGAGTGGCGGGCGAAGTCCTCACAATCGTCCTGATGTCGGCTGGACTGGCCGGAGGCTTGCTCCTCGCCTTCCTCGAGGTCGGACTTAGTGAAGAGCGAGAGCTCGCGCGCGATGAGGAGCGCCGACGCAAGCGGGAGAGACGAGCTCTTGACGCCCGCCGGCGACCACGGCTGCCTCACCGGCCGCGACGCCCTGGCTGATCAGATTCACGAGTCCGTGCGGGTACGCATGCCATCGCCCCCACGGCACCCGCGAGGCAGACGTAAAGTGCGGCCGGCAGCGGGTCATCCGCCGGCGACGAACTCGCGCAGCGCGACCTTGCCGCCGCCGATGAGCGGCTCGCCGTGCGCGAACAAGAGGTTGTCGAACTCGAGGTCGAGCAGCCCGCGAAGCGACTCGCACAGCCCGGCCCGCACCGCTGAGGGGTCATCGCCCATCAGGAATCCGGGTACGAACGTAAGCCCGCCGCCGCGCGGACGCGTGAGGCCGTCGGCAAACGCGAGCGCGCCGCCGCCGCCGGTCCGGATGTGCAGCGCGGTGTCGTCCGGGCAGATCGCTCCGACCTGATGTGCGGTGATCCCCGGCGCCAGTTCCTCCCCGAACGCGAAGCCCTCGACCTTCGGGCCGCGCTCGAACTCGTGCAAGCCGAGCTCGCTGCAACGGATCGGACAGCCGAAGGCCTCCGTATAGCGCTCGCTTTGGCGGAGATGGTGGCGGTTGGTGAGGACAACCTGGCTCGGTGCCGCCCGTCCCTCTAACCACTCGAGCCCCTCGCGCGGCACCATCGGGTCGAGGGCGACCCGGGCGGACTCGATGTAGTAGGAGTCCACGGGCAGCCTGATCTTCGGATGGATCGCTGTCCAGTGGTGGACGCCGGGGAGCACCTCGCGGATCGGCCGGTGCGATGCGAGCTCGAGTACGAGCGGACGCATGAACTGCGGCCACGCCGCGCCGGCGAGCTGGACGCCGTAGCTGACCCGACGGGTGAGGCGATCCAGTTGCGCCATCGTCAGCACGTTACAGATGTCACTAGAGCATCGGTCGTGACGCAGACCAAGACGCTGACGTGTCTGAGACTCTCGATCACGATCTCCGCTACTCGCTCGGCGACGCCGGTTTGCCTTGCGCGGTCGCGGCGGATCTTCAAGCTAAGCTGTCGCTTCGATGGACAGGATCGGGAGATCGAGGTTGGTAGGCCGCCGTCCAAGGGCGGCGGCGTCGTGCTCGCGATTCTCGACGATGGACGCTTCGAGGCGTTCTGAGTGCATAGCGACGACGGCGGCGGGAGCGCGCCCGCGGGTGTCAGTCACCCCGTTCACTCGGTGACGGAGTTCTCGTTGAGCGCGCAGGACGCGGCCGGCGACGCTGAGATCCACGCTCTCGTGAAGCGGCTCGCACGCCCTCACTCCTCCGGCGGGTATGTCGTCGAGCGCGCGGCGCTGCTTGCGTCGGGCAGCGACTTCGCGGCCGTGATGGCGTGGATCGCCGATCATGCCGGAGTGGCCGAGACGATGGCCTCCGAAGCTCCCCGACGAGGTCTGCACGGCCCGCGCCTCGGCCTTTCAGGCGGGACCGAGCCGCGGACCCCGCTGCGCTTCGTGCTGCCGGCCGGCGCGCTGGCCTGAGCCCTCCCCGAGGCGGCACACCGACGGGACCCGACCCGTCCGCCCGTCCGTCCGCTGGCGAGAAGATCGGGACCTGGCGCTCAATCCGCAAGATGTCCCGGATCCGGGGGGACGTCGACGGTGTGCTCCTGGAGCGCGGCGAGAGAGACGATCTCAAGCGCCCGTTCATGGGTGGACGCCAGCACCACGTAGGCGGCCGCGCCATCCTCGTGCGCCCGCAGCCAGTTCACCGCGGTCACGCACCAGCGGTCACCGGGGGCGAGCCCGGGGAAGTGGTACTGGGGCATCGGCGTGATCAGGTCGTTGCCGATACGACGCTGGTGCTCGAGGAACGCGGCCGTGACCACTGCGCAAATCGTGTGGCTCCCCTGGTCCTCCCGACCGGTGCGACAGCACCCGTCGCGATAGAAGCCGGTGAGGGGGTCGATGCCACACGGCTCAAGCTCTGCACCCAGCACATTGCGATCGGTCACCGAACCAGTATCGCCCAGGGTCGTGTCGGTAGAAGTGGTGTAACGAGCACTCCTGGCCGACGCCCCCGAAGCCACGTAGTTGCCCGCTCGACTACGGTAACGGCCTTAAGCCTCTCCAGGCACGGCCACGGCTTTCTGCCGTCGCGCCAAAGCGCCCGCCGCTTCCAGCGAGGTCGAGTCGCACGGTCCGATCCGCAACTTCGACCAGAGTACGAGGGCCTGCGTCTTGTCAGGTAGCGGCGACCTCCGTCGCGAGGGGTTCCGGATGGTGGGGCCAGACGTCGACGGCTACGCGCATCGATACGAGCGCGACGGAGTGGTCATCGATGTGCTGGCGCCAGACGGCATCAGGCCGCCGCCGAGCCTCGGCCCTGGCGTGAAGGCGATCAGTGCGCCAGGGGGGCTCGCATTCCTCGCCCTGCAGCACGGCTTGCGCTCGGCGTTCTAGGATGCACGGCAATGGACGAACTGCTTGGAATCGTCATCTTCTCGGGCTTCATGGTCGTCGTCGTGGCCGCGTTGGCCGGCAACGTGCTGCTGGCCCTCTATCGGGAGCGCAGCCAGCGCAAGCGCGGGCCTGAAGCCCCGGGCGGACCCGCAGGGGAGTAGGTCCTCGGCTGTCGCGGCGACGCGCGGCTCAGCTCGCCGGCGCCCATCGGGTCGCGCCGTCGGCCATCCACAACCGCTTCAGCTGCGCCGCGATCTCCGAGACGGTCTCTCCGGGCGGCGCGAGCTCTGCCTCGCCGATCGATCGGACCGGCTCTACACCGCGCACCGAACCGGTCAAGAACGCCTCGCCGGCCGCGATCAGCCGATCAACCGTCAGCGTTTCCTCGCGCACCTCGACTCCCAGCGAGTGCGCCGCCTGGATCGCCCGCGCCCGAGCCACGCCGGGAAGGATGCGCCCGTCGGCGGGCGGGGTGACGAGCGCGTCTTCCTCGACGGCGAACACGTTCGCGCGCGACGCCTCCAGCACCTCTTCGCCGGCGTCCAGCACGAGCGTAAGGCATCCCTCCGCCTCGCTCGATCCCGCCCTCGCAAGCCGGGCGCGGTCAGCCCACTTGTGCGCGCCGAGCCCTCCGTGGATCACGACGGGGCGCAGAACGGTCGCCCGCTGCCAGGAGGGGAATAAGTCCTCGGGATCGACTGTGGCTGCGACCGCGTCGGCACGCAGGACGCCGGCGGCTGGACCCGAAGCGACCGTCAGGCGCAGGCGTCCGACGGTGAGCGGGGAGGCGCGGTCGAGCGCCAGCTCGCGCGCGCCGGGCGGCAGATCGGCCCCGAAGAGCTCCTGAACGCTGGCGCTCAGACGCTCGAGGTGGGCATCGAGCTCGATCGGCGAGCCGTCGAGGATCAGCAGCGTCTCGAAGACTCCGCGCGCTCGGTCGGGCAAGACGGGGTCGGGCACGCTCGCAGTGTGACACTGTGCTGCCGGCCATCGAGATCACCACCGACCCCGTGACACCCTGCAACCCACGGCACGTGCCGTACCTCGTGTGAAGACGCTGCTGATCGACAACTACGACTCGTTCACCTACAACCTCTTCCAGTTACTGGCGGAGGCCAACGGCGAGGAACCGACCGTCGTGCGCAACGACGCCGCCGATTGGCCCGAGTTGCAGAGGCTGCAGTTCGACAACATCGTCATCTCCGCGGGCCCCGGCAGCCCCGACCGTGAAGCTGATTTCGGCGTCTGTGCGCAGGTGATCGAACACGCCGAAGTCCCGCTGCTCGGCGTCTGCCTCGGACATCAGGGGCTGAGCTGGGTTCACGGCGCCAGGGTGATGCCGGCGCCGGTCGTGATGCACGGGCGAATCAGCACCGTCGTTCACGAAGGCTCGCCGCTGTTCGCCGGGATCCCGCGCGAGTTCCAGGTCGTGCGCTATCACTCGCTCTGCGTCGAGCAGCCACTGCCGCCGGCGCTGGAGCCGATTGCCCGAACGAGCGACGGCGTGCTGATGGCGGTCGCTCATCGCGCGCGACCGCAATGGGGGGTGCAGTTTCATCCGGAGTCGATCTGCACCGAGCACGGGCCGCGGCTGCTTGCCAACTTCCGCGACCTGACGCGCGAGCGCGGCGTCGCGCCGCGCCGTGCGCCGCGGAGAGGGCCGGCCGCGGCGCGCAACGGGGTGCGCCCGGCGAGGTCAGACGTGCGGGCGCGCGGCGTCGCCGGGCCGGCGAAGCTGGCGCTGAGGGTCAAGCGCCTGGACAGGCTGCATGACCCCGAGCGCGCCTTCGTCGACCTCTACGGCGACCGCGAGACGGCCTTCTGGCTGGACAGCAGCAAGGCCGACGAGCGCGCTCGCTTCTCCTTCATCGGCGCCCCCGACGGGCCGCACGGCGCAGTGATCACCTACGACGTCGGCGACGGCAGCCTGCGCATCCAGCGAGCCGGGGAGGTGCAGGTTCGCAAGGAGTCGATCTTCGACTACCTCAGCCGCGAGATGCGCGATCTGCATCACGTCTGCGACGACCTCCCGTTCGACTTCAACTGCGGTTTCGTCGGCTACTTCGGCTATGAGTGCAAGGCCGACTGCGAAGGCAACGACGTCCACCGTTCGACGCTGCCCGACGCCGCGTTCGTCTTCGCCGGGCGGCTGATCGCCTTCGACCACCGCGAGCGATGCACCTACGTCCTCTGCCTCACCGAGCCCGGCGGCGAGGAGCAGGCAGAGCGCTGGATCGCCGAGACGTGCCTGAGGCTGGCTGCGCCCGCGCCGTCGATCACCTCGCGGTGGGATCGGGCGGGGCAGGAGCAGCCGGTCGACTTTCGCCTCAGTCGCTCTCACGAGCAGTACCTGCAGGACATCGCCACGTGCAAGCGGCGCCTGACCGAAGGCGAGACGTATGAGATCTGCCTGACGAACAAGATCACCGCTGAGACCGGCGTCGACCTACTAGCGCTCTACCGCACCCTGCGCCGCGTCAACCCGGCGCCGTTCTCCGCCTACCTGCGCTTCGGCGAGCGCGCGGTCCTGAGCTCCTCTCCCGAGCGCTTCCTCAGCGTGGGACGTGATCGCTGGGTCGAGGCCAAGCCAATCAAGGGCACGTGCCCTCGCGGCAAGACCCCCGCCGAGGACGCGCGCCTGGCCGAGCAGCTGCGCCTGGGCGAGAAGAACCGCGCGGAGAATCTGATGATCGCCGACCTGCTGCGCAACGATCTCGGTGTCGTCTGCGAGGTCGGCACCGTCCACGTCCCGGACCTGATGCAGGTCGAGTCCTTCAAGACCGTGCATCAGCTCGTCTCCACGGTGCGCGGGCTGCTGCGCGAGGACGTCGAGCCGCCCGACTGCATCCGTGCCTGCTTTCCCGGCGGCTCGATGACCGGGGCACCGAAGAAGCGCACGATGGAGATCATCGACGAGCTCGAGGGCGAGGCGCGCGGCGTCTACTCGGGGGCCATCGGCTACCTAGGGCTGAGCGGTGGCTGTGACCTGAGCATCGTGATCAGGACGATCGTCGTCGAGGGCAAGAGCGCAACGCTCGGCGTCGGTGGCGCGATCGTGACGCAGTCCGACGCCGAGGAGGAGTACCAGGAGACGCTGCTCAAGGCCCGAGCGCCGATGGCCGCGATAGACCCCAGGGTCGATCCGCAGGCGGTCTTCGAGGACGCGCCGGATACGGTCAGCGCCGATCGGTCCGGTTCGCTCAGTCGATAGCCGATCCGTCCCAAGGCACGAGACCTGCCCGCGGGACGCTCAGGCGCGGGCACGCGCTCCGAGTCACCGCAGGACTCCATCCCGAGGAGTCGAACCCATCTCCAGACCCCTGACGTCCAGAGGAGGAGTCCGAGATGGCCCTGGTCGAGGCCGGCGGCTAGCTTCGCGTCGATGGCGGCACATGACGGTCCAGCAGCGACGTGAGCGCGTCGCCGACTCGCCGTGGCACCGTTATCTGACCGCTCGCGGCGGCGCGAAGGGCCGCGCGTAGGCTGGGCCCGAGGCCGGCCGCCGGCAGCTTGACCTCGTACTCGACGGTTCCCGCGCTCGCGTCGGCGCTGAGAACGCGCGCGCCGATTCGGTGGAGCAGCGCCACGACAGCCTTGTTCTCGCCGGAGACCAGCGCGGTGTAGCGCTCGATTCCCTCGGCGCGCGCGCGTTCGTTGAGCTCTTCGAGCAGCAGCGTTCCGAGGCCGCGCCGCTGCCAGTCATCGACGACCGTCACCGCCACCTCGGCGACCGGCGCGTGCGCGGAGGGCCGGACGAAGCGCGCCACCCCGACGCCGCGGCCCGTCGCGACGTCGACCGCTCCAAGCGCCTCGTGAATGTGACCGTCGACGTCTGTCAGATACTCGAGATCGTGCGAGGTGAGCCTCACCTTTGCACCGAGAAAGCGCATGTCGCGCGACTCCCGGCTCAGCTGCTCGAAAGCCTCGGCGAGCGCCGGCGCATCCTGCGGCGTCAGCTCCCGGATAGTCACCTCGCTTCCATCGCGCAGCAGCGGCATGCCGCCCATCTTGGCACTCGGTTCGCAGAGGGCTAGGCTGGTCGGCCTCAGACAACCGCACGAACACGGAGGACGACCGACCCATGCTCACGCTCGCCGGCCTCGACGAGGTCAAGGCCTACGTAGGAAAGGAGCTGGGCGTCAGCGACTGGCACCTGGTCACGCAGGAGAAGATCGATCAGTTCGCCGAGGTGACAGGCGACGACCAGTGGATCCACATCGACCCCGAGCGCGCCAAGCAGAGCCCGTTCGGCGGGACGATCGCCCACGGTTACTACACCTTGTCGCTTGCCCCGCGCTTCTCCTATGACATGGTCAAATTCGAGGGCTTCGCGTTTGGCGTCAACTACGGCCTCAACCGTGTGCGCTTTCCCGCGCCGATGCCCGTCGGCGAGAAGGTCCGCATGCGCTCCAAGCTGGTCTCCGTCGAGGACATCCCCGGCGGCGCGCAGATCACGACTGAGCTGACGTTCGAGCGAGAGGGCGGCGAGAAGCCCGTGTGCGTGGCCGAGTCGCTCTCGCGCGTCTATTCCGGTTGAACGGCCTCGCCGCCGACGCTATAGATGGGTGGCCGTCCACGCCACGGTGTCCGTGCCGTAGCCGCACCCC
>Ga0207930_1000605_pt1 | contig 11241 bp, 6 predicted proteins | sample NGESurshal092012_7_FD_184477 | JGI IMG/M metagenome (GOLD analysis project Ga0207930, IMG submission 184477) | Arctic peat soil microbial communities from Barrow, Alaska - NGEE Surface sample 210-3 shallow-092012 (SPAdes) | ecosystem: Environmental > Terrestrial > Soil > Wetlands > Peat ... | reverse complement strand
CCTCGTAGCCCATGATCGTGCACACGTGACCCGCCGCCAGGAATCCCTGCACATGATTGTCGGGTGAACCGAGAATGACCTCCATCGCCGGTGGCACCAGTACATGCGACACCAACACTGAGTAGTTCTTCAGCCCCATCTGTTTGGCCAGATAAACCGACATTGCGTTGGCTGGTGCGGTCGTTTCGAATCCCACCGCGAAGAAAACTACTTGCTTGTCAGGATTCTGAATAGCAATTTGCACCGCGTCCGTTGGCGAGTACACGATGCGAACATCGCCACCAGAGGCCTTCACGCTGAACAGGTCGCTCCCAGATCCCGGCACGCGCAGCATGTCTCCAAAGGAGCAGAAGATGACGTTAGGCTGCGCCGCAATCTGCAACGCCTTATCGATTAGCTCCAGTGGAGTGACACACACCGGACATCCCGGCCCGTGTACCAGTTCGACCTCTTTGGGAAGCAGCTCGTCGATCCCATACTTCACGATGGAGTGGGTTTGTCCGCCGCAGATTTCCATCAGCTTCCACGGACGCGTCACCGTGCGGTGAATGGCATCCGCGTACTCCTGCGCCGCGACCGGGTCGCGATATTCCTCAACGTACTTCATGCCTCACCTGCCTGGGGATCGAGTTCCGCCAGTTCGCCCATCTTTTTCAGGTACTCGAAGGTCAGCAGCGCTTCTGCCTCATCGACCACGCTGATGGCAAAACCGACGTGCACGATGACATACTCGCCCTCGTTCGCCTCCGGAACGTACGCGAGGCTGATTTCCTTGACGATTCCGCCGAAGCTGACTCGCGCCACGCGTGCAAAGTCTTCGCCATGGACGCTTAGGATTTTCCCTGGAACTGCAAGGCACATGAGACTGCCCCTTCTTCCTTCTTGGAATTGGATTTCATGCGCGACACCGCCGCCACCTGCCCCAAGGCTATCCCGCCGTCATTGGGAGGGACCCGCTGGTGCCAGTACGAGCGGAAGCCGGCTTCGCGCAACCGTTTGATCGCGCGCTCGGTCAGATAACGGTTTTGAAAACATCCCCCACTCAAAACAATCTTCTCTTCGCCGCAACTCTGTGCGACCTTGACCATCATCTCTACCAACGTGTTATGGAACTTCGCCGCGATGACTCCCGCGGGAACTTCGTCGTGCAAATCATGGACAATCGCACGCACCATCGGTGCCCAGTCTATGCCCCGCCCGTCGGCACCCTGGCCCAGACCGAATGAATAAGAAGCATCCGTTTCAATCTGGTGGGTGAGGAACTCCAGTTCCATGGCGGCTTGTCCCTCAAACCGGCACACCTGACGCAAGTCGATGATCGAAGCCACTGCGTCGAACAGGCGTCCGGCGCTCGACGTGCGCGGGCTACGCAGACCGCGCTCCAGCATCCCATCGAGCACGCGGCGTTCCTGGTCGGTGAATGTCTGCATTACAGCCAGACCTCCACACTCGTCCAGATTGTCCCCATAAGACTCGTGCAGGATCGACAGAGCCACCCGTCTCGGTTCTTTCACCGCCTTCTCGCCGCCCGGCAACTGGAACGTCCGCAGATGCGCAACTCTCTCGAATCCCGTCTGCGTAATCCGCAAAAATTCACCGCCCCAGACCGTCTCGTCCGGGCCATATCCACTGCCGTCCCACGAAATACCCAGCGCAGGTGCCGCGACCTGATTCTCCGCCATGCACGACAGCGCGTGCGCGTAATGATGCTGCACCGCCGCGACAGAAACATCACTCTGTTTGCGGGCGTACTGCGTTGAAAAATACTCCGGATGCAGATCGCAAGCGATGGTCTTGGTCTGCAGTTCGTACAAATTCGTAAAGTCGGCGAGCACTTGCTCAAAGGCTCCGTAGGCCGGGACTGTCTCCAGATCACCAATGTGCTGGCTTATGAAGACCTGGTTGCCGACTGACGCAGCAATCGCATTCTTCTGATGCGCGCCGACGGCGATCACATCGGGCGCGGCACCATCCACCAGCACTGGCAATGGCGCGAAACCGCGGGCACGACGCAGCAAAAGTTCCCGTCCCGCCATCACGCGTACCACTGAGTCGTCCACATGCCGTACGATCGGCCGATTGTGCACCAGGAACAGATCGGCGATGTCCTTCAGCCGCAGAATGGCCTCCTGCTCGTGAATGCAGATCGGCTCGTCGGACACGTTCCCACTGGTAGCTACTACCGGCATTCCCAACTCCTGCATCAGCAGGTGATGCAGCGGCGTATAGGGCAGCATCACGCCGAGGTAGGGATTTCCAGGCGCAATCGACGGCGCGAGGTCATCACGCGACCCGCGACGCAGCAGCACAATCGGCGCTTCCGGCGAACGCAGCAGTCGTTCCTCCATCGCATCCACTAAAGCGTGCTCGACAACGCCCCGCAGCGATGGAAACATCAGAGCGAAGGGTTTCTCTTCCCGCCGTTTACGCTGGCGCAAACGGCAAACCGCCGCTTCGTTGGATGCGTCCACCATCAGGTGAAAGCCGCCCAGCCCTTTCACTGCGACAATCAATCCGTCTCTGATTGCAGCCGCAGCCTGCCTTAACGCGTCGTCGCCATGACGTCCGACCGCGCCGGTTTCGTTCCACAACTCCAGATGCGGTCCGCACTTCGGGCACGCGTTTGGTTGAGCGTGAAAGCGCCGGTCGCGAGGATTGTGATATTCCTCCGAACATTCCGGGCACATCTCGAATATTCGCATCGAGGTGCGCGGACGATCATAAGGCAGCGCTTCGACAATCGTGAAGCGGGGCCCGCAATTAGTGCAATTAGTAAACGCGTAGCGATAACGGCGATTGCTGGGATCGAAAATCTCCCGCTGACATTCACTACATGTGGCGATGTCAGGCAGAATCAGCGCGGTCTTTGCTCCGTCCGTGCTTTCGCGAATTTCGAACTTGTCATACGGAACGGGATCGACGAAGCTATGCTCGAAGCTCTGGATAAACGAGATCGCCGGCTTTTCCCGCTCGATGCGCAGCAGAAACTGCTGCAGAACTTCCGGTTCAGCCTCGGCCTCGATAAACACGCCCTGGGTGTTGTTGATGACCCAGCCCTTGAGGTTCATCTCGTCCGCCAGACGGTAGATGAACGGGCGGAATCCGACGCCTTGCACGGCGCCTCGGATCACGACCCGTACGCGTTGGAGTTGGCTGCTTCGCACAGTTTCAGGTTAGGCGCCATTATCACATGTGTCTGTGACGCCCGACCAACCCCAATCATAGCCCCGCCAACCCTCAAGCAGCCTTCCATGCGCAGGTTTAGGGTGGTAAACTCCTTCCCCTATGACGTTGAAGTCACTGTTCGAAGTCGCAGTCTCTGCCGCAATCCTTTCATCTGTGGCGACGGCTCAGATGCAACCTCCGTCCGAGGCCTCCACCGCTGCCCCGGCGCCCGCCGCCAAGGTTGTCACGTATCGGGCTACCACCGAAAACGTGAAGGCCGTCTTCGGCCCGGCTAAGCCTGTTGCCGCGCTGCGTCCGGGCGACACCCTTGATACCAACACGCTCGATTGCTTTGGTGGGGCCCTGCAAAAGCCCGGCGACACCATAAGCATGGTCAAAATCGACAACCCTCTAACCGGGCCCTTTTACGTCGAAGGCGCTCAACCCGGCGACACGCTGGTGGTGAAGTTCCTCGATCTCGCAATTGACGGTGGCCAGGGCGTTGGCAACTATGTCCCTGGATTCGGTGCCCTCAGCAGCAGCACCTACACCCCCATGCTCAATCACGATCTCCCGGAGCGGACCTGGTTTTTCCCGATTGATAAGGAAACCAATACCGCGACCTTTAAGGCCTCCGATTCGGACTTCACCACTAAAATTCCATTGCACCCATTTCTGGGTTGCATCGGCGTCGCTCCCGCCGATGGAGAGGCCCGCAGTTCCCTGGTGCCCGCCGAGTTCGGCGGCAATATGGACTCTCCCGAGGCCAGCGTTGGAAACACGCTCTACCTCCCCGTCAACGTGCGGGGGGCGCTGCTCTACCTCGGCGACGGGCACGCGGCCATGGGCGACGGTGAGGTGGCGGGGAGTGCCATCGAAGTCCCCATGCATGAGCGGATACAAGTGGACCTCATCAAGGGCAAGAAGATTTCCTGGCCGCGCTTTGAGAATGACGATTACCTGATGGCGGCCGGTATTTACCGCCCTTTGGAAGACGCCACCCGGATCGCCTACATCGAGCTGATCAAGTGGATTCACGACGACTACGGACTGTCACTACTTGATCTCTACGAACTGATGTCCGTCGCCGGAGAGGTGACGGTCAACGAAATTGTCGATCCCAACTACGTGGTTGTTGCCCGGATCAACAAGAAATACCTTCCGCCCAAGCCGGACCCGCCCAAGTTGGAGCCACCCAAGACAGACCCTCCGAAGTAGTCGATTATTTCTCCTTTTTCTTACCCGGCAGTGCCGCGGGATTCTCGTGAGTGCGCTCGCGAAATCGTGCTTTCATCCCCGTTGCCAGCGAAATCGTACTTTCGCCAAACTTCTCGCGCAGACGGTCGGCGGCTGACAGCGCCTGGTTCCATTTATCGTGCGCCGTTCGTCCCTCCAGGCTGAGCTGCTCGCTTTCCTCGTCGAAGTGCGCCGCGTGGACCCCCAACAACCGTACCGCTGATTTATTCCAGCTGGCACGAAACAATTCGCGGATCGCAGCAAACACTTCAGAATCCACCGCTGTGGGCTGTTCCAGCGTGCGCGCCCGCGTGATCGTCGTGAAGTCGGTATAGCGCAGTTTCAATTGCAGGGTGCGTGCGTGCAGATTCTGTTCCCGCAGCCGCCGGCACACCATTTCGGAAAGCCGCGCCAGCATCGCTTCCAGCACTTGGGCCTCGGCCGTGTCGTTGTTAAAAGTATGCTCGTGGCTGATGGAGCGCGGCCCTTCATCCACTCCAATTTCGTTATCGAACCACGCTCCCGCATCGAGACCCCGTGACTTGCCTGCCAGCGCCAGTCCCAACACGCCGAAATTCTCCCGCAGCCAGCGCTCATCACGAGTAGCCAGGTCGCCTACTTTTTGGATGCCCTGGTCTTGCAGTCGCTTTTCCATGACTTTTCCGACGCCAGGAATTTTTCGCACATCGAGCGGCGCAAGAAATGCCGCCTCTCCGCCAGACAGGATATACAACACGCCGTTCGGCTTCGCCTGGTCGGAGCACACCTTGGCAATCAACCGCGATGTGCCAATCCCGATCGAGCAATTGAGCTTGGTCGTCGACTTCATCGCCTCATGCAAGGAATGTGCCGCTCGCAGCGGTGGTCCGTGCAAGCGATCTGTGCCGGTCATGTCAACATAGGCTTCGTCGATGGAAACCATTTCCAGCTTCGGTGAAAAGCGGTTCAGCACCTCGAATACTTTGCCCGAGTATTCTCGATACCGCTCGGGATGGCCGTCGACGAAAACCGCCTGAGGACAGAGTTTGGCGGCCGTTCGCAGAGGCATCGCAGAATGCACTCCGAACTTGCGCGCAGCATACGACGCAGCCGAAACCACGCCGCGCTCGTCGGCCTGCCCTCCCACCACCACGGGCTTCCCTTTCAGCGAGGGATCGAACAATTCCTCGACCGAAACGAAGAAGGCGTCCATATCGACATGAAAGATGGTGCGTTGGGCGGATGCCATGCTGACCGCGATTTTATTCCACTTGGCGGAGGCAGAGCGTTTGCTGCGGAGTCGTCGCGCGTTGCCTGGCAGTCCGGCCCACGATGCGGGCGATGTCGCCAACGCCGCGGTCTACCTGGCAGCCGCAACCCTGCTCCCTGCAATCATCTTCTCGTATTCCTTCACCGCACGACGCGCCGCTTGAATACCTTGCGGCGTGGTTGAGACAGGCCCTTCCGAATCGGTATTGGCGAAGAAAACGCGCTCCATCGGCTGACGCGCCTGCGGCAGCACCTGTGTGTAGTTGCCCGGAAGCGACTGGTATAGCGGATGCCCCCGGCGATAAATCTGCACTTCGACCGGATCTGCATTCGTCTCCGGCAACAGCTTCTTGAAGTCGCGCAACACATTTGCAGCCAGTTGCCGGCTACCTTCTTCCGTCAGCAGAATCCCGCGCTGCTCTCGCCGTAATGGCGTGTAGCAGGTGAGGATATTGTATTTCTGCTTGTAGCCGGGCTGGTTACGGACAGTCCAGTCGGCAACGATGAAGTCCGTGAAACTGTTCCCCGGGCACCATGTGTCGTAGCCGCGATTGAACACCGGCTTGTCGTACACCAGGTTCACCACAGCGTAGGGGATGTAGCGCATCTTGGCGATGGCGTCTTGCTGCTTCTTTGGCATGCCTTCGACCATGCGCGCCGTGATGAACTTTGGCGTCGCCATGATCACGCCCTTCGCCTCAACTGTCTGCAGCTTGCCTTCATGCAAGTAGGTGACGTTGACACTGTGCTTTTGCGGAGACACCGCAACCGTGGCCGCGTTCAACAGCATCCGGTCACTGTGGGGCTGCATGATCTCCGCTAACTTTTTGTTGATCGCACCGAGGCCGCCCGGCCACGTCATGCGGTCGTCTTTGCGATCGGCCCCGGCTGCGTTCTGCACCTCGTAAATGCCAAGGACGGCCGCGCTCTCGTCGGTGCGCGCCCCCCAGTTCGACGGACCAAATCCGTCCCACCATGCCTGCAACTCCGGCCCGTAGCCTGCCGTAAATTGCGACAGGAGCACATTGTCGAGCTCGACGGCGCGCTTCTCCAGATCGATTTTCAGCATCTTGTCGCGAAACTTCTTAAAGCTGTCGCGCACGTTCGGTGGATAGGGCAGGCGGTCGAGCCCGGCGCCCCAGGTATCTGCAACAAACTCGCCGTTGACGATGGTGCCGTCCCAGTTGTCGACGGGTAGATACGGCAGCCCGAGCCCCGTCGTGAACTCCTTCATGGCTTCGCCCTCGGTGAAGGCTCCCCCGGTCGCGTAAGCGACTGCGTTGTACTCCTCAAGGTACGAATTGCCGCCCCAATGCGGTTCTTTCTCCAGCAACAGGAAGTCCTTATCGCGCATCAGGTACGCCGACATCAGTCCGCTGACTCCACCGCCGACGATCACGACATCACGCTTCTGCGTCGCCGGAGGATGCGCAAACTCATGTCCGTCGCGGATCTCATGGCATATCTGGTTGTGCTCACCGGCCACCTCAATGGTGGACGGCTCCGCCGCCAATAGCGACAGATCGACCGGACATCCCGCCGCGATGCTGCCTGCTACCACATAACGTATGAAGTCCCTGCGGCTGGTGCTCATGCAACCTCCCTAGTCCTGGTCGCGGCCACAACGATTGCGACCCCAACAACACTTTGCTCCCGAGTAAAGCGATGTGCGATTGCCATAACCTTGTCAACTCCAGAGCCTTCCACATCAACTCGCTTCAGATATTTCTGCCCGCTAGAACGTCGGCGGAGTATTCACCCACAAAACGACTGTCTTCGTTTTGCCCGTATTCCGCCACGTGTGCGGCGTGTCGCTCTCGAAGTAGAAACTGTCACCCGGATGCAGCGCGTGCCACTGTCCTTCCAGCGCGATGTTCAGCACGCCGCGCAGTACATATAGAAACTCTTCGCCTTCGTGAGCATAAGAATCGCCGCTCCCCGCCCCGGGAGCGATGGTGAAAAGATGTGCTTCCATCACTGCATTTCCCCAAGCTAGCAGCTCCATCTGCACTCCGGGCCCCGCGTCCAGGCGCTTGCGTTCGCTGGGACGCACCCGGTGAGGATTGGCTTGTGCCGGATCGAAGAAGTCGAGAATGTTCAGCTTGTAATAGCGCGCCAGTTTGCGCAGCGTCCCCACGGACGCGCTCATATGTGACCGTTCGATCGCGCTCAGAAAGCCGACCGAAATACCCACGGCCCTGGCCACTTCCGCCAGTGAAAGCTCCTGGCTTTGCCGCAATTGCCGCAAACGATGCCCCATTGCGCCCGATGTATCGTGACGCGCCGACCTCACCAATCCTTGCGATTTCAGCAATTCGACGACGGCCGGCCCGTTCAGGCCGCGCACCCGGCTGAGGAACCGTGCGCGCTTCAATACCTTTAGGTCATCCTTCGAGTAGAGCCGGTACTTGCTACCGGTGCGCATCGGATGAATGATGCCGAGATTCTCCCAGGAGCGGATCACCGAAGCCGAGACACCCGTGAGTTCTGCAACGTCACCTATCTTGAGATAGCCCCGGGCGACGCTGTCAAAGGTTGTTCTCGTCTGCGAAGAACCGTGCTGGACGCGGGTTTTCAAAGTTTCGCTTGACAACCTGTAAATGGATTCTCTAACCTTGCGGGATTATAGCAAGGTTTGCTGTCGTTGCAATCCGATTGTTGTTCTCGCGCCCGCGTCCAAAATTCAGTCGCTTCCAGAGGGGGCCTATGATCGGTTCTGGTTGTCGTTTCTGCGCGCGAGGGTTCTCTGTCGCGCTCCTGGCGGTATTGCTGGCTCTCGGGTCCCAGGCTCAAAGCACCGGCGGAAGAATCACCGGCCGAGTCACCGATCCCAGCGGCGCCGTGATCCCCGACGCCACCGTCGCCATCACCAACGATGCGACCGGTCTTAGCAACCGCACGCAAACCAGCAAAGGCGGCGACTACTCTTTCCCGACGGTTGCCGTCGGCACTTACACCATCGAGTTCGAAGCCACCGGCTTCAAGAAACTGACGCGCAAGCAGGTCGCTCTCGACCTGAACCAGACCCTTACCGTCAATGGCACACTACAACTCGGTGCCGCGACCGAAACCGTCGAGGTCACCTCCGAAGCGCCGCTCATCGATACCAGTTCCACTCAACTCGGTGCAACCGTCGATGCCCTCATGGCGACGCAGTTGCCCCTGAACACGCGCGACACCTATCAACTGTTGCAGTTACAGCCTGGCGTCATGTCCAACGTCGGCGGCAGCAACTCCATCGCCTATGGCAGCGACCAGCCGGGCGTGGTTTCGGTGAACGGCGGCCGCGGCCGCTCCAACAACTTCAACGTCAATGGGGGCGATGCCAACGATCTGTTCGCGAATCTCCCAACGGTGCAGCCCAGCCCTGACAGCATTGCCGAATTCCGCGTCCTCACCAACACCTTCGACGCCGAGTATGGCCGCAATTCTGGAGCGGTCATCAACGTCGTCACCAAGTCTGGCACCAACGAATTCCACGGGAACGCTTTCGAGTTCTTCCGCAACAGCGTGCTGAATGCCCAGGGATACTTCAACGTCGTCAAGCCTCAGTTCCAGCAGAACCAGTTCGGTGGGACCTTAGGCGGGCCTATCAAGAAGGACCGTGCCTTCTTCTTCCTCTCCTACGAGGGACGCCGCATTAAGCAGGGCATCCCCAGCGCGCAGTTCTACGTACCTGATCAGAATCAGCGCAACGGAGACTTCAGCGCCGTAACGGGCGGCCTTTCAGGTCAGATCGTCAACCAGGGAGTTGCCGATCTCTTCAACAATCGCCCCGGCTGCCTGGGCGCGCTTGGCTTGTCCACACCGCTTTCGACCCAGGGCGATACAGTCCCGATTCCTTACTCGTCGGTCTTTCCGAACAATCAGATTCCCACGCCCTGCATGGATCAGACGGCCGTGGCATTGATGAAACTCTACGTTCCGCTTCCCAACCAGCCAGGCAATCTGTTTCAGTCAGTTCCCAACCAGATCGTGAATGGCGATCAAGGCTCGGTCAAGTTCGACTATCGCATTAACAACAACCAGAACCTGAACGTCTACTACTACATCAACGATTCACTCACCAATCAGGCGTTCTCGTTCTTCCAGGCTGCTGGCGCCAACGTGCCCGGCTTTGGCGCGCAGATGCCCACCACCGTGCAGCAGCTGAACATCGCCCATATCTGGACCATCAACAACAGCACGGTCAACGAGGCCCGCTTCACTTATATGCGGGAAAACCAGATTGGATTCCAATCGCCCGCGCGCACCAACCTCGTGCAGAGCTCATGCGGAAGTCTGGTGCCGTCCGGCCAGTGCTTTAGCGATCCGAACAATCCCAGCGCCGGAATCACACCCGGCCTGGGCAAGAACTACGAAGGTGTCCCCTTCATCGTGGTTCCAGGTTCGTTTTCCATCGGCAACAACTTCGAAGGCCAGCTTCCGCAGATCGGCAACAGCTACGTTTGGACTGACAACATCAGCAAGCAACTCGGCGCGCACGCTCTGAAATTCGGCGCCGACATTCGCTACATGCAGTTCAACCAGACCCTCTACTACAACGTCAACGGATACTTCCAGTACAGCAGCACCGATCCCAACAGCCCCGGGCTGCTCGCCGATCCTGTCAACGGAATCTACAACTACCTGCCCGACTACCTGCTCGGCTTGCCCTACAGCTACTCACAGGGTTCGGCGCAGACCGAGCACGTCCGCAACAACGCCTACTATCTCTTCGGGCAGGACAGTTGGCGCATTAAGCCGAATATCACCCTTAACTACGGGCTCCGCTGGGAACTGGACACCCCGCTGGCCGACGTTCTCGGCCACGTGCAGACGTTCCGCCCCGGTCAGGCTACAACGCAATACCCTTGCCAGCTCAATCCCAACAACCCTTTGGTGCATTTGTACGGCTCAACCGACTGCAGCCCCACCGGCCCGGCGAACGCCGTGAACCCGCTCGGCTTGGTCGTGCCGGGCGACAAAGGCGTTCCTCCCGGGATGACCCAGACCTACTACAAGGCCTGGGCGCCTCGCATCGGTATTGCCTGGAGCCCCAGCGCAGACAAAGGCTGGCTGAGCAAGATCACAGGCAGCCCGGGAACCTTCACCATCAAGGCCGGCTTTGGTCTCTTCTATAATCCGATCGAACAGTTGGTGCTGGAACAGTTCGGCGCAGAGCCTCCCTTTGGCGGCAGCAGCACGATTTACAACACCAACTTCAACACTCCTTTCGTGGACCAAACCGGGAAGTCGTACCCGAATCCCTTCAACGGCATCATCTCTCCCAAGCCGGGCACGCCGATTGACTGGTCCACCTATCGCCCCATCCTGCTCTACGGCGATATGCAGCCGCACATCCGCACGCAGTATTCCGAGCAGTACAACCTCACCATCCAGCGTGCCCTCGGCCGGAACATGATGATGCAGGTGGGTTACGTGGGCTCGCAGGCACACCGGCTGCTGGTTTCGCACGATATCAACTACGGGAACGCGCAGTCGTGTCTTGACCTCATGAATCTTTCGGCGGCGAACAACGATTCCAGCTACACCTGCGCTCAGAACTCGTCCGATAACTCGTTTTTTATTCCCCCGACTGCCACGCTGCCG
>Ga0207930_1000603_pt1 | contig 11263 bp, 13 predicted proteins | sample NGESurshal092012_7_FD_184477 | JGI IMG/M metagenome (GOLD analysis project Ga0207930, IMG submission 184477) | Arctic peat soil microbial communities from Barrow, Alaska - NGEE Surface sample 210-3 shallow-092012 (SPAdes) | ecosystem: Environmental > Terrestrial > Soil > Wetlands > Peat ... | reverse complement strand
CCGGATTACGTTTTCCAGCCGATGTGCGCAGCCGATCTTTCACTGGTCCGGCGCTGGCTCGAAAGGCCGGAGGTGGTGCGTTGGTGGGGACAGCCGGACGAACAATACGCGCTGGTGAGCGGCGATCTCGATCATCCGGATATGGACCAGTTCATTGTCGCCCTTGGCGACCGTCCGTTCGGCTACATCCAGTGTTATGCGCTCAGCACCGGAAATCAGGGTTTTGGCTCGCATCCAGCCGCCACGCGGGGCAATCGGCGAGCCCGATATGATCGGGCGCGGTCATGGCTCCGGCTTCATCCGGCAATTCGCTGACACCTTGCTGAGGTCGGGAATTCCGCGCGTCGTGACGGATCCTGATCCGGACAATGGCCGCGCGGTCCGCGCCTACGCGAAAGCCGGCTTTCAAAGCGACCGCCTGGTGGATACGCCGGACGGCCCGGCCCTGCTGATGGTCCGCAATCCATGACGCCAGAACGCAACACATCAGCCGCGTCAGGACTTGCAACGTGGCATTGGTTGCTGATTGCGGCCGGCCTGATCGCGCTTCAGGCATCGCTCCTGTTTGCGATGGGCCGGCTGCCGATCTGCGCCTGCGGCTATGTCAAGTTCTGGCACGGCGTGGTGAAGAGCTCGGAGAATTCGCAGCACATCACCGACTGGTACACCTTTTCGCATATCATCCACGGTTTCCTGTTCTATGCCGCGACCTGGCTGCTGCTGCCGCGCCTGCCCTGGCCCGGCCGCCTGATTGTTGCAATGCTGGTCGAAGGCGGCTGGGAAGCCGTTGAAAATTCCAACTGGATCATCGAGCGATATCGCGCCGCCACGGTGTCGCTGGACTACTTTGGCGACAGCATCGTCAATTCGGTCTCCGATACGCTGTCCATGGTGGTGGGGTTTTTGCTGGCGAGAAAGCTTCCGATTGCGCTAACAGTTGCGCTTGCGCTTTCGTTCGAGATTCTGGTCGGGCTTCACATTCGCGATAACCTTACCCTGAACATCATCATGCTGATCCATCCGTTCGACGCTATCTGGCATTGGCAAGCGGGCCCGCCGATCATCTAGACAGACTGCATTAGACTGCTTGCGATAATCCCGGCTCTGCTTACCTGTGATGTTATGATTTGATTCTTCGCGATGCGAAATCGTTTTTATCTTCTAGAGAGACGGAGCCGATGACTGCAAATGAGACACTGGCGAGAGGCGTGGAGCGGGGCATTATCACCGCCGAACAGGCCGAGCGCCTGCGTGCGTTGAACGTCGAATTGCCCGCCTCACCCGACGATGAACAGCTTCGCTTCATCAGTGGCTTCAGCGATATCTTTGTCACAATCGGCATTGCGATGTTCATCGGCGCAATCGCCCATTTCGCCAATCGCTCGATTAACGTGGCCGGGATGTGGACGAGCGTTGCCGTCGCAGCTTGGCTGCTGGCGGAATTCTTCACGCGGCTGCGCCGGATGGCGCTGCCGAGCATTGTGCTGCTGATCGTGTTTGCGATGGCCGTATTCGCAGGCGCGTGCATATTTCTCGGAGCGGGTATAAGGTCGTACGGATCTCCCGTAACTCTTATGGGCATCGTTGGCATCGATACGAACCAGCCCACAATACTTGCTGCCGCAGCGCTACTGACTGTCTTGCTGACTGCCGTTCATTATTGGCGGTTTCGCGTACCCATCACCATTGCAGCCGGCTGCGGCGCACTAACGATTGCAATCATGGGTCTTACCTATGGCTTTGCGCCCCAACTCACGCCGGCGGGATACAGTCTCGTTATCTTGATCTGTGGCCTTGCGATTTTTACGCTGGCGATGCGCTTCGATATGGCCGATCCGGAGCGCCTGACACGGCGAACCGACATCGCCTTCTGGCTTCATCTGCTTGCAGCGCCCTTGATCGTTCACTCGTTGATCCGGGGATTGGTGGCCAATACGTCGAAGCTGGACCCGACCGCGGCAGTCGCTATTATGGCCGTCTTTCTGGCGCTGAGCTTTGTCGCCGTTCTGATCGACCGCCGCGCAATGCTGGTGTCCGGCCTGTCCTACGCGGGATACGCCTTCGCGACGCTGATTCGCGAAGCCGGCTTCTCCGATATGACCACGCCAGCAACGGTGCTGGTACTTGGCGCGTTCGTGTTGTTGCTCAGCGCCGGCTGGCGCCCCTTGCGGACGGCGATCCTGGACGTCACGCCATCTGCTCTCGCGCGCAATCTTCCGAAAACAAGTCCACAGACCTGATCATGCAGAACCGCCTATGACCGACTTTTCTCCTCGTGAAATCGTTTCCGAACTCGACCGCTTCATCGTCGGCCAGACCGACGCCAAGCGCGCGGTCTCCATCGCGCTGCGCAACCGCTGGCGGCGGCTGCAGCTTACCGGCTCGCTGCGCGAGGAAGTGCTGCCGAAAAACATCCTGATGATCGGGCCGACCGGTGTCGGCAAGACCGAGATCGCGCGGCGGCTGGCGAAACTCGCCGGCGCGCCGTTCATCAAGGTGGAAGCCACGAAATTCACCGAGGTCGGGTATGTCGGCCGCGATGTCGAGCAGATCATTCGCGATCTGGTCGAAATCGCGATCGCGCAGACCCGGGAACGCAAACGCAAGGACGTGCAGGCCCGCGCGCAACTCGCCGCCGAGGATCGCGTGCTCGATTCACTGGTCGGCCCCAACTCCAGCGCCACCACGCGCGATTCGTTTCGCAAGAAGCTGCGCGCAGGCGAGCTCAACGACAAGGAAATCGAGATCGAGACGCAATCCTCGGGCGGAATGCCGATGTTCGAAATTCCCGGCATGCCCGGGGCGCAGATGGGCGCCATCTCGATCGGCGATATCTTCGGCAAAATGGGCGGCCGGACCAAGACCCGCCGCCTGACCGTTGCGGATTCCCATGAGCTTCTCGTCAACGAGGAATCCGACAAGCTGCTGGACAACGATCAGCTGGTGCAGGAATCGATCAACGCGGTCGAGAACAACGGCATCGTGTTTCTCGACGAGATCGACAAGATCTGCGTGCGCGACGGCCGCAGCGGCGGCGATGTCTCGCGCGAAGGCGTTCAGCGCGATCTGCTGCCGCTGATCGAAGGCACCACGGTTTCGACCAAGCACGGCGCTGTCAAAACCGACCATATCCTGTTCATCGCGTCGGGCGCGTTTCATATCGCCAAGCCGTCCGACCTTTTGCCCGAATTGCAGGGCCGGCTGCCGATCCGCGTCGAGCTGGAAGCGCTGACGCGCGACGACATGCGCCGCATCCTGACCGAGCCTGAAGCTTCGCTGATCAAGCAGTATGTCGCGCTGATGCAAACCGAAGGCGTAACGCTGGATATTACCGACGGCGCCATCGACGCGCTCGCCGACGTGGCGGTCGCCGTCAACTCCACCGTGGAGAATATCGGCGCGCGGCGATTGCAGACCGTGATGGAGCGCGTGCTCGACGAGATTTCCTTCGCCGCACCCGACCGCAATGGCGAGACGATCCAGATCGATGCCGCCTATGTGCAGAAGCACGTCGGCGATCTCGCCAAGAACGCGGATTTGAGCCGGTTCATTCTGTAATTTTTACAGCTAAGATCGTCGTCCCGGCTCTGGGCCGGGACGACATAGAGGATAATGGCGCGTTGCGCCCCACACATTCGCCGTGTGATAATTCGTAGCTGGTCTAGCCGCTGTCTTCGGGTGCCGAATGAATCTGCGTGTGCGGGAAAATCCCTGACGCCTGATGCTTGCCGTCAATATCGCTGTTCTGATCGGGGTTTTTCTCTACAAGATCACCCGCGAGCCCTACGTCCCCTACATCCATCTGCTGGTCGATTATCATTTCGGCTTTACCAAGCGCGCGCTGATCGGCGCTGTGGTTTCGCTGTTTTCTTCCAAGGTGCCGGTGTGGCTGGTATTCGCGCTCAGCGGCGGCGTCTGGCTTGTCACGCTCGGTCTGTTCGTTCAGCTGTTTCGCCGCACCTTCGGTCTCGACGATGCGCACATGCCGCTCTTCGTGTTCATGGCCGGTTCGCCGTTCTTTCTGAAAAATTTCATGCATACGCTGGGGCACTTCGATATCTACGGCTGCGCGCTCGCGATTTGTCTGCTGCTGGTGCCGGCGCGTTCCGTTACCTTCGTGATATCGGCCACGATTGCCTCGATGATCCTGATTCTGATCCATCACATTCACCTGCTAATGTATGTGCCGACGTCGCGGTCATCGTGGTGCTGCGTTATTATCTCGTGCAGGGTCTTACCCGGCGAAATGCTATCGTGGGCATCGCTGCGGCACTTTGTTTCGGGCTGCTGTTCTTCGCCGCGCAATTTTGGGGAACGATGGCGGTGCCGGAGGCGGAGTTTGTCCGTTATCTGCAGAGCCGCATGGCCGACCCGACCCGGACCAATCTGCTGAGTTTCAGTTATATCTGGTATCAGCCGCTTTCTCGCGAAATCCAGGATACCTGGGAGCGCATGCCTTCCAACATTCTGGGCATTCCGGTGTTTGCGCTTCTGATCTGGCTGCATGCCCCGCTCTGGAAATACTTTGTCAGCTTGATCCGGTCACTCACAGAGCAGCTGCATCGCCGCATCGTCATTGCCGCAATCGCTGTCGTCAGCCTCGCCTACTTCGTCATGTTCGCGGTGGTGTTCGATTATTCGCGATGGATTTCGAACTGGGCGGTCTGCATGTTCCTGATCCTGCATGCGGTCAAGACCTTGCCCGCCTCGCCGGCTGTGCCGCTTGTTTCAACAGATGATCGGAAGACCACTATCTTCGGTTGGATCGTTACGTTGATCCCGCGGGTCGGAATCGTGAGGCCGTTCTAGCGCATGATCCGCCAAAGTGTGAGCGGTTTGGCGATAAGATCATGCGCAAATATAGCGGCTCAGATTCTCGATCGCCTGATCCGCACGTAGAGCGCGCCCTCGCCGCCATGGCCGATATGCGCTTCTTCAAAGCCGACCACCAGCGAGCGGAATTCCGGCAGGCTCAGCCATTGCGGCACCTGGCGGCGCAATACGCCCCTCTCGGACTCAGCACCCATCCGGCCCTTGCCGGTAATGATAAGGACAAAAGACAGGCCGTCGCTGTGGGCGCGCTGCAGGAAGCCTGATAGGGCGCGGTGGGCGCGCGTCTGCGTCATGCCGTGCAGATCGAGCCGCGCATCGATTTCCTTCCGTCCTCGTGAAAGTTGCGAGCGCTCGCGGCGTCCAAGCGGCACCAGCGGCGGCGCGGCCGGCGGCAGGTCCGGCTTTACCGCGCGTGGAATTTTGGGGAGCGGGTGTGGCTTCGTCGAAACTGCGGGTCGCACAGCGGCCGGGGTTTCCGCATCCGTCGAAGCAACCTGCGGCTTTGCGGCGCGAGGCTTTTTCCGCAGCGGTTTTGTCTGTTTCGCAACACTTTCCCACAGCGCGCGCTCTTCTTCGCTCAAGCTGCGCTTGCGGCGTGGCGAAGCCGGCAATTCCGGGACCGAGGCCGAGGGCTGCCGTTTCATCGGCCGCGGCGGTAATGACGGGTGCGATGGCGGCGACGCCCGTCACGGCCCGGTTCGATATTCGGTCGGGCTTCCGGCAGCGGTACCGCTTTCGCGGCAGCCGTTTGAGTCGTCGAAGCCTGCGCGACGGCCGTTGAAGGCGGCGCCGCCGCGGCCGCGGCGTTCTTCGCAGATGCCGGCGTGTTGGCGGCGTCTTTTGGGCCCGCAGCCACGGAAGTCTCTGGCGGCTTCGCGCCGCCCTTCTGATCTTTTTGTTGGTCCTTCAAGGGATCGACTTGCGGAAACAGCTTTGCGATCTTCTCCGATGGCCTCGCATCCGGCAACGGCATCTTGCGGCCCCGGGCCACCGGATCGAGGCTCTTGGGCACCAGGATGACGAAGCGCATATTGTTTCGCAGGCGGCCAGACACCCGTCCGGCATCTGCGCCGGCGCCGAAATAGATATCGGCGCGCGCGGGCCCTGTTATCGCGGAGCCGGTGTCCTGCGCCACCATCAGCCGCCGAAAAGGCGTCTTGGATTGCTCCGACTCGATCGGCAGCTCGCCTTCGATAAAGAACGGCGTACCGTAGACGTGCAGCGCCTTGTCGATGGCGATCGAGCGGCCCGGCGTCAGCGGGACGCCTTGCGCGCCAACCGCTTCATCCTTGTCGGAGAGCTGCACCTCGCGAAAAAACACGTAGGACCGGTTTTGCCGCCGCAATTCCTGGGCGCCGTCCGGATTTTGATCCATCCATTCCCTGATCCGCAGCATCGACATCTGGTCTTTCGGGATGATACCGCGGTCGATCAGGATGCGGCCGACCGGCGTATAGGGATAACCATTATGGGCGTCGTAATTGATGCGGATGGTCGAGCCGTCCTCGAGATGCACCCGCGCCGAGCCCTGGATTTGCGTGAACAGCAAATCGGTCTGACCTTTAAGCCAGCAGATTTCGAGGCCGCGGCCGGCGATCGCGCCGTCTTCGATTTCGGCCCGATCGTAGTAGGGCACGAGCTTGCGACGACCGATCTTGCGGAACACCTGTCCCTTGTTGGGCAATCCGCTGTCGCTTTGTTTGACGCCGCGGACGAACAGATTCGAAGGACGGCGATAGACCGGCACGGTGTAGACGTCGGTCTGCGTCCGCGATCCGTCGATCACAGGCTCGTAGTAGCCGGTGACGAAGCCCTCGTCTTCCCCAAGCCGCGAGATTCGCAAGGGCAGAAAATGTTCCTCGAAAAACGCCCGCGCCTTGGCGCCATCGGAAATGCCGGCAGCTCTGGCCGCGCGGCAGGGATCGCGTAACGAAATACCCAGTGCCTTGGGATCGGCGGGTGGCTTTCGCTGCGCCGATATCGGCTTGCAGCTTAAGCGAAACGCCTTGTACGCCTGCAGATGGTCGTCGTCGCTCCAGCCCGCGATATCGGCCCACGCGACCGGAGCATATTGGCTGCCGCTGATCTCAAGCGGCCAGGCCAGGCGGGGATATGGGACAAGACGAGGAGATGCGAGATGCGGACGCGCGCTCGACGTGGGATGCGCAGTACGCGCGCCATCCGCGGCAAATGGAGCCAGCGACAACGCGGCGGCGATCACAGAGAACGCGGCGGCATGCCGTCCGAAGCCACGCGCGTTACTGAGCGCTGCCCGTGCCAACCAGCTTCCAGTTCGGATCGCGTGAGGTAATGTCGCGGGCGAATGTCCAAACATCGGTGATATCGGTGACTTTATCCGGATTGCCGTCGACAATCGAGCCGGCCTTGTCGCGGGTGACCGAGATCATCTGCGACACAAAACGAACGGTCAGCTGCGCCGCCCGATCCCGTGTTTCCGCATTCACAAGCTCGGCCTTGTCGATCGAAACGAATCGGGTTTCCGTCTTTTGCTCGTGCTTCTCGCGATCCTTGATCACGTTTTCGAAACTCTCATAGACCTCGGACGACAGCAGATCCTTCAGCGCGCGGCGATCGCCGTTGGCGAACGCCAGCACGATCATCTCATAGGCGCTGCGCGCGCCGCTGAGGAAATGGCGCGGATCGAACGAGGAATCCTGTGCTGCAATGGCGTCCAGCCCCTGAGCCAGCGGCGTGCCGGGCTCGGCCAGACCCTTCCAGCGGTCGGTCGGCGGCGCCACATCTGCGGTCGGCGCCAGCGGCGCCTGGTCGATTACGGCACCGGGCATCGGAACCACGTTATTATCCTGTGCCCCCCGCACCACGTTGCGCGCCGTGCGGTCGTAGGGCGGCCGCTCGTTTCCGGTGCGCTGTCCGAGGACATTACGCAGGCGCAGGAAGATGAAGACCGCCAGCGCCAGGAAGATGATGGTGTAAATATCCACGTCGCATTCGCTTTCTGGTCTGCACCGGCAACGGGTCCGGCGGTAGAGCGTTCCCTCAGGGAACGGCAGAGATTACATCATGGATGGGTCTGCAGGCATGTAGGCACGAAACTTGGCCTAACCAATGGCGCGTTTTGGCATGAAAAGCCATGCCGGTGGAAATAGGCCAAGCCGGTGCTCTTACCCGTTTGCCACCAGTGGATCGTAGCGCGTTTTCGCCGCGAGGGGAAACCCGATCCTGCCTGGAAATCGCGCATATTCAACAATTTAGAGCGCATCCTCCTCGCCAGACCGGCCTGCATAGTCCGTATTCGCCGCGCTGACCGACCCTTTGGCCTCGCCCTGGCGGACCGGGCGCGATTGTCGTCCTTGTGGAATGAGGCGGGGCTATGATAGCCACTCGCCCCGACAAGGCATTTTCGCACCTCACGAGCGAATTCAGACGCAAAACCGGTTCCCGCTCGCTTGAAAACGTTCCAGGAGAGACTTCCATGACCAACGGCAACGGCTCGCCTCCCGAGGCGGCCCCTCCTCCCCAGTTGAACGTGCTGGCGCAGTACACCAAGGACCTGTCGTTCGAAAATCCGAACGCACCGGCCTCGCTGGCGCCGCAAGCGCAGCAGCCTGCGATCAATATCCAGATCAACGTCAGCGCCAACAATATCGCCGAAAACGAATTCGAAGTGACGCTTTCGGTCGAGGGCAAGGCGGAAAACGGCGGCAAGGTGATGTTCAGCTTCGACCTGGCCTATGCCGGCGTATTCCGCATTATGAACGTACCGAAGGAAAACCTGCACCCGCTGGTCATGATCGAATGTCCGCGGCTGCTGTTTCCGTTCGCGCGCGAAATCATCGCGACTTCGGTGCGCGATGGCGGTTTCCCCCCGCTGATGCTGGACCCGGTCGATTTTGTCGGTCTGTACCGCCAGAACCTGGAGCGGCAAGCCGCGCAGGCCGCGCAGGCCGCGCAGGTAAAACCGAGCTAAAGCGTCTCGGTTTCATCCGGGATCACGCGCCCAGAAAATCGTTCCAGATCGGCTTGTCGCCCAGGGTGACGATGAAATCCCGATGCGCCGCGCGGTCGGCCTCGGTGACCCGCGGCGCCAGCGGTATCGGGCGTTGCCGCCGCGGCATTTCGTCATATCCGCCGGCGCGCGTATCGCGGGTTTCAGCGGCCAGAATCAATTGCGACTGCCGGGCACCGATCAGATCGATGTAGACCTCGGCCAGCAGTTCGGCGTCCAGCAACGCGCCGTGCTTGGTGCGGCGGGAATTGTCGATCGCATAGCGCGAGCAGAGATCGTCGAGACGGTTCGACACGCCCGGGTGCTTGCGCCGCGCCAGCAGAAGCGTGTCGACCAGCCGATCGCGCGCAATGGGCGGCCGTTTGATGCGTTCAAGCTCGGCGTTGAGAAAACCGACATCGAACGACGCGTTGTGAATCACCAGCGGCGCATCGGCAATGAATTCCAGGAACTCCTCGACCACGTGGGCGAACAGCGGCTTGTCGGCGAGGAACTCGCTGGAAAGACCGTGCACGGCGAATGCTTCAGCCGGCATGTCGCGCTCGGGATTGAGATGCCGATGAAATGTCTGGCCGGTCGGCATGCGATTGAGAATCTCGACACAGCCGATTTCAACCAGCCGGTCGCCGCGCAGCGGGTCGAGGCCAGTGGTTTCGGTATCGAGAACGATTTCGCGCATGGACTAAGAGCCGGAAAGATCGACGAATCAGGATCGCCGCTGTGGCATCTTAACAGCTTGGTCCAGAATGTCCCGGATCCGGGCGCGCACGGGATCGAGTCCGTGCGAAGTATCCACCACGAAATCCGCACGTTTGCGCTTTTCGGCGTCGGGCAGCTGCCTCGCCAGGATAGCGTCGAGCTTTTCGCCGGTCATGTTGTCGCGCGCCAGGATTCGCTGGCGCTGAATTTCCGGCGTCGTCGTGACCACTACCACCGCATCGACGCGCTTCTCGCCGCCGGTCTCGAACAATAGCGGCACATCGACCACCACGACGGGTGCGCCGGATTGCTCGGCATCATGAAGGAACTTTTGACGGGAGGCACCCAGCATCGGATGAACGATCTGCTCGAGTTGCCTCATCGCGGCCGGATCATGCACCACCCGCGCCGAGAGACGCGCGCGATCGACTTTGCCGCCAGTGGTGGTGCCCGGAAACGCCGCTTCGATGGATGGCGCCGCCTCGCCTTCGTATAACATGTGAACGGTCGCGTCAGCGTCGTAAACCGGAACGCCGGCTTCCGCGAACAACTTTGCGGTAGTCGATTTTCCCATCCCGATCGAGCCGGTCAGCCCAAGGATTATCATTCCAGTATCGCCATTCGCCGCTTCTCATACACCGAGCAGCCGTTCGCTTCGCAGAAACGCGAGCAATTGCAGCAGCGGCAGACCAAGGATGGTGAAATGATCGCCTTCAATACGCTCGAACAAATGGACCCCCAGCCCTTCAAGCTGGTAGGCACCGACGCTTGACGTAACAGCCTCTCCGGCTGCATCCAGATAGGCGTCAATTTCGGCCTCGCCAAGCCGCCGCATGGTCATCCGCGCGATGGTCGCGTCAGCGAACAATATCTTGCGATCGCGCGCGACGGCAACGGCGGAGTGCAGTTCATGGCTGCGGCCGGCAAGCGCGCGTAGTTGCTCCGCAGCCTGCGCGCGGCCGGCCGGCTTGCTGAAAAGCCGTTTCCCGAGCGCCAATGTCTGATCCGCGCCAACGACAAATCTGCCGGATAGCCGCGCCGAAACCGAAAGCGCCTTCTCGCGCGCAAGAAGTGCGGCGATCTCGCCTGGCGCCGAAAGACCTGAGCCTTGCTGAACCGCCCGCTCATCGATTTCGGCCGCGACGGCTTCGAAGTTGATGCCGGCATTGGCCAGCAGCGTCTGCCGCGCACGGCTTTGCGAGGCGAGTATCAATGGATGTTTTCCGCGCCAGAGCGTCATTCCGAAAGCCGTTGCCGCTGCCTGTCGGTGAACAGCTTAAGCACGGCGGCGGCAGTTTCCTCGATCGATCGCCGCGTCACGTCGAGCTGCGCCCAATTATGCTTGGCGCTCAAGCGCCGCGCGAACGCGACCTCATCGGCGACGGCCTGGCGATCGATATAGTCATCGTTGCCGGCACTGGCGCCCATGCTCAACAGCCGGTTCTGCCGGACCTGGATCAGTCGCTCCGGCGTTGCGTGGAGGCTGACCACGAGCGGCTTTTTCAGCATCTCGAGTTGATGCGGGATCGCGATGCCCGGGACCAGCGGAACATTCGCGGTGCGGATGCCGCGGTTGGCGAGATAGATCGAAGTCGGAGTTTTCGACGTGCGGGACACGCCAACCAGAACCACGTCGGCCTCTTCCAGTCCTTCGACTTGCTGGCCGTCATCGTGCATCATCGTATAGTTCAGCGCATTGATACGCTTGAAGTATTCTGCATTCAGGGTGTGCTGCGCACCGAC
>Ga0207930_1000602_pt1 | contig 11265 bp, 8 predicted proteins | sample NGESurshal092012_7_FD_184477 | JGI IMG/M metagenome (GOLD analysis project Ga0207930, IMG submission 184477) | Arctic peat soil microbial communities from Barrow, Alaska - NGEE Surface sample 210-3 shallow-092012 (SPAdes) | ecosystem: Environmental > Terrestrial > Soil > Wetlands > Peat ... | reverse complement strand
CCAGCCCGTCGATCGGCTTCGGCGAGAAGGCGCGCGAGCCCGAGACCATCGAGATCATGATCGCCTCGCCCAGCGCGCGCGCCGTGGCGAGCACCGCCGCGGCGACGATCGCCGGGCGTGCGGCGCGCAGCGTGACCGCGAGCATCGCGCGCAGCGGGTTTACGCCGAGCGCGACCGCTCCCTCGCGCCACGAGTTCGGCACCGACGCGAGCGCCTCGCAGATCAGCGCGACCATGATCGGCGTGATCATCACCGTGAGGATCACCACCGTGACCGACAGCCCCGCGCCCGTCAGCAGCACCACGTTCTGCACCGACTCCTTCTCGGCGCCGGAGATCACGTGGTTGCCGACGAACGGCACGAGCACGAGGATCCCGATCAGCCCGTAGATCACCGACGGCACCGACGCGAGCAGGCGGATCACCGGGATCGCCAGACGCCGCAGCCGCGCCGGCGCGAGCTCGACGATGAAGATCGAGGAGAAGATCGCTATCGCCAGCGCCAGCACGACCGCCACCACCGTCGTCAGCAGCGTGCCGTAGACGAGCGGCCACGCGCGCAGGTGATACGCCGACGGCGGCGGGTGCTGCGTCGTGTTCTGCATGTTCGCCAGCTGCCTGCCCAGATCGCCGCCCGACCCCAGCCAGCTCAGGCCGTTGTGCTCGAAGATCGGCCACGCGTGGATGCCCACGAACACGACCATCGCCACGACGAGCGCGCACACCAGCAACGACACCGCGCCGAGCGTACGCTCGGCGCGGTGGTCGGGCCATGGACGGGACAGGCGCTCCAGCACCGCTGCTCAGCTCAGCTGATCGGCAGCCACTGCGTGGAGATGATCTTCTTCGCCGCGGCCGCTTTCTCGATCCAGCCGATGAACGCCGAGGAGGCGCCCGTCGCCTTGCCTTTGGTCACCTCGTAGAAGCGCGCCGTGCCCGAGTACGAACCGCCCTGCACGGTCGACTTGTTGCAAGCGACGCCGTTGAGGCCGACCGCGTTCACGGTGCCCTTGTCCGACTGGTAGTTGGACACGAAGCCGATCGAGTTCGGGTCGCTTTCCACCTTCTGGCGCATCAGCCCCTCAGACGGTTCTTCGGCGGCGATCGTCGAGACTTTTTTGCCTTCCAGCAGCAGCGTCTGGAAGTTCGTCAGCACTCCGGCCACCGACGTGCGGCTGATCAGGTCGACCGTCCCGCTCGCCGTCGCGCCCAGGACAGCGCTCCAGCTGCGGGATTTGCCGGTGAACAGCGCGATCACCTGCGACTGCGTCAGATTCGGGACCGGGTTTGACTTGTTCGTGATCACGCAGATGCCGTACTTGGCGATCGGGTAGAAGACCAGCCCGGCGGGGTCTGCGGCGAGCGGGTCGCGCGAGACGTCGCCGATCGATACGCGTCCGGCGGCTACGTCGTTCACACCGATCTGCGCACCACCTTGGGTGATTTTGAACTTCACTTTTTTCGGGTGCGTCTTGACGTACTTCTGCGCGAGCAGCGAGACCAGCGGGTAGGAGGCCGTGGCGCCACTGATCGTGATCGTCGTGATCGCGGAGGCGGCCGCGGGCGCCGCGACCCCCAGCACGCCAGCCACCGCGAAGGCCAGGGATAGACGGCGGATTCGACTCATTGAAGAAGGGCTCCGTTTCTGAGGATTGACAAATAGTTGACAGCGTGAGGCGGCGAACATATCATAATCCCCATTGTTCCGATCAGGATAAGCTACTTTGTCCGCAACTAGACGGGGATGGCGCGGTTAACCCGCTCGAGCTCTCGGAAGTTGCGGCGCCTTTACAACTCATGGACAACTCCCCCCAAAACCCCACGCCCTCCGCCGGCACCGCCGCGCCAGCCCTTCCTGCGGCGAGCACGGCTCGCCGTGAGGGCAGGCCCCGCCTGCCCTCGGCGCGCGCCGGCGCGGTGCTCGCCACCGTCATGCTCGGCACCGGCATCGCCGTCGGCGCCGCGATCGGGCCCGCGCCGGAAACGTCACTCGCCGGCAGCGCCGGCATCGTGCAGAAGCTGCCCGCGCTGATCGCCGCCGTGACCGCGCGTGGCCAGTCGCAGGCTTCGTCGGCCGCGGCCACGACGCCGGCGCCGCCACCCGCGATCACGCCGCAGGCCACCCCCGCCGCCGGCGCTGCGCTCACGACCGCCGCCGCGAGCGCGCCTGCGCAGACGACCGCGCCGGCGGCGAGCGCTCCCGCCGAATCGGAAACGTCGCCGTCGAAAACGACGAAGCCGGCGAGCTCGTCCAACGTCCCGCCGATCACCAGCGTCTGGCTGATCCAGCTGTCCGGCGTCTCCTTCGGCGAAGCGCTCGCCAACCCCGCCGCGACCCCGTACATCTCCGGCCAGCTGCTGCCCAAGGGCACATACCTGCCCGCCTGGTCCGCGCTCAGCGCCAGCGGCTTCGCCAACGACGCCGCGCTCGTCGAACACCGTGCCGCCCTCGGCACGACGCCGCCCCTGCTGCACTCGATCGTCCAACCCCCCTGCCCCGAAGGCGCCACCGGTGCGGCCTGTGCGACCGGGACGCCCGGCAGCCTGACCGCCGCCGATCAGTTTCTGCAGGCGACGCTCGCGACGATCACCGCGACGACCACGTACTCCGAACACGGCCTCGTCGTCGTCACCTTCGCGACCGTCGCCGACCCCACGGCCGCCGAACTGCCGGCCGGTGCCTCGACGGCGACGCTCGCCTCCCAGCCGCCCGCCGGCGCCGTCCTGCTGTCGACCTTCGCCAAGGCCGGATCGCGGTCGACCGCGACGTTCAACCCGACTTCACCAAAGCAGAGCCTCGAAAAGCTTCTGCACTGACACACCGATCCACGTCCCCATCAACAACGAACGGAGACCACCGTTGCACGCATCACATTTCGCCCACCGAATGGCCACATGGTGGCTGGCCGCGATAGTGGGCGTTGCCCTGCTGCTCGCGAGTCCGGCTCTCAGCCAGGCCGAAGAATCCAACCCCAACAACTACAACTGTCTCGGCAGCACGGCCGCCGGTCAGCCGGAAGCGGGGAGTGATGAACAGCAGGTTCAGTACACCTTCTACTGCAACGGACCGATCACCGGCTACCAGGTGCAGTCGCAGATTCCCGTCACCGGAGTATCCAGTCCGCCGGAGGTCACCGACCTGAACAAGACCGCCCTGCGGGACACGTTCTCCTGCTCCGGTGAAGTCCCGGGCTGGGCGGCCAACTGCGTCGGTGCGGCGAAGGCCGGATACGAGAACATCACCGGGCAGTTCGCCATCGGCAGGAAGCTGTGCACCGAGCCGCGCGTCGACCCGCTGCTCACAGTCACCTACGCATATCTCGAAAAAGGCGTGATCACGCAGGCGATCTCCGGCCCCTACGACCTCGGGCGCCCGAAAGACTGCAAGCCCAACGCCTACTCGGGCTTCAACCGCTTCAACCCCAAACCGCTGGTGACCAAGGGGCCGGCGAAGAAGGGCAAGAAGCACTCGAGCAAGAAGCAGTCCGGCAAGAAGCAGGCCGCCACCAAGAAGAAATAGCACGCCGAGCGCTGGACGTGAGGCGGTGCCGCGCCGTGCGCGGCGCCGCCTCTACGCTTCGCCGGTGCGCCACCGCCCCAGCATCCTCGCCCGCGCCCACTTCACGTGCCCCGCGCGCGGCGCCGGTCTCCTCGCCGTCCTCGCCGCCTTGTCGCTCGCCGCATGCGGCTCCTCCGGCAGCGGTTCCAGCGCCTCGAGCAAGACCGCGAAGTCGACCGCCACGGGCTCGGCCTCGGCCGAGACGCCGGCGCTGTGCACCGCCGTCGGGGCGGCGACGCTCGGCGAAGTCGGCCAACGCATCTACCGCCAGGCCGCCGCCGGCCGCGGCGTCGCAGAGGCCGTCGGCCGCGTCAAGCGCTCACCCGCACTCGCCTCGGCGATCTCCTCCGGCGACGCCCGCGCCGCGCGCGCGGCGCTCGGCGGCCTGCTCGCCAACCAGATCGCCCGCATCGACGTCGTCAAACGCGGTCGCGTCTTCGCCAGCGCCGGAGCCGGTCCGGCGATCGCTCCCGTGCGCGGCGCCATCGCCGGCACCGACGCCAGCTTCGTGCTCTCCGTGCAGGCCGACGACAGCTACCTCAAAGTCGCGCGGCAGGTGACCGGCGCGGAGATCCTGCTGCTCTCCGGTCCCACATCCGGCTCCCCCGGCGCCCGCCGGCTCGCCGGAACGATCGCCGGACCGCAACCCGCACGAATACCCACGCGCGGCACGCTCAAATATAGAAAGAAGAAGTACGCGACGTTCTCCCTCGCAGGTTCGGTCTATCCCTCGGGATCGCTGCGCATCGTCCTGCTCGTCGCGCACAGCGCCATCCGCTGCGCCGGCTCTGCCGCGCAGACGCACGTCGCGACCCTCGGCCACGTCGGCGAACTGATCTACCAGGAGGAGGCCGGCAGCCCCTACGTGCAAGCCACGCTGCGCCACATCGAAGCCGATCCAGGCTTTCAGCGCGCGGTCGCCACGCGCGACCTCGCCGCCACGCGCGCCGCGATCGTCGGCTTCTTCGCCGCGCACATCCACGTCGTGCGCGTGCGCGTGTACGTCTCGCAGCCCAGCGGCGCCCAGCGCTTCTTCTACGACCTCGGCGGCCCCTACGTGCTCGCCCCCGTGCACGGCACGCTGCACAGCGCCGGCAAGGTAGTCGCGCACTTCTCCTTCGCCATCCAGGACGACGCCGGCTACATGAAGCTCGCGCACCGCTTCACCGGCGCCGACGTGCTCATGCGCACCGGCGCAAAGCAGGTCATGGGCACGCTCGACCCCGGCCCCGCGAGCGTCCCCGACCGCGGGACCGTGTCCTACCGCGCCAGCGACTACCAGGCCTACTCCTTCATCGGCGAAGCCTTCCCCTCCGGCCCGCTGCGCATCTCACTGCTCGTCGCCCAGCGCTAAGGCCGGCTACAGCAGGCTGTTGGTCATGCGTTCGACCTCGGCGATCGACGTCACGCCTTCGCGCACCTTGTCCAGGCCGTCCTCGCGCAGGCGGCGCATGCCTTCGCGCACCGCCACCGTGACCATCACGTCGACAGACGCACGCTCGAGGATCAGCGCGCGAATGTGCTCTGAGACCGTCATCACCTCGTACACGCCCACGCGGCCGCGGTAGCCCGAGCCGCCGCAGCGCGAGCAGCCGACGGCCTCGAACGGTTCGGCGCCCCTCAGTCCGTGCTCGGCAAGCACCGTCTCGGAGACCTTCAAAGGCTTCTTGCAGTGTTTGCACAGCACGCGCACGAGGCGCTGGGCGACGATGCAGTCGACCGCCGAGGAGACCAGAAACGGCTCGATGCCCATGTCGATCAGGCGCCCCAGCGCGCTCGGCGCGTCGCGCGTGTGCAGCGTCGTCAACACCAGGTGGCCGGTCAGCGCAGCCTCGATCGAGATGTGCGCAGTCTCCGCGTCGCGGATCTCGCCGACCATGATCACGTCCGGGTCCGCGCGCAGCATCGAGCGCAGGCCGACGTCGAACGTCACGCCCGCCTTCGGCGCGATCTGCATCTGCTTGATCCCCGCGATCCGCTGCTCGACCGGGTCCTCGATCGTCAGGATGCTGCGCTCGCCGTCGTTGAGGTCGTTCAGCGCCGCGTACAGAGTCGTCGACTTGCCCGAGCCCGTCGGGCCGGTCACCAGCACCGCGCCGTTTGGCTTGTTGATCGCCGCGCTGAACGGCTTGAGCGTGTGCACCGGCATCCCCAAGGACTCCAGCCCGGCGATCACCGTGCCCTTGTCCAGCACGCGCAGCACCACGCCCTCTCCGTAGACCAGCGGCAGCGTGACCACGCGGATGTCCACGCGGCGCCCGTCGACCGTCAGCGCGAAGCGGCCGTCCTGCGGCACGCGCTTCTCTGAGATGTCCAGGTCGGCCATGATCTTGATGCGCGAGACCACGCCCATCGCCATCTTGCGCTTGACCGTCGCCGCCGGCGACAGCACGCCGTCGACGCGGAACAGCACCTGCGTGTCGCCCTCTTCCGGGTTGATGTGAATGTCCGAAGCGCCCTGCTGGATCGCCTGCGCGACGATCGAATGCACGAGCTTGATGATCGGCGCGTCGCTGTCGGCCTCGTCGACGCGCAGATCCTCCTCTTCGTCGGCTTCCGCGTCGCCGTCGACGATGTCTTCGATCGAGTCGTCCATCCGCGCCATGCGCGCCAGCAGAAGGTTCAGGTCCTCGACCGACGCCGCCACCGGCCTGACGCGGCGGCCGGTCATCATCGCCACGTCGTCGATCGTCAGCACGTTCGTCGGGTCCGCCATCGCCAGCAGCAGCGTGTCGTCCTCGGCGAAGCCGACCGGCACCGCCTGATAACGCTTGGACGCTTCCGGGTTCAGCAGCGCCACCGCGCCCATGTCCAGGTCGTAGATCGCCAGGTCGACGTAGTCCAGGCCGAAGCGCTCGGCCACCACGCGCGCGAGCTGGTCGTGGCGCAGCACGCCCTGCTCGACCAGCACCAGCCCCGTCGGGCGGCCCTGCATCCGCGCCTGCTCCACCGCGTCGTCGACCGTCTCGCGGTCGGCGAAGCCGAGATCGACGACCACTTCGCCGATCATCCGCGTCGAGCGCCCCGTGCGATGGGGCGGGTACAGACCCGTGCCGTTGCCGACCGGCTCGCTGCTGGTCTGCTCTGTCGCGTCGGCCGTAGCCGACTCGGCCGTCGGCGCGCCGATGTCGCTCATATCTCCTACATCGGCAGCGATGCGGCGCCGCTTGACTGCGTGTTCTCGGGGGCGCCCAGGGGGGCTGAGCCAGCGAAGCAAATAGCGACTTCGCGCCTATGCGCTTGAAGAAACGCTCAGCCGTCGTCTGTGTGAAACCGATTGAGTAGATCTCCACGGTGTCTGCTCATCCTCCAAGAGTGTGCATTGCGCATCGTCGGACAGCGCCACGGAACGCTCCGTGCGAATAGTCCCATCTGGAAGAATATGCCGAAGTTCGACTCCTCGGTCGGTTAGGACCTTTCCAACCAGCAGCCGCCGGTGGCAGTGCTGCGGGTCTCCCTCGCTGCAGAGCAGTGCGATCCGGTGGCGCCGTGCACCGGCAATGAGGCGCTCTATCGCAGCCTCGAAAGCCTTCTCTTCGGACATCGGGCCGTAGAGGGCGTGGCCGTCCGCGTCGTAGTGCTCGTCTCGCGTCGGACGGCCTCCGAGCTCCTCTCCGAGGAACAGATAGCCCACGCCCCGCCGAGCCATCGCGGCCTCGAGCTCATCCCGATTGAAATGTGGCGCGAAGCGCGAGTAGGGGAACGACCGCACATCTACGAGGAACTCGATCTGCCCACTTGAAACGAGCTGCGCAAAGTCATCGAGCTCGTGGTTGGAGTGCCCGACAGTCCAGATAGCAAGACGCGAAGACATCGTTCTCGTCATGGTAAGGCCCTACAGCCCACCCTCAAAGGCCCCCTTGACCTGCGCGTCGAGTGCGTTCAGGCGATACAGCGCCAGCGCCTCGGCCGAGGCCAAGCGCTGACCGGAGCTCGCCTCCGCGCCGTGGTGCAGCAGCACGCAGTGCTCGAGCGCCAGGCGGCGCTCGCCCTCCAAGATCGTCGGCATGTGGCCTGCGAGCACGCGCATTCCCAGCTCGATGTGCCCCAGCAGGCGTCCTTCTGGGCTGCGCGCGATCTCCGCGCCGTAGGTGAACTCGCGCGTCTTGCCGATGTCGTGCACGATCGCCGCGCTCAGCAGCATGTCGCGATCCAGGCGCGGGTGCAGCGTGCACAGCTCCAGCGCCAGCGTCGCCACGGCCACCGTGTGCTCCAGCAAGCCGCCGAGGTACGCGTGGTGGACCCCCGGGCGCGGGCGCGGGCGACTCGACGGCGCCGAGCACGGTGCGACGCGCAGCTGCGCGCGAAGCTCGCCGTCGCCCAGCATGTTCGCCAGCAACAGCTTCAGCGGCGCGTCGAACACCTCGCGCGCGAGGTGTTCGAGGAAGCCCTCCAGCTCGTCCAGGTCGCGGTAGGCCGTCGGCAGAAACCGCGCCGGGTCGGCCTGCTCGCCCTCGGCGCGCGCGATCGACTGAACGGCGATCTGCAGCGCGTCGCGGAAGCGCTCGGCACGCCCCTGCACGCGCACGAGCTCGCCGCGCTCGAAGCGCCCCGCGAGCACGTCGGCGTCGCGAAAGGCCCGCCCGAGGATCGTGCCCGTGCTGTCCGACAGCTCGATGTTCAGATACGGCGTCCCCGCGCGCGAGATCTGGCGCTCCTTGCGCGTGCACGCGAACACGCCGTCGACCTCCTGCTGGTCGCGCAGAGTCGCGATGCTCTGGGCGATCTCGCTCGGCGGAGTCGTGGCGGAAGCCATCGGCCCATGATGTACGGTGGTTCGGATGCAGCCGCTCATCTGGGATCGCCGTCCGGACGGCCTGAGGGCCCCCGCGATGGTCTGCGCGTTTCAAGGTTGGAACGACGCCGGAGACGCCGCCTCCAGCGCCGTCTCCTTCCTCGCCTCCTCGCTCGACGCGCGCCGCTTCGCGCGCATCGACTCCGAGGAGTTCTACGACTTCCAGGCCAACCGGCCCAGCGTGCAGTTCAACGACGACAACGAGCGCGAGATCGTCTGGCCGACCGTCGAGGTCTTCGAGGCCTCCGCGCCGCGCGCGCCGCGCGACCTCGTGCTCGTGCAGGGCGTCGAGCCCTCGCTGCGCTGGCGCGCCTTCAGCGCGCACATCGTCGACCTCGCCGAAGCGCTCGGCGTGCAGGTCGTCGTCTCACTCGGCGCGCTGCTCGGCGACGTGCCCCACACGCGGCCCGTCGCCATGTCCGGGCACGCCTCAGACCCCTCGCTGATGGAGCGCCTGGGCATGCAGGGCTCGACCTATGAGGGGCCGACCGGCATCGTCGGCGTGTTGCACAACGCCTGCGTGCAGGCCGGCCTGCCGTCGGCGAGCCTGTGGGCGGGCGTGCCGCACTACGTCGCCGCCGCCGCCAACCCCAAGGCCGCGCTCGCGCTCGTGCGCCGCGTCGAAGGCCTGATCGGCGTGTCCGTCGACGTCTCCGAGCTGGAGTCCGCCGCCGCCGACTACGAGCGTCAGGTCGGACTGGCCGTGCAGAGCGACCCCGACATCCAGGCGTTCGTCGAACGCCTCGAGCAGGCCGCCGAAAGCGACGAGGAGGTCTCCACCGACGACGTTCCCTCCGGCGACATGCTCGCGCGCGAATTCCAGCGCTTCCTGCGCCAGCGCGGGCACGAGAGCAAGTAGCTCTACTTCTCGGCGACCGGGCAGACGATCCGGTAGTCGCAGATCGAGCACGCCGCGTGCGAGGGTGTCGGCTCGAACTCCTGCGCGAGGATGCCCTCGCCGACCTCCATCACGATGTCCGTCACCGACGCCGCGTCCTGCTCGCCGCGCGGCACCGGAACCTTCACGTCGTCGAGCACGTAGTAGTAGGCCTGGTGTGAGGACTCCAGGCCCCACGCCTCACGCGCCGCCAGCGCGTACAGCGACAGCTGCACGTCGTCCTTCAGCTGCTCGGCCGTCTTCGCGCGCGAGGTCTTGTAGTCGATCAGCTCGTACTCCTCACCCCCGTCCGCGCCGATCACGCGGTCGACACGGTCGACGCGCCCGCGCAGGTGGTGCGGTCCGAGGCGGAAGGAGAACGAGCGCTCGAACCACACGGGCTCTGAGTCCTGTCCGTGCAGGCGCCCGTGGTAGCGCGTCAGCGCCGTCGTGGCCAGCCCGCGCAGTTCGTTCTCGCGCTGGGAGTCGCCGAAGCCCGCTTTGCGCCAGCCCGAGTCCAGCAGCTCCAGCAGCTGCGAGAGCGTCTCGCCGCCGTCTGAGTGGAAGCGCTCGAGCACCGTGTGCACGGCGATGCCGAAGCGCTGGTGCAGCGTCTGCTCGGTCGGGATGCGCAGGACGCGCGCGAACTTGTAGCGCAGCGGACAGCTGCGATAGGTCTCGATGTCCGACGCCGACAGCGCCAGGCCGACGCCCTTGCGCGGCAGGAACGGCCCCAGCGAGTGCTCGTCGCGCTCGCCGATCGGCTCGCCGATCTTCGATCGCTCCTCGCCGTCGCCCGCGAGCGTCTCGTCGAGCGTCGACGTCTGCAGGATCTCGCGCTGCGTCGGCGTCGTCGCCGACAGCAGACGCGCGTTTATGTCCGCCAGCGCCTCGGCGATGTCCTGACCCGCCGGACGCTGCAGCAGCGCGGCCAGCTTGAGCAGCTCCAGGTAGCGCACCACGCCGTGGGAGATGTCCAGTTCGGTGTCCAGGCGCAGCTCGCCCAGGCGCCCGCCGATGCGCCCGACGCTCTCCAGCACCTCTTCGCGCATCAGCTGGAAGGTCGCCTCCAGCCGGTCGTCCGGCGACGGCCGATCCTCCGGCGTGTCTCCGACCAACGGCGCGGCCGGCGCGGGCGCCGGGTCTTCGGCAGCGCCACCCGCGGCGCGCATCACCGGCGCGGCGGTCGCCAGGTGGCGGGCCAGCTCGCGCGGGGTCCCCCCCGGCTGCGCACGCACGAACTCGGCGGCGAGATCGCGCAGCCCCTGCAGGCTCGCCTGCTGCTCAGCGGCGTCCTCAGGCGCCAGCAGCGCACGGCCGGGCGCGCCGAGCAACTCGATCAGCTCGACCACGAACGCGTCCGGCGCCCGCCCCTCCAACGCACCGGCGGCGCTGCGATGCAGCGCCGCGAAGCGCGCGATCCGTTCGCGCGCCTCCGGCGGGACCTGCGGGGACTCCGTCGCCGCCGTCAACCCCGCGACCAGATCGAGCTTGCGCCGGCGTGCGACCTGGATCACGCGCGCCAGGTGAGCCTGGCGCAACTCGATCGGCGGGCGCGCGAGCGCCCGCACAACCGCCGCCGCATCCGTCGGATCGACCAGCAGGCGCACCCACGCCAGCACGTCGCGCACCTCCGCCCGGCGCAAGAACGCCACGTCGCGCGGCGCGCCGCCACCGATCGTCTCGGCGGCAGGCTCGGTCGCGGTGCGAGAGGCGGGCACCATCCAAGGATACGAGCGTGCGGGGAGACGCGACAGTGCGCAGCGCGAGACGCAGCTCCCGGCCGGCTCTGGGCCCGGCTCTGTCCGGCTCCGGGCCGGAGCGGCGGGGGGTGAGGTCCTTTTGCAGGTGGTGTCTCAGTTTGATTGAGCCCCTGCAGAGAGCGGTACAAACTGGACATTTCCGGCGATAGCACTACTATCGTGTACGAACCTAATCAAACGTAGCGGTCCTGTGGATGGAGACAGACGGGTGCCGCCTCGCGAAAGACCAGTAGGTCAAGGCGAAGGAGACAAACCGTGCGTTACCACAAATA
>Ga0207930_1000601_pt1 | contig 11296 bp, 10 predicted proteins | sample NGESurshal092012_7_FD_184477 | JGI IMG/M metagenome (GOLD analysis project Ga0207930, IMG submission 184477) | Arctic peat soil microbial communities from Barrow, Alaska - NGEE Surface sample 210-3 shallow-092012 (SPAdes) | ecosystem: Environmental > Terrestrial > Soil > Wetlands > Peat ... | reverse complement strand
GCGCGAGGCCGCCTTGACCGCGACGATCCACGACGTGCGAGAGCTCGATGTCGTCGGGCGCATCGGATCGGTGCTCCGGGTCGTCGGGGGTGAGGAGTAGCCGTGGTTCGCTGGCAGGGGATCATCGACGCGTATCGCGCGCGCCTGCCGGTCACGGAGAAGACACCGGTCGTGACGTTGTGCGAGGGCAACACGCCGCTCGTCGATGCGCCGCGCCTGTCCGACGCGGTCGGCGCACGCGTGCTGTTGAAGGTCGAAGGCGCGAACCCGACGGGGTCGTTCAAGGACCGCGGGATGACGATGGCCATCTCGAAGGCGGCCGAGGACGGCGCGAAGGTCGTCGTGTGTGCGTCGACCGGCAACACCTCGGCGAGCGCGGCCGCGTACGCGGCCCGGGCCGAGATGCTCGCGGCGGTCATCATTCCCGACGGTCACGTCGCGCTCGGAAAGCTCGCGCAGGCGTTGATTCACGGCGCCAAGGTCGTGTCGATCCGGGGCAGCTTCGACGACGCATTGCGCGTCGTGCGCGAGCTGGGCGAGCGGGGCGGGGTCACGGTGGTCAACTCGATCAACCCGTTCCGCATCGAGGGTCAGAAAACGGCCGCGTTCGAGATTTGCGACGCGCTTGGCGCCGCGCCCGACGCGCATTGCATCCCCGTCGGCAACGCCGGCAACATCACCGCGTACTGGAAGGGATATTGCGAGTACGCGCGCGACGGGGTCGTCTCGAAACGCCCGCGCATGCTCGGCTGGCAGGCGGCGGGGTCGGCTCCGCTGGTCCACGGCGAGCCCGTCCCGTACCCGGAGACCATCGCGACCGCGATCCGAATCGGCAATCCGGCGAGTTGGGACAGCGCGATCGCGGCGCGCGACGAATCGGACGGCCACATCGGTGCCGTCACCGATGCCCAGATTCTCGAGGCGTACCGGATGCTCGCGTCGCAAGAGGGCGTCTTCGTGGAGCCGGCGTCGGCGGCCGCCGTCGCCGGGCTCTTGCAGGGGGCCGCGGCGGGATTGGTCGAGCGGGGTGAGACAATCGTGTGCACCGTCACCGGCCATGGGTTGAAGGACCCGAACCGGGCCATCGCTCAGATCGAGGCGCGACCGGCCGTCGATGCGGCCGTCGACGTCGTGGTCGAAGAGCTCGGCCTCTGATGCGAACGCAGGGATAGCCCCCACGATGACGAGAAGGCGATGACGAAAAGGCGATGGATCGCGGCGGGCAGCGCGCTCGGCATCGTGATCGCGGCCGCCCTCACCACCGCGGCCGTGATGACCGGTGGCGGCTCGCATTCCGCCGACGACTCGCCGCTCGTGGCGCCGTCGACGACCGCGACGGCGGCGCGCCCGTCGACCACGCACCCGACCACGACGACCGTCGACCTCTCCAAGTTGCCCCATCCCGAGCCCGCGCCGGCGGATCCCTACGCGCCGGGCCCGATCATCCAGATCGGCACGATCGAGATCCCCAAGATCGGGCTCGTCCACCCGGTGTTCGAGGGGATCACGCTGACCGTGATCGACCACGGGCCCGGTCACTGGCCCGGTTCCGCATTACCGTGCCAGGCCGGCAACGCGGTGTTCCCCGGCCACCGGGTCACGCACTCCCATCCGTTCTTGAACCTCGACCTCCTTGCTCCGGGCGACCAGATCGTTTTCCACATGCCCGGGCGGGACTGCGTGTACAAGGTCACGGGAACCCAGATCGTGAAGCCCACCGACGTCTGGGTGACGGATCCCACGGCGACGCCGTCGGTCACCCTGATCGCATGCCATCCGAAGCACAGCGCGGCGCAACGCATCGTCGTGAAGGGGAATCTGGTCGCCGATATCCCCCGACCCGCGTAACCCGTCCGCAGTAGCCGAGCCCAGTAGTCGTTGTGGGGCAGTCGAAAGAAGGAACCTATGAGCAATCCGGTTGCCCTGATCACGGGTGCGTCCGTCGGCATCGGCGAGCAGTTCGCACGCCAGCTGTCGGAACGCGGCCACGATGTCGTGCTGGTCGCACGCGACGGCGCGCGGCTCGAAGCGCTTGCCAAGGAGATCGACAGTCGCGACGGCGCGCACGCCGAGGTGCTCGTGGCCGACCTGACCGATCCCGAGCAGTTGGCCGCGGTCGAGGCGCGCGCCCGGACGGTCGACCTCCTTGTGAACAACGCCGGGTTCGGTACGTTCGGACAGTTCCACACGCTGGAGGTCGAGACCGAGATACGCGAGATCAACCTGAACGTGGTCGCGCTCGTCCGCCTCACGCACGCGGCCGCGAGCGCGATGGCCGTGCGGGGTCGTGGCGCGATCCTCAATGTCTCCTCGCTCGCGAGTCTCCAGCCGGGTCCTTCCAATGCGACGTACAGCGCGACGAAGGCGTTCGTGACGTCGTTCACCGAGGCGGTGCACGAGGAGCTGAAGGGCACGGGCGTGTCGGTGACGGTCCTGTGTCCCGGCTTCACTCGCACCGAGTTCCAGGTGCGCGCCAACGTGCCGGCCGGCGAAGTCCCGGGTTTCATGTGGCAGGAGGCGCCGGAAGTCGCCCGGGCCGGCCTCGACGGACTGGCCAAGAACCGGGCGATCGTCATTCCCGGCGCCGCGAACAAGGTGATGGGCAATCTCTCGTCGGTCACGCCGCACGCGATCACCCGCCGCCTCGGAGCGGCGGTGCTCAAGCGCGCGGGCCGGTAGTCGGTCCTCAGCCTGCGGCGAGTCGAAACACGGTGCCTCCGCGCGATACGGCGTACAGCTCGCCGGTCGGATCCTCGCCGAACGTGGTGAGCTCCGACACGGCGGGGCCGAGGTCGCGTTGCGCGACGACGCGTCCTTGGTCGGCGACGACGCCGACGAGGTTCGGCCGGCAGTCGTCGCCGAACACGTACACGCCGTCGAGCGCCGGGATCGCGCGTCCTCGGTACACGTAGCCGCCGACGACTGCGCAATTGCCGTCGGAGTGCCGGGTCTCGAGTAACGGGTCGCGCGCGTCGGTCGGTCGCGCGCCCCGGAAGGCATGGAAGCCCTCGCGCGCGCTCCAGCCCCAGTTGATTCCCTTGGCGTCCGCGCGCGCGAAGTCGACTTCCTCGTAGGCGTTCTGGCCCACGTCACCGATCCACAGGTCACCGGTCTCGCGGTCGAACGAGAACCGCCACGGGTTCCGTAGCCCCCACATCCACGTCTCCGGTCGGACCCCGGCCCGCCCGACGAACGGATTGTCGGCGGGAACCGAATAGGGCGCGCCGGCCGTCGCCTCTGGATCGATGCGCAGGATCTTCGACAAGAGGGTGCCGAGGTTCTGGCCGACGTGATCCGGGTCGCCCTCGCTGCCGCCGTCGCCGAGCCCGATGTAGAGCATCCCGTCGGGGCCATTCATCACCTCGCCACCCTTGTGGTTCGTGGACGGCTGCGGTTGCACCAGGACCTGCCGGCGCGACGATGCGACCGCGACCTCGCCGCGCATCGCGTACTCGTCCACGTGCGTGTTGTTCGCGGGGTCGGTGTAGTCGACGTACAGCTTCGAGCCGTCGGGTGAGAACGTGATGCCGAGCAGGCCTTCCTCGTTGCCGTTCGAGAGCGGCCCGACGGTGAGCACCGGCGTCGGCGAGAGCTGCCCGTTCGCGTCGACGATGCGGACGCGACCACGCTGTTCGGCCACGAACATGTGGGTGTCGTGCGCGCGCCACGCGAGCGCGACGGGACTGGCAAGACCCGATACGACCGACGTGAGCGCGATGCGGACGGAGGCGAGGTTCGGGCTCGGCGCCGGCCGCGTCGAGGAGGGCGCGGTGCTCGTCGTGCTCGTAGACGGTGCCGGACTCGTCGGTGGTAGCGGCACCGGCGATGTGGTCTTTGTCGCCGAACCGCGGCCGCACGCGCCGACGAGTGCGGGACCGAAGACGACGGCAGCGGCGACGACCCACGAGCGACGCACGCGTGCAGGTTACGGGCAGACCTGCCCGGCGCCGGTGAGCTCGGTCCGGGCCGGCCGTACCGGCGCCACCCGTATGATGCGCGCGGTGAAGTACGTGGTGTTCGTGCCCGACGGTTGCGCCGACGTCGCCTTACCCGAGCTCGGCGAACGCACGCCGCTGGAAGCCGCGCGCATGCCGCGCCTCGCCGCGCTCGCGGCGAACGCGGAGGTGGGGCGGGCCGCCGTCATCCCGCCCGGCCTCCCTCCCGGCAGCGACGTCGGGAACATGTCGATCCTCGGTTTCGACCCGGCGCGGTACCACACGGGTCGCGCTCCGATCGAGGCCGCGGCGATGGGTGTGGAGATCGGACCCGGCGAGGTCGCCTACCGGTGCAACCTCGTGACGCTCTCCGATGACGACGCGCCGGTCATGGTCGACTTCGCCGCCGGTCACCCGACGAACGTCCAGAGCCATGCGATCATCGCCGCGCTCGACGCTGCCCTCGGCGCCGGCTACGACGGCGTTCGCTTCCATCCCGGCGTCGAGTACCGCCACCTCTGCGTCGTACCGCGCACCTGGGCCGATGCCGAGTGCATCCCGCCGCACGACCTCACGGGACGAGCAGCCGTCTTCCCGCGCGGCGCGGCCGCGCCGCAGTTGAACGCGCTGATGGATGCCTCGCGTGAAGTGGTGCGCAACGCCGCTCGGGCCGCGGGATCCGAAGCGACGCAGATCTGGCTGTGGGGTCAGGGCGCGAAGCCGGCGTTGCCGTCGTTCTCCGCGACGTACGGCGTGCGCGGCCGCATGTCGTCGGCGGTCGACCTCGTGCAGGGTCTCGGCGTGCTGACGGGTATCGAGGTGGTCGACGTGCCGGGCGCGACCGCCGGGTTCGACAACGACTACTGCGCCCAGGCGCGGGCTTGCATCAGCTCGCTCGCCGACCGCGATCTGTTCGTGTTGCACATCGAAGCCACCGACGAGGCCGGGCATCAGGGCCGCTCGGACATCAAGGTCGACGCGCTCGAGCGCTGGGACACCGACGTGATCGGGCCGGTCGTCGATGCGCTCGACGCGGGGGGCGAGCCGTACCGCATCCTCTTGATGCCCGATCACGCGACACCCTGTGACACCAAGACCCACAGCGCCGACCCGGTGCCATACCTGCTCTACGACTCGGTGCGCCCGGGCGCGGGCGGTCGTTACACCGAACCCGCGACCGCCTCGTGCGCGCCCGTTCCCGGTCACTCGTTGATGGCTCGCCTCGTCGAGGTGTAACGCCGGGCAAAGGCTTCAGGAATCGATCAATTCGGCCGAGTGTCCGAACGGGGGCATGCACTCGCAGCGCCCTGGGGTATAGGGTGGGTTCGATCCCTCGAGACCTCGCCCCGAGAACGTTTCTCGGCGGTAGGGGGGCGGGTCACCTCACTTTTTCTTCGTGCTCAGCACGCTCGGGGAGATCGTGCAAGACCTTCCGAGGGCTTCGTCAGCAGGCGCCGCTTTGCCCCGCGTCGGCTCTTGGCAAAACGGATCACAGGATCACATTCCGGCCGCTGTCGGCAGGGCCGCAGCCGGGTCGGTAGGAGCAGAACATGAGTGAGACCTTCGACCGTTCACAACTGGACGGGAAGGATCGCGATCAGCTCTCGCAGATCGCTTCGGCGCTCGGCGTGAAGTCGGTGAGCCGGATGCGCAAAGCCGATCTGGTCGAAGCCATCGTTACCGCCACGGCCGGATCGAACGGCACGGAGCGGTCGGCGCCGCGCAAGGTCCGCTCGACCCAGCTCGCGACCGGCGACGACTTCGCATCGATCGCCGACGAGGAGAACGCGCTCGCTCGGGGCCAGGACGCGGACGACGAGATGGCGCTCATCCGTCCCCGCCGTAACGCCACGACGGCCAACCCAAGTACGGGCAACGGCCGCGGAACGGTCGTCGCCTCCGATCTCGAGGCGGATGCCACGACGACCGGCAGCGACCGAGACACCTCCTCGGACCACGACGGCTCCCTGGAACACGACGGCTCCCTGGAACACGACGCCGCCCCGGACCACGACGCCTCCGCGGAGCACGAAACTGCGCCGGCCGACCGCTCGCACCAGGGTCCCCAACAGTGGCGAGACGACGACGCGGCGGGGAACAAACGCCGCCGCCGTCGCCGTGGTCGCGACCGCGAGCGCACCCCCGTCGACGGCCGCATCGGCGATGCCCGTCCCGAGCGCGCGGAGCGGACCGACCGGGGTGACGACTACGGCGGTGAGCTCATCGAGATCGAAGGACTGCTCGATCTGCGCGACGAGGGTTACGGCTTCTTGCGCGCGTCCGGCTACCTCGCCGGTCGCAACGACGCCTACGTCTCCGCATCACAGGTGCGGCGCTTCGGTTTGCGCAAGGGCGACCACGTCAAGGGCGCGACCCGCCCGCCCGCGAGCAGTGAGAAGTACCCGGCTCTCGTGCGGGTCGACCTCATCAACGACGTCGGCATCGAAGAGGCGCGTCACCGCGTCCGCTTCGAAGACCTCACGCCGTTGTTCCCCGACTCGCGGTTGCGGCTCGAGCTCGACGACAGCCCGGCCGAGATCACCGGACGCATCATCGACCTCATCGCGCCGATCGGAAAAGGTCAACGCGGAATGATCGTGTCACCGCCCAAGGCGGGCAAGACGACGATCATCAAGCAGATCGTGTATTCGATCGAACGCAACAACCCCGAATGCCACGTCATCGTGCTGTTGGTCGACGAGCGACCCGAAGAGGTCACCGACATGCGTCGGCACGTATTGCGCGCCGACGTCGTCGCCTCAACCTTCGACCGGCCCTCCGACGAGCATTGCCACATCGCCGAGCTCACGATCGAGCGCGCGAAGCGTCTGGTCGAGTGCGGCAAGGACGTCGTGATCATTCTCGACGGCATCACTCGCCTGGCGCGCGCGTACAACCTCGCGGCACCGGCTTCGGGCCGCATCATGTCGGGCGGTATCGACGCCGGCGCGCTCTACCCGCCCAAGAAGTTCTTCGGGGCCGCGCGCAACGTCGAGGAGGGCGGATCGCTGACGATCCTCGCCACCGCGCTCGTCGAGACGAACTCGAAGATGGACGAGCACATCTTCGAGGAGTTCAAGGGCACCGGAAACATGGAGCTCCGACTCGACCGACGCACCGCCGACCGCCGGATCTACCCCGCGATCGACGTCGAGCAGTCGAGCACCCGCCACGAGGAACTGCTGTTCGACCGCCACGACCTCCAGCAGATTTGGAAGCTGCGACGCGTGCTCGGTGCCCTCGAAGGCGGTTCCGGGCTCGAGCTCCTGATCGACAAGCTCCGCAGCACCAAGCGCAACTCCGAGTTCCTCACCGAGATCGCCAAGGCCCCGACGGGAATGGGAACCTGACCCCGCCGGTTGGCCTGTTTCCACCGCGATCGATTCCGACGACCGCCGCGCGCCCCGAACGGGCGTGGCAATAGACTGGATGCACCATGAAGACCGAGATCCACCCCGACTACGTCGAGTGCCGGGTGCACTGTTCCTGCGGGAACGAGTTCGTCACCCGGTCCACCGTGTCCGAGCTACGCGCCGAGCTGTGTTCGGAGTGTCACCCCTTCTATACGGGCAAGCAGAAGCTCGTCGACACGGGCGGCCGGGTCGAGCGGTTCGAGCGCCGGGCCGCGAAGGCCAAGAAGAAGGCGTAGCGCACGTGTCCCGGGCCGAGCCGCGTTTCATGGGCGGACAGGCGGTGCTCGAGGGCGTGATGATGCGCGGCGCGTCGACCTGGGCAGTCGCCGTACGCGATCCCGACGGCTCGATCAAGCTCGACGTGCGCGACGTTCCGGGCTGGGCCGAGCGCTATCGCAACGTCCCGGTGGTGCGCGGGGTAATGGGGCTCGTCGAGTCGTTCGGGCTCGGCTACCGCGCGCTCACCTGGTCGGCGAACCAGCAGGTGCCGCCCGAGGACCAGGTCTCCGAGAAGGTGTTGGGCTGGGCGGTCGCGCTTGCCGCGGTGGCGTTCAGCGCGTTGTTCATCCTCCTCCCCGCGCTCGCCGGCCGCTCCCTCGGCCATCGATTCCACGGCTCGTTCCCGATCGTCGAGGGCGTTGCCCGGCTCGCGATCTTCGTCGTGTACCTCCTCGCCATCGCGCGGATACGCGACATCCGGCGTGTCTTCCAGTATCACGGGGCCGAGCACAAGGCGATCGCGGCGTACGAGAACGGTGTCGAGCTGACGCCCGAAGCTGCGCAGCAATTCTCGACCGCACACGTGCGGTGCGGCACGAACTTCCTGCTCACCGTGATGGTCGTCGCGATCGTCGTGTATTCGGTGATTCCCCGACCGAACCTGCTGGTCGTGATCGGGTCGCGGTTCGTGCTGATACCCGTGATCGCGGGGCTGAGCTACGAGGTCATCCGCCTTTCGGCAAGGAACATGAACAACGCGTTCGTACGGGCGGCGATGCGACCCGGGTTGTTGCTGCAGAAGCTCACGACCCGCCAACCCGATCTCGATCAGCTGGAGGTCGCGATCACTTCCTTGCGCGCCGTGATGAGCGCCGAGCAGATCGCCGACGTCGACGCCCGCGCCGGTCTCATGGTCCCGGCGGTCGCGCCGGCCGTCTGAGCCGGGTCGGCCGTCGCGGCGTCATCGGCCCGCGCGTGTCCGCTCGTCGGGTCGTGCCGACGTCGTCGTCGCCCACGCCGCGACGGTCGCGCGAATGGCCGAGGTCTCCAGCGCGATGAAGGCGTCGTCGTGCGCGGCATCGCCGTAATCGAGCCAGTCGAGGACCGCGTCGACGAGATGGTCGAAAAGGGTTTGTGCCGCCCACTCCGCGAGCTCGGCCGCGACGAGCGGCGTCACTACTCCGCGGGCGGCGTTGACCGCAACGTCTCGTAACGAGAGCGCGTAGTCGCCGAACTGCGGTTCGCGGGCGGCGTGCCGCCACAAGAGCCGGAAGCCGTCGGGCCACTCGCGCCCGATCTCGAGGAGCGCGCGCGTGCTGCCCTCGGCCTCGAGTCCCTGGGCGATGTTGGCGAGGAACAGCTCGACCTGGCGGTCGAAGACCTGCTCGAGCACCGCGCGGTAGAGCGTCTCCTTGGCCTGGAAGTGGCGGTACACGATCAGCTTGGTGATCCCGGCGGTCGCCGCGATCTCGTCCATCGACGTTGCCGCGTACCCCCCGTGCGCGAAGGCGTGGGCCGCGGCCTGGAGCACCGCCTCGCGCCGGGCCGGGTCCCGTCGGGCCGGGGCTCGTCCGGCCGCCGATCGAGAGGACGGGAATGCGCCCGCAGGGCCGCTTGCCATGGTGTAACTCTAGCGTTTACACTGCCGGCGTGAGCAACCTCCAGTTGACGTGGTCCGAGGCCGAGCTGCTCGCGAACGACGACGTGGCCGAGCCGCTCGTCGCGGGCGGCATTCGCTGTCACGGTGGGTTTGCCGACGACGGCCGCTACGTGTCGCCGCGGACGAAGAACCGCGTGCCCGCGACGAAGGCGTGGCAGCAGTCGCACCGCGAGCTGTTCGGCCGCGACATTCTCGACGCGCCGCTCGAACTGTGGCCCGGCGTCTTCCCGAGCGTCGCGCAGACGAAGTTCCTGTTGCGCGCGGGCGTGCCCGGTCCGACGGTCAGCGCGCTGACGCGTATCGGCACTGTCGAAGGCTTCGGCTCGATGATCCGCGCGGTCAGCGTCGAGAAGCTCCAGGAGCACTTCGCCGAGAGCATCGAAGGAACTGCAATCGCGCATCTGCAAGGTGGGCTCTTCGAGGCGCACGCGCGCGACGAGGCGGGTTGGGGTGAAGAGGCGGGTCACAAGCAGATGTGGTTCGCGGCGCGCGACATCGCGTTCGAACATCCCGTGAGCGAGGACATGACGCAGACGATGCTCGTACGTATGGGCATCGTCCCCGCCGACGGCAAGCCGCCGACTCCGGAAGAGATCCGCCGCAACGCCGAGGCATTGCGGCGCTTTCCCGATCTCGACCTCTCGCTCGAGATGATGCTGCGGCGGATGGTCGGCTTGTTGTTCATCGAGGTCTCCGCGTTCCACACGTTCGCCTGGGCCGAGGAGGTGCTCTCGGACACCGACCTCGTCGCGGGCGACGGCCGCGCCGCCGACCTGGTTCGGTATATCCGGGCCGACGAGACCCCGCATGTCGACTACCTGCGCACCGCGCTCACCGAGATGCGTGATCGCACGTTCGTCGGCGAGTCGGGCTCGGCCGTTGCCGGCGCGGACGTGATCGGGACGCTGTGGGACACCGCGCTCGAACAGTCGCTCGGCGTCAATCGCGAGAACTTCATACGCACGGCGACGGCCGAGATCGAGCACGCGCTCGCCTCGCACCCGCGTCGCGACCACATCCTCGAGGGTTTCTCGGCCCTCGGTTCCGAGGTCGGCTCGGACGCGGTGCGATGAAGTTCGGCGTCTTCTACGAGCACCAGCTCCCGCGGCCGTGGACCGAAGAATCCGAGTACCGCCTGATCCAGGACGCGCTCGATCAGATCGCGTACGCCGACTCGCTCGGCATCGACTACGCGTGGGAGGTCGAGCACCACTTCCTCGAGGAGTACTCGCACTCGAGCGCTCCCGAGGTGTTCCTCGCGGCCGCGTCACAACGCACCAAGAACATCCGGCTCGGGCACGGCATCGTCCAGACGCCGCCGCCGTTCAACCATCCCGCACGTATCGCGGAGCGCATCGCGATGCTCGACCTCGTCAGCGGCGGTCGCGCCGACTTCGGAACGGGCGAGTCGTCGTCGGAGGCGGAGCTCGGCGGGTTCATGGTCGACCCCGATCGCAAACGTGCCATGTGGGAAGAAGGACTACGAGTTGCGGTGCGGTGCATGACGGAGGCGCCCTTCACCGGTCATTCGGGCGAGTTCGTGACCATGCCCCCGCGCAACGTCGTCCCCAAGCCCCGCCAGAAGCCACATCCTCCGCTGTGGGTCGCGTGCAGCCGTCGCGACACGATCCACCTCGCGGCGCAGAAGGCGATCGGCGCGCTGGCCTTCGCGTTCGTCGATCCCGAAGAGGCGAAGTACTGGGTCGACAACTACTACACGACGCTCGCGACCGAAGCCGTACCGATCGGTGACGCGGTGAACGCGAACGTCGCGTGCGTCACCACCTTCATGTGTCACCAAGACGAGGACGAGGCGATGCGCCGCGGGCTCGAGGGCGCAAACTTCTTCGGCTACTCGCTCGCGCACTACTACGTGTTCGGACGGCATCGGCCCGCGGTCACGAACGTGTGGGAGGAGTTCGAGCAGCGGCGGGCGGCGCACGGATACGACCCCGAAGCCGTGATCGCAGCGTCGGAGAACGACGACCGGCTCGGCGCCAAGGTCGTGCAGCAGGGGATCGGTGGCCTGCGCGGTGCCGTCGGAACGCCCGAGCAGCTCCGCGATTACC
>Ga0207930_1000597_pt1 | contig 11318 bp, 9 predicted proteins | sample NGESurshal092012_7_FD_184477 | JGI IMG/M metagenome (GOLD analysis project Ga0207930, IMG submission 184477) | Arctic peat soil microbial communities from Barrow, Alaska - NGEE Surface sample 210-3 shallow-092012 (SPAdes) | ecosystem: Environmental > Terrestrial > Soil > Wetlands > Peat ... | reverse complement strand
TCCGGCGCGACGGCAACAGCCGCAAGGATTTTCGGGGGTCGAGTTGGGCGAGGCTTCCTCGGACAGCTTGTCACTTCATGCTAGGGTGTCGCCGAATAAATTCATCATTTTGTAGTTTCGTTCGGCCAGTTGCTCCTAAATTCAGTTGGCGCGGAAGGGACAGCGCGGGCCCTCACCCGGATCGCACTGGGCAACCTGCGAGTCTGTTGGCTCGTTTCTGGTTGTACATGGAAGCACCCTTACGCGTAGAGGAAGTGATGCGAAGGCTTATGCGGTTCCGACGACCCTCAGCAGCCGGGCTCCTCCCGAGTCATAGGCGACTCGGAAAGTGACCGACTACGTCCTCAAGCCGTCACCCGCTACTGCCGCAGCGGCAGCCCTGTCAGCACGGCCTGCTGGCGTGCTACCAGTGACTCGATACCTTTCTTAGCCAGCGCCATCATCTGGGCCAACTGCGCGTCATCGAATGGACGATGCTCCGCCGTCGCCTGCACTTCCACGATCTTCTTACTGCCGGTCACGACCAGGTTCATGTCGACGTCGGCGCGCGAGTCTTCTTCGTAGCAGAGATCGAGCATGATTTCGCCATCCACAATGCCAACGCTGGTGGCGGCCACGTAGTCGCGAATCGGCGCCGCGCTCAGCGCGCCGGTCTCAACCATGGCTGTCATCGCGAGTCCCATGGCGACGAACGCTCCTGTGATGGAAGCTGTGCGGGTACCGCCGTCGGCCTGGATGACATCGCAATCGATAAAGATGGTGCGCTCGCCGAACTTGTCCATGTCGGTGACGGCCCGCAGGGAGCGTCCGATGAGCCGCTGGATCTCGTGGGTGCGCCCGCTGGCCCGGCCCTTGGTCACCTCGCGCGGGCTGCGCGTCAACGTAGCGCGGGGCAACATTCCGTACTCGGCTGTGACCCAGCCTTTTCCGCTATTGCGCAGAAACTGCGGGACCGTGTCCTCGATGGTCGCGGTGCAAATCACGCGAGTATTGCCGAGCTCGATCAGGCACGAGCCTTCAGCGGTGGAGATGTAGCCGGGGATGATATTAAGCGGCCGCATCTGCTCAAGAGTGCGATTGTCGGAGCGATAGACCATAAGAAACGATTGTATCGCTCCGAAGTTTCAGCTATTGGGGTTAGCCCCCGAGGTCCACGTGCTCGACGTTGTCAACTTGCCGTCCCATGAAGCGGGTGGCCAGCCGCTTGAACTTCTCCACCGAATCGGTAACGAAGAAACGGAAGCTGCGGTGATTGGACGCAGCGGCGGTACGCGAATTCCCCCGCTCCGGCGATTCGATTTGGGTTGATCGCTCGCTCAACAGGCGGCGCACCACTCGCGCGGTCGAGTCGGCGGAGTCCACGATCTTCACGTATTCAGGCGTAATGCGCCGCAGCAGAGGGGCAATCAGGGGATAGTGGGTGCAGGCCAGAACCAGCACATCAGCGGTGTCCGACGATTGCGCCATGGCCTCGCCAAGATAGATTCGAGCCACCTGCTCGGTAACTGGGTGTTCAATCCAGCCTTCTTCGACCAACGGGACGAACAACGGGCACGCCTTCTCATGGGCTTCGATGCCATGTTTGCGCAGTGCGTCCCGATACGCGTGACTGCTGACCGTCGCTTCCGTGGCAATGACAATGGCCGAGCGGCTCTGGCTGACTTCCGCTGCCATGGCCGCTCCGGGTTCAACTACGCCGATGACTGGGACCCGCGCGGCCTGCTTGATCTGCGGCAGAGCAAGAGCGGTCGCGGTGTTGCACGCAATGACCAGCAAATCGATGTTCTGGGCCTCGAGAAAACGGGCCGCACCGATGGAGTAGCGCGCAACCGTATCAGCAGACTTGGTTCCGTAGGGCAGACGGGCCGTGTCTCCAAAATACAAATAGTGCGCCGGAATTTGCTCGGCCATGGCCTTCAGCACGGTAAGGCCGCCGACGCCTGAGTCGAATACTCCGATACGAGGAAGGGTCACGGCGTGTCCTTCAACACTTGGCCGATGCCGCTGGCCAGATAAAATCGGCGCAGGTCGGCGTGACCGGCGAGTGTATCGCGCTCTTTGCCATCGACCAGGATTTTCACCCGGGTGATCTGCGGATCGCTGGCGTTGAGGGTGGAGACGACCGAAGCGATGGTGAGTTCTTCGACCAGCACGCCCGAGGGATGCGCATCGGCAAAGGCGACATTGGTATCGACCACGGCGGTATCGCGGTTCAGCAGAAAGACGTCGCGAACGTCGGCTCCAGCTCCAATCGGATGCTGCGACCCAGACTGCAGATAGCTGCCCAGGAGCGCGCGCAAGATGGCTCGCGCCCTTTCGCTGCGTTCCTGCGGAAGCGCGACGTTAAGTTGCGTGCGACGCAGCCCGCCTTCTTCATCCGACGCAACGTAAAGCGTAACCAGCGTGGTCGGACCGCTCGCCGCGGGTACGACTGCTTGCGCCTGTTGAGCCAGGCGCTGTTCCTCCGCCGTGACCTTGGCCTTGAGATGATAGGCGTAGAACCCCAGACCGGCCGCGATCAGCAGCAGCACGATGAACATCACGACGATCGGCCGGCTCACGGGCGCACCTCCGGGATTTTGCCGCGCACGGCGGCAATTCCGGCGGCAATCGATTGCGCCACCTGGTCGAGGTAGGCCGGACTGGCGATTTCGCTGACATCATTGCTCGGCGACGCAATCTCGATGGCGATGGCCGGTGCCGCGATATTGTTCATCGGACGCAGAGGCGCCGCCAGCGTGGCGTTGGGTAGTTTGCGCGCCTCTAATTCGGCGGACACGGATCCCGCCACCGATCCGCTGAGATCGAGATAGGCGGATTGCGCCGTCTCCCATGGCAGAAAATCGCGCGACGAAACCGACTCGGCAGGGAGCAGCGAAGTGAAAACATGCACTCCCTTGCCGCTGTTTGCAGCATGGAGTGCGACGTAAATGGCCGGCCGCGCAGCATTGGCCGAAATGGCACGCTGGTCGAGCGTGATGGCGATGTCGGCGTTTCGCAACAACCCCGCGGCGATCCCGCGGCTTTGCAACTCACGCTGCAACTTGCGCGCGAGTGCGAGCACCACATCCTTCTCAGGAAGTGTGGGACTGATGGCTGAACCGATTTCGGTGCCCCCATGGGCTGGGTCGATCAGCACCAGAAATCGCGGTCCGGCGGGAGGTTTCGGTGGCTGAGCGACAGGCGGCGCGACGTTCACTTGGGGAATCGGCAACTGGGCCACAGCAGGAGGAGGCGGTGCGAGTGCGCCGGTTACGATGATGGTCTTGCCACCATCGGCGAAGTTGGCCATCAGGGCCGAGTTGCCGGTCACATCCAGTTCGGCGACGCCATCGTGCTCCGAAAAGTTCGCCCCCGTAATCAACGGGTCGGTAAAGGCCGTGTGGTCCGCAGCGGCGATCACGGGTTCACGCCGGAAAGTGAAGCGAATGTGCCCCGGCTCGGTTGCGATCGTGGGATTTACCGCCGAGTCAAAGCTCACAAACAATTTCGACGGCTCGCCTTTGCGCAGGTCAAGCGTGAAGCGTTCGCCGATATTGCCAATGAACAGCCGCCGAGCGGTTGGATTCAGCCGAATCTGGGTAGACAGAGCGCGGGACAATAGCTCACTGACCGACGCAAGCGGAACATATCCCCGGCTATTCTGAATCGCGAAGATCGACGGCAGCTTGATTTTGTCGCCCTTCACCTTGCCATTGTCTTTGCCATCCTGAAATTGGAGCTCCATCTCGCGGGCGCCGGGCGGAGTGAATTTCAACTTGTATTTCTTGCCGTCAGGGCGAGCATCCACGGTGCCCAGTGGCTCCAGCAACTCGACGAGTCCGACGTATGGCTGTCCGTTCAGATTGAGCAGGGGGACGGTGTAAGACGTTTGCGCCGAGTAAACCGCAAGCTGAGTCGCGGGCGTCTGCGCCTGTACGGTTGAAAGCCGCAGCAAATGAACGGCTCCGCCCAGCAGCACAATCGCGAGCAGAGTCGCCGCAATGGGGACCGCCCTCGGGTGCGACAGCCGCAACCTAGTGACCTCCTGTTACCGTGCCTTGGGCGTCGTCCTCCAACGAATAGATGGTGAGGCCGCTGAGCAGCTTGGGGAAAAAGTCGGTGGATTTCTGCGGCAGCACTTCGCCACCGAAGGCGATATCCCGAACTTGCTGCATGCGCACGGGATTCATCAGGAAGGCGACGTTCGCGCCTTTGCCCACTTCCTCGGCGGCTTCCTTGGCCTCGCGCACATACTTTAGGTGTTTCTGATCGCGGATATCTTCCTCCGACATCCCCAGCGTCTCTTCCAGCACCAGTTTGTGTAGTTGCACGACGTCGAGACCACGCTGCCGCTCGGATTGGCCGGCGAGCGCAGGCGAGTCCTGCGCGGGGTGCGAACGCAGCAGAAAAGCTCCTTTGCCGGTGATGGCCAGCAACGCGGAACCCTGTTTGCCAGCATCCCGCAGCCGCTCCATTGGGGGCTTCACGTCGGTCGTCGCACCCAGGTCTTCGACATCGAAATACTTGCCTAGCTTCGCGTTCATGGCGGCAACGTCAAAGCTATCGAGTCCAAACACCACCCGGTGCGTCGGCAATACCACCAGGCCTGGTGAATCCATGTTCACGAAGGTCATCATCAGGCGCTCATAGGGAGCGGTCGCATCTCCGTCGCCGCGCATCCGCATTTCATTGCGATAGTTCAGCGCCGTCTCGTACCGGTGATGGCCATCCGCAATGATGAGCTGTTTGTCATCCATCGAAGCCTGGACCTTCTGAATGGTCGCAGCGTCCGAAACCTTCCACTTGCGATGGACGACGTCGTACTCATCGCGCACTTCAACGTCGGGTGTGCGCTCCTGCAACAACGTCGCATCGACTTTCCCTGCCGGATCGCTGTACAGCATGAAAATCTGTCCAAAATGCGATTGCGTTGCCTTAAGAAGGTTGAGACGGTCCGCCTTGGGCTTGCTCAGCGTTTGCTCGTGCCGGAAGACAACTTTCTTGTCGTATTCCTCAAGCTGCCCTGCGGCAATGAAGCCGCGGCGCTCGAGTTGAGTTCCCGCCGGGTCTCCAGGGACATTAAAGGTTTGCGTGTAGAGATAAATGCTGGGTTCGGCGTCCCGCGCCAGAACATGCTCCGCCCGCCAGTGTTGTAAATTGGCAGCGGCTCGGGTGTACACATTGTTTCGCTCGTCGTCACCCGGTTCGGCCTTTCCCAGGATGACCCGTACCAGGTTGTAGGGACTGGCCGCATAGTAACGGTCCTGCATGGCTGGAGAAATCTTGTCGTAAGGCTGTGTAACTACTTGAGCGGGAGACACCTTGGCTGGGTCGTACCGCAGGGCTTTAAAAGGGTATATTTTTGCCATGGGAATCGGGTTCCCGACGCGCATTCTGAATGAAAGCTGCACTCGGAACGAATTTCGATTGTAGCAGTTTGAGAAAACGAAACCCGCGCGATTGCAGCAACATCAATATGCATTGAAGGTCCGGAATTCAGGCTTTGGGGGCAGCGGTAACGATGACAAGGTTGATTGCAACCTGTGATACCATTCAGCCCACTTGCGTAGAGGTTCCTATGGCCCGCGGTGGCAGTAACGGAGTCGGGTCAGCCAGCTCGATGATTCGGCCCTGGGTTGACTTCGATGCGGCGGGACGTTTTAGCTTCTGTCCCGTCCATACTTTGTTGTGCCTGCGTAACAGTTTCGCCGTAATGGTTGCCGTGCTCCTCCTCAGCGCGTGCAGCGTCGTGCCCGCATTTGCCCAGAACGAACAATCTGACATTCACGTAGTCCCACGCGAGCAAAAAAAGGACGCCAAGCCAGACCCCACGGTCATGCCACCGGCAATTGCGGCCGAGGCCAAGTCGGCTGGAGTTTCGGTAGATCCGTCGCTCAAAACCCACACCAAGCCTATCCGCAAAGACGTTGACCTGGTACTGGTGCCGGTGACCGTTACCGACCCCATGAACCGGCTTGTGACCGGCCTGGAGAAGGACAATTTTCTCCTCAGCGACAGCGGCCAACCGCAGGAGATCAAGCACTTTTCCAGCGAGGACGCTCCCATATCGTTGGGCGTGATCTTCGATATCAGCGGTTCGATGGCCAACAAGATCGATAAATCTCGCGATGCGGTCGTGGAATTCTTCAAGACCGCGAACCCCGAAGATGAGTTTTTCCTTGTCACCTTTTCCGAAAAGCCAGAGGTGCTCGCCGACTTCACCACCTCCATCGAAGACATCCAAAGCAAGCTGGTATATGCCACTCCAAAAGGGCGGACCGCGCTGCTGGACGCCATCTATCTGGGCATGAACCGCATGCGCAAGGCCAAGCACGAGAAGAAGGCACTCCTCATCATCTCCGACGGAGGCGACAACCATAGCCGCTACACCGAAGCCGAAATCAAGTCGATGGTCAAGGAGGCGGACGTGCAGATTTACGGTATTGGCCTCTATGACCGTGATTTCAAGACTCCCGAAGAACGCGAAGGTCCCCAACTGCTGGCTGAGGTCTCGGATGTCACGGGCGGCCGCACCTTCACCATCGGAAACACCAACGAACTGGCCGACGTAGCCACCAAGATAGGAATTGAATTGCGCAACCAGTACGTTCTCGGATACCGTCCCAGCAATCCAAGTAGGGACGGCAAGTGGCGAAAGATCAAAGTGAGATTGAATCCGCCAAAGGGCCTGCCGCCCCTGCACGTTTACGCCAAAACGGGATACTATGCACCCACGGAGTAGAAGCTTTTTCGTTCTAGCCGTCGCCTTAATTTTCCTGGGAACTCTCACTGTCGGACAGACTTCGACGGCTCCGCCGCAACCAAAGCCGGTCGAACCAACTCCGTCCGCCGCACAGGGACAAGCCCCAGCTGAAAAGAGCGGCGATGTCTTTGTCTTCCGCAAGGAAGTTGACGAAGTTACGCTACATGCCACGGTTGTCGACGACAAGCACCACCTGGTCACCGACCTCGACCGCAACTCTTTCACGGTTTTCGAAGATGGTCAGCCCCAGAAGATAACTGCTTTCCGGCGCGAAGACATTCCGGTTGCCATGGGAATCGTGATCGACAACTCCGGATCCATGCGTGATAAACGTCAGGCCGTGAATGCAGCCGCGATCAATTTCGTTAAGTCCAGCAACCCGCAGGATAAGGTCTTCGTCGTCAATTTCAACGAAGACTTCTTCCTCGACCAGGAATACACGTCGTCGATTCCCAAGCTTAAGGACGCGCTCGAGCGGATCGAAGCCCGCGGCGGGACCGCCCTCTACGACGCGGTAGTTGCATCTTCCGACCACCTCAAGAAGTCAGGATTGCTGGAAAAGAAAGTCCTGCTGGTGGTCACCGATGGCGAAGACAACGCCAGCCGCGAGTCCCTGGAACAGGCCATTCGACGCCTGCAAGAGGAAAACGGTCCAACCGTTTACACCATCGGATTGCTGGGCGAGGAGCACTCCAAGCGCGCGCGCCGTGCCCTGCGCCAAATGGCCGAGGAAACAGGTGGCATTGCGTTCTTCCCCCAGAGTGCGGCAGAAGTGGACTCCATCACCCAGCAGATCGCCCATGACATCCGCAATCAGTACACCATCGGATACAAGCCGTCCAAGCCGCAGAGCGAAGGTGGATTTCGCACCGTCAAAGTGGACGCCAACGCGAAAGGCTACAAGAATCTCCAAGTGCGAACCCGCAGTGGGTACTACGCCGGCCAGAGCCGGGCGGCCTCGGATCAACCGGCGGACAAAGCTGTCGCCAAATAATCAGCGAAAAGAGCAGCTCGCGATTTACCCCTCGGATGGCGCCAAACGATATTCTTAGGCTTCGACGGGACCGGCGTCGTTGACCGCGGCAATCGCCATCACGTACCCTTGTCAGTCAACACCGTTAACATCAAGGTGCTCATGAAAACTGCTGAAATGGCCTCTCTCCGGGTGGCGGAGGAGATCACTGAACTGGTTGGTGAAACTCCTGTCCTCCACCTGCGCAAAATTGTCCCCGCTAACGTCGCGGACGTCTACGCCAAGCTCGAGTATATAAACCCCGGCGGCAGCATAAAGGACCGCGCTGCTCTTGGCATGATTCAGCGCGCCGAAAAAGACGGGCGCCTGCAACCGGGCGCCACGATTTTTGAAGCCACTGCCGGCAACACCGGGGTCGGACTGGCCCTCATCGGCTGCACTCGCGGCTACAAGGTTGTGCTGGCCGTCCCAGAGCGGTTTTCCCAGGAAAAGGTCATTCTCATGGAGGCGCTGGGTGCTGAGGTGATTCGCACCCCTCACGCAGAGGGAATGCAGGGCGCGATCGATCTGGTGAAAGCACGCGCTGCCAAGACCCCCAATTCCTGGGTTGCCGCGCAGTTCGAAAATCAGGACAATCCCGGCTTCCACTACGAAACCACAGGCCGCGAATTCTACGATCAATTGCAGGGACGGGTTGACGCCGTGGTGATCGGTGCCGGTACCGGCGGCACCTTCACCGGCGTGGCGCGCTATTTCAAGGAACGCAATCCGCATGTGCTGGCGATTGCCGTCGAAACCCAGGGGTCTATTCTCGGCGGTGGCCCGAAAGGGGAACACGAGATCGAAGGTATTGGCGCCAGCTTCATCCCCGCGACCTTCGATGGCACACTCGCGGACGAGATCATCGCGGTCAGCGATCACGACGGTTTTGACATGGTGAAGAAGCTTGCCGCGCAGGAAGGCGTGCTGTCAGGATCGAGTGGCGGAGCCAACGTGTTCGTGTCGATTGAAATCGCCAGAAGGCTGGGTCCAGGCAAGCGGGTCGCAACCATCATTCCAGATTCGGCGGAGAGATATCTCTCCAAGGACATATTTCATTTCAACGGATAGCTCGGAACCCTCGAGTTGACATACCTTCAGGACGCGGATAGCAGCAGCCTCTTCAGAACAAGGCTAATAAAAATCCATGACCAAAAAGCAAGCCGGTTTCGCCACGCGCTCGATCCATGTTGGCAATGAGCCTGACCCGTCCACCGGAGCGGTCGCGCCTCCGATTTTCGCCACCTCGACCTATGCGCAGGAAGAGCTGGGCAAAACCAAGGGATACGACTACTCTCGTGCCGGGAACCCTACACGGACGCGGCTTGAGCAGAACCTGGCATCGCTGGAAGGCGGCGTCGCGGCGCGCGTGTTCTCCAGCGGAATGGCTGCGGTCTCGGCGCTGGCGAACCTCATGCAAGCCGGCGAGCACATTGTCGCGTCGAACAATCTCTATGGCGGCGTGCCTCGCCTGTTCAACCAGGTGCTGGCGAATTTCGGACTGGAGTTCACCTACGTCGATACCACCGATCCGCGCAACGTGACCAACGCTATCCGCAAGACCACGCGCTTCGTGTACCTCGAGACGCCCACCAATCCGCTGATGGGACTGACCGACATCGCCGCGGTCAGCGACATCGCACATACGCGCGGCTGCCAGGTGGTGGTGGACAACACTTTCATGTCTCCATACTTCCAGCAGCCCATAAAGTTTGGCGCTGACATGGTGCTGCATTCAACTACGAAGTTCCTCAATGGTCATAGCGACGGGATCGGCGGCGTACTGGTTTGCACCACGCAAGATCAGTCTGAGAAGCTGGCGTTCGTGCAGAAGGCGGTCGGGGCAATTCTGTCGCCGTTCGAATGTTGGCTGGTATTGCGCGGTGTCAAGACGCTGGCAGTCCGCATGAAGCAGCACGACCAGAGCGGACGCGTCATCGCCGACTATCTCAGCCAGCATCGCAAGGTGAAGCGGGTCTTCTATCCCGGTCTCAAGAGCCATCCTCAATATGAATTGGCGTGCCGCCAGATGTCGGGCTTCGGCGCATTGATCACGTTAGAGACCGGTTCACTTGCCAACGCCAAAAAACTCCTGAAGCGGGTCCGGATTTGTACTCTCGGCGAGTCCTTGGGAGGCGTCGAGACCCTGATCTCGCATCCTGCCACGATGACCCACGCTGCCATCGGCGCCAAAGGCCGCAAGGAGATCGGCCTGACTGATGGCATGGTGCGAATTTCAGTCGGAATCGAAGATGTCGAAGACCTGATCGCTGACCTCGACCAGGCGCTCGCGGGGATCTAAAGCCGATTCGGAATCGGTCCGCTTGGGTGGGTCATGTAATCCGAATTTCCCTGGTTAATTCGCGGTGGTCGCGTTCTTGCGGAGTGAACGTCTCATTGTCGCCCCATTTTCAGAGGTTTTTCGGGATGACACACTGCTCAGTGACGCATGCGATTGACCCGACTTTTCGCAACGTGTTATAAAGACTCGCTTCATGTGTTGCGTTCTTAATCTGGGCAATGCCTGCCTGGAGGACGAATGCAAGTATTCCCGACGCGGCCAAACCTCATCACTTCTGTCTTGAAGTGGAAGCGCGTTTTCCGGGATTTGAGCAGGTCAACCTATGGTTTTCAGTCGCGCTCGATCGGAACGCAACGCCGAAGACCGTAGTGGCCTAACCTGCTGGATGCTCATGGGTCATATGCTGAAACTCATCGCGGACGGTCGCGTGAGAACGCAATTCTGTGCGGATATTTCATGGGGCGATCCCGAATCGAACCGGGCGTAACCCATCGGAGGACTTTTATGCAAAGCTGGCTCGCCACCTTGCGGCGGCTCTCATTAATACCTGGATCCATATCGCGTTCGGTTATGGTAATCGGCGCAACTCTGACTGTTCTCATGCTGAATGCCTCAGCCGCCTTGGCCCAGCCGACTGAAACCGCTGGCGAAGCGAACCTGCAGCTTCCCGATCTGAGTTCGGTCACCTTTCTCGGCATGACGGGGCACAACCTGCTGCTGATCGGCCTGCTGTTCTGCGTGTTTGGACTGGTGTTTGGGCTGGCGATTTATATGCAGCTCAAGAACGCTCCGGTGCACCGGTCGATGCGCGAGATTTCCGAATTGATTTACGAAACCTGCAAAACGTATCTGATCACGCAGGGGAAATTCATCCTCGTTCTGTGGGTCTTCATCGCGGTCATCATCACTGCGTATTTTGGGTGGCTGGCTCCCGTCCCAGGGAAGCCGATTGCAGTTACGCTGCCGGTCATCCTGTTCTTCAGCTTGGTCGGCATCGCGGGCAGTTATGGCGTGGCCTGGTTCGGCATCCGGGTCAACACCTTTGCAAACTCGCGGACGGCGTTCGCCGGACTGCGCGGCAAACCCTATCCCATCTATGCGATTCCGCTGAAAGCGGGCATGAGTATTGGCATGATGCTGATCAGCGTCGAGTTGCTGATCATGCTATGTATCCTGCTGTTCGTGCCGGCCGATTATGCCGGTCAGTGCTTCATCGGATTCGCGATTGGCGAGTCGCTGGGCGCGGCGGCGCTGCGTAT
>Ga0207930_1000596_pt1 | contig 11327 bp, 11 predicted proteins | sample NGESurshal092012_7_FD_184477 | JGI IMG/M metagenome (GOLD analysis project Ga0207930, IMG submission 184477) | Arctic peat soil microbial communities from Barrow, Alaska - NGEE Surface sample 210-3 shallow-092012 (SPAdes) | ecosystem: Environmental > Terrestrial > Soil > Wetlands > Peat ... | reverse complement strand
TGGCCGAGGTCAGCTCCCGCTTCAACGTCAGCCGCGAGCGCATCCGGCAGATCGAAGCCAAGGCCCTCGAGCAGATCAAGGCCTCGGAAGAGATCCAGGCCATGAGGGAATCGGCCTAGGCTTCTTCCCTACCACACCGCCGCTCGGGCGGCCCGACTAGAACTATGTGAGGCGCGCCACAGGGCGCGCCTCTCGTCGGCACCTGCGAGCCGCCCGGCGGGCGGCTCCAGCGCCTCCCACAACATTGCCCGCATCCCGCCGGGCCGCTGAAGAAGAAAGCGCTGCCAGAAGACGAGCGCTTCCGGCAGGTCCGCTGGCGACGCGTTCCCCGCCGCCCGCAGCGCCCGGGCATTTGCGGCGAAGACCTCCCTCACGAGGCCTTCGCGGCTCCCGAACGCGGCGCGGACGGTGTTCGGATGCACGGCTGCGATGCGCGCGATGCGTGCGAGGCGGGCGCCCGAGGGGCCGTGAGCGCGTATTTCGCGCACGGCCGCGGCGAGGATGCGCCGCCGCGTCCGCGCGGCGCCTCGCGCGCGGGGCTCCGCGGGGTCGGGGCGGTCGGCCGCGCCGACGGCCCAGCGCGCGCGGGCGGCGTGCCGGGCGATCTCGCTCCGTTCGCGCGCCGAGAGGCTCACGGCGCGCGCTTTGCCGCCGCGCAGTCCGCCGCGGCGCCCGAGGAGCGCTGCCGCGGCGGAGGCGGAACCCTTCCGTGAGCGGTCAAGCATGGCGTCCGAATCCTCCACGTTCCTGCGGCTCAACGGTTTGGGGTCCCCCCGTCGTGGGTCGGCTGCTCCGCTGTCACGGACATTGTGCGCCGGATCGGGCCGCACCATGTTGGCTTCATGACGCGCACTCCCGCTCCATCGCCATCCCTCCTCGCCTCCCGCGGGCACACGGTGATCTTCCTCGCGATCCTCGCGGCCGTCGCGGCATGGGGCGCCGCCTCACAGCAGAGGTTCGGCGGCGGAGCGCCGGCGCTCTCACCGGCAGCGAAATGGGCGACCTATGTCTCGGTCGTGGCGGTGCAGCTCCTCCTCGTGCGGTTGGTCGTCGTGGGGATCCGGAGGAACGGCCGGACGCTGCGCGACCTCCTCGGCGACCTCTCGACGACGCCACGCCGAGTTGTAACCGACCTCTTCCTCGCCGCCGGCCTTCTGGCCGCGTCGCTCGTCCTCTCGCCGCTTCTCGGGGCCGCGCTTGGCATTCGGGAGGACGTCGCGCGCGTGATCGGTCCGTCGGGCGCCGCGCAGACCGCGGCGTGGATTCTGGTGTGCGTCGCCGCGGGCGCGGGGGAGGAGCTCTCGTTCCGAGGCTATCTGCAGGGGCAGTTCGCGCGCATGACGTCGTCGATGCCCGCGGCCGTTCTCCTCCAGGCCGTAGTGTTCGCGGTCGCCCACTCGTACCAGGGTTGGCGCCCCGCTCTCGTCGCAGGCGCGTACGGGCTCGCGTTCGGCGCGCTCGCCGCGGCGCGGAAGAGCTTGCGTCCCGGAATCTTCGCGCACACGCTCGTGGACGTCGTCGGCGGGATCGCCGCCGGCTGAACGGGCGCGTCCGGTCCGCCCCACGGCGAGATTACGTATGATCGCGGCCCGGAGCGGGAAGATCGCATGGCCACGAAAAAAGGCTCGTCTGTCGCAGACAAGTTCAACGAGGCGAAGGCACGCGTCGCGAAGCTCGCCAAGCGTCCGTCCAACGACCAGCTCCTCGGCCTCTACGCGCTCTACAAGCAGGCCACGGAGGGGGACGTCTCCGGCCCGAGGCCGGGGATGCTCGACCTCAAGGGCCGCGCGAAGCACGACGCCTGGGCGGGCCGGAAAGGGATCTCGAAGGACGACGCGATGAAGAAATACGCCGCGCTCGTCGAGAAGCTCGAGGCCGAGCTGGGGTGAATCCCGCATCGGGCCGGTTCACGCCGGCCAACGTTGCGTAACGATCCCCGGATTGCTAGCGTGTTCGGTATGAAAACGCTTCAAACGCTCGCCGTTTCCGCCGCCGCGCTCCTCGCCGCGAACGCCGCCTTCGCGAAGGTCGTCACGAAGTCCGTCGTGTACGAGCACGCGGGCACGAAGCTGGAAGGCTTTCTCGCGTACGACGACGCGAAGACCGCGAAGGGAAAGCTCCCCGGTGTCCTCGTGATTCCCGAGTGGTGGGGGCTCAACGCGTACGCGAAAGGGCGCGCCGTAGAGCTCGCCGCGATGGGCTACGTCGCCTTCGCCGTGGACATGTACGGTCAGGGGATGGTCACGGAGGACCCAAAGAAGGCGGGAGAGCTCGCGGCCCCGTTCTACGGAAAGCCGCTCATGGCCGAGCGGGCGAAGGCCGGGCTCGAGGAGCTCCTGAAGATGGACCGCGTCGATCCGAGGAAAGTGGCCGCGATCGGCTTCTGCTTCGGCGGCTCGACCGCGCAGGCTCTCGCCTACAGCGGCGCCCCGCTCGCGGGCATCGTCAGCTTCCACGGCGGGCCGGTGAACGCGCCCGCGTCGGCGGCGGGGACCGTCAAGGCGAAATTCCTGCTCCTCAACGGCGCGGACGACCCGATGGTGAAGCCCGAAGCGCGCGCGGCGCTCGAGAAGTCGCTCGAGGACGCGAAGATCGACTACCAGTCCGTGGACTACGCGGGCGCCGTCCACGCGTTCACGAACCCCGACGCGGACCGGCTGGCGGCCGCCGGGGGAATGAAGGGCATGATCGGCTACAACGAGCCGGCCGCGCGGCGCTCCTGGAAGGCGATGCAGGTTTTCTTCGAGGAGATCTTCAGCGGGCACTGAGCGCTCTGCTACGCTGAAAGCGATGGCCGCGACGCTCTTCTCGAAGGTCTGGGATCTCCACACGGTCCGGAAGCTCCCGACCGGGCAGACGCAGCTCTTTGTCGGCCTCCACCTCGTCCACGAGGTCACGAGCCCGCAGGCCTTCGAGATGCTGCGCACGCGCGGCTGGGGCGTGCCATTCCCGTCGCGCACGGTCGCGACGGTGGACCACATCGTCCCGACGGCGAGCCTCGCGCGGCCCTTCGCCGACGCGCGGGCCGAGGAAATGCTCACCTCGCTCCAGCAGAACTGCCGCGACTTCGGCGTCCCACTCCACGATCTCGGCTCTCTCGAGCAGGGCATCGTCCACGTGATCGGTCCCGAGCTGGGGCTCACGCAGCCCGGCATGACGATCGCGTGCGGCGACAGCCACACGTCCACGCACGGCGCGTTCGGCGCGCTCGCGTTCGGGATCGGCACCTCGCAGGTGCGCGACGTCCTCGCGTCGCAGTGCCTCGCGCTGGACCCGCTGAAGGTGCGGCGCCTCGACGTGACGGGCGCGCTCGCCCCCGGCGTCTATGCGAAGGACGTCATCCTCGCGATCATCCGCCGGCTCGGCGTGAAGGGCGGCGTCGGGTACGCGTACGAATACGGCGGCGAAGCCGTGTCGCGGATGTCGATGGAAGAGCGGATGACGCTCTGCAACATGTCGGTCGAGGGCGGCGCGCGCGCGGGCTACGTGAACCCCGACGCGACGACGTTCGCGTACCTGAAGGGGCGCCCCGCGGCGCCTTCCGGCGCCGCCTGGGATCGCGCGGTGGCCTGGTGGGCCTCGATGGCCTCGGACGAGAGCGCGCGCTACGACGACCGCGTGACGCTGGACGCCGGCGCGCTCGAGCCGCACGTGACGTGGGGAATCAACCCCGGGCAGAGCGTGGGTGTGTCGGGCCGCGTCCCGAGGTCCTCCGACGTGGCGCCCGAGGCGCGTGCGCAGGTCGCCGAGGCGCTCGACTACATGGGGTTTTCCGGCGGGGAGACGATCTCCGGCACGAAGATCGACGTCGCGTTCATCGGATCCTGCACGAACGGGAGGCTGTCGGACCTCCGCGAGGCGAGCCGCGTCGTGAAGGGCCGCAAGGTCGCGCCGCACGTGAAGGCGCTCGTCGTCCCCGGCTCGAACGCGGTGCGTGCCGCCGCCGAGAAGGAGGGCCTCGACGCGATCTTCCGCGACGCGGGCTTCGAGTGGCGCGGCGCGGGCTGCTCGATGTGCCTCGCGATGAACCCGGACAAGCTCGAAGGGCGGCAGGTGTGCGCGTCCTCGTCGAACCGCAACTTCAAGGGGCGGCAGGGGAGCCCGACCGGCCGCACGCTGCTGATGAGCCCCGCGATGGTCGCGGCGGCGGCGCTCGCGGGCGAGGTCGCCGACGTGCGGCCGATGCTCGGAGGTGCGCGATGACGCTTCCCGCGATCCGCCGCGTCTCGGGCGCGGCGCTCCCGCTCCGGGGCGACGACGTCGACACCGACCGCATCATCCCCGCGCGCTTCCTTGTCTCGATCACGTTCGAGGGGCTCGGAGAGCATGCGTTCGAGGACGATCGGAAGGCCGCGAAGGCGAAGGGGAAGACGCACCCGTTCGACGATCCGCTCTTCGCGGGCGCGAGGATTCTCCTCGTGAACCGGAACTTCGGCTGCGGCTCTTCCCGTGAGCACGCTCCGCAGGCGCTCGCACGCGGGGGCATCAAAGCCGTCGTGGGCGAGTCCTTCTCGGAGATCTTCTTCGGGAACGCCGTCGCGATCGGCCTGCCGTGCGTGGCGCTGCCGGGCGAGGCGATTGCCCGGCTCCAGAGTCTCGTGGAAGGTGCTCCGAAGTCCGCCCTCGCGGTCGACCTCGAGGCGAGAACGCTGATCGCGGATGGGAAGACGCTCCCCGTCTCGATTCCCGAGAACGCGCGCGAGGCGTTCCTTTCGGGGAACTGGGACGGCACCTCGATGCTCCTCGAGCGGTTCCAGGGCGTGGAAGCCGTGGCGGCGCGGCTGCCCTACGTCGCCGGATTCTGAGCGCGAGGCGTTTTCACCATCTCGAGGAATGCGTGGGCGGAGTTGCCGAAGTTTCCGGCGGCCCGGTAGACGAGCCTGAGGTCGCGCGGGCGGCGCAGCTCGGGGAGGAGCGTCGCCGCGAGGCGGCCGGCCTCGATCTCCGAAAGCGCGGTGCGCCGGGGAAGCAGGGCGACGCCCATGCCGCGTTCGACGGCGCGTTTGACACCGTCGAGACTGGGGAGGGACACCTTGATGTTCAGGGCGACGCCGCGCTCGGCGAACTTGCGGAGCACGCGCTCGCGGGCAGGCGAAGGGTCGCTGTGCGCGATGACCGTCGCCCGGCCGAACTCCTCGAGCGTCACGCGGCTCTTTTTCGCGAACGGGTGCTTCGGGTGCGAGAGGACGACGAGCTCGTCGGAGCCGAGGACGACGGTCTTCAGACCCTTCTCCGACGGCGAAAAGGTGACGACGCCGAAGTCGAGGCTCGCGGCGAGGACCTCGGCTCCGAGAAGGCGCGAGGCGAAGCGCCTCACGTCGAACTCGACGCCGGGGTGCGCCTCGCGAAAGCGCGCGATGAGCGGAATGAGAACCTCGACGCCGGCCTCGTTCGCGCCGATCACGACCCGGCCGCGTTTCATGTCTTTCAGGTCCTTGACGGCCCGCTCGGCTTCCTCTGCAACGTTCAGGACGCGCTCGGCGTAGTCCTTCAGCGTGCGCCCCGCTTCCGTGAGACGTGCCTCGCGCGTCGTGCGATCGAAAAGGGCCTCGTGGAGATCCGTCTCGAGACGCCGCACGGCCTGGCTCACCGCGGACTGCGTGCGGAAGAGGCGCACGGCCGCGCGGGAGAAGCTGCGCTCCTCGGCGACCGTGAGGAAAACGCGGAGGGAGAAGATGTCCATAAGAATTTCTAATATTAGCAGCAAAAAAATTAGTTTGACCGAAAGCCCCGGGGCGCCGAGACTCCAGGTCGTGAATAGCCGCGTGCTCGGTCTGCTCGTTATTAACGTCCTCGTCCTCGAGACGAGCGGGGTGCAGGCCGGCTAGGCGAAAGAAAACATCGAACAGCCGCCCCGCACCCCGAAAGGGGGCGGGGCTTTTTTTTTGCCGGCGGAAAGGAGACGCATCAGGCCATGAGGAGCGACGCCATGAAGAAGGGGCCGGCGCGGGCGCCCGCGCGCGCGATGCTGCGCGCCACGGGCCTCACGCCCGAGGAGATCGCCCGCCCGCTCGTGGCCGTCGTCCACTCCTGGACGGACCTCGGTCCCTGCAACGCGTCCCTCCGCACCCTCGCCGAAGAGGTCAAGGCCGGCGTCCGCGAGGCCGGCGGGACGCCTTTCGAGTTCGGCACGATCGCGATCTCCGACGGCATCTCGATGGGGACGGACGGGATGCGGGCGTCCCTCGTCTCGCGCGAGGTCATCGCCGACTCCATCGAGCTGGCCGTCATGGGACACGCCCTGGACGCCGTCGTCGCCCTTTCGGGCTGCGACAAGACGATCCCCGGCACGGTGATGGCGCTCGCGCGCCTTGACCTTCCCTCCGTCGCGCTCTACGGCGGGTCGATCGAGCCAGGTCACGTGAACGGGAAAGACGTCACGATCCAGGACGTCTTCGAGGCCGTGGGCGCGCACTCGGCGGGAAAGCTCTCCGAGGCGGGGCTGTGCGACGTCGAGGCGGGGGCCTGCCCGGGCGCGGGCGCGTGCGGCGGCCAGTTCACCGCGAACACGATGGCGACGGCGCTCACGTTCCTCGGGATCTCGCCGATGGGCGCGAACGACGTTCCCGCGACGGATCCCTCGAAGGCCGCGGTCGCGCGCGCCGCCGGCCGGCTCGTCATGCAGCGCCTCGCGGACGGTCTCACGCCTTCGAAGATCCTCACGCGCGCGGCCTTCGAGAACGCGATCACGTCCGTCGCCGCCACGGGCGGCTCGACGAACGCGGTCCTGCATCTCCTCGCGATCGCGCGCGAGGCCGGCGTGCCGCTCGTCCTCGACGACTTCGACGCGATTTCGGCGCGGACGCCGATCTTCGTCGACCTGAAGCCGGGCGGGCGCTTCACCGCGCCCGACCTCTCCCGCGCGGGCGGTTCGCGCCTGATCGCGAAACGGCTCTCGGACGCGGGCCTCCTGAAGCGCGCGACGACGGTCACGGGTCGGTCGATCCAGGAAGAGGCCGCCGAGGCCGAGGAGACTCCCGGGCAGGAAGTCGTGCGCGACATCGCCCGGCCGCTCAAGAAGACCGGCGGGCTCGCGATCCTGCGCGGCTCGCTCGCGCCCGAGGGCTGCGTCGTGAAGCTCGCGGGACACGAGCGCCTGAAACACACCGGAGAAGCGCGCGTGTTCGATGGCGAGATCGCCGCGTTCGCGGCCGTCGAGCGCCGCCAGATCCGCGCGGGCGACGTCGTCGTGATCCGCTACGAAGGCCCGAAGGGCGCGCCCGGCATGCCGGAGATGCTGGCCGTGACGGCGGCCCTCGTGGGCCAGGGCCTCGGCGAGACGGTCGCCCTCGTCACGGACGGACGCTTCTCCGGCGCGACGCACGGCCTCATGGTCGGACACGTCTCCCCCGAGGCGGCGGCCGGCGGCCCGATCGCGCTCCTCAGGGACGGGGACCGCGTGACGCTCGACGTCACCGCCCGCCGCCTCGATTTCGAGGTGGGCGACGAAGACTTGGCCGCGCGGAAGCGCTCGTACCGCGCGCCGGCGCCGCGGGCGACGACGGGCGTCCTCGCGAAGTACGCGCGCCTCGTCTCCTCGGCTTCCGAGGGAGCGGTGACGAGCCCTGTCGCGCCTGCCGCTTCCCCAACGAGCGCGACGGCGCGCGAGCGGGCGGGGGTGAGCGCGTGAGCGCCCAGTTCCAGCCCCGCGAGAAAACGCGCGTGAGGGCCGCGAACGCGATGGCCGCCGAGCTCGTCGCGCAGGGCGTGTCCCACATCTTCGGCCATCCCGGCGGCGCCTCTCTGCCGCTGTACGACGCGCTTCTCTCGGCGCCCATCACGCACCTCCTCATGCGGCACGAGCAGTGCGCGGCGCACGCCGCGCAGGGCTACGCGCGGGCCACGGGCCGGCCGGGCGTGTGCCTCGCGACATCGGGCCCCGGCGCGACGAACCTCATCACGGGCCTCGCCGACGCGATGCTCGACTCCACGCCCATCGTGGCGATCACGGCGCAGGTCGCGACGCCGCTCCTCGGCCGCGACGGCTTCCAGGAAGCCGACATCCTCGGCATGACGGCGCCCGTCACGAAGCACAACTGGCTCGTTCTCGAGCCGCAGGAGCTTCCCGGCACCATCCGCGAGGCCTTCCGGCTCGCGTCCTCGGGCCGGCCGGGCCCCGTCCTCGTGGACGTGCCGCGCGACGTGCTGCAGGCCGAGATCGCGTGGGAGGAAGGCTCCGTCACGGCGTCGCTTCCTCCGCGGCGCGCGGACCCCGTGGGCCTCCGCCGCGCGGCGTTCGCGATCTCGAACGCGAAGCGGCCGATCCTCTACGTGGGCGGCGGCGTCATCTCGTCCGGAGCTTCCGCGGAATTGCGGCGCCTCGCGAAGAAGACGCGCATCCCCGTCACGACGACGCTCATGGGAAAGGGCGCCTACCCCGAGACGGATGCGCTGTCCGTCGGCATGCTCGGCATGCACGGCACGGCCTACGCGAACTGGGCGATGAACGGCAGCGACCTCATCATCGCCGTGGGCGCGCGCTTCGACGACCGCATCACGGGCAAGCTCGCCACGTTCGCGCCGCACGCGAAAGTCGTCCACATCGACATCGACGAGGTCGAGATCGGCAAGAACCGCAAGGCCGACTACCCGCTCCACGGCGACGCGCGGGCGGTCCTCCAGCAGCTTCTGCCCCTCGTCGGCGCTCCCGACACGGCGGACTGGTGGAAGGAGATCGAGGCGTGGAAGGCGAAGGCGCCCCTCGGCTACCGGGAGGAAGGCGACGTCATCCTCCCGCAGTTCGCGATCGACCGGCTCTGGCGCCTCACGCGCGACCTGCGCCCGATCGTCACGACGGACGTCGGCCAGCACCAGATGTGGGCCGCGCAGTTCTGGAAGTGCGACGAGCCCGGCATGTTCATCACGTCCGGCGGCCTCGGCACGATGGGCTACGGCCTCCCGGCCGCGCTCGGCGCACAGTGCGGGCGGCCGGACCGGCTCGTCATCAACCTCAACGGCGACGGCAGCTTCCAGCAGACCATGCAGACGCTCGCGACGGCGGTGGAAGCCCGCCTGCCCCTCAAGATCATCGTCCTCGACAACCAGGGCCTCGGCATGGTGCGGCAGTGGCAGGACCTGTTCTACGACCGGCGTTTCTTCTCGGTGGCGCTGAAGAACCCCGACTTCGCGAAGCTCGCGGAGGCCTTCGGCGCCGTGGGCTTCACCGTGCGGCGGCCGGACGAGTTGGACGCCGTGTACGAGAAGGCTCTCGCCGTGACGGGCGGGCCCGCGCTCGTCCACGTCGTCACGGAGCCCACCGAGAACTGCTTCCCCATGTGGCCCGCCGGCCAGTCCATCGACACGATGGTCGTCGAGGACCCGAAGTACGCGGCGAAGAGCACGAAGAAGAGCTGAGAGAGAAAGGGCGGAGAGGAAGAAGGCAAATGGAACAGGTTTTCGAGATCACCGCAAATCACGTTCCCGGAATGTTGGCGCGGGTGGAATCGATCTTCCGGCGGCAGCGCACAGCCATTCGTGGATTTTTCCTAGAAGGGGGAGAAGGGTCGGCGGCGCATCTCACGATCACAGCCGAAGCAAGCAGCGACGTCGCCAATCTTCTGAGAAAGCAATTGATGCGCCTCGTCGACGTGCACGCCGTCGCCGATTCCAGCCAGACGCGGGCCTTTGCACCGCCCGAATCCTCTTTCACCTTCAAAGAAAAAACCGCCTGACGTTACGCGAGAAGCAAGCAGGAGTAGATCAATGGCGACAATCTGGTACGACAAGGACGCAGACATCTCCCGCCTCAAGGGGCGGACGGTGGCGATCATCGGGTACGGCAGCCAGGGGCACGCGCACGCGCTGAACCTGCGAGACAGCGGCGTCAACGTGGTGGTCGGCCTGCACGCGACGTCGAAGTCCGCCGCGAAGGCGAAGGCGGACGGACTGACCGTGCTGAGCGCCGACGAGGCCGCCAGGCGCGCCGACATCGTCATGATCCTGACGCCCGACACGGGCCAGAAGAAGCTCTACGACTCGTCCATCGCGCCGCACCTGAAGGCCGGGAAAACGCTCATGTTCGCGCACGGTTTCAACATCCGCTTCGGACAGATCGTGCCGCCCGCCGACGTGGACGTTTCGATGGTCGCCCCGAAGGCGCCGGGCCACCGCGTGCGCGAGCTGTTCGTGGAAGGCGAGGGCACGCCCGCGCTCCTCGCGGTCGAGCAGAACGCGAGCGGCCACGCGCGCGAGGACGCGCTGGCCTATGCGAAGGCGCTCGGCGCCACGCGCGCGGGAGTGCTGGAGACGACTTTCGCCGAGGAGACCGAGACGGATCTCTTCGGCGAGCAGGCGGTCCTCTGCGGCGGCACGTCCGCGCTCGTGAAGGCCGGCTTTCAGACGCTCGTCGACGCGGGCTACCAGCCGGAGGTCGCGTACTTCGAATGCCTGCACGAGCTGAAGCTCATCGTGGACCTCATGTACCGCGGCGGCCTGAATTACATGCGCTATTCGATCAGCGACACGGCCGAGCACGGCGACTACACGGCCGGCCCGCGCATCGTGACCGAGGCGACGCGCGGTGAGATGAGGAAGATCCTCCAGGAGATCCAGGACGGCGTCTACGCCGAAAAGTGGATCGACGAGAACCGAAACGGGCGCCCCGAGTTCGAGGCGACCCGCGAAAGTGAAAAGAACCAGCTCATCGAGAAGGTCGGTGTAGAGCTGCGAGCGAAGATGCCGTTCCTGAATCCGGTCGTCGTGGACAAGGTGGCCTGACATGAGCGACCAGGAGCCGCCTGTTCCGGCCCGCATCACGATCTTCGACACGACGCTGCGCGACGGCGAACAGGCGCCGGGCTTCTCGATGCGCGAGGCCGAGAAGGTGCGCCTCGCCCGCAAGCTCGACGCCCTCGGCGTGGACGTGATGGAGGCGGGCTTCCCGATCGCCTCCGAGGACGACTTCAACTCCGTCCGCGCCGTCGCGCGCGAGGTACGGCGCCCCGTCGTCGCGGCGCTCGCGCGCTCCGTCGACGCCGACATCGACCGCGCCGCGGCGGCCCTGGAGGGCGCCGCGCGCCCGCGCATCCACACGTTCATCGCAACCTCCGACCTGCACCTCGAGCACAAGCTCCGGATGTCGCGCGCCGAGTGCCTCGACCACGCCGCGGCCGCCGTGCGCCGGGCGCGCCGCCACGTGAGCGACGTGGAGTTTTCCGCCGAAGACGCGACGCGCAGCGATCTCGACTTTCTCGTCGCCGTCGTCGAGGCGGTCGTCGAGGCCGGCGCGACGACCGTGAACCTCCCCGACACGGTCGGCTACGCGACGCCGGACGAGATCGTCCGCTTCTTCCGGACCGTGCGCGGGCGGGTGAAGTTCGCGGACCGCG
>Ga0207930_1000595_pt1 | contig 11328 bp, 8 predicted proteins | sample NGESurshal092012_7_FD_184477 | JGI IMG/M metagenome (GOLD analysis project Ga0207930, IMG submission 184477) | Arctic peat soil microbial communities from Barrow, Alaska - NGEE Surface sample 210-3 shallow-092012 (SPAdes) | ecosystem: Environmental > Terrestrial > Soil > Wetlands > Peat ... | reverse complement strand
CTGACGGCCTCATTGGTGGTGCGTGCGCCGAACTGTGCCACGATGTCGACCAGCGCGCGTTCGACATCCTTCGCCATCCGTTTTGCGTCGCCGCAGATGTAGATATTGGCGCCTTCGGCCAGCCACGTCCATAATTCGCGGCCGACTTCGCGCATGCGATCCTGCACATAGAATTTCTTGTCGCCGTCGCGCGACCACGCCAGCGACATCCGCGTCAGCAGGCCCGACGTCTTCATGGCGTTCAGTTCGTCGGCATAAAAGAAATCAGTGCCGCTGCGCTGATGGCCGAAAAATAGCCAGTTCCTGCCGGTCGCGCCGGTTGCCCGGCGGTCGTGCAGGAAAGCACGGAACGGCGCGATGCCGGTGCCAGGGCCGATCATGATGATCGGCGTTGTCGGGTCCTTCGGCAGCGCGAAGCCGTGCGCCTTCTGGACATAGACCTTGATTTCGTCGCCGGGCTTGATGCGCTCGGCGAGGAAGGTTGACGCCAGACCAAGGCGCTTGCGCTTGCCGACCACATAGCGCACGCAATCCACAGTCAGCGACAGCTTGCCGGGCGTTGCGTTGTTCGACGAGGAGATTGAATAGAGCCGCGGCTGCAGGGGTTCCAGCGCTTCGACGAAGGCTTCAGGATGCGGCCGTACGCCGGAAAATTTTTGCAACGCCGCCATCACGTCGAGCGTCGCGGCGTCGCCATCGGGATCCTCGCCTTGCGCCAGCGCGCGAGCTTTCTCGCGCCGCGCACCGCCGGTCACGAACGAAATCAATTCGAACAGCGTATCCGGTGCCGGCGCCAGAGAAACATCGTCGATCAACACGTCGCGCAGGGTCTTGCCGTTCACCGGGGTGGTCGGCGACGCCCCGAGCATGGCGATGATCTGATCCACAAGGCCGAGTTCGTTGCGGGCAAAGATGCCGAAGGAATCGCCGACGACATAGTCGAGGCCGCAGCCGGTGAGGTCGAAATCGATGTGCCAGGTTTCCTTTTCCGACCCGGTCTTGTTCAGCAGGCGGCGCGATACGAATGTTGCGGGTGCTGGATTGTCACGTGAACGTCCGAGTTCCGCGGTGACAGCCGGTACCGCTGCGACCGGCGCCGTCGCCGTGCCGGACGACGCCGCCGGCGCTTTTTCCAATTCCTCGTTCAGCGCTTTGAGCATCCGGGCGGTTTCCTTGCCGCCAGGCACGCAAAGATTCAGTCGCGGTTCGGTCTTGCCGGCGATCGCCTCGGAATAGTCGTTGCAGTTGTAGCCGCATTGGCCGCAATCCTGCTGCGCCATCGCCGCCATCATGCGCCGCCGCAGCGGGCGGCCCTCGGCGAGCTTCATGCGGTCGGCTATCGGCATGGTCTGGTCGTGCCAGGGCGACTCGCCGTCATCGCCATCGCCGGCCGCGCCTTGCAGCACGGCGGCACCCTGCTCCGGCGATAGCGGCACCGAACCGTCGAGCGACAGCAACCCAACGAGGAACCCGTTGAGCCAGGACCGTTGGGCCTCCGAGAACGGCGCGGATTCCGGAATAACTTCAAGCCTCGGCGGCGAGGTCATCTGGTTCATGCGCTTATCTCCGCATCCGCCATTTTCCTCAGGCTTTCTCCATCATGGCGACGGGAAAAAGCGAGAAACGTCTCGTCCGCGGAAACGCGGTTGGTGACGTAGGCCTTCAGTAATTTTTCCACGGCCTTCGGCGCATCTTCCGCCTTCACGTCTCGATAGACCTCCTGCCCGATATCGGCATCCGGTCCGAAGCCGCCGCCGGCATAGAGATGATAGCCCTCAACCGTATCGTCATCGGTTCCGACCGGCACTTTGGCCGCCAGCAACCCGATGTCGCTGATGTAATGCTGGGCGCAGGAATGATGGCAGCCGGTCAGGTGGATGTTGAGCGGCGTTTCGATTCGTACGCGCGGCTCGCACCAGTCGCCGATCGCCGCGGCGTGGCGTTTGGTATCGGATGCGGCGAACTTGCAGCCGGAGTTCCCCGTGCACGCGATCAGTCCGGCGCGGATCGACGATGCCGTGACCGCGAGGCCGAGCGCATCGATCGCCGCGGTTGCCAGTGCGATTTTTTCGTCCGCAACGCCGGATATTAAAAGGTTCTGCCAAACCGTCAGGCGGATGTCGCCATCGCCGAGATCCTGGGCGATTCTGGCAAGGCCCCGCATCTGATCGCCCGTCAACTTGCCGAGCGGCAGCGCGACGCCGATCCAGTTCAGGCCGGTCTGTTTCTGTGGATGCACGCCGATATGCGCCATCCGGTCGAAGGCCGGACGCGGCACAATCGCATCGGCCGGAGCACGAACCAGTTTCTGGCCAAGCTTCTCCTCGACGGCGGCCATGAATTTTTCGACGCCGATGGCGTCGATCACATATTTCATTCGCGCCTTGAGGCGGTTGGTGCGGTCGCCGGTGTCGATGAAGACCCGGACGATGGCATCTGCGACCTTGGTCGCGTCCGCCGGCTTGACGATGATCCCGGTATCCTTGGCGAAATCCTTGTGACCGGTGATGCCGCCGATCCCTAAGCGAAACCAGACGCCCGGCGCGACACCGAAGCCATCCTTCACTTCGACCGCGGCAAAAGCGATGTCGTTGGTGTCTTCAAGTACGGCAATCTTGCCGGCGCCGTCGAAAGCGACGTTGAACTTGCGCGGCAATCCGGTGAGCGAGCGATCATTCAGAATGTGGTAGTGCCATTCGCGGGCATAGGCGCGGGTGTCGATCAATTCCTGTGGATCGATTCCCGCGGTCGGTGTGCCCGTGACGTTGCGGATATTGTCGGCGCCGGATCCGCGCGAGCACAATCCGATGTCCTGGATCCCTTCGATCAGCGCCACGCTGTGCTTGGGCGGAATCTCCCTGATCTGGATATTGGCGCGGGTGGTGACATGTGAGTAACCGCCACCATAAGATTCGGCGAGATCGGCAACGACCGCAAATTGCCAGTGCTTGAGAATCCCGTTTGGAATGCGCAGGCGGCACATGAAGGAGTCTTGCGTCGGCGCCACATAGAACAGGCCGTAAAACCGCCAGCGGAAATTGTCCGCCGGCGGCGGCGGCGTGTTGCTCTCGGCCTGCGCCTTTAAACGTTCATAGGCATCGAACGGATGCTGCTCGCGCTTGAACTTCTCGGGATCGGACAGCTTCTTGCCCTCGCGAAGAAATCTGTCCTGAGCCTTGAATCCGGCTGCGTCCGGACCGACCGGTTCCGGATCGACCTTGCCGGCCGGCGCGCCCGTTCCCGCGGCAACGCCAATGCTCCGGCCGACACGTCCGACCTGCAGGCCGGACATGAAGCCTTCCAGATACCGCTTCTGTTCGTCGCTAAAATCGGCTGACGTTGTTTCAAGCTTCATGATGGCAACGATTCCGTTATTCAGCGGGGACTTGAGCGGCGGTCGTCGTCGTCGCCGTCGCGGCCAATGATGTGGCCGGCTTGTAGGTCGCGTAGAGCGCGAGGCCGGTGAAGACGAAGCCGCCGACGAGATTGCCGAGCGTCACCGGAATCTGATTCCATACCCACCATTGGTAGACGCTGACCTTGGCGCCGAGCAGCATGCCGGTCGGGATGATGAACATGTTGACGACGGCGTGCTCAAATCCGAGCGCAAAGAATGTGAAGATCGGCAGCCAGGTCGCGGCGATCTTTCCGACGGTGGAGGTGGAAGTCATCGCCATGACGACGCCCAGACAAACCAGCCAGTTGCACAAGATGGCCTTGACGAAGACGCTGACCATGCCGGCGACACCGAGCGCCTCGTTGGCGACGGTTTTCGCTTCGGCAACCGCGATGATGCGCGCAGCGACACCCGTCGGTTCAACCTTCCCCATATTGGTCAGCGAGATCGCGATCAGAATTCCAAACGCAATGCTGCCGAGCAGATTGGCCAAAAACACCCACGACCAATTGGCAATGATGGCGTTCCAGGTCGCCCTGCCCTCGAGACGCGCGAGCGGCAACAGCGCAAAACTTCCCGTTACGAGCTCGAGGCCGAGCAGCACGATCATGACCAGACTGACGGGAAAGATCAGTGCGCCAACCAGCGGCTGACCCGTGGTCAGGGCGCCCGTAAATGCCAGGGCGGTGGCGGCCCCGAGCAGTGCACCGGATAGCGCGCCGCGAATGAGGAGGTCTCGTGGAGCCAGTGCCAGCTTTTTCACACTGGCATCGATCATCGAAGTGACAACGTCGGCTGGTTTTGCGTAATCCATAACAAAGCTCCGGTCGCCACGCGCGGCATGGCTATCACGAGAAAAAAAATGGATGTGTGATCGCTCGGAAATTCGATTCGAAAGGCAACGCCGTATCGGAATTTTCAGAGCCTCCGGCCAGCTTCATTGCGGCTCGGACGTTCGTCTTGAACGACGCCAGCCCGCTTTGAGCGGCTGCTGGCTGGATTCATCCATTCAATTTGTGTGCCAGTGCAGCAATTTTCAAAATTCTGTTTTTATTCAAAGGTTTGGTAGTCGAACGATCGCGTAAATCTGGGGAAACATTGCTACATAAGGCTGCATCAGCCTAAAATATGTACATCTTCGAGATGCTGCCTAATATTTAGACAGCCCGTTCACGAACGTCGACGAGCGATCCGCAAAGAGGCCAGATACCCGGCGACATCCGCCGCATCGAAGGCGGGTCCGGCGAACGCTCCCACGACGTCAGGCCCGCCGTTGCCGGCATTTTGCTGAAGACCCAGAACGGCATCGTAGAGGTCCGGTCGGAACACCGCCTTGGCGGTCTTCAGGGCCTCGGGGCTGATCGAGGCCTGTCCCCAGCGAACCATTTGCGCGTAGAGCCATGCCGCCTGCACCGGATCCGGACGCGCGGCACCTTCCCGGCCCACCAGCAGATACCGGCTGCTTTCGCGCATGGTGCCGTCAGGAGCGATCTTGAGGCGGCCCTCGAGGGTTCGCAGGATAATATCGGCATCGACCCCGACGCGCTCCGGCTGGGCCAGAATGTGCGCCGTCTCGGCGCGATTGTGCTCGATGAATTCGGTCGCGCGAAAGGCGGCGCGGATCAGCGCGGCAAGTACGTCTGGATTCTTCTCCGACCAGCTTTGCCTGACCGCGAGTACCTTTTCGGCCGCGCGCACCAGGATATCCGAGACGAAATGCAGGATGAACCCGACGCCTCGATCGACCGCGATCGAATTCCAGGGCGCGCCGACGCAGAATGCATCGACTTGGCCGTTGGCCAGACTATCCACCATGTATGGCGGCGGCAGCACCACCAGACGAACGTCCTCGTCGGGGTCCACCCCTGCGGCGGCCATCCAGAAGCGCAACTGATAATTATGGGTGGAAAACGGAAATGTCATTCCGAAGGTCAGCGGCTCGGCGCCATTCTTGCGCCGTGCGGCGACGACGCGCGACAGCGCCAGAGCCGTTGCCATCGGGTCGAACGGGTCGCCGTCGATTTCGCTCATGATCGCCGCATGCAGCGCCGGCGAGACGGTGATCGCGTTGCCATTGAGGCCGAGATTGAACGGCGCCACGATCGGCACCTTGACATGCCCGAGCCCGAGGCTGGAGGCGATCGCGACCGGCGCCAGCAGATGCGCGGCGTCGAACAGGCCGATATTGAGCTTGTCGCGGACATTCGACCACGACACTTCACGCACCAACGTGACGTCCAGCCCTTCGGCCGCGGCAAATCCCTTGTCGACCGCAACGATCAGGACCGCGGCATCGATCAGCGGGATAAAGCCGATGTGAAGGGATCTGGTCATTTCAGCAACTCCGATGCGGTCAGGATCGACTGTGCGATCTCGCCGATCTTCTTTTTCTCGCGCATCGCGGTGGATCGCAGCAGGACATAGGCCTCCTCTTCCGTCAGGCCCTTCAGCTTCATGAGAATTCCCTTGGCGCGATCGATCACCTTGCGGTCTTCAAGCGCGGATTTGGCGCGATCGAGTTCATCCTGAAGCTTGGAGAACGCGTTGAACCGCGAGATGCAGAGGTCGAGGATCGGCTTGATGCGTTCCTTCTTCAATCCATCGACGATATAGGCCGAGACGCCGGCATCGACCGAGGCCTGAATCGAGGCCGCATCGCTCTGATCGACGAACATCGCGATCGGCCGGCGTACCGCACGGCTGACCTGGAACATCTGCTCCAGAATGTCGCGGCTGGGGTTCTCCAGATCGATCAGAATGACGTCGGGATCGAGCGCATAGATCCGCGCCAGCAAACTCTGCATTTCGCTGATGCGGACCACACCGGTAAAACCGGCTTCCCGCAATCCTTCCTCAAGGATCGCGGCACGGATCGGGCTTTCGTCGACAATGACGATTTTAGGAGACGACTCGGCGCCCATCGATCACTCGGATTCCTGCCAAACATCCATAGCACGCTGCAAGCCAGCTCAAAGCCTTGTAATTATGAGCAATTGGGATTAGCTCCTGCCGATCAACTGGTCGTGTCCCGGCTCTAACATTCTCAAAGAGCCTGCCGCAATGGGATGCAAATGCCGGAACACGAGACAGATCGAACATGCAGCAGGCCGCCGCGCCCAAAGTCAGCTTTGTTTCGCTGGGATGCCCCAAGGCACTGGTGGATTCCGAGCGCATTATCACACGGCTGCGCGCGGAAGGCTATGAACTGGCGCGCAAGCACGATGGCGCCGACCTCGTCATCGTCAACACCTGCGGCTTTCTCGACAGTGCCAAGCAGGAATCGCTCGGTGCGATCGGCGAAGCGATGGCCGCGAATGGCAAGGTGATTGTGACGGGCTGCATGGGGGCCGAACCCGAGCAGATCGAGGCGGCCTATCCCGGCGTGCTGTCGATCACGGGACCGCAGCAATATGAAAGCGTGCTCGACGCAGTGCATCGCGCGCTGCCGCCGGTTCACAATCCGCACCTCGATCTGGTGCCGCCGCAAGGCATCAAGCTGACCCCGCGGCATTATGCCTATCTGAAGATTTCCGAAGGCTGCAACAACCGCTGCAGCTTCTGTATCATCCCGAAGCTGCGCGGCGACCTGGTGTCGCGTCCCGCCAACGATGTGTTGCGTGAGGCGGAAAAGCTGGTCAGCGCCGGCGTCAGGGAATTACTGGTCATTTCGCAGGATACTTCGGCCTATGGCGTCGATCTGAAATACGCTGCGAGCCCGTGGAAAGATCGCGAGGTCCGCGCGAAGTTCTTCGACCTCGCCCAAGAGCTCGGCGAATTCGGCGCCTGGGTGCGGCTGCAATATGTCTACCCCTACCCGCATGTCGATGACGTCATCGGTTTGATGACGGAGGGCAAAATCCTGCCCTATCTCGATATTCCCTTTCAGCACGCCAGCCCGGAGATCCTCAAGGCCATGAAACGCCCGGCCGCGCAGGACAAGACGTTGGGACGAATCAAGCGATGGCGCGAGGAATGCCCCGACTTGACCCTGCGCTCGACGTTCATCGTCGGCTTTCCCGGCGAGACCGATTCCGATTTCGCCTACCTGCTCGACTGGCTCGAGCAGGCCGAGATCGATCGGGTCGGCTGCTTCAAGTATGAGCCGGTCGCGGGGGCGCCGTCGAATGCGTTCGGCGATGCGGTGCCTGAGGACGTCAAGCAGGAGCGCTGGAATGCGCTGATGGCGCGGCAGCAAAAGATTTCCGCGCGCCGGCTGAAACGCAAAGTAGGCACGCGGCAGCAGATCATCATCGATGAGGTCGGCCCTACCGTATCGAAGGGCCGTTCGAAGGCCGACGCGCCACAGATCGATGGCGCGGTCTATGTCTCCAGCCGTCGTCCGCTGCGCATCGGCGAGATCGTCACGGCGAAGATCGAACGCGCCGATGCCTACGATCTGCACGGCAGCGTGGCCGGATTCTGAGAGCTTACGGCCGCAAGATCGAGGCACCTGTCGTCGCGCGCCCCTCAAGATCGGTATGCGCCTTCGCCGCATCCTTCAGCGCGTAGGCGTGATTGATCGGCACGTGCAGTTTCCCGTTGATGACGGCCGCGAACAAGGTGTCGGCGCCTTCCAGCAGTTCAGAACGCTTGCCGACATAGTCATTGAGCTTCGGGCGCGTCGCAAATAGCGAACCGTGATTGTTCAGCTCGGCAATCGAGAACGGCGGCACCGGACCCGACGCGTTACCGAAACTCACGAACAATCCGCGCGGCTTGAGACAGGACAGCGAGCCGGGAAAGGTGGTTTTGCCGACGCCATCATATACGACATCGCAGAGTTCGCCGCGGCTGATCTGCTTGACGCGCGCCACGAAATCCTCGTCGTTGTAGAGGATGACGTGATCGCAGCCGTTGGCGAGCGCGAGGTCGGCCTTCGCCTTGCTGCCGACGGTGCCGATGACGTGCGCGCCAAGCGCCTTCGCCCACTGGCAGGCGAGCAACCCGATGCCGCCGGCCGCGGCATGGATCAGGACCCGATGCCCCGGCTCGACCTTGAAGGTCTTGTGAAGAAGGTACCAGACCGTCAGCCCCTTCAGCATCAGCACCGCGCCCTGCTCGTAGGTGATATGGTCGGGCAGCTTGACCAATTTCTCCCAGGGAATGTTGCGCTCGCTGGCATAGCCGCCGAGATTGAAATAATAGGCGACCCGGTCGCCGGGATGAAAATTGGTCACGCCGGGCCCGACCGCCAGAACCTCGCCGGCAGCCTCGTTGCCGGCGATGAACGGCAACCCAGGTGCCTTGTAGAGGCCGGTGCGGTAATAAATGTCGATGAAATTCAGGCCGACGGCATGCTGGCGGATGCGAACCTCGCCGGCCCCCGGCGCGGGCACCTCGACAGCCTCATAAACCAGGGCTTCCGGGCCCCCTACCTGGTGCACGCGCACAGCCTTGGTCATCTCGGGCCCTCCTTGAACATTTTCGTGGCATTCCCTTGTATCCAAACGAAAGCCATCGAGGTCGCGTTGTCAACTCGACGAGGACGGCAACGTTTCCGATCGCCTAATTGACGGGCTTTTTGCGGTTGCGTTTGGCCAGAACATTGAATAGCTCGACCGCCGCCGAAAACGTGATGGCGAAGTAGATGTAGCCGCGCGGGATATGAAATTTGAAACCGTCCGCTACCAGCGCGACGCCGATCAGCACCAGAAACGCCAGCGCCAGCATCTTGGTGGTCGGATGTTCCGCCACGAATGTCGCGACCGGGCCGGATGAAATATACATGATGAGGCAAGCGATGACGACCGCGGCGATCATGATTTGAAGGTCCTGAGCCATGCCGATCGCGGTGATAATGGAATCCAGCGAGAACACCATGTCGATGACGATGATCTGGATAATGACCCAGAAAAAAGCGCGGGGCCCTGGCGCGTCGTCGCTCGCGGGGTCGCGCGCTTCGACTTCGGTATGAATTTCGTGGGTCGCCTTTGCGATCAGAAACAGCCCGCCGCCGATCAGGATGATGTCGCGCCAGGAAAACGCGATACCGTTCACAGTGACGACGACTTGCGTGAGGCCGATCAGCCATACCAGCAGGCTGAGCAGCACAATGCGGAACACCAGCGCCAGCGCCAGGCCGATCTGCCGGGCCCGCTTCGCCTGCGGCTGTGGAATCCGCGATACCACCACCGACAGAAAGATAACATTGTCGATGCCGAGAACGATTTCCAGCGCCGTCAGAGTCAATAGCGCTGCCCATGCTTCCGGGCTGGTCCACAATTCGATCATGCCTTGAACGATCTTGCGAGCCGGATCGTCGCATCGCTACCCGCGATATAGGCTGCGATCGCACAAAGTCCCGCGATCACCGGTCCGCTTACCTCGAAGTCACTGGCGAGAGCAATGATTGCAAGCACCATCCAGAGGCCGATCAACGACAGGGTGAGCCCGCGCAGGCGGACCACGCGTATCGGGTGCACGACATGGAAAGGAACAAATGTCAGGGCAATCAGAATGGCAATCCCCAGGCTCGCAACCGCCGGCGGCAAATGCAGCAGGAACAGGTAGAATGCCGCACCATTCCACAGCGCCGGAAATCCACGAAAATGATTGTCCGATGTCTTCATCCGGCGATCGGCGAAATAAAGCGCGCCGCTGACAACAATGCCTACGCCCAGCAGCGGCGCCGCCAGCGGCAGCAGCAGGCCGCTGGCAGTGATCGCGTAGGCCGGCACGAAGACGTAGGTCACGAAATCGACCACGAGATCGAGCATTTCGCCTGACCAGTCCGGCAATACCCGCGCGACATCCAGCCGCCGCGCGATCGGGCCATCGAGCGCGTCGATCAGCAGCGCGGCGCCGAGCCACCCGAACATCGCAACCCAGTGCTCGCGCACCGCCTCAAGCAGCGCAATCAGGGCGATACCCGCGCCCATCGCGGTGAAGATATGCACGGAAAATGCAGCGGCTCGGGTTGCCGGGGATGTTGAGGAATCCTGCTGGTTTGCCTGGTCCATTTGGCCGCCAGTGCTATCAGGAATCGTTTCGATTTGCACATCTGCATTTGCGACGTTCGGTCGCGCAAATCAGCGGAACATCGAGGCGGTGCGATGGACTTGAAAATGCCGCCGGGAACGTCAATTGTCCCGATATGAATGATGCATCAGCTTTATACGATGTCGTCGTGATCGGTGGCGGACCTGCCGGACTTGCGGCTGCGATGACGCTGGCGCAGGCCGGCGCGAACACGGCCCTGATCGCGCGCCGCGCGCCATATGCCGATAATCGCACCACCGCGCTGTTGGGCGGCTCGGTCGATCTGCTTCAACGACTGGACGTCTGGCCGCTCTGCATCGACAAGGCTGCGGCGCTGCTGGCGATGCGCCTGGTCGACGATACCGGCCGCCTGATCCGAGCACCGGAGGTCAAGTTTTCGTCCGATGAAATCGGTCTCGACCAGTTCGGCTACAACATTGAAAACCGCGCGCTGATGATGGCGCTGGAGCAACGCGCGGCCGAATTTCCGAATTTGTCCCGGATCGACGATGACGCGGACACGGTCCACCCCGACGAGGCTGAGGTCGCCATTCGCGCCCGGCAAGGCCGCTCGCTGTCAGCACGCCTTGTGGTGGGTGCCGACGGGCGGCAATCGCTTTGCCGCGAGGCCGCCGGCATCGAGGTCCGGCGCCGTAACCTCAATCAGGCCGCGGTAACCTTTAACATCAGCCATTCGCGGCCGCATCGAAATATCTCTACGGAATTTCACACCCCGCAGGGGCCGTGCGTATTTGTTCCGCTGCCCGGCGATCGCTGCAGCGTGGTGTGGGTTGCTGCACCAGGCGAGGCTGAGCGGCTGATGGCGTTGACCGACGGCGAATTGTCGGAAGCGGCCGAAAGGCAGTCGCATTCCATTCTCGGCCGCATCACGGTGGAACCGGGACGGCATTTGTTTCCACTTGTAATCGAACAGCCCGCACAGGTCGCCCGCC
>Ga0207930_1000594_pt1 | contig 11331 bp, 9 predicted proteins | sample NGESurshal092012_7_FD_184477 | JGI IMG/M metagenome (GOLD analysis project Ga0207930, IMG submission 184477) | Arctic peat soil microbial communities from Barrow, Alaska - NGEE Surface sample 210-3 shallow-092012 (SPAdes) | ecosystem: Environmental > Terrestrial > Soil > Wetlands > Peat ... | reverse complement strand
CCGGCAATTTGCCGAGGAAACCCAGGCTGACGGTCTGATGCTGGAGACGGCCACCGACAACCACGCCGCGCAACGCCTCTACGAGCGCCTGGGATGGAAGCGCGACGAAGAGTTCTACCGCTACTTCCTGGCGCTTTGAGGCAACGGTCGACCGCATGCAACCATCTCCCGCTGAGATACCTACGAATAAAGCACGCCCTACCGCAGGGCAGGCCGACGGCACCGCCCATCCCAAGCGGGTCCTGGGCTTCCGCGACCTAGTTATGTTTTACGTGGTCACGACCCTCAGCCTGCGCTGGATTCCCGTCGCCGCCAGTGTGGGCCCGAGTTCCATCGTCATCTGGATCGTCGGCCTGCTTACCATATTCGTTCCACTGGCGCTGTGCGTCATGGAACTCTCGTCGCGCTATCCACAGGAGGGCGGCCTCTACCTGTGGACCAAGCGCGCCTTCGGCGACTTCCCGGCGTTCCTGACCGGCTGGATTTACTGGACCAGCAATCTGCCCTACTTTCCCGCAGTGCTGTACTTCGCGGCGAGCAACGCGCTCTATGTCGGCGGAACGCGCTGGAATGCATGGCAAGTCAGTCCGGCATATTTCATCGGGTTCTCCTTCTTCGGAGTCGGTCTGGCGTTGGGGCTCAACGTGGTCGGCCTCAACATCGGCAAGTGGCTGAACAACATTGGCTCGCAGGGGACATGGATTCCCGTGGCCATTTTGTGCGCAGTCGCGGTGGCGGCGTGGATGAAATTCGGCTCAGCGACCAGCTTTAACGCGGCCAACATGAAGCCCGGGCTGAGCCTCGGCATGCTGGGCGTGTGGGCGACCCTCCTTTACGCATTCAGCGGCGCCGAGTCAGCGTCGTTTATGGGTGATGAGATCAAGGACGCGCGCCGCACCGTTCCCCGCGCTTTGATCACCGCGGGAGTGATCATCACCGCGGGCTACACTCTGGGAACCGTCGCGGTGCTGGTTGCCCTGCCCCAGGCGCAGGTCAACAGCATGGAAGGCATCATGCAGGCCATCACTAGCGCCGCTGCGCGCGTGGGTTGGAACGGCCTCGGCCCCGCAGTTGCGCTGCTCATCTGCCTCGCCAACCTCGGCGGCGTGGGCGCGTATCTCGCGGCGTTGGCGCGCATCCCGTTTGTGGCCGGGATCGATCGCTACCTGCCGCCCGCATTCGGGCGTGTGCACCCGAAATGGGGAACACCAGCGGTCGCGCTGGTCACGCAGGCCGTGTGCTGCATGATCTTCATCCTGCTCGGTCAGGCGGGCAGCACGGTTCATGGCGCCTATCAGGTGCTGGTTACCATGACCATCATCACCAACTTCGTGCCCTACCTGTTTATGTTTGCGGCGATGATCCGCCTGCAACGCGAACCAGTCGAGGCAGGCGTGATCCGCGTTCCTGGCGGGAAGCCAGTGGCAACCGCCCTCGCGCTGGTCGGCGTGGTGACTACCTTAGCCGTCATCGTGGCCTCGGTCGTCCCCGATCCCAGCGAGCCTAACAAGGTGCTGGCGGTGGCGAAGGTGGTCTTTTTCAGCGTGCTGCTGATTGGTGGGGGTATGTTGCTGTACGTCGTTGGAAGAAGGCGGTCCAGAGCCGGTTGATTCGCTGGTCTTCCTCCCAGCGTATTGACATTTCATCTCTAAAATTTGTTATACATAGCTATAACACTAGATCACTTCTTAATATATTTATTATAATATTAAAGTTATGTTACGACGCTATAACTTATGTTAACTGCTATATATAACTAGAACACTACACCACTATAACGCGCGCTTGGTAGGGAGTCCGCTACGAGGACATATTCTGTGTTCAAAGACCAATCCGCCGCAGGCAAGAGACACTAATCCCTTCGCCTCACATGGCATTCATGACACAGCGAACTTCACGGGGATAGGACGGAGGACACAGAGGCTGGTGATAAGGCAGAGTCGCCGCGGCCGACTTCACGACTGGTCTCGCTAGCTCGGATGGCGCGCGTGCTTCGCCGCCAGCGACTTCACGACCAACGTCTCCAGGACCGTCTGGTCCACGTCACTCAGCTTCTTGATGTACAGGCAGCCTTTACCGGTCGTATGTTTGCCGAGCTTGGCCAGCAGCGCCTCAGCACCGCTGAACCCGATAGCACCATACAAAACATTTGCAGCCTTACGCGGCGAAAAACCAATTAGCGGCATATCGCCCTCGCGTCCGCTGTCGTACTTGTAGTGGATGCTACCGAAGCCGATGATCGACGGCCCCCACATCTTTGGCTTCTCGCCAGACGCCTTTTGCATCAACTTCACCAACGCCTTGGCGTCTGCGCGCTTGGTCACGTCCGTGATCGCATCGACGAACGCCGCCACACTCACTTCGGTGGGCTTGGTCTTGTTCTCCCCCATTCCGTGTCTCCTCCCGTCTCTTCCCAAGGCTAACATCGCTCCCGAACGGAGCATAGTGGGATGACGATTTTGCGTGGCGTGAACCAGCTGACCATCGACAAACTTGTAGTCCTCAGCGCTGTTCCGGTGGGTGGAGGCGTGCTGCTGTACGTGGTTGGACGGCGGTAGTCGATGCTGAGAGGCCTTATGACACCCTATGCTCAACACCTGCCCATCGTTTACCATCGCCCTTCATCTCTTACCTTCGGAGGTTCATGTCCCTGACCGATCTGCAATCTGTGCTCGACAGCGCGCCCTTCGTTCAGCAATACGGATTCCAGCTTGAATCTGCTGATGCTGGTACGTGCACGCTCTACTGTCCGGTTAAAGCCAGCTTCCTGCGACCCGACGCAATCGTGAGCGGACCCATTTTCATGGCCGCCGCCGATGTTGCCATGTGGATCGCCATCATAAGCGCTCTCGGCCCCGACGCCAGCTCTACTGTGACGGTTGAAATGAAAACGAACTTCGTCTCCGCCCTGGTTGGCGTGCAGGATTTTCGTTGCGCCGCCACCGTCATGAAATCCGGCTCGCGCCTGGTGTTCGGAACCGCCGACTGCCGCTCGCTCGATGGTCGCATCCTCACCCATCACACCATGACCTACATCCGTCGCGAGAAGTGATTGTGGCGTCTTACCAGGACCCGTTCTGTCCAGCAATTCGCCCGTACCAAACCCCGTGCGCGACGTTTCGTGGCGCTATAATAGGTAAGTCCGGAGAGGTTTCCCAATCCCATGAGCGACAACAATGGCAGCAACGGCAATGGTACGAGTGTGTTGAAACCCCGTGCCGAATGGATCACGAAGCGCCGCGAAGAGGCCGCGCGCAGCGGCGACAACAACATGTCGCAGATGCACTTTGCGCGCAAGGGCCTGCTCACCGAGGAAATGGTGTTCGTGGCCGAGCGCGAAAAGGTCGCGCCCGAACTCATCCGCGACGAAGTTGCCGTGGGACGTATGATCATCCCGGCCAACGTGAACCATCCCGAGCTGGAGCCGATGGCCATTGGGATTGAGTCCCGCTGCAAGATCAACGCCAACATTGGCAATTCGGCCATCACCAGCAATGTTGACGAAGAGCTGAAGAAACTCCACACCTCGGTGCATTACGGTGCCGACACGGTGATGGACCTCTCTACCGGCGGCGGCATCCACGAAATCCGCGAAGCCATCCTGCGGCACTCGCCGGTGCCCATTGGAACGGTGCCGATTTACGAAGCGGTCTCGCGCGTCAAGCGCATTGAAGACCTCACCATCGACGTCATGCTCGAAGTCATCGAAGAGCAGGCCGAGCAGGGTGTGGACTACATGACCATCCACGCCGGCGTGCTCGTCGAATTTCTGCCCATGATCACCAGCCGCATCACCGGCATCGTGAGTCGCGGCGGCGCTATCCTGGCGCAGTGGATGGCCCACCACCACAAGCAGAACTTCCTCTACGAGCGCTTCGACGACATCACCAAGATCCTGGCCAAGCACGACGTTAGCTATTCGCTGGGCGACGGCCTGCGCCCCGGCTGCATCGCCGATGCCAGCGACGAGGCGCAGTTTGCCGAACTCAAGACCCTGGGCGAGCTGACCACGAAAGCCTGGGAACGCGATGTGCAGGTCATGATCGAAGGCCCCGGCCACGTGCCGCTCGACAAGATCAAGGAGCAGGTGGACAAGGAAGTCGAACTCTGCCACGGCGCTCCGTTCTACACGCTGGGACCGCTGGTGATCGACATCGCACCCGGCTACGACCACATCACCTCGGCCATTGGCGCGGCGCTGATCGGCTGGCATGGCGCTTCGATGCTGTGTTACGTGACTCCGAAAGAACACCTCGGACTTCCCAACGACAAAGACGTGAAGGACGGCATCATCGCTTACAAGATCGCGGCGCACGCCGCCGACGTGGCGCGGCATCGTCCGGGAGCGCAGGACCGCGACAACGCCATTAGCTACGCCCGCTACACCTTTGACTGGGACAAACAGTTCGAGTTGTCGCTCGATCCCGAAACCGCTCGCAGCATGCATGATGAAACGCTTCCCGATGCGTATTACAAAGAGGCGGCATTCTGCTCGATGTGCGGTCCGAAGTTCTGCTCCATGAACTACTCGGCCAAGGTGGACGAGTACAACAAACAGGTCCATGGGGTTGAGAAGAAAGATTACTCCGAGTTGGTGAACAAGCTGGTGGCGATTAAGCAGTGAATCGGTAACTGGTAACTGGTAACTGGGGTGCGGCTCAACCTGGATTCCTTCAACGCAAGAGTCTGCTCCCACCAGTTACCAGTTGCCAGTGACCAGTTACCAACCTTCGTTTGCTACACTCGAATCGTGACCCGAATCCGACGCAACGCCTGGGGTTTTGCCTGCGCATCAGGCGTTCTGCAGGTCCTGATCTTCCCTAAACCCGCACTTTATTTCCTGAGCTGGGTCGCCCTCGCGCCTCTCATCTACGCCATCCTCCAATGCCGGAACCAGGACGCGCTTCTTACCATGGTCGAAGACGGCAAGTGGTACGCGCCGGCAACTGCATGGCAGGGTTTTCTACTCGGCTATGCCAGCGGCGCAATCTGGTATCTCGGCAGTTGCTACTGGGTGTACCACACCATGCACTTGTACGGAGGCCTCAATGCGGCGACCTCCGCCGTCATTCTGGTGCTGTTCTCGCTCTATCTCGGCCTCTATCACGGACTATTTGGATTGCTGGTAGCCCTGATCGCCAGGCGTCGCAATGGCTACAGTTTGCGGGCGCTGGTGTTCGCTCCCTTCGCGTGGGTTGCAGTCGAACTCGCCCGCACCTATGTCACCGGATTCCCCTGGGACCTGTTGGGAACCACGCAGATCGATAACATCCCTCTCTCGCGCATCGCGACCGTCACTGGCGTCTATGGCATCTCGTTCGAAATCGCGCTGGTGAATACCGCCGTGGCTGCGGCGTTCCTGGTGCCGCGTTCGCGCCGCAACATTTTGCTTGCCGCATCACTCGCGTCTGCGCTCGTGCTACATGCGGGCAAGTATGTTCCGGCTCCGATGCCGATTGGCAATCGTGCCGTTACGCTGGTGCAATCGAACATCCCAATCCTCGATTCCGATGCATGGACTCTCGACTACCTGCAGAAGACATTAAGCGAATTGCGCGCGCTAAGTGTGCGTCCACAAAATGCGAAGCCTGAATCCCCCGGCCTGATCATCTGGCCGGAATCGCCCGCACCATTCTTCGTCACCGATCTCCACTTGCGCGGGACACTGGGAGAACTGGCGCGCACCACGGAGTCCTACATCATCACCGGATCGATGGGGATCGAGCATGCCGGCGATCGCAACCAGCCGCCGGACATCTTTAACTCAGCGGCGCTGATCGCGCCCAGCGGCCAGTGGATTGCGCGCTACGACAAGATTCACCTCGTGCCGTTCGGCGAATTTATCCCGTTCGAAAATCTCATCAGCTTCGCCAAGCCGCTGACTCGCGAGATTGGTACGTTCGGTCGCGGCAGTAGCCGCCTGCCCCTCGATGCTGGAAACATGAAGATTGGAACTTTCATTTGTTATGAGTCCGTCTTCCCAGATGAGATTAGGCAATTCGCACGCAACGGAGCGGAAGTATTCGTCAACGTTTCGAATGACGGATGGTATGGCGACTCAGCTGCGCCCCCGCAGCACCTGAACATGGCCCGCATGCGGTCCGTAGAAAACCAGCGCTGGCTGTTGCGCGATACCAACACCGGAATCACGGCGGTGATCGATCCTTACGGGCGCATCGCGGCCCAGGCTCCACGAAACCAGCGCACGTCGTTGCAGGCCGCGTATTCGTTGGTAGAGACAACCACGTTCTACACCCGGCACGGCGACTGGTTCCCGTTTATCTGTGCGATAATCACGTTGGTAGGCGTCGCGTTTCGCTTCCGCGAGCCCGCGGAAATAATGCAGCCCGCCACTGTTTAGAGAGGGTATTCGTACGAAATGGTAGAAGAATTAGAGCAGGAGTTCTCCGCGTTGCGCGACAAGGTCCACGACCTTCAGGAGTATCTTTGACGCGCCCAAGCTGCGCGAAAAACTGAGCGAGATCGAAAAGCAAACAGCCGATCCCACGCTCTGGTCTAATCCCGAAAAATCTCAGCTGGTAATGCGCGAGAAGAAGCGGCTGGAAGGCACGCTTGCCACCGCGACGGAACTCGCACGCCGCTCTGGTGACATTGCGGCCTATTTCGAATTGGCACAAGAAGGCGAGAACGTGTCGGCTGACCTGCGTCGCGAGATCGACGCTCTGCGCGGGATGGTTGACAAGTTGGAGATCGCGACCCTGCTCTCCGGTCCTAACGACGAGCGCAACGCCATCGTGACCATTCATCCTGGCGCGGGTGGCACTGAGTCGCAGGACTGGGCCGAGATGCTCATGCGCATGTACCTGCGCTGGGCCGAGCGCGAGGGGTTCTCCACGCAGATGTATGAATATCAGCCCGGCGAAGAGGCGGGCATCAAGTCGGCCACATTCGGTGTGAATGGGGATTATGCGTTTGGCCTATTGACCAGTGAAATCGGCGTGCATCGCCTGGTGCGCATCTCTCCCTTCGACCAGGCCAAGCGGCGTCATACTTCGTTCGCGAGCGTGTACGTCTCTCCGGAAATTGATGAGAGCATCGAGATCGACATCAAGCCCGACGACATTCGCATCGACACCTACCGCTCCGGCGGCAAGGGTGGACAGCACGTGAATACGACGGATTCGGCGGTGCGCATCACGCACATTCCGACTGGGATCGTGGCTGCCTGTCAGAACGAGCGCTCGCAGCACAAGAACAAGGACAAAGCGATGAGCATCCTGCGCTCGCGCCTCTACGAGTTTGAGCTTGAAAAGAAGAAAGCGGCCACCAAACACATTGAAGACTCCAAGCTTGATATCGACTTCGGCTCACAGATTCGATCCTATGTTTTGCAGCCGTACCGCATGATTAAGGATGTGAGAACCAAGACAGAGATCGGCGACGTGGACCGCGTACTAGACGGCGACCTCAACGAACTGATGCGGGCCTTCCTGCTGGCGCGAAGGAACGAACAGCGCTAAGGAGCGCAAAATCTCATGGAAAACTGCCTCTTCTGCAAAATCATTGCGGGTAAAATTTCGGCGAATAAAGTCTACGAAGACGACAAGGTATTTGTCTTCGAAGACATCAATCCGAAGGCACCCACGCACGTGCTCATCGTTCCCAAGCGGCATATCGTTGGGCTGAAAGAAGCCACTGCGGAAGATGCTGAGATCATCGGATACTGTCAGTTAATCGCGGCTAAGTTGGGACGCGAGCGAGGGATCGAAGATGGATATCGCACGGTGTACAACGTCGGTCCCCAGTCGGGACAGTCGGTTTTTCATCTCCACCTGCATTTGCTCGGTGGGCGGAAGCTCACCTGGCCGCCGGGATAGAGAAGTTGCCAGCGGCCAGTTGTCAGTTGCCAGTTGAAAATCGATAGCCTACGCTTTTGCCGGTTCGAGTTGAAGCGGCTGCTGTGTCTTCGGGTCCCAGGGAATCGAAAACTGGCGCTCGATCTTTTCCCTGTAGCACGGCCCCGAGTTATAGGTGCAGAAGGGATACAGCTTTCCGTCGGGCGTGGCGTAGTGAATCACGCAACGCTTCACGCGCTCGATGTCATAGTTGTACGCGTCTTGGAAGTGCATGCCAGCAACGAGTAGCGTTCGGTAGGTGAACGTTCCGTCCATTCCGTCACGGCCCAGCTTTTTGTCGGTCAGGCCCTGCAGGGTCTGCAGGAATTTCTTGTAGGTCAGGCCGCGCGGAGCTTTCTCATCGTGGAAACGCTTGCGCATCATGTTCCACACCTTCACGCCGGAGTAGAGCTTGAAGGACAGTCGCGTGGTCTGGCGCGAAAGCTCTTCCATGTCCTGCAACATGCCGGGCACGTCAACAAACTGCGTGATCGGAACGGCCTGCTTCGTCTCTTGATCGACGAAGAAATAGGTGCCGAGCGAGCAGTGCGGGTGCGACGAGATCGTGGGCACGCCTGTGCCGCGAATGGCGGAAGTCAGCTTGGAGAATGGCGTGACGCAAGCTAGCGGGAACCAGTCTTCTTGCAAATTGGTGATGCCGGTCTGCTCTCCAACACAGCGCGCGAGATCGGCCAGCGTAAAGCGTTTGGCCAGCAACTCGTGCTTGGCGATGCGTCCAGTGAATGCGACCGGCTGGAAGCTGATACCGGAGACGGTGTCGATGTTGTCGATAGCCACGCGGACGATGTCGCCGATCTCGTGGTCGTTGAGCCCCTTGACGATGGTGGGGACGAAGACGATCTTCATGCCCGTGGCGCGGCAGTTCTCGATGACCTTCATCTTGGTATCGAGTAGGGCCTGTCCACGAGTGCGACGGTGAACGTCGTCAGTCACTCCGTCGAACTGAAGGTAGAGCGTGGCCAGGCCGGCCGCTTTCGCCTTCTGCGCGAATTCAAGATTGGCGAGTTCGATGCCATTGGTCGCGGCCTGGATGTGGGTGAATCCCATGTCGCGTGCCATCGACAGAATCTCGAAGAACTGGGGATGGATTGTCGGTTCTCCGCCCGAGAACTGGACGACCCGTCCATCGACGGGGCGCTCGTTGCGCAGGGTTTCGAGCATGGTGCGGACCTGATCGATATTGGGCTCGTAGAGATAGCCTGCGACGTTAGCATTGGCGAAACACACCGGGCAGGTCAGGTTGCAGCGGTTGGTGAGGTCAACGTTGGCCAGGGCGGTGTGAGAGGTGTGCATGCCGCATAGCCCGCAGTCGTCAGGACAGGCCTTGGCGCCCTCGATCTGGGGATTGGAGAGGCCGAGGTTGTCGCCGAAGTTCCACTCTTCCATCTTCAGGTACAGATCGACGTCGCTGAAGACGATGTCGCGGAAGGATCCATGGTCAGCGCAGGTCTTTTGCATGATCACCTTGCCGTTGTCCTCGACAATCTCGGCCGCGATGACCTTGGTGCACTCAGGGCAAAGTGACTCGGTGGTCTTGGGTAGTCCTCGCTGTAACGGCTTGATAGGAGCTCCAGTGTAGGTGACTTCGGGTTGCAATATGCGAAGGCTGGGCCGCTTCTTGGGGATCGAGATTGGGGAAGCCACGTCGGGTGACAATGTCTGGGTACTCACTTCGAGACTCACCTCAGGTAAAGGAACTATGGGACGCTGGAACTCGCAGAGACACGAGTCCCTCAACTGACTTGAGCATTGTCGTCTGGAACGGGTGTAATTGCAGTGAACCAAGGCACTTAGGTGAGTGAGGTGGAGTTGCAGCGAACGGTAAGATCGGCCACCTAAGGGGATCCCAAGGTCATTGAACGGATGCAATTTCTTGGACGAGTTGGATCGGAGCAATTGACCCGACTTGGCGGGCTGGCGGCAAGTGGCTAGTTAAGAAGCGGCGGGCGCGAGACACGCCCGCCGCTTGTTGTATCGGCTTTCTTAGCGCGGCTGGGGTTGCGGGTTGAAGTTGCCGCTGGTCCAATTGTAGCTTGAGTCGGCCACGTTGCCGTTGGGGTGCATGGTGCAGTGATAGCTGAAGTTGCCCTGCCTGCCATTGCTGCCGCGGGCGTTGCCGTTGCCGTCGACCATCACAAAGGCCGCCGCCTGCTTGCGGCTGGGGTTCCCGTTAAACGAAACCGAGGCGCCGCCGGTCTGTGACCGAACCTTGTTGCGGATGTTGTTCTGGCAGTTGGGCACCAGATTGTTGCTCCATTGGCCGTTGTTGCCGCCACCCGGGGGCGGATACGGGCCCCCTCCACCACCTCCGCCGTTGCCCCAGCCGCCGCCACCATTCCAGTTATCGTTCCACCAACCGCCATTCCAGTTGCCGCCATTGTTGTTGCCGCCGTTCCAGAAGATGTCGCCGGTGTAACCTTCTATGCCGGGGCGGGGATCTTCGATGCGGATGACGGCGACGCCGTTGTTCTGCGCAGGGTTCTTCAACATGTATTGCCTGCCGCGACCGTCGACACCCTGGAAGCGAAAGTTGTTGGGGTTGCGAGGTAACGGCTGGTTGCACTTCAGGCGAACCCACTGCGCCGGCATGCCGCTCTTAGTCTGCAGAAAGCCCTGGCCTCCGCGGATTTGCACGTTGGCAACGCCGTCGACGCGCACTTCAAACGTGCACTTGCCACTGCCGCCTCCGCCGGTGATCTGCGCATTAAATGCCTGGCTCCATGCGGAGACTGCGAACAGCGCCAGCCCGGCCAGAACGCCGGCACGTAATATTTTTTGAGTCGATCGAATCGCAACCATTGCATGGCCTCCCACGCCAAGTGTTTGAAGCGAACGGAAGTCACGATACCACGTCGCGCCTAAAGTGAGAACACGCAACATCGAATAAGGGAATACCCTATGGCAGCGTGCGTCGGGTGCGGGCACAGGGGGCTACGTCAGAGGGGCCTGAGAGTGTTCTCGAGTTCGTTCGTGGTGCCAGGGAAGGCAGATCCCTCGCGGCGAAAATTGCCGCTCGGGAGGACAAATCAGTGGCTGGTGGCTAGAAAAACAGATCCCTCGCTGATGACAGACGACAGCGGGGAGAGCGCCTCGGATTACACCAACGAAAAACCCCACTCAAGCTTCGCTTGAATGGGGCACCCAACTATGTGTTGACGGCTTCTAGTCGCCGAAGGCGGGTTCGGCCACTTCCTTCGCGGGAGCGGGCTTGATGCCGCCGATGCTGCCTAGCGGGACGAAACCACCTTTATCCTCGGGCAGCTTCTCGCCGAGCACGTGCTCCTTGTAGAGAGCCAGCATGCGGGCGTTTTCGGCTTCCTGCTTGATCTTCTCGTCACGCGCCTGGAACTTCTCCTGCCGGGCGTTCTTGGCGATGCCGAGATCGTCGAGCGTATGGTTGGCCTCGGCGTCCACGTGCTCCTGCACCAGCTTGAGGGTGTGATCTGTGGTTGCC
>Ga0207930_1000593_pt1 | contig 11332 bp, 10 predicted proteins | sample NGESurshal092012_7_FD_184477 | JGI IMG/M metagenome (GOLD analysis project Ga0207930, IMG submission 184477) | Arctic peat soil microbial communities from Barrow, Alaska - NGEE Surface sample 210-3 shallow-092012 (SPAdes) | ecosystem: Environmental > Terrestrial > Soil > Wetlands > Peat ... | reverse complement strand
CGCCGCAGCCTCGCGGCCTGCAAGCCTTGCGGCCGCGACGGACGTCGCGGCCGCATTGAAGGAGGAATAGATTTGCTTCGGATCGCAATCGCCGCGGCGTTTACCCTTTTCACCTTCAAAGAAATCCTCGCTTCCGATTCGCGCATCGAGAGCACGAAGACGAACGGACGCTTCAAGCCGCTCGATCCGAAGCAGAGTCTCTCGTTCCCCCGCGACCACGGGTCGCACGACGACGCGCGCGTGGAGTGGTGGTACGTGACGGGCCAGCTCGACACGCGTTCAGGAAAGCGCATCGGCTACCAGCTCACGTTCTTCCGCACGGGCATCGCCGACGAGCCCCGGTCCGCGCGCGCCTCGGCCTTCGCCGCCCGCGATCTCTTCCTCGCGCACTTCGCGCGGACGGACGTTCAGGCCGGGACGTTCCGGTTCGCCGAGCGGATTCACCGGACGGGCGTCGGAGCGGCCTTCGCGCGCGAGGACCGGCTCTGTGTCGCGAACGAGGACTGGCGCCTCGAGGAAGTCGGGGGCCAGCTCGTTCTCTTCGCTTCGGACGGCGGAGAGGAGATTTCGCTCGTCTTGACGCCCGAAAAGCCACCGGTCCTCCACGGCGCGGGCGGCCTTTCGCGCAAGGGACCCGAAAGCGAAGCCGTCAGCCGGTACGTGAGCCTGACGCGCCTGAACTCCGAGGGCTGGTGGACGAGGGGTGGAAAGAGCGAAGCCGTGACGGGACTTTCGTGGTTCGACCACGAGTGGGGCTCGGGCTCGATCGGAAAGGACACCACGGGCTGGGACTGGTTCGCGTTGCACCTTCTCGACGGGCGCGATCTCATGCTCTACCGAATGCGCGGCCTGGCCGGATCGCCCACGCTCTTCTCGGCCGGAACGCTCGTCGAGAAGGACGGGCGCGCGATACCGATCGGCGCCTCGGACTTCACGATCGAGGAGACGGCCCGCTGGAAGAGCCCGGCAAGCGGAGCGAGCTATCCCGCGCGGTGGGTCCTCCGCGTGCCGCGCGCGGGAGTCGCGGCGGAGGTCGTCCCGCTCGTCAAGGACCAGGAGCTCGTGACGGGGAAGTCAACTCGCGTGACGTACTGGGAAGGCGCCTGCGACGTGACCGTGCCGGGCAGCAGCATCCCGCTCGGCCGCGCATACGTCGAGATGACGGGGTACGCGGGGACGGGCGGGTCGGGTGCGTTCCGCTGAACCGATTCCTGGTCAGGCCTTCGCCGCGAGCCGGCTCCGGCGCACGCCATAGAGAAAATAGAGCGCGAGGCCAATCGCGAGCCAGACCACGAAACGCTCCCAGGTGTGCTTCGGCAGGCCCAGCGCGAGCCAGAGGCAGAAAAGGATTCCCAGCGGCGCGCTCACCCACACGGCCGGCGTTTTGAACTTGCGAAGCGCCTCGGGGCGCTTGACGCGCAGAACGAGGACGCCGAGGCAGACGATCACGAAGGCGAAGAGCGTCCCGATGTTCGTGAGCTCGACGACCTCGTCGATGTTCAGGAGCCCCGCGGGAAGCACGACGAGGATGCCCGTGACCCACGTGGCGTTGAGCGGAGTTCCGCGCGGGCCGACGTGCGCGAACCAGCGCGGAAGAAGGCCGTCGCGCGCCATCGCCATGAAGATCCGTGGCTGCGCGAGCTGGTAGACGAGGAGCGCTCCCGCGAGCGCGGCGACCGCGCCCACGCTCACGATGCCGGCGACGCGGTTCATGCCGATGGACGAGAAAGCGTGCGCGATGGGATCGGCGACGCCGCGGTAGGCCGCGTACGGGAGGATGCCCGCGACGACCGCGCAGACCCCCACGTAAATCACCGTGCACACGGCGAGGCTCCCAAGGATCCCGCGCGGGAGGTCGCGGCCCGGGTCGCGTGTCTCCTCGGCTGTCGTCGAAACTGCGTCGAAGCCTATGAACGCGAAGAAGATGATCGCGGCACCCGCCTGGATACCCTTGAGACCGTTCGGCGAGAAGGGAATGTAGTTCGCGGGTTTGACGTAAAACGCGCCGACTACGATGACTCCGAGGAGAAGCACGACCTTCACGAAGACGATCACGTTGTTGAAACGCGCGGATTCCTTGATGCCCCACGCGCAGAGCGCCGTGATGACGATCGTGATGAGCATCGCGAGGAGGTTCATCCCGATCGGGAATCCGCCGAGGATCGGCGCGCCCGAGAGAGCGTTCCAGCTCGGAAACGCCGCCGCGCCGGCGAGGACGCCCGACTTGGCCTGCGCAAGGTAGCCGAGCCTCGCCGAGAGGCTCGACGCGTCCGGGTGCGCCTTCAGGAACTCTTCGCTCACCTGCAGCATCGTGCGGCTGTCGAGCGTGAGCCAGCCCGGCAAGCGGACGCCCACGCCCTGCAGGAGGTTGTTCGCGTAGCTCCCCCACGAGATCGCGACGGCCACGTTCGAGATTGCGTACTCGAGGAGGAGGTCCCAGCCGATGATCCACGCCATCAGCTCGCCGAGCGTCGCGTAAGCGTAGGTGTAGGCGGAGCCGGAGACGGGAATCATGGAAGCCATTTCCGCGTAACAGAACGCCGTGAACCCGCACGCGACGGCCGTCAGGAGGAAGCTGACCATCAGGGCGGGGCCCGCGGCCGGACGCGTGACGCCGTAGGAGGAGTCGAAACCACCGGCGAGCCCCGTGCCGAGGCTCGAGAGGATGCCCGCGCCGATGATCGCGCCCACGCCCATGAACGTGAGATCCCACGCCGTGAGCGTCCGCTTGAGATGTCCGTGGCCGGGGCCGGGCTCGTCCACGCTCGCCTGGAGCTGCTCGATGGACTTCGTACGAAACAGCCGGTTCCTCAAGCAGGTTCCTCCTGGCGATGTGATTGCGACGCGGTCGCGCGAGTCTAGCGGGCCAGCACCCTGGGCGGGAGCTCGGACAGCGAGCGGATCGCTTCGGAGCCTTCGGGCGCGCGTCCTGAGCGGTCGACGAGCAGCGCGTGAAGGCCCGCCGCGCGAGCGCCGTGGTAGTCGTCGACGAGCGAATCGCCCACGTGCAGCGCGTCCGCATGCGGGACTCCCGCGAGCCGGACGGCCTCGTCGAAGATGGCTCGCGAGGGCTTCGACGAACCGACGACCGCGGAAACGACGACGCGGTCGAAGAAGGGCAAAAGCTCCAGCCGCTCGAGAAGCCGCGGCAGCGTCGAATCCCAGTTGCTGACGACGAGAAGCGTCACCCCCGCGCCGCGAAGCGCCGAGAGAACCTCGCGCGTCTCGGGGTAGACCCTCCAGTGCTTGTCCTCGCGGAAGTGCGCGATGAGGCCGTTGAGAAGCGGCTCCGGCAGCCCTTTCCCGCCCGAGCGGCCGAAGACCTCCTCGACGAAGCGCCGCCAGAAACCGGCCTCGCCGTCCGCCCCGCCCCAGCGTTCCTCGCCGCGCTCGCGCCGGGCATCGACCTCCCGCCAGGTCGCGTGCACGGCGCGGTGCACCGCCTCGAGGTCCGCCTCGACCCCGTGCGTCGCGAACGCTTCACGGTAGACCTTCTCGACCGGCGGATCCGCTTCGAGAAGCGTCTGCCCCGCGTCGAAGAAAACGGCTCTGATGTTTCTCAAGGCCGCCGGTAGCCGTCGCGTTTTCCGGAAATCACGGCATCACCTGGCCGCCGTCGATCACGAGGGCCTGGCCGGTCACGTTCTTCGCTTCGGGAGAGGCGAGATACGCGACAAGGCCCGCGACCTCGGGCGGCGAGAGGACCTCGCCGAGAGGCGCCATTCTTGCGGCGAGTTGGAAGGCCTCCTCCACGCTCTTCTGCATGGTCTTGCCCATGAGGACGATTCCCGAGCGCCCCATTTCCGTGTCGACCCAGCCCGGGCACACGGCGTTCACAGTGATCTTCCGCGGAGCGAGCTCCAGGGCGAGCGTGCGCGTGAGCCCGATGATGCCGTGCTTGGACGCGCTGTAGGCGGCCATGCCGGCGACCCCGAAGCGTCCGGTCACGGAGGAGAGGTTCACGATGCGCCCGCCGTCGGGCAGGAACGGCCGCGCCGCGCGGCAGACGCGCCACGTGCCCGTGAGGTTCACGTCCAGGATTCTTTGCCAGGCCTCGTCCGAGCGTTCGTCGCCGTCGAAGGGAGACGGCCCGCCGATCCCCGCGTTGTTCACGAGGATGTCGATGCGCCGATCCGGGCGCGCGGCCCGCTCGACGCCCGTCGCGACGGAGGCAGCGTCCACGACGTCGAGGAGGACGGCCGACGCCGAGCCTCCGGCGTTCCGGATCTCGGCCACGACGGCCGCGCCGTCGCTCTCCTTGCGCGCTCCCACCGCCAGGTGAGCGCCTTCCTCCGCGAGCCGCAGCGCGATGGCCCGCCCGATGCCTCTGCCCGCACCCGTCACGAGCGCCGTCTTTCCCGCGAGACGTCCGTCCGCCATGAATCCTCCGGCCGGCGATTCTACGGGCGGGCGGCCCCGCGTAAGATCGCCCGGGTGAAAGTCGAGGTTCTGCTGTTCGCGTCGCTGAGGGACGCGGTCGGGCGCACGATCGCGGTCGAGGTGCCGGAGCCGGCCACCGTCACGTCGCTCCGGCGCGCCCTCGAGGCCGCCCATCCCGCCATCGCGCGCTTCGGAACGCGCGCGAAGCTCGCGGTCAACGAGGCATGGGCCGGGGAAACCGACCCCGTCTCGCCAGGCGACACCGTCGCGCTCCTGCCTCCGGTAGCCGGCGGCTAGGCCAGCTTCAGGTCTTCCGCCAGCAGCGCGTAGTCGACCGCACCGCGCGACGACCCGTCGAACTCGAAGATCGTCTTCCCGACGGATGGCGCCTCGGCGAGCGCGACGTTGATGCGGATCGGCGAGAGGATCTTCGTGAAGCGTTCGCGCAGCGTGTCGAGGAGTTCCGTCGAGACGGCGGTCCTCAGGTCGTAGAACGTCGGCAGGACGCCCGCGATCCGGAGAGGCTTTTCGCGCGAAGCGTTCTCCTCCTTCACGAAGAGGCGCGTCTTCTCGAGCGCCGGGAGCGAGAGAAAGTCGAGCTTCGCGGGCAGGATGAGCTCGTCCGCGAAGTGGTACACGTTCTCGAGGAGAAGCGACGCCGCGGGCGGACAGTCGAGGATGACGACCTCATAGGCCTCCTCGCTGAGCGCCTCGAAGCGCCTTTCGAGGCGAGTCCTGCGTTTTTCCTTCCCCTTCTCCCGGAACACGTCCTCGACGTCGAGAAGCCGCTCCCCGGCCGGGAGGACGTCGAGATTCTCGCGAGAGGCGCGCACCACCGAATCGTCGAAGGAGGCGTCCTTCGTCACCCAGGCCGCGAGACCTCGCGTTTCGGGAGCGAGCCCGAGGGACATTCCGACGCCTCCCTGTGGATCGGCATCCACGAGGAGCGTCCGGCGCCCGGCGCGGGCAGCCGCGGCCGCCAGGTTCACGGCGGTCGTTGTTTTCCCCACGCCGCCCTTTAGCGCGGAGACGGCCAGCACGCGGCAGCGGCGCGTCGTCATCGTTCGATTCCCGGCGCGCCGGTCTTATCATGTTTCCATGCCCTTCCTTTCGGCGGACCCGATCGACCCCGTCTCGCTACTGGGCGTCGTTCGGCGCGGCAGAGACGGCGGACTCGCCCTCTTCGTGGGTGTCGTGCGCGACGAAAACGAGGGCCACCGGGTGGATCGGCTGGAATACGAGGCCTATGGCCCCATGGCCGAAAAGGAGATGGTACGGATCTCGAAGGACCTCGCCCGAAGTCATCCTGACGCGCAAGTGCTTTTCCGCCATAGGGTTGGAGCGCTCATGGTGGGTGATGTCGCGGTGGTGGTCGCGGCCTCCGCTCCCCATCGGGCTGAGGCCTTCGCCGCTTGCCGGGCTGGAATCGAGGCGATCAAGGCCCGGGTTCCGATCTGGAAGCGCGAGTTCGGCCCGTCCGGCGCGGTCTGGGTCGAGCCCCGCGGAGCGTCGAGCCATCAGCACGAAAGTGATTGAAAATTCAACCACTTCCTTCTAGAATCCCACGTCCGGAATCAGTTCTGGCCGGCTCCCCCGGAACGGGAGGAACGCGGACAGTCTCGCCCACGATTCCATGGAATTTTCGGGGCCGGCGTCCTTCCGGGAGACGGATTCGGAGGTTTGAAGATGTTTCTCGCTCTCAGGCGGATCCATGTTTCCGCAAGCGATTTCCCGCGCTCACGCCGGTTCTACGGGGAGACCCTCGGACTGCCCGAAGGAGGCGGCTTCGAGAATGACTGGGTCGAATTCGCGCTGGGCCCTCTGCTTCTCAAGCTCACGCCCATGCGCCCCGGCGAAGTGCCTTCGCGCAACCAGGTCGCCGCGGTTTTTTCCACCTGGTCGCTCGACGAGACCATCACGAAGCTCAAGGAACGCGGTGTCACGGTGACGCGCCCGCCGGCCGATGAATTCACGGGCCGCTCGGCGGAGATCCTGGACCCGGACGGCTACCGAATCATCGTCTTCCAGGCCTCGGATCTGCATCCCGACGAAGACTGGGTGCCGACGTCGCAGATCGACGAGCTCGTCAAGCAGAAACTCCATGCCCGCAAGAGGCGCGAGCAGGCCCGCACGCTCGGCGGGGTGAAGAAGAAAGCGCGCCGGCCGGCACCGAAGAAGGCCGCGAAGAAAACGCGTCCCGCGAAAAGGAAATCGGCGAAAAAAGCGGCCCGACGCCATGCGAAAAGGCCCGCCGCAAAGCGAAAGCCCGCAAGTAGGCCCGCAAGAAAACCCACAAAGAAAAAAGCCGGTCGACGTCGCCGTTAGCCCAGGGCGTGGGATCGATTCAGGCGTGGACACTCCCTTCCAACCGGAAGGAGAGCCACGATGACGACCTGTTCCCTTCTCGCGCGCACCTCTCGACGACTTCCTCTGCTCAGAACTTCCTCCGCTCTCGTCGTGGCTCTCCTTCTCCTCTTCAGCGGACGACACGTGTCGGCAGACGCGGGAATCCCACTCCCCTCCCCCTCTCTCACGAGACCGTCCACCATCGACTCGACGGTCACCAAGGTCACCGGGATGGTTCTCGACCTCGTCGGCGGGCAGATCCAGATCGACGTGTCGGGAGCGGCCATCACGAACGGAGACGACCCGAACGCGGGTCCCCTGCCTTCGACCGCGATCCCCGTGGGCGCGCGCGTCGTCGCCCAGGTCACCATCCTGGCGATACTCCCCCCGACCTCCTTCCCACCGCCCCCTTTGCCGGCGACGAGCGTCGTCGTCTTCCTGCCGCGTGACGGCCGGCTCGCGGGGACGATCGAGGGCGTGGATGTCGCGGGCGGGAAGTTCGCGATGTTCTATCGCGCCATTTCCACGAACTCAGCCACGACCTGGTCCGGGGTGGGACCCAACGGGCCGGTCAGGGGCATCGGCGATCTGGCCGCGGGAATGTACGCCACGGTCGCAGTCGTCGCGAGCTCCGGGGGCCTACTCGCCGCAAGCGTCAATGCCATCGGCTTCGTCCCACCGCCTGAGCTCTTCGCGTTCCGTGGCCCCGTACAGACGATCACGTCGACGGCGTGGACGATAGCGGGCCGCACGGTGCAGGTGGATTCCGACACGAAGATCGTCGGCGACCCCAAGGTGGGCGACATCGTCGACGTCGTCGCGTTCGTCCACGACCCGCCGCCGGGCTCAATGGCGCCCTCGTACCTCGTCGCGTTGTCGATCACCAAGGCGCCCGTCATCACGTCTCCGCCGGGCGACCGCACGACCGAATTCGACGGCATCGTCGAGTCGATCCCGCCCGTCATGACGCCGAGCAGCACGCCTCTTGGCCACTGGAAGATCTCCTCGCGCGACGTCCTCGTGAACGGGCTCACGAAGCTCGACACCGGCATCGTCGTCGGCTCCGCCGTCCATGTGAAGGGCACCTTCGTGATGGCCTCGGCGGTGGCCGGGAGTCTCTCTTCGAGCCAGTTCGTCGCGACCGAGATCACGAAGAAGTAGAGGCCCGGCCCTCGCTCCTTCCGGCGGCGGGCACTTTCGGGCCGCCGCTTTTGCTTTTCGGATAACCTCGCCGGCATGAGCACAAGCCTCACCGATTTCTGCCGTGCGGAGATCGCCGCGCTGAAGGACGCGAAGACCTGGAAGAAAGAACGCGTCCTGGAAGGTCCCACGGGGGCGCGCGTGCGCGTGGACGGGCGCGACGTCCTCATGCTCACCTCGAACAACTACCTCGGGTTCGCAAACCATCCGCGCATCGTCCAGGCCGCGAAAAACGCGCTCGAAAGGTGGGGTAACGGCCTCGGCTCGGTGCGTTTCATCTGTGGCACGCAGGCTCTTCACAAGGAGCTCGAGGAGACGATTTCGCGCTTTTTCGGGACCGAAGACACGATCCTCTACATGTCCTGCTGGAACGCGAACGAGGGGCTCTTCGCGCCGCTTCTTTCCGAGGAAGACGGCCTCCTCACGGATGCCCTCAACCACGCCTCGATCATCGACGGCGCGCGCCTGTGCAAGGCGAAGAGATTCGTGACGCCGCACGGCGACCTCGCGGCTCTCGAGAAAATCCTGAAGGAAGCGTCGTCCCTGAGGCGCCGGCTCTTCATCACGGACGGCGTCTTTTCCATGGAAGGTGAGATCGGGCCGCTCCGCGAGCTCGCGGACCTCTGCGAGACGTACGACGCTACTTTCGTCGTGGACGATTCCCACGCGACGGGAGTCCTCGGAAAGACCGGCCGCGGCTCGGCCGAGGAGCTGGGGGTCATGAAGCGCGTCTCGCTCTTCACGTCCACGCTCGGCAAGGCGATGGGCTCGGCCGCGGGCGGCTTCACGACCGGGCCCGCGCCTGTCGTGGATCTCCTCCGGCAGCGCTCGCGCACGTCGCTCTTCTCGAACGCGCTCCCACCCGCGGTTGCGGCGTCTTCCCTCGAGGCGTTCCGCATGCTGATGGAAGACCCGTCGCCCGCCCATCGCGTCCAGAAGAACGCGCTCACGTTCCGCGCGCGCATGGCGGCCGCGGGATTCCGGATTCCGGACGGCATCCACCCGATCGTCCCCGTGATCGTCGGCGACACGGCAAAGGCGCTCGCGATGTCGGATGCGCTCTTCAAGCGCGGCGTGTACGTCTCCGGTTTCGGCTTCCCCGTCGTCCCGCAGGGTCACGCGCGCCTGCGCTGCCAGATCTCAGCGATCCACACGGAGGCCGATCTCGACGAGGCCGTCGAGGCGTTCATCGCGGTCGGGAAGGAGTTCGCGGTGGTGTGACACGGGCCGCGCGGGAGGCGGCGGGGGAACCGGCGCTTCACCGCGTGCTAATGTGCGGCGTTGTCTCACGACACCCGTTCGCTGAGCCCGGCACTCGCGCACGCCACGGCATTCCTCCTCCTCTCCGCGGTCCTCGCGGCGGCGTTCTGGCCCATCCTCGTCGGAACGCGCTCGTTCCTGCACTGGGACCTCTTCTACGAGCACGTTCCCGTCTGGAGCAACGTGCAGAGGCTCCTCCGGCGAGGCGAGGCGCCGTTCTGGATCGATGGAGAATTCTGCGGTACTCCTCTCCTGTACCACCAGGAAGCGCCGCTCCTCCATCCGCTCGCGGCAGCGCTCCTCCTCTCGAGCCTCGCGCCTCACCGGGCCGCGGACGCCTATACGCTCGTTCACTTCCTTCTGGCCGGACTCTTCGCCTATGGCCTGTGCTGGGACCTCACGCGACGCCAGATCCCATCCCTCGTGGCGGGCATCGCCTGGATGCTCGGGGCCCGGACGCTCCAGAGCGCGATCTGGCCGAACGCCGTCGGCGCCGCGGCGTATCTCCCTCTCCTCGTGCAAGGCCTTCTGCGGATCGGGAGGGGCGAGCGCCGGAGCGGCCTCGTCCTCGCTGCTGTCTCGGGTGGGCTCCTGGGCCTCAACGCACGCCCGCACTCGGTGGTCGGTGCCCTCCCCTTGATCGTGGCGACAGCCGTCGCAGCGGTCTGGAATGCCAGCCACCGCAAGAGGGCACTCCGCGATGTTGGCCTCGCGGTCGTCCTCGCCCTAGGCCTCTCGGCACCGTCCCTCTTGCCGACATCAATCCTTCATTTGGAGATGGATCGCGCCACAGGCCTCTCGTCCGAAGAAAGGAACGTCGACGCCGTTCGATGGCGGGGCGACCTCGACGAGGTCTTCCTGCCGTCGGACGGGCGCGACCGCTTTCCCGAAGCCGCGGCGTACCCTGGTGCCGCGGCCGGCCTGCTGTTCCTCACCGGGGCGCTCTTTGCAACGAGTGCGGCTCCAGGACGCATCGCGTTCCTTACGTTCGCTGCTGGCGGGGCCATGGGCCTGGTCTTCGCGTTCGGGGACGCGGGCCCGTATAGGTTGCTCTCGTGGCTTCCGGTGCTCCGCGACCTCCACGTACCCGCGCGGTTTCTTATCTCGTGGGCCTTCGCGGTGGCCCTCGGGGCCGGCCTGGGCGCCTCGGCGCTCGCGGCGCGAAGCCGCTTCGGCGAGATCGCCGCGTTCGCCGCTCTGGTCCTCCTGATTCCCGATCTCGTCTGGCACGCCTGGCGAGCAACGCCGGCGGCCGCGGAAGCGCACTACCGCGTGACGCCGCAAGTCGCCGCACGGCTAGCCGCACGGCCTCCCGACGCGTCCGGCTTCCCGCGGCGCTTCTGGACGACGTACGTCGGCCTTCCCGACCGGCTTGACCCGCGCGTCACGCCCGCCTGGGCCGCTTCCGAGGAGCCGGTGGCGGGCGCCCTCGGGCTGCGATACGGGCTGGAGGGTCTCGAGGGGCGGGGTCCGTCGCTTCTCCGGATTCGACGGCTGCTCGACGCTCGAAATCCAATGGCCGCGCGTCTCGCGAGCGTTGACACGGTCGTGTCGGAGCTCCCAGAGCTGCCGTTCACGAGAAGCGGTGTTCCGGGCCCGCCGACCTGGAACGTCGTGGACGCTCTGCCCCGAGCGTGGGTCGTGCCCCGCGCGCTCTATGTTCCGATCGGAGCTGGGCTGGGCGCCGCGCTCTCGCCCGGCTTCGACCCGAGAGCGGCGGTCGTCGTGGAAGGACTCGTCCCCTCGGGTCAGGAGGCCGCTCCGCCCGGGCAGAGCTCGGTGCAGCTCATCGAGAGGCGCGGAGGCAGGCTGACGCTCGACGTCGTCTCGCCCGGAGGCTTCCTGGTCCTCGCGGACGCTTATGAAGAGGGCTGGAGCGCCTCGGTGGACGGCGAGCCCGCGCAGATTCTCCTCGCCAACGGCGCCTTTCGCGCCGTGCCGCTCCCGTCCGGGAGGTGCCGGGTTTCGTTCAAGTACACCCCGCGCGGCCTGCTGGAAGGACTCGGTTTCTTCGCCGCATCCGCCCTCGGGCTCGTCCTCGCGACTGGGAGAGCACGAGCGGCGGTGGAGGGCCTGCGTTGAGGGACCCGAAGCTCGCGGAGGACCCGCGGGCGCGGCACCGCTTCTTCTATCGCAAGACCCCTTA
>Ga0207930_1000592_pt1 | contig 11351 bp, 10 predicted proteins | sample NGESurshal092012_7_FD_184477 | JGI IMG/M metagenome (GOLD analysis project Ga0207930, IMG submission 184477) | Arctic peat soil microbial communities from Barrow, Alaska - NGEE Surface sample 210-3 shallow-092012 (SPAdes) | ecosystem: Environmental > Terrestrial > Soil > Wetlands > Peat ... | reverse complement strand
CGAGCTGATCGCAGCGATCGAAGCCTACCTCCAAGCCAACAACGAGAACCCCACACCGTTCATATGGACCGCAACCACCGACCAAATCCTCGCCAAGGTTCGCCGCGGACGCGTCACCCTCAACACAATCACCACATAAAACTGAGACACGACACTAGGCGCCCGCGGATCGCACTGCGGCTCAGCGCGAAGAACACCGCTGCGGTGACCGCGGCCCCGGCGACGGCGTCGGCGAGGAAGTGATTCCCGGTCGCCATCACGGCGAATGTCGTGACGAATGGGTACGCGACGGCGATTGCGCGCAGCGAGCGCCGCCGGGTCATGTGCCAGATGGCGATCGAGCACCAAGTCGCCCACGCGATGTGCAGCGACGGCAGCGAGCACAGCTGATTGGAGTCCAGCGCCGTGGCGCCGAATTGCCAGACGGGCAGGTGGTTGGCGCGCGCGACCAGGTCGACGTAGCCTCCCGACAGCATCCGTGCAGGCGCGACGGGGAAGCTCCAGAAGGCGGCGAGCGCGATCAGGTTGACGATCACCAGCGTCCAGCGCATCACGCCGAGCAGATCCGCGCGCCGCCACCACAGCAACGCGAACACTGCGAGCGTCACGACGATGTGCACGTTTTCATACCAGAACACGACGATCTGGCTGAGCGCGTTGTGGCGCGCCAGCCACGTGTCCAGCGCGTGCTCGGGGTTCAGCTGCAGCGAACGCTCGAGTTCGAGCACGCCCTCGCCGTTTTGCTCGGCCAGCGCCTGGCGAACGGGCGCGAGGTTGTTGATCGCGTCGAACAGCCAGCACAGCCACGCGACGATCAGCAGGTCGAGCAGCAGCCAGAGCTGCTGGCGGCGATCACGCAGACGACGCGCGAGCGCGGCCTGCGCTGCGGGCCGCCGGCCCGCTGGTTGACTTGCAGCGGCCACGCTTGTGATTAAGCCACAACGCTCGAGCCGGTGCGGCGACTCGCTAGCCTGCCGCGAGATGGCCGACATGAGCACGATCGCCTCGCTGGCCACGGCCGGTGGCACGTTCGTGCTGGCGGTCGCGACGTTTTTCGCCTTCTACCTCTCGCTGCGCCTGCACGCGCGCGCAGGCGCCGTCAGGGAGAGAACGGCAGCGCGACCGTGGTCGACTGCCAGGCCGCGCGATCGCCGCTTGCGTCATAGGCGCCTTCCTCGTCGAGCAGAAAGCCCCAGCCCCACCAGATCCCGGCGCCGTTGACGCGGCTGCCGGCGCCGAGCGCGTCCGCGAGAGCCCCCGTCGCCGTTTCGATGTTCTCGACGGCGGGGAGGTGCCAGGGATTGGCCGAGTAGGAGGGGAGGATCGGCACGATCCGGCTCGCCGGCGAGGCGTTGGCGGAGTAGTAGGCGAGGCTGTTCTGCATCCACGCCTGATAGGCCTCGACGGTCGTGCTTTCGCTGTCGTAGTAGAGCGGATCGAGCTGCGTGACGAGTTGCGAGACGCGGTTGAGATAGGCCGGCGACCACCGCGATGTCGACGCCGGAGCCGCCACCGAAAGTCGCCCGTGAAAGCCGACGCGCGCGAACATCGCGTCGAGTTCTTCCAGCAGCGAGATGAAGCCGGGCGACGTCGGGTAGGGCTCGAGGTCGAGCTGCACGCCGGACAGGCCAAGGCCCAGTGACGATTCGATCCCGGCGAGGATGTTCGCGCGAGTCGGAGGATCGTCGAGGTTCAGCCCGTTCTTCTTCGTCGCCACCTTGCCGTTGTATACGGCGGTGAGCGACAGGCTGGAAGCGTGCTCGGCGTCATACGCCGCCGCCCGATCCGACCAGCGAACGAGCATCTCACGGTTGTGCTTGGGCACCTTCAGCACGCCGAGCCGTTTGAACTTGGGCATCGCAAAGACCAGCTGGCCGATGCCGTAGGAGTCGACTTCTGCGAGATGGCCGTCGACCTGCGACGCCGGGCGCACGGAGTGAATGAGCCCGTAGGGCATGTAGATCAGCGAGTCCTGCTGGTTGGCGGTCGCGCCCGCCGGCGAGGCCACGGCGAAGGTCGCGGCGAGCAGCACGAGCGTCGTCAGCCAGAGCCGCATCGGCACGCTCGCGCGGAGAGCTCGATCTCCCCGCGTCGAGACCCTCCCCGGCATCGACGGCATGCGCCGACTGTACCGGGAGGCATCGTTCGCGCCAAGCCTCTGTGAGCTGAGCGGACTCGCCGGGCTAGTGCATCGCCGGCAGCGAGTGAGCGGCCGAATCGTCTGCCGTGTGCGCGCCGTCGATCAGGAAGCGCTCGAGCGCGTCGGGCGCGAGGGGGCGGGCGAACAGGAATCCCTGGGCGAGGTCGCATCCCTCCAGTTGCAGTTCGCGGACCTGGGTGTGCGCTTCGACGCCCTCGGCGAGCGTCTGCAGGCCGAGCGCTCTACCGAGCTGGATCAGCGTGTGCGTGAGCGCATGCGCCTCGCGCGAGCGCCCCAGGCCCGTGATGAACGTGTGGTCGATCTTCAGCGAGTCGACCGGGAACCGGCGCAGGTAGGCCAGCGAGCTGTAGCCGGTGCCGAAGTCGTCGACAGCGATCCGCACGCCCAGCGCCTTGAGCTCGCCGAGCAGCCTTGCAGTGCTGTCCGGCTTGCGCATCAGCACCGTCTCGGTGATCTCGAGCGTCAGCTCGCCGGCGCCGAGCCCGCTGTCGCGCAGGCATTCGCGCACCTCGCCGACGAACTCCGGTCGCTCGAGCTGGCGGGCGGAGACGTTGACGGCGATTGTCAGGCGGTGACCCTTGGCGTGCCACGCGGCACCCTGCGCGCACGCCTGGCGCAGCACCCAGCGACCGATCGGGACGATCATGCCGTTCTCCTCGGCGATCGGGATGAACGCGTCGGGCAAGATCACGCCGTCTCTCGGATGGCGCCAGCGCAGCAGCGCCTCGACGCCCACGACCCGGTCGCTCTCCAGGTCGAGCATCGGCTGGTAGACGAGGAAGAGCTCGTCGTTGTGCAGCGCGCCGGCCAGATCGAGCTCGAGGTGCATGCGGTCGTCGGCGGCCGTCTGCATCCCCGAGTCGAACATCGCGTAGCAGTTCTTGCCCATGGCCTTGGCCTTGTACAGCGCCAGATCGGCGTCCTGCAGCAGATCCTCGGCCGTCGCGGGCACCCCGGTCGCGATGCCGATGCTCGCCGTGACGGTCGCCGGCCCGCGGGCCGGCTCGGGCAGCTCGATCGGCTGGCGCAGCACGTCGAGAATCCGCTCGGCGACCAGTTCGGGCGAGGCGTTTGTGCCGGTCGAGTCGATCAGCATCACGAACTCGTCGCCACCGAGGCGCCCGACGGTGTCGTTGTCGCGCAGGATCGTCTTCAGCCGTGCGCCCACCTGGCGCAGGACCTCATCTCCCGCGAGGTGTCCGAGGCGGTCGTTGACCTGCTTGAAGCCGTCGACGTCCACGAACAGCGCTGTGACCGCGACGTCCAGCCGCCGCGCCCGGGCGAGGGTCTGCTCCGCTCGGTCGAGCACAAGGGCGCGGTTGGGCAGATCGGTCAGCGGATCGTGCAGCGCGCGGTAGGCGAGCTCGCCGGTCTTTTCCCCGACCAGGCTCCAGGCGCGCCGGCGCGAGGTTGACAGCACCCGATAGACAAGGAACACCAGCAGCGTGATCAGCAGGCCGAGGATCAACGCGAGCGCGCCCTGTCTGTCGGCGGCCAGTGGGTGGTCGGCCGTTCCCGTGGTCGCCAGCAGCCAGCCTTCGCCCAGCTCGCGCCGCTGGGAGTAGCCGGAGGCGCTGACCCGCAGCGGCACGCCCGCGCGGCCGACCAGTGCCAGCGAGCTTCCGCGGTTTCGGTGGTACAGCGCAAGCGTCAGCGAGCGATGTCCGGCGAGCAGCGAGCGGACCAGGGCGTTGCTGTCGAAGGAGAGGGCGACCGCACCGGTGAACGCCGCCTGACGCTCCAGACGCGTCGTGATCGGGGCGCCGCGTCTGTACACGGCTTGGCCGACGGCGGTCAGCGAGAAGCCGGGAACCGGGGTGACGATCGTCGAGCCCCCGGCGGCCTCCGCGCGAAACAGCGCCGCGAACGGCGATCGGCCGATGCCCGGGAGCGTGGGTGCGCAGTAGTCGAGCAGTGGCGGATACAGGCTGGATGCCGAGGATGGGCCGACGATCGCGCGCGCCAGGCAATAGACCGGGCGCTTGCCGGCGGGGACGATGTGAAATCCGCCCACGAGCAGCTTGCGAAATGCGGGGTCGGCTTCGGCTTGACGGCGAAAGGCCGGCAGGCCAGCGGCGGAGACCGGCTGTATCAAGGCAGCGACCGCCGCGGGCGCGGTCGTGACGCCGCGCTGCAGCTGTCGGTACCACTCTTGAAAACGCGAATCGCCCGCGCTGGGCTCCATCGTCGCGATCGCTCGCAGAGCGCGGATCAGACCGACGTCCGCGTTCAGTTTCGCGTCGAGCGTACGGCTGAGATCCGTCGCTGTCGAGGCGAACGCGTTGCGGTTGGCGTCGCGAGCGTTCGCGCGCCAACGATCGGCGATGAGCGCGGAGGCGGCCAGACCGACGATCACGATGAGCGCGCCGATTGCGGTCGTTCGAGCTTGGGCAGAGAGCCTGCGCCCCTGCACTCGGGGAAAGCGCAAACGAGGATGCGGCCGCAGCCGCGGGCTGTGCATCAGCGGACCAGCTTCATGCAAATGCCATCGCCAGCTCCCGGGCGGGCCTTGAGCAGGCGCGAGAAGCTTGGCCAAACGCCGTCTCGGCGACCGTCGGGCGGGCATCCACACCGGCAGGCTTGCCGGGCTGACTCGCTCAACGACTGCCGGTGAGGCCGGCGATGGTTTCGACCGAGCCGACTTGCTCAGCGACCGCCGGTCAGGCCGGCGCTCGCTTCGACCGGCAAGCGAGCCTCACGGCAGATCGGCGGAACGCTGGCTTCGTCGGTGAACACCGGGGCCATCACGCTGCCGGGTGTGAGCGAGTGCTGGTGACCGAGCAGGTGGCCCATCTCGTGAACCACGGTCAGGCAGAACATGTTCCAATCGCCGGCCTGTTCGGCCTGTGTCGGCCATTGCCAGCGGGCGAGCGAGATCGCGCACTGCGTGTAGCTGCTCGCCGGGGCCTGCAGGTTGTTTGGCCCGAGCGAGGATTCGAAGGTGACCCAGCCGTCGGTCGTGGCGTCCATCCCGGCGGCGAGCGGTTGATCGGCCTGCACCGAGACCTGCCCGCCGCAGGGCACCGTGCCCCAATAGCGCTCGGCGAGCGTTGTGGCGAGCCTGGCCGGGTCGCGGGAGGCGAGCTTCTCCATCGCCGCGCGTCTAGCGCGAACGTGACCTGCCTTCGCCGCGGTGCCGTTGCGCTGGGGGGTGCGCCCTGCCTGAGCATCGGCCGCCGCGGGGAGCAGCAGCATCGCTGAGAGCCAGGCGCTGAGCAGAAGACGAGCCACCTCTCGCATGCTCGGCCGATGCGCGGCGTGATTCGTCCTCCCGAACGGGGGATCTTCGGGCAATTGAGGGGGGAGTTGGGGGGGAGGCGGAACTCACCCATTGGCTTCGCGCTGCCGATGGGAGGCTATGCGCCCGCTCGCTCCCGGCTCACCCGCGCCAACAACGCCCATCACCATCGTCGTCGGGCGCTTTGACGACCTGTTCGCCAGGGGCCTGCGCGAGCTTCTCAGCGGAGATCACAGCCTTGCGGTCGTGGCCGAGGACATCGAGCAGAGGCGGATCTCGGTGGTCCTGCGTGCACATCGTCCCGACGTCGCGATTCTTGACGTTCGCGCTCTCGTCAAGCTCGCCGAGGTGCGCGAGCTCAGCGTCGCCTATCCCGCGACTCGCCTGGTCCTGCTGGCCGACGAGCTCTCGAGCGTCGAGTGTGCGCAACTGCTCGCGTTCGGTGCGAGCGCCTGCCTGGGACGGGACACGCAGGCGCGCGACGTGCTCAACGCGATACACCTGGCCTCGCGAGGACTCAAGGTGGTTCCTCGCTCCCCGAGCTCGGATGGCGGATCGATCGCCGGCGGGCAGTTGCTGACACGGCGCGAGGCCGAAGTGCTCCCGCTGCTGCAGCAGGGCGCCACCAACTCGCAGATCGCCCGCGAGCTGCAGGTGGGCGTGGAGACGGTCCGTACGCATGCGCGCAACATCTACCGCAAGCTCGGTGTCTCCTCTCGCAACCAGCTCGCCGCTCCGCGTGTCCTGGATCGTCAGGATCCGCCGAGCCCGGAGACTCGCAAGCCACGGCGTCGAGCAGCCGGTCGCACGCCGCGCCCGCGACGCGGCCACGACGCACGCCACCGCTGAGGCGCGAATTCAGGTGAACTGAGGCGCGAATTCCGGTGAATTCTGCGCTAGACGTTCGATTGAGCTGCGGGCTTGCGGCTCACGCTGGGGCGGCAAACGGTCGGGTTACATAACGGGCCGACCAGGCCGGGGAGCCATTCCCTTCCTATCGCGGCGCCCAGCGCCGCAGTGAGGAGACGCCAATGACTACAGGCGTCCCACCGAAGCACGAGTCGCTCACGGGCGACTCCCTCGCAGTAAGCCGGCGTCCTCGCTTGCGGGCAGGCGCCAGGACGTTGCGAATCGCCCTTCTGGCGTTTGCGGGCCTGCTCTCGAGCATGCTGCTCGCCACCAGCGCAACGGCAGCACCCGCGACCGTCGGGCTGGGAACCGCCGCCAGCTTCTCGGTGCTGGGCGGCTCGACGATCACGAACACCGGGCCGACGACGATGTTCGGCGACCTCGGGCTCGCTCCCGGCTCATCGGTGACAGGCGCTCCGCACGTGCTCGGCCAGACGCACGTGAGCGACGCGGTCGCGATCGAAGCCAAGAATGCCCTGACCACCGGTTACAACGATGCGGCCGGGCGCCCGAGCGAAGGCTCGGCCGGGACCGACCTCGCCGGGCAGACGTTCACCGCCGGCGTTCGCACCGCCAGCAGCTCGCTGCTGCTCTCCTCGGGAAGCGTGATCCTCGACGCCCAGGGCGACCCGAACGCGGTGTTCATCTTCCAGATCGGCTCGACGCTGATCACCGGCTCGAACACGACCGTTCAGCTGATCAACGGGGCGCAGGCGTGCAACGTCTTCTGGCAGGTCGGATCGTCGGCGACGCTGGGCACCGGCACGCGCTTCGTCGGCACGGTCATGGCCGCGGAAACGATCACCGCGAACACGGCCGCCACGATCCACGGCAGGCTGCTTGCGCAGACCGCCGCGGTGAACCTGGACACGAACACGATCACGCAGTCCAACTGCGCGATCGGTGCCACGGAAACGGCGACACCGGAAGAAACGGCCGCGCTGGAAGGGACGGCGACCGGCGGAGGGTCGACAACCGGCACAACGACCACGACAGCCGTCACACCGACCACAGCCGTACCGGTCACCACGTCTGCAGTGACCCCCGCGCCCGCATCGAAATCGACAGTGAACAGCAGGCGCGCGGCCGCCCGCCGGGCCGCCATTCGGCGCGCTCGTCGCGCCGCTGCGCGCCGCCGTGCTCGCAGGGGCGCATCGATCCGACGCACGCAGGCGCGGCCGGTCCGCCCGAACGTGCGGGGCTCGTTCACGGGATGAGCGCTATCGCTCGGGGTCCAGGCGACGCCTGCGTCGCCTGGACGTCCGTGCCGGCACGACGATGACCATCGACACATCAGCCAACTTCGAGGCCGGTCCGTCCGGCCTGCCAGGAGGCTCTCGAGCGCTCGCGGCATCGCTGCTCGCGGCGAGCGTGCTTTGCCTGCTCGGCATCGTCGCCTGGCCTGCGCCAGGGGCTTGGGCCTCGGGCCACGCCCGCGTTCGCGTGACCGAGGAAGGGGCGGTCCTGCTCACCGGGCATCGCGTGTATAGCCGGCCCCAGGCCGGCTCGCGGGTGCTGCTCACGGTGCCCGCCCTGCGACCGATGACCGGCGAGCGGACCACGCTGCCGGTGATCAGGCGCGCCACCGGCGCCGGTGGGCGGAGCTGGCTTCGGGTGATGCTGCCCGGACGCCCCAACGGGTCGAGCGGCTGGATCTCCCGGAAGGGCACCCGCCCGCTCGTCACCGGCTGGCATCTCGTCGTCAATCTCGAGGCGCGCCAAGTGACCGTCTACCGGCACGGTCGCGTGCTGCGACGGTTTCGCACGGTCGTGGGAGCGCCCTCGACGCCGACGCCGACCGGCAGCTTCTTCGTCGAGGAGACGTTGCAGACGCCCGCAGGCGAGCCCGGCGGTCCGTTCGCCCTGGCGCTCAGCGCGCGTTCAGACGTACTGCAGGAATTCGAAGGCGGTCCTGGCCAGATCGCGATGCATGGGCGCGACAACCTCGGAGGAACGCTCGGGGCCGCCGAATCGCATGGCTGCATGCGGCTCGCCACTGCGAGCATCGACTGGCTGGTCAAACGGATCGGCCCGGGCGTTCCGGTGACGATCTACTCGGCCTGAGCCGCCGAAGCTCGCGCAGCGGACGCCGTCGACCGGGCGCTCATTCGACACGGGTCGTCGGGTCGGTTGCCGAGAGCTGGCCGGGAAGATTGATCTCCACCCCGGGCGGCGGATCGACGTGTCCGGCGAGCAACGGGTCGTCGGTGGCGTTCATCCACGACTGCATCCGTCCTCGCAGATCCGCCAACACATCGGCGTAGCCGGGATCATCAAAGAGGTTGTTTGCCTCGTTGGGGTCGAACAGCAGGTCATAGAGCTGCTCTTTGGCGATCTCGCGATCGGCCCAGCCGTTGCGCAGGAGCAGGTCCTTGCTCGGCCCGTCGTCGGTGTTGGGCAGAACCGGCGTGCGCCGGTCGCCCCATCGGCGGATGTACTTGTGACGCGTCGTGCGCACGGCGCGCTGGGGCTCATAGGCGGCGTGCCAGGTCGAACCGGCGAAGATCTCCTGGCGCGCCTGGGCGACCTCGCCGCGCAGCAGCGCCATCAGCGAGACGCCCTGCAGGAACGGCGGACGCGCGATCCCCAGGTAGTCGCAGATCGTCGGGTAGATGTCGATGTGCGAGACCAGTCCGTCGTGCACGCGGCCCCCGCCGAAGGGCTCAGGACCGCTGAGGATCAGCATCACGCCGAGACCACGGTCGTACAGGGTCGCCTTCGCGCCCGGAAACGGCATCCCGTGATCGGTCGTGAAGATCACCAGCGTCTCGTCGGTCAGGCCCGCGCCATCGAGCGCGTTGAGCACCACTCCCACTCCGTGGTCCAGCGAGCGCGCGCTGGCCTTGAAGGCGGCGACGTCCGCGCGCACCTCGGGCGCGTCGGGGAGGTTGTTGGGCGGCTTTGAGTACTGCACGTCGCGCAGCGAGCCGGGGCCGAGAAATTCGCGGTGGGTCTCAAAGAAGCCGACCGACATGAACAGCGGCCGCTCGCGCGGGCGGCTGAGCACCTCCATCGCCAGCGGCGCTACCGACTCGACATGGGTCGTCGGCACCTTGATCACCTCGTCGTAGCGGATCGCCTCGGGCTTCTTGGAGATGTGCTGCTCGCCGATCAGCACCGACGTGTACCCGACGTCGCGCAGGGTATGCACGATGTGGTGACCGTAGTCACGCAGCGACCAGCCGCGATGGGCCAGGCCGAGCATTCCGTTGGACTGCCCGTACTGGCCGGTGAGCAGGCACGCGCGGCTGGCCGAGCACGTCGGCGCCGCGCAGAAGGCCTCGCGAAACAGCACGCCGCGATCGGCGAGCGCTTGGACGTTGGGCATCGGCACCGGCTCGCCGTAGGGCTGGATGTAGCGCCCGGTGTCGTGTGAGTGCAGATAGAGGATGTTCGGCCTGGTCGTCATGTCCAATTGTAAATTCTCACTTATATGACTGGTTGAATGAGTAACCTTCGCCTGCGCGATGAAGCCGATGCTCTCCTACCTCGTCTGCGCCACGCCGCGAAGCGGCAGCACACTACTCTGCCACGAGCTCGACGAGACCGGCTTGGCAGGGCACCCGCAGGAGTACTTCGAGGCGCTGCGGCGCTCTGGCGTCCCGCGCCGCCCGCACGAGTACTTCGACCCCGCCAGGCACCCGAACATCGTCGAGCGGCTCGCCTTCCGCGAGATGCTCGAGGGAGCGCCCAAGCCCAACCCGCTGTGGCGTCCAGACACCTACGACCAGTACCTGGCGTGGGCACTGCAGGAGGGGACGACGCCTAACGGCGTGTTCGGCGCGAAGCTCATGTGGGGCTACCTCGGCGACTTCGCCGAGCTCCTGCGCGGGATCGACGGGATGGCCGGCAGGCCGCTGCCGGAGCTGCTCGCGCGCGCCTTTCCCGGCCTGCGCTACGTGCAGATCACGCGCCGCGACAAGGTCCGCCAGGCGGTCTCGCTGTGGAAGGCCGTGCAGACGCAGGCGTGGCAGCACGAAGCCGGCACCGACGCCGATGCGGGCGCCGGGCGCATGCCCGATCCAGTCTTCTCCTTCCGCGCGATCAACTACCTGATGCGCCAGCTCACCGCGCACGACGCCTCGTGGGACGCCTTCTTCCTCGGCCTCGGCTACGAGCCGCTGAAGATCACCTACGAGGAGCTCACCGAGAGCACCTCGAGGCGCTCGAGGCTCCCGAGCCCGTTTGAGTAGGCTGGCGCCATGCGAGCGCATCACGTGCACATCGAGCACGACTTCGCCAAGCCGCCGGAGCGGATCTTCGCCTACCTGGCAGAGCACGAGAACCTGGCCGAGGTGTTCGGCGCGAAGGTCACGCGCCTGCGCGACGGCGAGGCCGGCGAGCGCAACGGCGTCGGCTCTGCGCGCCGGCTGCAGATCGGCCCGTTGCCGCCGTTTGAGGAGACCGTCACGGAGTTCGTCGTGCCGCAGCGCATCGTCTATCGCATCACCAAGGGAAGCCCGCTGCGCGGTCATCTCGGCACGATGACCTTTGCGCCCACGCCGGGCGGGACGCGCTTCGTCTACGACATCCGCATCGCATCGCCGATCCCCGGCCTGGCGCCGATCATCTGTGCATCGCTGACGCGCTCGATTTCGCGCTCGCTGGCCGGGGTCGAGCGCGACGCCTGAGGCGCCGCGAACGCCAAGCTACCGCGTCCTATGCTCGAGACCGATGTGCGGGCGCTACACCAACACGGCCGGGGTGCAGGAACTCAACGAACGCTTCAAGGTCCCGTTTCCCGGAGAGCAGGGCACGCACCGCTACAACATCGCGCCGACCGAAGAGGTGCTCGCGATCGTCTCGCCCAAGGGCGAGCCCGAGGCGCGCCTGCTGCGCTGGGGGCTGATCCCACCGTGGGCGAGCGACCGCAAAGGCGCCTACAAGATGATCAACGCAAAGCTCGAGACGGTCACCAGTAGACCGGCCTTTCGCGCGCTGATACCGAAGGGCTCGCGGCGCGCGCTGCAGGTCGCCGACGGGTACTACGAGTGGCTGAAGCCTGAGCGCCGCGACGCGCCCCGCCAGCCATTCCTGTTCCGC
>Ga0207930_1000590_pt1 | contig 11378 bp, 8 predicted proteins | sample NGESurshal092012_7_FD_184477 | JGI IMG/M metagenome (GOLD analysis project Ga0207930, IMG submission 184477) | Arctic peat soil microbial communities from Barrow, Alaska - NGEE Surface sample 210-3 shallow-092012 (SPAdes) | ecosystem: Environmental > Terrestrial > Soil > Wetlands > Peat ... | reverse complement strand
GGCGGGGCACACTGGGTCGACGGGCACCCCTGGAGGGAGCGGGCGGTGCTGGCCTGCTTCCTCCCGGCCTCCTACTTCCTGATCTCCCGCTTCGTGACCAACCGCTTCGCCGGTTAGGACCCGCCGGTCAGGACGTGCAGGGTGTCCGGATGGCGATCACCCCGAGCATCGCCCCGTGGGGATCGGCGAGCACGGCCATGCGGCCGGGCTCGATGTCAGTGGGCGGCACGGTCACGGTGGCCCCCAGCCCGGCACGGACGCAGACCGCCGTGCCGGGGAGGACTCAGTTGCCGAAATTCCAGCTCTCGCCGTCCTCATAGCGGTGGAGGATGTTCTTGGCGATGAGGATCTTGTGCACCTCGTCGGGCCCGTCTGCCAGCCGCAGCACCCGGGCGGTCAGGTACATCTGGGACAGCGGCAGGTCGTTGCTCACTCCTGCACCGCCCCACACCTGGATGGCCCGGTCGACCACCCGGTGGTAGGCGGCGGGCACGAAGACCTTGATGGCCGAGATGGCCGTGCGGGCATCCGGGTCGCCGTTGGCCACCTTCTCTGCGGCGTTGATGGTCATCAGCCGGGCCGACTGCACATCCATGTAGCTCTCGGCGATGAACCCCTGGACGAACTGCTTGTCCTTTAGCAGGCCGCCGTGCACCTGGCGGGTGAGGGTCCGCTCCACCATCAGGTCGAAGGCCCGCCACATCTGGCCGACCGAGTTCATGCAGTGGTAGACCCGCCCCGCACCGAGGCGGTCCTGGGCGGCCTGGTGGCCCTGCCCGACCTGGCCGAGGGTGTTCTCGACGGGGACGCGGACGTTCTCGTACTTGATCTCGCAGTGATCCGAGGTCGAGTGGCCGAAGATGCCGATGCCCCGGATGATGTTGACCCCGGCGGCGTCGGTCGGCACGATGATCTGGGTCATCTGGCCCGGCTTGCCCAACTCGCCGGTGGGGTCGTTGGCCCGGCACATCACGATGAAGAAGTTGGCGTCGATGCCGTTGGAGGTGAACCACTTGTGCCCGTTGATCACCCAGTGGTCACCGTCCCGGACCGCCTCGGTCTCGATGGAGCGCGGGTCGGACCCGGCATGGTCCGGCTCCGTCATGGAGAACCCCGACTCCATCTCTCCCTCGATGAGGGGGATCAGCCATTTGCGCTTCTGCTCCTCGGTGCCGTACTTGACCAGGATGCTGGCGTTCCCCGAGTTGGGCGCGGCGATGCCGAACAGGGTGGAAGCGCCCACCGCGTAGGCGAGGATCTCGTACATGTAGGCGAGGGACAGGAAGTCGAGGCCCATGCCGCCGTACTCCTTGGGCAGATGGGGCGCCCACAGCCCTGCCTGGTTGACCTTGACCTTGATCTCCTCGCGCAGCTCGATGCTCTGGCGCCGGCTGTGCTCACGCTCGTCCTCGGTGAGCCCCTCCTCCCGACGCGACCGCCACAAGGTCTCCTCGTTGGGGAGGATCTCGGCGTTGACGAACTCGGCCGTGCGGCGTCGGATGTCGTTGATCTCGGGATCCAGGGCGGGTATCGGCGTCACGTTGATCGCCACAGTGATCTCCTTGTCGGGGGTCCGGGTTGTCTGCCCTCATCATGGCCCAGCGGGGATGTTCGCAGCCCATCGAGCGGTGCCGGGCGCGTCGGCCCTGGTCGGACCGGCTGCCCCGTCGGCGACGGGCCTCCGTCGTTCATGCCGGCACGGGCTCGGTCGGTTCGTCGACCTCCGAGGCGCCGATGCGACAGCGGGCCGCCTGCCCCTTGCGGGCCACCTCGACCGACCCGGTTGCCCTGGCCAGTCCGAAAGGAGGCATGTTGTTGTAGATCGACCCATTGGCGCCCGCGCCAGCTGGTGGGTCTCGTGGAAGATCCCCACGTCCCCACCGGTGCCCGCCCGCCGGTTGAACTCGCGCCAGCCCGGCAGGTGCGGGTCGGGTCGCGGTCGTCCCGTCAGGAGTTCTTTGCGGTCAGGTCGTAGACGGTCACGCCGTCGACCGTGGTGGCCGTGAAGTTGGCGCTCACCCAGGAGGCGATCTGCGACGCCGGTGACGTGCCGGAGCTTCCGGTTCCGCCCGGGCCTCCGAGACCGCCGCCACCGGCGATGTAGTAGTGGATTCGTCCCTGGGCGACGTACCTCTCGAACTGGGCCAGCGTGGGGGCCGGGTCGGTCCCGTTGAACCCGCCGATCGACATGACCGGATCACCGGCGGCCAATTGGTAGCCCGAGGCGGAGTTCGAGCCGGTGGTGGCCGCCACCCACGAATACTGCGAGGCGTTCTTGCCGAGCAGGGCGACCAACTGCTTGCCGGGCGTCGACGCGTTGAGGAGCCCTCCGGCACCGCCGCCGCCGAAGCCACCAGCACGACCGGGGAACCCGCCGGCTCCGCCGGGGAACCTGCCCGGTCCGCCACCGAAGCCACCGCCACCACGTTGGAGTCCGCCGGGAAGGGTGAAGCCGGGTGGCAGCGTGGTGCCGTTGCGTCCCCCGGTGCCGCCGAAGGCGCGGAAGCCACCGAGCCCACCCGGGCCACCGAATCCACCGAATCCGCCGCCACCCTGGACGGCCGGTCCGGCCGAGGGGATGGCGCCGCTGTGGGGGGTGGCCGCGGTGGTGAGGGAGTAGGCGGCGGGTCCGGCAACGACCGAGGCGATCCCGAGTCCGGCGATCCCGGCGGCCAGCACGCCGCGGGCCTTGGGAACCAGGGCGATGCCCGCCGCGGCGACCAGCCCCAGGACGAGGATCACCCAGCGGAGTGCCGGATACCAGTGCGGGCTCCACCCGAGGATGACGAACGCCCAGGCGATGCTGGCCAGGATGGCTGCGGCCAGGGCCAGTCGGGGGAAGACCTCCCGGCGCCGGCGCCACAGGGTCGAGGCCCCCATGCCCACCAGGGCACCGACGGCCGGGGCCAGGGCGATCGTGTAGTACGGGTGGATGATGCCCTGGGCGAAGCTGAAGGTGGCGGCGGTGAGCAGCAGCCACCCCCCGAAGAGCAGGAATCCGGCCCGCACCCGGTCCGCCCTCGGGGCGCGCCGGGTCAGCCACAACACGGCGACCAGGCCGATCAGCGCACCCGGGATCAGCCACGAGATCTGACCGCCCATCTCCTTCAGGAAGAGGCGGTCCCAACCGGTCGGGCCCCACGGGCTGCCGCCGCCACCGACCTGTCCGCCGACGCTGCCCGTCTCGTTTCCGGTCAGGCGGCCGATTCCGTTGTAGCCGAAGATCAGGTTGAGCAGGTTGTTGTCGGTGGAGCCACCGATGAACGGCCGGTCCGCAGCCGGCGTCAGCTGGACCGCGGCCACCCACCACCCGGCCGAGACCACCACTGCGATGCCCGTGTAAGCCAACTGCACGATCCGTCGGCCCAGCTTGGGCGGTCCGGCCAGCAGGTAGACGAGCGCGAGCACGGGCAGGAGGATGAGCGCCTGCATCATCTTGGTGATGAACCCGAACCCGATCAGCGCGCCGGCCAGGACCAACCACCGGGTGCGCCCGCCGTCGACGGCCCGGATGGTGGCATAGGCCGCGCCGGTCAGCAGCAGGGTCAACAGCGCGTCGGGGTTGTTGAATCGGAACATCAAGGTGGCCACCGGAGTGAGGGCCAGCACCACGCCGGCCAGGATGGCCGCCCCGGGGGTGAACCATCGCCGGACGCAGAGGTAGAGGAGGCCGACCGTGGCCACGCCTTCGAGGGCCTGGGGCACCAGGATGCTCCACGAGTTCACCCCGAAGAGACGTGCGGAGATATCCATCACCCAGAGCGAGGCAGGTGGTTTGTCCACGGTGATGAAGTTCGACGCGTCGAAGGAGCCGAAGAAGAAGGCCTTCCAGCTCCTGGTGCCGGCCTGGACTGCTGCGGAGTAGAAGCTGTTGGCCCAGCCCGACTGTCCGAGACCCCAGAGGTAGAGGAATCCGGTGCCGACCAGCAGGACCAGCAGCGAGGGCCGGACCCAGGCCGGATCCTCCGGTCGTCCCCGCACCAGCCGATTCGGCCACCTGGAGGGGTCCCCGGGGATCGGTGGGTCGGCGAAGGGGGTGCCGGTGGGCGCAGCGCCTTCGTGGTCGTCCCCGTCCCCGCCGCCAGTCGTCTCCCTGAACGTCAGGCCAGGAGGCACCCCGTAGGTGGACGTCGGGTCATCGGTGACGGTGCCGAGGGTGACGGCAACGTCGGGCGCCACGGCTCCGGGCACGGATCCGTCGAGCATGCGTGAGTCGTCGGTCGGGTTCATCGAGGCGTCCCCGTCATCGTCGGTCCCCCGTCGACGTGGTCGCCTGTGCCGAGCATGCTGGGCACCGCTGCCAGGTGGGTTCCGAAGGCGGGGCGGAACACCCACGTGCGCAGTATGCCGAACCGGATCACCGCGGCAACGACGTTGGCGACGGAGACGGCGCACAGTTCGGGAAGCAGCGAGGTGAGCCCGAGGGCCCGGGTGGCCGCCAGTGCGCCGGTGGTGAAGGTGAGGCTGATGGCGAGCAGAGCAGCCCCCGTCGCCACGCGGTGGGAGCGATCGAGTCCGTGCCGAGCGGTGCCGGCCATGCCCCGATGGGCAGCGGTGTTGCCCAGGCTGCACAGCCCGATGGCCAACGCGTTGGCGGCGTAGCTTCCCAGGCCGGGCTCTAGGGCGGCGAACAGTCCGACATAGGCGAGCGTGCTCACGACCCCGACCCCGGCGAACCGGAGTAGTTCATCGGCAAAGACCTCTGGGTCCGTCGTCGCGGTGACGGTGCCGAAGGTGCCGACGGTCCCGAAGGTGCCGATCGCGTGAGGCCTCGCGCCCGCTCCGGTGCCGGCGGCTCCCCGGCCGGTGCGCCCACTGCCGCCGACAGGGGATACGCCGTTCGAGCTCGATCCCGGTCCCCTGCCTCGAAGTGCCGCAGGGCGGGCCGGTCGCAGGACCGCCCGCTGCCGCGAGGTCGGGCCCATCATCCGCCACACGCCCCGTAGGTCCAACCATGCGGTGTGGGCCACCTGTACCCGTGAATCGACGTCGTCGACCCAGTCGACCGGCACTTCGTGGATCCGCAGGCCGATGCGCTGGGCGGTGATCAGGATCTCCGTGTCGAAGAACCAGGCGTCGTCCTCCACCAGCGGCAGCAGCTCCGCTGCAGCCTCGCGTCTCATGGCCTTGAACCCGCACTGGGCATCGGTGCACGAGCTGCGCAGAGCGGTGCGGAGCAACAGGTTGTAGCCACGTGAGATGAACTCGCGACGGGCGCCCCGCACCACGTGGGCGCCGGGGGCGAGACGGCTACCGATGGCCAGGTCGCTGTGGCCGGACAGGAGAGGGGCCACCAGGGGAAGGAGGGCGTCGAGACCGGTCGCCAGGTCCACGTCCATGTACGAGACGACCGGGGCGGTGCTCCCGGCCCACGCCGCCCGCAGGGCGCGGCCGCGGCCCTTCTGGTCGAGGTGGACGGCCCGCACCCGGGGGAGCGTGTCTGCCAGGTCGAGGGCGATCTGCCAGGTGTCGTCGGTGCTGGCGTTGTCGGCGATGGTGATGGTGCTGACGAAGGGGAACGACGAGTCGAGGTAGGAGCGCAGCGTGGCGATGCTGGGCGCCAGCTGCCCGGCCTCGTTGTAGACGGGGATGACGATGTCCACGTCCGAGGAGGTCTCGGCGACTCCGGCCTCGTCCTGGTGGGTGCGTGGGCGTTGGATGACGCTCATGCAACTGACACTGCAGGGTGGAGTTCGGCTGCGGATGGGAGCCACCTGTGGGTCCCATGTGGGAATTGGACGGTGCCCCGGGCCCACCGGGGCCGATGTGCGTCGCCGACGGCGCGGATGGTCACTCACTCGATCGATCGCCTGCAGAGGGCGTGGTTGCCGGGTGGGTCCCGGGCTCTCGGTCGGCGACATCAGCGGAGTCGGCCAGATCGACCGGGTCGGCCCCGGGGGGAGTGGCGGGCAGGTGCACGGTGAAGGTCGTTCCCGATCCGACATGTCCGTGGGCGGACACCGTGCCCCCGTGAGCGGCCACGATGGCATTCACGATCGACAGGCCCAGTCCGGCACCCCCGTGGGTACGCGACCGGCTGGGGTCGGACCGGTAGAACCGCTCGAAGACGTGATCGGCCTCCTCGGGTTCCATGCCCGGGCCGGTGTCCGCCACGGCGATCACCGCTCCGGAGGCTTCCCGTGTCACCGACACCCGGGCGGTGGTGCCCGGCGGGGTGTGGGCACGAACGTTACCTAGCAGGTTGTCGATCAGCTGGCGCAGGCTGGTGCCGTCGCCCATCACCTCGATCGGCTCGGACGCCTCGAAGGTCAGGGGCCACTGCGGCCCCACCGTCGACGCGGTCTGCACCGCTTCCGCACAGAGGGCGACCAGGTCCACCGAGTGGCGCTCCATGGGACGCCCTTCGTCCAGCCGGGCAAGGAGCAGCAGGTCGGCCACCAGGTGCTCCATCCGGGAGGTCTCGCTCTGGATACCGCCCATCAGGCGCTCGAGGTCCTCCTTCTGCTCGGAGGCGCCGCGCCCGAACAGCTCGGCATAGGCCGAGATGGCCGCGATCGGTGTGCGCAGTTCGTGCGAGGCGTCGGCCACGAAGCGTCGGAGCCGTGCCTCCGAGGCTCGCAGTTGCCGCTCCGAAGCCAGACGGGCGCTGAAGGCGGACTCGATCCGCGTGAGCATGACGTTGAGGGTTCGGGCCAGCCGGCCCACTTCTGTGAAGTCGTTCTCCCCGGGGACCCGCTCGGTCAGGTTGCCGTCGGCGATCGATTCCGCCGTGCGCTCCATGTCGCGCAGTGGCCGCAGTCCGATGCGGACCAGCCACAGGCCCCCGAGCAGGGCCACGACGACCGCGCCGCCGGTGACGGCAAGTTCGACCAGGAGGAGGTGGTGGAGGGTGCTGCCGGTGTCGCCCAGAGGCTGGGCCACGATGAGGTAGTTCCCGTCGGCGAGCGTGGAGGCGCGGACGCGGAAGCCCGGGCCGTTCGGCTGGGTGGAGGGCGCATCGAAGTAGGCGACCGGGGTGCCGTCCGGGGCGGTGGTGAACCCGGTGATGGTCCCCGGTAGCTGCGGCGTGTACGCGGTCCCGTCCACATAGGACGGGCAGCTCTGGGAGTTGACCACCGCTCCTGTGGGGGTGCGCACCTCGACCGCGGCGATCTGGACCGCGTTGGACGGGGGACCCTCGCCGGGGTCGGAGGTCCCCGCCGGGCCGGAACCGCCGGGTTGGAGCCGGCCGGGACCGCCGTAGCAGAGGAGAGTCCCGCCGTTGTTGAGTCCGCGCTCGTAGCCCACGTTGAACTGGTCGAGCTGCTGGTCGACCCGCTGGTAGAGGAACGACTCCAGGGCCGAGTAGGTGACCACGTCGGCGATGGCCAACGCCACCAGGGCGATGACGCCGATGGCGATCAGCAGTCGACTCCGGAGGGACATCGGCTACTCCGCCGTCGGCTCACGCAGTGCGTAGCCGACCAGACGCACCGTGTGGATGACCGGGGGACCGACCGCCTCGAGCTTCTTGCGGAGGTAGCTCACATAGGTCTCGACCACATTGCCGTCCCCGCCGAAGTCGTAGTGCCACACGTGGTCGAGGATCTGCGACTTGGACAGCACGTGGCGGGGGTTGAGGAGGAAGAAACGCAACAGGTTGAACTCGGTGGCCGTCAACGAGATGGGCCGGCCGTCCCGGGACACCTCGTGCGCGCCCTCGTCCATCTCGATGTCGGCGAAGCGGAGGATGCCCTCGTCATCGGGCTCGCTGCCGATCCGCCTCAGGATGGCGTGGACCCGGGCCACGATCTCGGCCAGGGCGAAGGGCTTGGTGACGTAGTCGTCGCCGCCGACGGTGAGGCCGGCCACCTTGTCCTCGACGGCGTCGCGGGCGGTCAGGAAGAGGATCGGCACGCGGAGGCCGTCGGCTCGCAACCGGCGGGTGACCTCGAATCCGTCGAGGTCGGGCAGCATCACGTCGAGCACGATCAGGTCCGGCGGGTGCTCCTGGGCGGCGGACAGGGCCAGCCGGCCGTTGGCCGCCTCTTCGACGTCGAACCCCTCGTAGCGGAGGGAGGTGGCCACGGCGTCGACGATGGACGGCTCATCGTCGACGACCAGAATTCGTTGGCTGCGGGTGGGTTCCACCGTGTTCTCCTCCTGCGATGTCCAGTCCTGAGCTGCAAGTTCCACCAGCATCGCACCGGGGTTTGGCTACTGGGTGTGATCCGCCTGTGGGCCAGCTGTGAGTCCCGGTCCGCTCGTGCATGCATTCACAGGAACCTCCCAGCTGACGCAATGCTGACTCTCTGGCGAGCCCTGTGCAATGGGGTCACCGAGGGGCAGCACCCGGGCGTTGCCCCCGTCGATTGACAACGACACACGTTCTCCGCCCTCCACACGAAAGGTCAGGACATGCCAACCCAGCCCCCCGAACACCAGCGCCCTCTTGCCCACCGCTCCTTGTCGAGGGACCGGGCCATGGGTCGCGTCCGACGTGCCACGACGTCGATCGGCATCGCGGCAGCCGCCGGCACGGTCGGCCTCGGCGTCCTGGTGGCGTCCGAGACGACCGCCCACTCGTCGGCGGTCACCGCGCACGGCACCACCGCCGCGACGTCGGGCTCATTCTCCGGCACCAGCGCCACCACCACGCCGACCACGGTGTCCGGGCAGTCGTCCACCGTATCTGCGGCGGGAGGGTCGTCGCCGTCGGCATCCGCCTCGGCGGCCAACCCGATCACCACCACCACCACCCCCACGTCCTCGCCGGTCACCGTGTCGGGGCAGTCATGAGCAGCGCCCAGTTGGAGACATCGGCGGCGGGTACGTACACGGACACGCCGCCCGCCACCCGCTCGATGCGGGCGATCGGCACCACCGCGCTGGTGGCGGTGACCGCCGCCCACCGGGCTGACGAGGCCCTCGCCCTGTTGGCCGGCCAACTGGCGGCCATCGACCAGGCCTGCAGCCGATTCCGCGACGACTCGGAGCTCCGGCGGGTGGAGGAGATGAGTGAGGGACGGCCGATCGGGGTGACCCCACTGCTCTTCGAGGCGCTCGAGGTGGCGTGCGTGGTGGCTGTGCGGACCGCGGGCATCGTGGACCCGACCATCGGGTCGGCCCTCGTCGAACTCGGCTACGACCGTGACTTCGAGGAGATGTGCCGCGACCTGCCGGCCTCCGGCCACCGGCCGCAGCCGGCTCCGGGCTGGTGGCGGATCGAACTGGACCCGGTCGAACGCACCGTTGCCATCCCCCCGGGCGTCCACGTGGACCTCGGGGCGACCGCCAAGGCATTCGCCGCCGACCGCGCCGCGGCCAGGATCGCCGAGGCGCTCGCCTGCGGCGTCCTGGTCAACCTGGGAGGCGATGTGGCAGTGGCCGGCCCCGACCCCCGGTGCGGGTGGGCCATCGGCATCGCCCCCGAATCCACCACGGACCCGGCCGCGGTCGACCAGGTCGTGTCGATCCACGGCGGAGGCCTGGCCACCTCGGGCACCACTGCCCGGGCATGGACGCGCGACGGGCGACCGGTGCACCACATCGTGGACCCGTGGACCGGCGAAGCCGCTGAATCCGTCTGGTCGCTGGTGTCGACCACCGCAGCCTCCTGTGTGGAGGCCAATGCCTGGAGTACGGCGGCCGTCGTCTGGGGTCATGACGCGCTCGGGAACCTGGCCGCCCACGGCGTGCCGGCCCGGCTGGTCGCTGCCGACGGGACCGTCGTGCATGCGGGGGGATGGCCCCTCGACGCCATCGACGTCCGCCACGGACGAAGGGCACCGTGATGCTCGCCTCCCATTCGACCACCATCTGGTACGCCTTGCGCGCCACGGGCATCGTCGCACTGGTGCTCCTGACCGGCACCGTGGTGCTCGGAATCCTGACGGCCGGGCGCGTGAGGTCACGCTCGTGGCCGGCCTTCGCCCAGGCCGATCTGCACAAGCGGGTCTCGCTGCTCGCCATGGCCTTCCTCGCCCTCCATGTACTCACCGCCGTGGTCGACACCTATGTGCACGTGGGGTGGGCGTCGGTGCTGGTGCCGTTCGTGTCGCCCTACCGGCCGCTGTGGACCGGGCTCGGAACCGTCGGCGTGGACCTCCTGGCCGCGGTGGCCATCTCGAGTGCTCTGCGCCAACGGATGAGTGCACGCACCTGGCGGGCCATCCACTGGCTGGCCTACGGCAGCTGGCCGGTGGCCATGGCCCACTCGCTGGGCATGGGCACCGATGCCTCCAGGCTGTGGATGGACGCGCTGGCCGCGGCGTGCACGCTGGCGGTCGGTGGCGCACTGGCCTGGCGGGTCCACGACCACCGGGAGGCCAGTGAGCGGGCCGCAAGGTCGGGTGCCATCACCCGGGCCGTGCCCGTGCACCGTGCCGACCGTTCGGCTGCCCGGCTGTCCACCGGGGACTCGACGCCTCGGCCCGGGTCGACGCGCCCGGTCTCTCCGGCTCCGACCGGAGCCGGAGCACCCGTGGAACACCGCACCGCTTCGGCAACCCGACTGCTCGAGAAGGACCGACCATGAGTGCCATGACCCTTGACGCCAACGACCGGCTGCTGACCGTGCCCCCCCGGGCCCGGTCGGCCACCGACCTGAACCCCGTCCTGGCCGACCATCTGGCCACCCACGGTGCGTTGGCCGTCCCCACGCGGGACGATGCCGGCTGGACGGCAGCCGTCCGGCGGGCGGTGTCCGAGTCTGGGCTCCTGGGGCGGGGCGGGGCGGGATTCCCCTCCGCGGTCAAATGGAACGCTGTCCGGCGCGGTGGCAGACGGCCGATGGTGGTGGTCAACGCCATGGAGGGCGAGCCGGCCAGTGCCAAGGACAAGGTGTTGCTGGCCCACTCGCCCCACCTGGTGTTGGACGGGGCCGACGTGGCCGCCGCCGCGGTCGGGGCGTCCAGCATCGTGATCTGTGTCGCCGACGACAACGGCCGCACCGCAGCGTCGGTGACGGCAGCCGTCGCCGAGCGTGCCCGTGCGGGGATGGACCACCGCCGGATCTCGGTGGAACGACCGCCCGGACGGTACGTGTCCGGGGAGGAGTCGGCCCTGGTGGCGTGGCTGAACAACCGGGAGGCGCTCCCTTCCCTGCGGATCGACAAATCGGTCCCGCTCGCCGTCGGCCGACGACCGGTGCTGGTGCACAACGCGGAGACGCTCTCGCAGGTGGCGCTCATCGCCCGCCACGGCCCCGAGTGGTTCCGTCGGCTGGGGACCCCCGAGGCGCCTGGTTCCACCCTGGTGACGGTCTCCGGAGCGGTTCGGTACCCGGGCGTGCTCGAGGTGGAGATGGGCACGCCGGTGGGGGACATCGTCGGGCGCGCCGGCCTCGACGGCGAGCTGTCGGGACTGCTGCTCGGCGGCTACGGCGGGGCGTGGCTCGATCCCTCCCACCTGCCCACGCCGTACGCCCCCGGCCCCCT
>Ga0207930_1000589_pt1 | contig 11379 bp, 10 predicted proteins | sample NGESurshal092012_7_FD_184477 | JGI IMG/M metagenome (GOLD analysis project Ga0207930, IMG submission 184477) | Arctic peat soil microbial communities from Barrow, Alaska - NGEE Surface sample 210-3 shallow-092012 (SPAdes) | ecosystem: Environmental > Terrestrial > Soil > Wetlands > Peat ... | reverse complement strand
CGATGCATGTCGGAAGCATGGCGATCTTCCGTCTGCCCGAGGACTACAAGGGTGACTTTTTCGAGGACTTCAAGGCGATGATCGCCTCGCGGCTGCACATGGCCCCGATCCTCAAGGCACGGCTGGAAAAGGCGCCGCTCGACATCGATCATCCCTCCTGGGTCGAGGACGACCAGTTCGATATCGACCGCCATATCTTCCGGGGCAGCCTTCCTGCGCCGCACGACCGCGCGACGCTGGAGCGCATCGTCGGCTGGATGCATGCCAAGCTTCTCAATCGCGCCCGCCCGCTTTGGGAGTTTTATGTTTTCGAGGGCATGAAGGACAACGAGATCGGCCTCTATTCCAAGATGCATCACGCCTGCATCGACGGCGGCGCGGGCGCAGCACTCACCAACATGATCTACGATGTGACGCCGGTCCCGAGGAAGGTCGAGCCGCCGGCGGCGCGGGCCAAGGCCGGGCAGGAGCCGCGCGACATCGCCGCCAATTTCATCGACTCCTATCAGCAGCTTTGGACCCATCCCTTCGATGCCTCGGCGGCCGCCAAGGGCATCGATCTGCCGCGCTCCGGCAAGAGCGACCTCGGATCCATCCTGTTCGACAACGCCATGTTCCAGATCGAATCCGCGGTGAAGTTTGTCGGCAGCGTCCCGACGCTGCTGAAGAGCGTCTCCGACGTGGTCGGAAAGATTTCCGATCCGAAATCGCGCGACAGCATGGCCAGCATGGTGTCGCCGTCGACGATCCTGAACAAGTCGATTTCATCGGAACGCAGCTTTGCCGGCGTATCGATCTCGCTGTCGCAGGCGAAGGCGCTGGCCAAGCGGGCCGGCGGCAAGCTGAATGACGTGGTGCTGGCGATTTCGAGCGGCGTGGTCAGACGCTATCTGCTGGAGCGCGGCGCGCTGCCGGCAAAATCGATGACGGCCGCGGTGCCGATCTCGTTGCGCGAAGAGGGCAACACCGACGCCAACAATCAGGTGTTCGGCATGATCTGCTCGATTGCGACCAACATCGAGGATCCCAAGGCGCGGCTGGAGGCGATCATCGCGCAATCCACCAAGTCCAAGGAGATGTCGCATCCACTGCGGGCGCTGATGCCGCAGGTATCCAACCTCTCGATGCTTGGCGCGCCGATCATGGTCCAGATTATGGCGCTATTGTACAGCCGCTCAAGCCTGTCGGATGTGCTGCCGCCGGCAGCGAATATCACGGTTTCCAACGTGCCCGGGCCGCGCCAGACGCTATATGCGGCGGGTGCCCGGTGTCGATTGCGACCCATGGGCTTGCCCTCAACATCACGGTGCAGAGCTATCGCGATCAACTGGATTTCGGCTTCATCGCCGGCGCCAACATCATTCCTCACGTGCAGGTTCTCTGCGACATGCTGCCCGGGGAATTCGCCGCACTGGAAGCCGCGTTTGCGCCTCCAGCCGATCTCAAAAGCGCGGCGAGCTAACTAGAGCAGGGACCGACGATGATTGAAATGCCGCCGCTGCAGTTTGCCCAGACCAACGGAATTCGTATGGGCTACTACGAAGCGGGCCCGAAGACGGACACGCCGCCGGTCATTCTCTGCCACGGCTGGCCGGAGATCGCGTTTTCGTGGCGGCACCAGATCAAGGCGCTCGCTGCTGCCGGAATTCGGGTGATTGCGCCCGATCAGCGCGGCTACGGCGCGACCGACCGGCCCGAAGCCGTCGAGTCCTATGACATCGAACAGCTGACCGGCGATCTCGTCGGCCTGCTCGATCATCTGAAGATCGACAAGGCTGTCTTCGTCGGCCACGACTGGGGCGGCTTTGTCGTCTGGCAAATGCCGCTGCGGCACATCGATCGGGTCGCCGGTGTGGTCGGGATCAATACCCCGCACACCAACCGTGCGCCGGCGGACCCGATCGAACTGTTGCGCCAGCGCTTCGGCGAGCAGATGTATATCGTGCAGTTTCAGGACCCCGCGCGTGGCGCCGACAAGATATTCAACAGCCGGGTCGAACAGACCTTCGACGCCTTTATGAGGAAGCCGGTACCGCGCAGCGACACCGCGCCTGCGGAGCCGCCGATCGCGGGCGTCGGCGCATCGCCGAGGCTCAATCTGGCGTTTCCGCAAATGATTGCCGGTTACGATGCCAGGCACGATCCACGGACGCCGATCCTGTCGCCGGAGGAGAAGAAGGTCTTCGTCGATACCTTCACCAAATCCGGCTTCACCGGCGGCATCAACTGGTACCGCAACATGTCGCGCAACTGGCAGCGCTCGGCCGGGATCGATCACACGGTGCGCGTGCCGTCGCTGATGATCATGGCCGAAAACGATCACGTGCTGCCGCCGTCCGCGGCCGACGGCATGGAGAAAATCATCCCCGATCTCGAGAAGTATCTGGTTCGGGACAGTGGCCATTGGACGCAGCAGGAAAAGCCGGACGAGGTCAGCGCCAAGCTGATCGAATGGCGTAGAAAGCGGTTTGGCTGAAGCGTCGATGAGGCGGGAGACAATCAAGCCATGGCGTCGACGAACAGACTGAGCCCGATCCCGCACCCGCCGACGAAGCCGGTGGTTGGCAACATGCTGTCGCTGGATTCGACCGCGCCGGTGCAAAACCTGGCCCGGCTGGCCAAGGAGCTGGGGCCGATCTTCTGGCTGGACATGATGGGCGCGCCGCTGGTCATCGTCTCCGGCCACGACCTCGTCGAAGAACTCAGCGACGAAAAACGTTTCGACAAGGCGGTGCGCGGACCGCTGCGCCGCGTGCGCGCGATCGCCGGCGACGGCCTCTTCACCGCCAACACGTCAGAGCCGAACTGGAGCAAGGCACACAACATCCTGCTGCAGCCGTTCGGCAACCGCGCCATGCAGTCCTATCACCCGAGCATGGTCGATATCGCCGATCAGCTGGTGAAGAAGTGGGAGCGGCTCAACGCCGACGAGGAGATCGACGTCGTTCACGACATGACCGCGCTGACGCTCGACACCATCGGGCTGTGCGGATTCGACTACCGTTTCAACTCGTTCTATCGGCGCGATTATCATCCGTTCGTGGAGTCGCTGGTGCGCTCGCTCGAAACCATCATGATGATCCGCGGCCTGCCGATGGAAAATCTGTGGATGCAGAAGCGGAGGCGCGATCTCGCCGGCGACGTCGCCTTCATGAACAAGATGGTCGACGAGATCGTCGCCGAACGCCGCAAGAACGCCGAGGCTGCCGAGGACAAGAAGGACATGCTCGGCGCCATGATGACCGGCGTCGACCGCGCCACCGGCGAGCAGCTCGATGACGTCAATATTCGCTACCAGATCAACACGTTCCTGATCGCGGGGCATGAGACGACCAGCGGTCTGTTGTCGTGCACGCTCTACGCGCTCTTGAAGCATCCCGACGTTCTCAAAAAGGCGTATGAGGAGGTCGACCGGGTGCTCGGGCCCGATATCGATGCCAAGCCGAGCTATCAGCAGGTCACCCAGCTCACCTACATCACGCAGATACTGAAGGAAGCCCTGCGGTTGTGGCCGCCTGCGCCGGCCTACGGCATCTCGCCGCTTAAGGACGAGACCATCGGCGGTAAGTACAAGCTCAAGAAAAACACTTTTGTCACTGTGCTGGTGCTGGCGCTGCATCGCGACGCCAGCGTATGGGGACCGAATCCCGACGCGTTCGACCCGGAAAACTTCAGCCGCGAGGCCGAGGCGGCGCGTCCGGTCAACGCCTGGAAGCCGTTCGGCAATGGCCAGCGCGCCTGCATCGGCCGCGGCTTTGCCATGCATGAAGCGGCGCTTGCGATCGGCATGATCCTGCAGCGCTTCAAGCTGATCGACGTCAATCGCTACCAGATGCACCTGAAAGAGACGCTGACCATCAAGCCGGACGGCTTCAAGATCAAGGTGCGTCCGCGTACCGACAGGGATCGCGGTGCTTACACCGGCCGGACCACGACGACAGCGGCGGCATCGAGCGCCGCGCCGGCGCCGCGCGCACGCACCCGTCCGGGGCACAACACGCCGCTGCTGGTGCTTTACGGATCGAACCTCGGCACCGCCGAAGAACTCGCCACCCGCGTCGCCGATCTCGCCGAGGTCAATGGCTTTTCGACAAAACTCGCGCCGCTCGATGATTTCGTCGGGAAACTGCCGGAGCAGGGCGGCGTGCTGATCTTCTGCGCGTCGTACAATGGCGCCCCGCCCGACAATGCCACCCAGTTTGTCAAATGGCTCGGCAGCGATTTGCCGAGTGTTCGGCTGCGGCAACAGCGACTGGCTGGCGACCTATCAGTCGATCCCGCGCTTCATCGACGATCAACTGGCGGCGCACGGCGCCAGCAATGCCTATGTGCGCGGCGAGGGCGACGCACGCGACGATCTCGACGGCCAGTTCGAATCCTGGTTCGCGAAACTGCGTCCGCTGGCGGTGAAGCAATTCGGCCTCGACACCAGTTTCGATCGCAGCGCCGACGACGAGCCGCTGTACACGATCGAGCCGGTGGCGCCATCAGCGGTCAATGCGATCGTGGCACTTGGCGGCGTCGCGCCGATGAAGGTGCTGGTCAACACCGAATTGCAGAACAAGACAGGGGCCAACGCCTCGGATAGATCGACCCGGCACATCGAGGTGCAATTGCCTCCTGGCATCGCCTACCGTGTCGGCGATCATCTCAGCGTGGTGCCGCGCAACGATCCGGCGCTGGTGGATGCCGTCGCGCGCCGCTTCGGATTTTTGCCGGCCGATCAGATCCGGTTGCAGGTCGCGGAAGGCCGGCGCGCGCAACTGCCGGTCGGCGACGCTGTGTCGGTCGGGCGGTTGCTGACCGATTTTGTCGAATTGCAGCAGGTCGCGACCCGCAAGCAGATCCAGATCATGTCGGAACACACGCGTTGTCCGGTGACCAAGCCGAAACTGTCGGCCTATGTCGGCGACGATGCCGCCGCATCGGAACATTATCGCTCGGACATCCTCGGCAAGCGCAAATCGGTGTTCGACCTGTTGGAGGAACATCCGGCCTGCGAGTTGCCGTTCCACGCCTATCTCGAAATGCTGTCGCTGCTGGCGCCGCGCTATTATTCGATCTCGTCGTCGCCGTCGGTCGATCCCTCGCGCTGCAGCGTCACCGTCGCTGTGGTCGAAGGCCCCGCGAGTTCGGGGCTCGGCGTCTACAAGGGAATCTGCTCGAACTACCTCGCTGGCCGCCGCGCCGGCGAGACCATCCACGCGACGGTGCGCGAAACCAAGGCCGGGTTCCGGCTGCCCGACGATCCCGCGGTGCCGATCATCATGGTCGGCCCCGGAACCGGCCTCGCGCCATTCCGCGGCTTCCTGCAGGAACGCGCCGCGCTGAAAGCCAGGGGCGCAACGCTCGGCCCGGCGATGCTGTTTTTCGGCTGCCGGCATCCCGATCGGGATTATCTCTATGCCGACCAACTGAAAGCGTTCGCCGCCGACGGCATTGCCGAACTGCACACCGCGTTCTCGCGATCAGAAGGTCCAAAGACCTATGTGCAGAATCTGGTCGCCGCACAGAAGGAACGCGTTTGGAGTCTGATCGAAAAGGGCGCGATCATCTACGTCTGCGGCGACGGTGGAAAGATGGAGCCCGATGTCAAGGCCGCGCTGGTCGCGATCTATCGCGATCGCACAGGCACGAAAGCGGATGCGGCGCTGCGCTGGATCGACGATCTCGGCACGAGAAATCGCTACGTGCTCGACGTCTGGGCAGGCGGTAGCCACGGGATTTCAACCGGAGTCGTCGCCGCGAAAGCGGGGACCCATACGCCGTCGCTTATCGATTTGAATGATGTGGCAGAGGCCTTCTGCAACAATTAACGCCGGTGGCTATGGGTCCCGGCTCGCGCTCGCTATGCTGGCTTGGCCGGGACGACGGGGGATTTCTTCGCGTGCTCTACCGCTTCGGCAGTCGCTCGAAGCTCGGCAATCCCTCAGGGATTTGATGGAAAGTCTGCTTGTCGATGGTGAAGATCGCCATCTGCGGGCTGCCATACAGGCTGGGATCGTCGAGCGTGCCGACTTTGAGGATCACCGCGGGCAGTCCCGGACGCCGCGTGACCATATGCGTGCCGCATTCGGCGCAGAATTCCCGTGTCACGGCGCCTTCCAGATCGCTGCGCGTGAATTGCTTCGGCGTTCCCTTGGTATAACGGAAGCCATCGGGCGGCATCAGAACAAACATGTTGGGCGAGCCGCCGGTGATATATTGGCATTCGCGGCAGTGGCATTGCGCTTTCATCATCGGCTCGCCCTCGGCCACATAACGCACACTGCCGCAATAGCACCCGCCTTCCAGTTTCATGGCATTCTCCCGATGCAGTCGTTTCTGTTCAAATCAGTGCATCGCCTTCGCTGATGCCGCGTGGGGCATGCCGGTCGATCGCATCGATGATCTCTGGCCACATCGGGATCGGCAGCGCGTGACCCATGCCTTCGATCATCAGAAGTTTCGCACCGGGGATCGAGGCCGCGGTGTCCTTGCCGCCCTCTGGGCGCACCAGCGGATCGACGGTGCCGTGAATGACCAGGGTCGGCGCCTTGACCGATGCGAGCCGCTCCTTGCGGCTGCCTGAGGCCAGGATCGCGCGGAGCTGCCGTCCGACGCCGGCCGGGTTTAGGCCGCGCGCGAAGGTGCGTTCGGCGCGTGCGAGATCAAGCGCTTCGTCCTGCGGGAAGCTGCCGACGCGCAGGATCTTCCAGGTCTGCGCGAAGCGCGCGAAAAATTCCTCCCTGGTGGCCGGCGGCGGCGCCATCAGGACAGCGGTGGCCTCGCGGGTCGGCGGCGGCACTTTCGGATTGCCGGTCGTCGACATGATCGAGGTCAGCGAGCGCACCCGCTGCGGAAACGAGATCGCAATTTCCTGGGCGATCATGCCGCCCATCGACGCGCCCACCAGATGCGCCGACTTGATGCCGAGCAAATCCATCAGCCCGATCACGTCTTCCGCCATGTCGCGCAGCTTGTAGGGTGCCGCGACCGGGATCTTCAGGAAGCGCAGCTTGAGCAGTTCGACCGAGGTCAGGCGCTTGCCGCCCGAGAGGTGGCTGGACTTGCCGATATCTCGATTGTCGAACCGGATCACGCGAAACCCGCGCGCCGCAAGCTGCCGGCAGAAATCGTCGTCCCAATGGATCATCTGGGCGCCCAGCCCCATGATCAGCAGCATCGGCTCCGCGTGAGTGTCGCCGAAGATCTCGTAGCAAAGGTCGATGCCGTTGGCGCGGGCGATCTGCGGCGGCTGGTGGGCGAGTGAATTCACCTTGGCTGTTCCCTTGAGAATGGTATGGCGATGAGGACTCTATGCCATGGTTTTTCGCGCCGCAGAAGGCTCCTGACACAGGGCGACTGACAAATCGACGCCGCGATGTTGACCGCCTCGGCGCAACAGTGTGGTATGATCAAAACAGGCGAGGCTCTGGCGCGCATTCCGCAAAAGCGTGCCCTCGGACTTGATCCGAGGGTGTTTGCGACCGGAATGCGCTCAAGATGCGCTACTTACTCGTGATCATGCTGGAGGGCGCCAATGGCAGACAAGAGCAACGATCCGCTCGCGATGTGGCAAAACATGATCGGCGAGATGGAGAAGGGATTCAACGCCTTCGCCAATAAGGCGATGGAGTCGCCGGAATTCAGCAAGGTCGTCAATCAGGTCGGCGGGGTTTCGGCGGGCGCGCAAAGGCAGCTCGGCGATATGATGGAGAAATATCTCGTCAACATGAACCTGCCGAGCCGGGCACAGATGGCCAGTCTGGCCGAGCGGCTGCAGTCGATCGAAGGGCAATTGAACGAGATCAAGGCGCTGCTGCATCAGGTCCATGGTAATTCCGGCGCGCCGGAAAGCGGGTACCCGGCCGCGCCCAAGCCGCCGCGCACCAAGCGTCCGCCGCCCGCGGGCGGAGAGCAGAAATGAACGTCGCCCCGGGCCTGGATCTTCAATCGATCCCGGACCGGATTCAGTCCGAAGTGCAGCGTGCGATCCAGCGCAGCATCAAGGGTGTTGAATATATCGCGTCGTCGGGCCCGTCGCTCGGATCGACGCCGAAAGACATCCTGCACGTCCGCGGCACGATGAATCTGTATCACTACCGGCCGGTATCGGATGAAATCTACCGCGTACCGATCCTGATCGTGATGGCGACCACCAACCGCGGTTACATTCTCGACATGGTGCCCGGCCAGAGCTTCATCGAGTTTCTGTTGAAGCGCGGCTACGACGTCTACATGCTGGACTGGACCGCGCCCAAGCCGGAAGAGAAATCGCTGCGGATGGAGGATTACGTCCTCGACTTCATCCCTGATTGCGTCCGCCGCGTGCAGCGCGATTCCGGCGAGACCGACGTCACGGTGATCGGCTATTGTTTCGGCGGCGTGCTGTCGCTGCTCTATGGCTCGATCTTCGCCAATGGGCCGATGAAAAATCTGATCTGCTTCACCACGCCGGTCGATTTCCGCGAAATGAAGCTGTTCCAGAACTTCTCGGACAGGCGCTATTTCGACGTCGACCGGCTGGTTGACAGCGTCGGCAATGTCCCGCCCGAGATGATCCTTTCGTCGTTCGAAATGTTGCGGCCGGCGTCGCGCGTCGCGAGCCAGGTGCAGTTGTGGGAAAACATCTGGAACGACGAATACGTCAAGTCGTACCGGATGTTCGACCGCTGGGCCACCGACACGCTGCCGCTGGCCGGCGAATATTTCCGCCAGATCACCAAGGACCTGATGTGGGACAACAAGCTCTACAACGGCGTGATGTCGGTAGGCGGGCGGCCAGCGGATATTTCCAGGATCACGGTGCCGATCCTGCACGCGGTCGCCGAGCACGACCACATCGTTCCCTATGACGCCGCCAAGCCGCTGATTCAGAAGATCGGCTCGATCGACAAGGAAGAAGTGATCCTGAAGGGCGGCCATGTCAGCCTTGTCGCCGGCGCCAACGCCATCAAGCGGCTGTGGCCGAAACTCGATTCATGGTTATGCGAGAGATCGACATGAGCAGCGGCGAAATACGCAGCTATCCGCTCCACGTCGTCACGGAGGCTGGCGACATCGAATTTCGGATGATGGAACCGGCCGACGAAGCCGCGGTGCTCGAATTCGCGCAAAAGCTTCCGGTGCATGATCTGTTGTTCCTGCCGCGCAACATCAGCGAGCCGAAGGTGCTGGCCGCCTGGATCAAGGAGATCGAGCGCGGGTCGATCATCAGCCTGCTGGCGGTGAAATCGGGAAGGGTGGTGGGCTGCGGAACGATCGTGCGCGATCCCTTGTCATGGTCGCCGCATGTCGGCGAAATCCGTAACGTGGTCTCGCCAGATGTGCGCGGCCAGGGGGTAGGCCGGGCGCTGTCGCAGGAAACCTTTGCCCTCGCTTTGAGCATCGGACTGGAAAAGCTGCTGGTTCAGATGACGGTCGATCAGACCGGCGCCATCGCGATTTTCGAAGGCCTCGGATTCAAGGCCGAAGCGCTGCTGCACGACCACGTCCGCGATCTGACCGGCAAGAAGCACGATATTGTCGTGCTCGCGCATAACGTGGCGCAGGTCCGGGCCCAGATGGAAGCCTATGGGCTGCCGGATGCGGTGGAGCACTAGGCCGAAAATGTACGAGCAAGCAGTTATCGGCCTCATCGGCGGCATGAGTTGGGAAAGCTCCGCCGAGTACTACCGGATTATCAATCGCGAGGTTCGTAACCGGCTTGGCGGGGTTCATTCGGCTCGCAGCCTGATGTGGTCGGTCGATTTCGGCGAGATCGAGCGTCTTCAGCATCAAGGCGATTGGGAAGAACTGACGAAAAGGATGAAAGACGCTGCGATCCGATTGGAAAGCGGCGGCGCCGACTTTGTTCTGATGTGCACCAACACCATGCATTTGATGGCAGATGCGGTTGCGGCGGCCATTGATATTCCTCTGCTCCATATCGCCGATCCGACAGCCGAGAAGATCAAGGCCGCGGGATTCCGCAAAGTCGGCTTGCTTGGCACGGCTTTCACGATGGAGCGGGACTTTTACAAGGGACGATTGGAGCAGGTGTTCGGCCTCGACGTGCTGGTGCCGGATGCCAGTGACCGGGGCGTTGTCCATGACATCATTTATAAAGAATTGGTCGCGGGCGAGGTTCGTCCGGAGTCGAGGGTGGCCTATCGCGAGGTAATCGCGCGCCTGAGCGCACGAGGCGCACAGGCAATTATCCTTGGCTGCACCGAGATCATGCTGCTGGTCTCGGAAGAGGATAGTGCGGTACCCCTGTTCGACACCACCACGATCCACGCGATTGCCGCAGTGGATCGCGCCCTGGCTGGATGGTCGCCTTCCAAGATGAGAGCCGGCTAAGATGGCGGCACCCCCGAGCCGGGTGTTCACGAATTCGTGATATCGCACCGCAACATTGATGTTGCGGTGCACCATTAACTATGGCACAACCATCTCGCCCCGGGCCAATCCGGACGGGGTGAGCCCATAGCTCAAACCTGAGGATGGAGAAACCCAATGACCACCGAAACCAATTCTGTGCTGAACAGCGTCAAGGAAGCTTTCGCGCCCGTCACCGATGCGCTCAAGAACATCCAGAACCTGGAAGTTCCCGAGGCTGCCCGTGACTTCGTCAAGCGCACTGCCAGCACCGCCAAGGACCGCGCCGCCGACCTTCACGCCGGTTCGGAGAAGGTGACTGCCGCGATCGAGACCGCCGTTGCGGATTCGGTCAGCGAGGCCGCCAAGATCAGCCGCAATATCCAGGATGCGCTCTATCAGGACGCCGAAGCGTTCTTCGCAGGCATCGACAGACTGGCGTCCGCCAAGTCGCTCAACGAGGCGGTTCAGATCCAGTCCGATATGGTCCGTGCGCGCGGCGAAGTGTTCATGTCGCGGGCGAAATCCACCACCGAATATCTCGGCAAGCTCGTCGCCGACGGTGCCAAGTCCGCCCAGGACAACTTCTCCAAGGTCGCGTCCTACAGCAAGACCGCCTGATCGCTTGCGGACCAGTTGACCAGCCAATCATTCGAAGGCCCGCTTCATGCGGGCCTTCTTTTTGCGGCGGGCACCCCAACATCAATGTGTCCCTCATGGCGAGGAGGCGCCCTTGCGCCGTCTCGAACCATGAGGCCTCATCCTTCGAGACGCGGCCAAGAGGCCGCTCCTCAGGATGAGGAAATTCGTTCGTCGGAAAAGATTCCATGACCACCACCGGCACATTCTCGTTCGATGCTCCCGGCGACGCCGCGCGCGCCGCCGAACTGCGGCGCGTCAAGGCGCTGGCCACTCTGGTGCTGGCAGGAACGCTGGCCGTGTTCGTGACGGCGAAAACCCTGTTGCACGTCCATCCGGTGTTCGGCTTTGTCGCGGCGTTCGCGGAGGCGGCGACGATCGGCGGCCTGGCCGACTGGT
>Ga0207930_1000588_pt1 | contig 11401 bp, 8 predicted proteins | sample NGESurshal092012_7_FD_184477 | JGI IMG/M metagenome (GOLD analysis project Ga0207930, IMG submission 184477) | Arctic peat soil microbial communities from Barrow, Alaska - NGEE Surface sample 210-3 shallow-092012 (SPAdes) | ecosystem: Environmental > Terrestrial > Soil > Wetlands > Peat ... | reverse complement strand
GAGCGCGTGAGGCTGCGCGGCTGGGTCAACGTCCTGCGCGACCAGAAGCGCGTGCAGTTCATCGTGCTGCGCGACGAAACGGGCCTCGCGCAGGTCGTGCTGGCAAAGGGCGACCCGCCGAGCGAGCTCAACGAGCGCCTGTCGGCCTTGACGGTGGAGTCGGCGGTGACGATCGTCGGCACGGTCGCGGCCGACGAGCGGGTGAACCTCGGCGGGCTGGAGCTGAAGCTGGAGGAGCTGGAGGTCGACTCGCTGGCCGAGCCCGAGGTGCCGATCGCGGCGGACTCGGCGCTGGACAAGCGCATCGACTGGCGCTACCTCGACCTGCGCCGTCCCGACCGCAAGCTGATCTTCGAGGTGCAGACGACGGCCGAGCGGGCGATGCGCGAGTTCTGGCACAAAGAGCGCTTCATCGAGATCCACACGCCGAAGCTGATGGGCTCGGCGAGCGAGTCCGGCGCCGAGCTGTTCAAGGCCGAGTACTTCGATCGCACGGCGTATCTGGCGCAGTCGCCGCAGTTCTACAAGCAGATGGCGATGGCTGCGGGCTTTGGCAAGGTGTTCGAGGTCGGCCCGGTGTTCCGCGCCAACCCGTCGTTCACGTCGCGTCACGACACCGAGTTCACCAGCGTGGACGTGGAGATCTCGTGGGTCGACTCACACGAGGACGTGATGTCCTTCGAGGAGCGCTGGCTGGCGCACGTGCTGACGACGGTCAAGGAGGCGCACGGCGAGCAGATCGCGCAGAGCTTCGACACGGCGCTCGTCGTGCCGGAGCTTCCCTTCCCGCGGATCACGCTGGAGGACGCCAAGGAGCTGCTGCGCGAGGCCGGCCACGACGCGCCGCCCGCCGGACACGACCTGGACCCGCCGAGCGAGCGGGCGCTGTCGGCGATTGTCTCCGAGCGTCACGGCAACGAGTTCGCCTTCGTCACCGACTACCCGACGTCGGTGCGGCCCTTCTACCACATGCGCTACGAGGACCGGCCGACGGTCACCAAGAGCTTTGACCTGCTGTGGCGCGGCATCGAGCTGACGACCGGCGCCCAGCGCGAGCACCGCTACGACAAGCTGCTCGCACAGGCCGAGGAGAAGAAGGTCGACGTCGGTCCGATCCAGTACTACCTCGACTTCTTCCGCTTCGGCGCGCCGCCGCACGGCGGCTTCGGCTTCGGGCTGACGCGACTGCTGATGCAGATGCTCGGACAGGAGAACGTGCGCGAGGTGACGTTCCTCTATCGCGGACCGCATCGTTTGGAGCCGTAGGTAGGTCGGGCTAGTCTGGCGTATGGCCAGCTGGGAGGACGTCGCGCGCATCGCACTGGCGCTGCCTGAGACGAGCGAGCGGGTCTCGCGCGAGAAACGTCAGTGGCGCGTCAAGGACAAGCTGTTCGTGTGGGAGCGTCCGCTGCGCGCAAAGGAAATCGAGGAGCTGGCAAGCCAGGCGCCCGACGGGCCGGTTCTGGGCGCGCGCGTCGAGCATCTCGTGGCGAAGGAGGCCCTGCTGACCGACGATCCAAGCGTGTACTTCACCACCTCGCACTTCAAGGGCTACGCGGCGATCCTCGTGCGGCTCGATCGCATCTCGGTCGAGGATCTCGACGAGGTGGTCACCGAGGCTTGGCTGGCGCGGGCGCCGAGGCGGTTGGGGGACGCGTATCTCGGGTGAGCGTTCGGGGCCTCGCTGCTACGCGGATGGAAACGCAGCAGCGAGTGCTTCCGCCAAGACTTTGACCGCATCGGCGCCCAACGGTCCGCTCCTGTTCAGTTTCCTGGCGACCGCTCGCCTGTGGTGCAGCCGGTGCCCGCGAACCGCCGAGCTGCCCAACAGCGGCAGATCGGCTTTCGTGAAGCAGAACACTCCCTGCACCAGAACATCGGAGCGTCCCAGTTCGCTGAGCGCCTGGCGGACAGCCGCCACCTGACGGTCGAGCCCGTCGATGAGACGGCTGCGATTGCGTCCCTTGACAAGTAGCTTCGCGGCGCCGAGCAGCGGCCGCGAGACGCGGACCTTGCCGGTGATGTCCTTGGCGTCGATGACGTACACGCCCGTCGGCGCGATCGCCAGATGATCGATGTTTGCGCGGCTGGCCGGCATGCGACGATCGTGGAGGACGATCGCGTCGCCCTTTGCGGTTCGGCGCTCGAGCGATCTCGCAACAGACTCCTCGCCCAAGCTGCCCTGGAGGTAGGCCTTCTCGTGCTGGGGCGCGCCTCGCACGCCCAGCAGCAACCCGCCGATGTGCGGATGTCTGCCGCGAACGCGCGCTTCGCGGCTGTGCCTCCGGCGCAGATACTCGCGTTGCGCGCTCGCCCCCGGCTGACCGCGATCGAACGCGCTCCGCGTCGCCCGCGCTGCGCGGGATCTGCAAGCCACACGTGAGCATGCAACGCACGTGACGGCGTGAGTCGCAGGATCCCACTCGGCACGGATTCCCGCGGGCAACGCGCTAGCACAAACGATGCAGTTCGCTGGGTAGCGAAGTTTCAACATGCGGGAGGACACGCACCATAGGTCGGCAAGACACGACTCTGACTTGAGCCGTCCTCTGACTGCTATTGCGACGAGAGGTCCCGGTTGGGACATCGCGACATCGGCTCAGCCGGCGAAGGCTGAGGCCAATAGCTCGTAAGATCGCCGCCGCGCCTGGTGGTCGTAGAGGATGTTGACGGCGATCACCTCGTCGGCCCCGTATTTCACGGCGACGTCCTCGAGCTCTGAGCGAACGGCGTCGGGCGTGCCGACGACGGCGCGTCGCTGACCTCGCGACTGCCCGGGCCCGGGCGTCGGCTTGTCGTTGGCGAGGAACTCGAGCGCCTTCTCGGGCGGCGGGACGGCGATCAGCTCTCCGCGGCGCAGCAGCGTGAAGGTCATGCGCCCGCTGGCGGCGAGCCGCTGCGCCTGCTCGTCGCTGTCGGCGCAGATCACCCACACGGCGACGGCGGTGCGCGGCTTCGCCTCGGCAGGGTGTTCGTGTTCGGCGAAGCGTTCGCGATACAGCGATGCGATCTCGGCGCCGGCGGCGTTGATGAAGTCGGCGAAGGCGTAGGGCATGGCAAGCTCGGCGGCCCAGATGGCGCTCTGCTGCGAGGAGCCGAGCAGCCAGCGCTCGGGCAGCTCGGGTCGTCCGGGCAAGGTCTTCGCCAGGCGGGCGAACGGGTGGTCGTCGGGCATGCGGTCGTCGAGGTAGGCGAGCAGCTCGGCGAGTTGCTGGGGGAAGTCGTCGGGCGCGGCCTGGCGGCGGTCGCGCTGCAGGGCGAAGGTGGTCATCGGGTCGGTGCCGGCGGCGCGCCCGAGCGCGAGGTCGATGCGCCCGGGAAACAGGCCGGAGAGCAGGCTGAAGGTCTCGGCGACCTTGAAGGGGCTGTAGTGGGGGAGCATCACGCCGCCGCTGCCGACGCGGATGCGCGAGGTTGCGGCCGCGATCGGTCCGATCAGCGCCTCGGGGCTGGGCCCGGCGAGCATCGGGCCGCCGTGGTGCTCGGCGACCCAGTAGCGGTGATAGCCGAGCTCGTCGCACAGGCGCGCGAGGTCGATCGTGTTGCGCAGCGCCTGTGAGCCGGTCGAGCCCTCGGCGACGGGCGACTGGTCGAGCACGGATAGCTGAAAGGGTGGGGACATGGGCCGCGCCGCCCTTCTAGCAGACGCGGCCGTGCGGCCCGCTGCGCGTCCCGTCCGCACTCCCATCTACCTTCAGGACATGCTCGTCAACGAGCTCATCGACGGCGTGGAGATCGACCAGGTTCTGCTGGTGCGCGAGGCCGAGCGCCGCCAGCGCCGAGACGGGGGCGACTACCTGCGCCTGCAGCTGGGCGACCGCACCGGAGCCCTGGCGTGCATGGTCTGGGAGGAGCTCGGCGCGGTCGAGGAGCTGGCGTGCGCCGGATCGCCGGTGCGGGTGCGCGGCCGCTACACCGTCCACCCGCGCTTCGGTCCGCAGATCAATCTGCGTGGTCTGGAGCCGGCCGAGCCGGGAACTTTTTCTCTTGATGATTTGCTCGATGGCCCGGTGCGTGGCGTCGAGCAGATGGAGCGGGAGATCCGTGAGCTGATCGCGACGATCCAGGAGCCTCACCTGGGGCTGCTGCTGGAGCGGGTGTTCGGCGAGGACTCCGAGCTTTGGCAGGTCTATCGCGAGGCGCCGGCGGCGAAGTACTACCACCAGGCCTACCGCCACGGTCTGCTGGAGCACTGTCTCGGCGTCGCGCAGGCCGTCTCGGCGATCAGCGCGACGTTCCCGGGCATCGACCGCGACGTCGCGGTGACGGGCGCGCTGCTGCACGACATCGGCAAGCTCGAGGCGTACACCGACGACCCGCAGAACATCGACTTGACCGACGCGGGGCGTCTGCAGGGCGAGATCCCGCTCGGCTACTACCGCATCCGCCGCGCGATCGAGGACATCGAGGGCTTCCCGCCGGAGCTGGCGCAGGCGGTCGTGCACATCATCCTCTCCCACCACGGCACGCTGGAGCACGGCAGCCCGGTGGTGCCGTGCACGCGCGAGGCGACGCTGGTGCACATGATCGACAACCTCGGCGGGCGCCTGGGCAGCTTCGACCGCCTGGAGAAGGAGCTGGCGCCGGGCCGGCGCTGGTCGAGCTTCGACCGGGCGATCGACGGGAGCGCCTTCTTCGCCGAGCGACCGTCACAGTCCACCGGCCCCGGCGAGCCGGTACCGGCCGTTCCGCCTGAGTTCGAGGGCGAGCTGCTCGAGCCGAGCGAGGCGGAAGCCGGCGGGCAGATCGCCCTGCCGACGTCGCCGGCTCGCGAAGCCGCCTGAAGACGACGACGCCCGCGGCCCGGTTCGCGTCGAGGCCGGCGTCTCGCCGTGGAAGGTTGCGCGGAGCACGTTCTGTGCTGCAATAACACGGATGAGGCGAACCCGGGAACAGTCGACCTAACCGCTTCGACCGCGCTCACCGGAGCCGACGCGGCGCTCAAGAAAGTTACTGATGCTGGCGACGAAATCGCAAAGCTGATCAGGTCTGAGCTTAACCCAGCTCAATGATGCTGGGCGGGCGGTGGCTCGGCGCTGCACTACCCATGCCGTCGATCGCCGCATGCGCGACTGTGCTCGGTCGCCGTAGGCTGATCGTTGCCGCTTGTTAGACACAGAAGGGGCTGTCGATGCGCTAGCAACTGTTCGTTATGGCTCTCCAGCGGGGAGTCCGGCATGGTGCATCGCCAGGGCGAAGCGAGCGAAGTCCTCTTGGAACTCGTGGAGTGTAAAGGGCTGACCCGCGCCATCGATGGCGTTGGACTTGCCGTTGTTGGGACGTCGCGCGGCTTGCGCTTGAATGTGCCACGCATCGATCTGTTCGCGGACCCTGCCTGCGTCGGGTAGGTCTGTCCTGGGCTGGTCGCCCAGCAGGACGCCCAGGTGTTGGGCGCGTGCGACCCGCGGTCCCATGTTGGCGATCGCCTTCTCGGGGTTCGAGGCGAAACGAGTGAGGATCGTATTGATGAGACTGGTGTGGTCGAACAGCTCGTGGCTGACGTGGCGCGGCACGCGAGGACCGACGATGAGCGCGGGAACCCGGACGCCATAGGTGGCGTAGCCAGAGCCGTCGTCAAACCCAAGCGCCGGCGGCGGCACGTGATCGTAGAAGCCGCCGTGCTCGTCGTAGGCAACGACAAATAGCGTGTCGTCCCAGTGCGCGCTGTTTTGCAGCGCTTCATAGACTTCCAGCACAAGCGCCTGCCCGGCGCGGATGTCTGACGGTGGATGATCGTCGTCCGAGTTGGCGTGCAGCACTTTCAGGTCGATGAAATTCGGATCGATCCACGTAACCTCCCTGAGAGTTCCGTTCGCCGCGTCGTCGAGAAAGCTATCTGGTGTCGTGATCGCGCCCTCGATCGCTTCCTCGAGCAGGCTGAGACGCTGGCGGTCGAAGAACGCGAAGTTGCCCCGCTTGATGTCTGTGAAGTCGCGGTAGTGGCCGTCGGCGGCGCGCAGCGTGGCGGGATCTTGCGAATACCATCGCCACTGCGCATCGGCCAGCTCGCGTGGAAATGCCGGCACGTCGAAGATGGGCGCTTTGTTCAGACCGGGAATCAGCGACTTGATGTGATCCTCGATGCGCTGGAGCAGGCTCTCGGCGTCCCGGTCGACCTCGCAGCCGGCAAGCGCAAACAGACGGTTGGGCCAAGTGTCACCAGGCACCGAACTGTGCCACTCGTCGCACACGCAGTAGTTGCGGGCGAGGAAGTCGTAGGTCGGTAGGTCTTTGGCGCCGTAGTAGCCCATCGGAAAGGCGTGGTACTCCGGCGGCAGGTCGACGTGTTTGCCGCTTCGGTCGGAGCGGGTCGCCAGGAAGTTACGGATGAACCCTTGATTGTTCTCGGCGATCTGCTGGTGCACGCAGTCCTTCGAGTGGCACGGGTCGAGGATCTTCCCAGTTTCGTCCAGTTTCGGGCGAAAGACGGTTTCGGCCTCGCCCCATTCGAATACCGGGTGCTCATGGTTGTCTGGCCCTGGGTTCGTCTCGGTTCCGGTGAGCCCGTTTACGTCGGGTAGCCCGTCTGTCTTGAGGTAGCCGAGCATGTGGTCAAAGGATCGGTTCTCCATCATCAAAACGACGATGTGGCGGATTTCGCCGAGGCGCGTCATAGCTGGATCTGTACTCATTGCGACTCCCGGTCAGAGGTGATTGGAGGACAGGCGAGGGTGTCCCGCCCTCCGACAGTGCACGCTAAAGGCTTGTGGGCAAGACGTCGCCACCCGAAGGCCGCGCTGGACGTGACAACCATTTAAGCGACGCTCCCGGCAGCACTGGGACACAGGTCGGCAGCTCGATGGACGCGCTCGATCTCGACCGTCTGGTTGAGGTTCGAGAGCAAGGAGGTGACCTCAGTCTTGGCGCGGGCATACAGTCCGGCGCTCGTCAGGCCGATGGCCCCGAATATTCCGGCGATCGTCGTCAGGAAAGTGCTTCCCGACCCGCTGGCCAGGAGCGCCCCGCCACCGGCCAGCAGCACGACGCTGATGAGGCCGCCAATCAAGGGTGCCCGCAGGCTGACGGCAGCCGTTTTATAGAGCTTCAGGTCTTTCCAAACGTTCGTGGTCGCTGAGGCCTTGGCGCCGCCCTTCAACTGGAGGTCGCCGGATGAGCGCTCGCCGCGGATCAAATCGCGCCACAGCAGCCCTTGCTGAAATAGCGCACTATGGACCTCAGCGCCATCCCGTCGGGTAGCGTCGCATGCCAGCGCCGACCAGCTTTCCAGTGGGCCGGCGATCGAAGCGAGCACCTCCGCCGTGATGTAGCCAGACAACCGCGCTGCGAGGCGCTTCAAGGTTGCGCAGCGCGCTGGCCCGAAGACGAACTCCCATGAGCCCATCACGTCCGCCGCGCTGTCCGGGTTCAGCGCCCAGTAGGTCTCGGCCAGTCCGCGACCGAGTTGGTAGGCGGCTGCCTGCGTGGCCGGGAGCACGAGCGCATCCTGAATGTCGGCGTCGAGCGCATAGAACTCGTGGGCGACTTCGGGCCACAAGGCATCGTGGTTGGCGCTCTGCTTTTCGTAGCCGATCAACGATGCCTTCAGTTGTTCCCACGACGGCTTCGCATCGTCATCGCTGAAGTCGACCACCCCACACAGGTCTTGGACGGCCTCGACGAGCTCCTTGCGGATCTCCGCCGGGCTGCGCTCAGCGGCGAGCGGTAGCTCGAAGCCGTTGCGAGTGAACACGGTCTCGTGCCCGGGGTCTCGCTGGCCGAACCGATCCTGCCGATAGCGCCCTCTGAGCTCGGCGATCGCCCAGCCCAGGCGAAAGGCGTATCGCACCTTGTCGAGATCCGCCAGCTGTTCGGCCACCGCCACGAGCCGAACGATATCGTATCGGTTGACGGAACTATCTCATCTGGGGAGACCCGTCAAGGTCCGACGCGGCCAGTCGATCTAGGCGACCACGCGAGGAGCGGTGCGTTAGTCTGGCCGCAGTGATACGAATCGTTCGGCGGTTCACGTACGTAGGACGGCGCCGTGGCGCCAAGGCGTCGCGAATCTCCGTCTTCGCTCTTGCCGCCGTGAGTTGCATGTCTCTCGGGTCATGCGGTGGTGGCAACGTGCCCTGCACGACAAAAACGCTGTCCTCCACGAACTCGCGAACCGGGGAACCCGTCGTGATCACGGACTGTTCAGAACCCCCGACGCCCAGGCCAACGCCAGAGCCCAAACAGTAGATATTCAGCGCGATGCCTGTAGCCAACGACAGCAAACAACTATCCGGTAGACATCTCTGCGCGCCTCTTCAGCTGCCCGTCGCCGTGAAGCCGCGCGGCGGAACCCACTACCGGTTGTGCGACCCACAGCGAAGAGGTTCAAAGGCGTCCGCAGGACCCCGACCAGACGACGCGCAGAGTCAGACGACGCGCCGGGGAGGTCGCCAACCCGCGTGGTCTGAGCAGGGCCTGGCAGAGTGCCGTATAGTGCACGACTCAGACAGTCGCACTAGCACGACTCAATCGACTTTGGGGATAGAAGAATGAGCGCCGCATCCGCCCGAACATTCGGCATACCCATCACGCCAGATTCGACTCCCGCGGCGGCTGAATATCCGGCGCCAGATCGCTTGGCACCGCCCTTCATCTTCGTTTGGGCGCCCGCGGTAGCATCGCTCGATGCGCCGTGCCGGGGGACGTAAGATGCTTGGCGAGCTCGTGCACGCTGGATCTCCCGACGGCAGACGGGTTAGCGGGCTGACGGGACTCCAGCGCCTGATTTTCCTTCTTGGGCTCGCGCTCGGACTCATCCTGCTTCTACTAGCAGGCAGTAACCCTAAAGGCGTGGGGCGCTCAATTCTCCGAGAGGCCGGGATCGTGACTATGGGAACCGTTCTTGTGTCCCTCGTATACGAGTTCGTTCTTCGCCGATCTCACGAACAGCAGCTTCTCAACGTCGTTACGCGGGGGCTCCTAGGCCGAGCACGCGACTGCGGCTTGGCTCAAATAGAGATGATCGACTTCGTGCATCTGTTCACACGTCTCAAGACGGGTGACGAACTATGGTGGCTCGACACGTACTGTCCCGACATGAATCGCGTCGCCGTCCAAGATGCGATCCAGAGTGCGCTACAGCGTGGCGTGCACTTCCGCATGCTAGTCATTGATCCAGACTGCTTCACTGCAAAGGCTCGTGCGGAAGAGATCAGTGCGGAGGGATATACCCGGGCGGAGTTCCAAGAGCGAGCCCGTACAAACCTCAAAATCATTGAAGGCATCAAGCGCAATCTCCCGCAGGATCATTCCAAGCGACTCGAAATCACCCTCTACTCCGATCTTCCGTGTGCGCCTATGTACCTACGGCTGCGAAGCGGCCAGCCGATCGATGGATGGACATCGTACTTTCTTACTCGACCGTCCTACGAAGTAGCTCACTTCAATTGGAATCGTCCTGAAGGCGCCGACGAGGACGACTCGCCTTATCCGGGGCTTGGTCTTGAGGCGTTCCGATCGTACTTCGAAGACAAGCGGAGGCGAGCTCTTGCAGAGCGTGCGGAGCCTGATCTCCATTCCGCCAACCTCCTAGATGAGGTGGGGGCGGTTCTCAAGCAAATCCACGACAAGCACTACGAGTTTGCGTCGTCTTTGATCAATGATGATCTCGCTCGGGTGGTTAAGGCCGGAACCAACCTTCTAGCAGATGGGAAACTCAGGCGAGAGCAAAACGCACTGACGCGCGACCTTCTGCTGGATCTTGCGACGGGCAGCGAAATACTGCTGGTTCACTCAACTTCGGAGAACCGTATCTTTGAGGACCCGATGCCGGTCTTTTGGCGGGACTTTAATCACCAGCTACGACAGAAGATAGAGACAGACGAGCTAGCCGGCGTTCGACGCCTCTTCATCGTCGGGTCCTGGGATGAGGTTGAGTGCGACGAGGTGTTGTCACGCCAGATTGCGTATCACAAGAGCACGCCTAAGTATGACTGCCGCGTTCTTTTGCGCACTACATACGATGAAATCCAACAAGATGAGGGAATCACGGCCACGCCAATATACGATTTTGGGATCTATAACAGCGTGGCATACGTATGGCAGAGGCCAGGTTATTTCGTGGCAGGGGCTGTGCGGGGATACTTTCAGGTCGACAGTCGAACGGTCGAACGCTATCGAGATATTTTTGAGCGATCCTGGCGCGACGCCTACGATAGAGAGCCCGACCCGACGCATCGTTGACAGACCAGGGCTGCTTCGCTGACGACGGGCACCAGCCGGACCGGCATAAACACAGTCACATATCAGACGCATGACGTCGCCAACTGCCGTTTGTGCGACATCCCGGTCGCAGGCACTCAATATCTCAAGTCTGCCCGTCAGTACGCGGGCCACATGAGATGCAGAGCGCGTGCATCGCGTTCGGTCAGCACGCGGCGGCCGAGACGCCGTCCCGCCGCTTCATCGAACCAGTCGCGGTGCGAGGTCCTGAGCCCAGGATAGAAGTGTCGGAATACCAACTCGCTATGAGGCTATAGACTCCCTGGCGGCTCCGCGAGCCCCACGAGTGAATAATGTTAAGACGCTCGGGATCAGGACGGTCGTTGCTGTGCTCAAAGGTAAAGCGAGTCACCAAGTCGTCGATTTGCTGGTACAGCGCTCGCGATTGAAACGTTAGCGCGATGTTCCAGTCGGGATGCTGCGTGTGAAGGTAGGCCGTCTTCAACGTAAGCACGACCGTCTTGCCCGAGCCCGCGAGTCCGCGGATTCGCTGTGGTCCCTCGGGACTCTCGATCGCGGCGCGCTTTTGCCAGCTGTCGAGATTAGCGATGCCCTTTTCGATCTCCTTGAGCTTGGCGCCACGTGAGGCCGGTTTTTCGACAGATGCGCGGCGCTTCGCGGGCTTGATCGTCGCAACGCGCTGCAGTGCGGCTTGGACTGCATGTTCAACGGACTTACCTATTGGAGACAGACCTTCGAGCCACGCAGGCATCGACTCCAGGGCGCCGTAGAAGCCGTCAGGGCTTCCTACGGCACCCACAGGTGCCGTAGGAAAGACCGTCGCCGTGTGGAGGGGTCAGCGAAAGCCGTCGGCCTTCTCTAAGGCTCTCCGAGGTGACTCTCGAGCACGGTGTAGAGCCGGTCCTGCTGATCAATGACCTCGTCCCATTCCCCCTTGTTTGTAGGGGCTCGGTCGGCCAGGACGAATGCTGCGACGCCGTGCTTGCGGCTGACGAGAAGCGCGTCGACGTCGACGCGATCGTCCGCGGTGGCCAAGACGGGATACCCGAGGTAGACCGTCCCAGATTTCAGGCTCTCCTGGCATGATCGTAGGTGAAGTCACGTGAACACTTGTTCGTGTGGAGTAACTATTCACGTCGCGGTGGACGCGGTTTGATCTCAGGGCGATGCGCTGGCGGGTAGCCAGGGCGTTCCGGCGGCGAGGGCGTCGAGGGCGTGGAGC
>Ga0207930_1000587_pt1 | contig 11409 bp, 10 predicted proteins | sample NGESurshal092012_7_FD_184477 | JGI IMG/M metagenome (GOLD analysis project Ga0207930, IMG submission 184477) | Arctic peat soil microbial communities from Barrow, Alaska - NGEE Surface sample 210-3 shallow-092012 (SPAdes) | ecosystem: Environmental > Terrestrial > Soil > Wetlands > Peat ... | reverse complement strand
TCAAGTCCAAAGATCGTGACGCCATCGCGCGAAACTCGAACAGTAAATGAACTACGGCACCGGCCTCACGGCAATCTTCGGGGCGTGGCACTCTTTCAGCGTGCTTGGGCACGCCTGGTACTGCATGTCCTTCGACAAGCAAATCTCCACTGCCGAGAACTCGTTTTGCGGACACGAAACGCGAAACGCTCCTGCCGGCGCGTTGTTCGCGGAAGAAAATTCCTTCTCGACACTGGAAGCATTGGTTTGCGCGCTGCTCGACGGCTTCTTGAAGCCTTCAGGCACGTGCAATCCGGTGTAGAGCTTTTCGATCGCGGCAAAGTAATCCTGGGTAGAGAGGCCGCTGCAGGTGCCGTGCTTCGCCCACTCATGCTGGATCAACGACTGTCCCGGCATAATCGGCATCATGTGATCGACGGTGGCGGACGCAACCGGGGGCGTGGTGGAGCAACTCTCGGGCCATTTGCCATCGTTGTCCTGCGGCCAAAGTCCGTGCACGACCAAGCCCATATGCTTCTTGGGATCGCACTCGGCGGAGGTGCGTCCGGCGGTATTGGTGGCGCAGAACTCGGGCGCCCACGAGAGAGTCAGCAGGTAGTAATCGAAGTTGGCTGCGCTATTGCCGCTCGACGACGAGCTGCCGGACTTCTTGTGCTTCGCGAGTCCGCTGACCGCGAGCAGAACGCAGAGCACGATCGCGACGCAGATATTGCGGGTTCGATTCGTCATGATGGTGGCAATCGTAGCTCAGATATCAGACAATTCAAGCACGATTTTTAGTGAAGGTGCGCTATCTGGTCGAGCACGAACAATAAAGCAACACCAATAAAGACGACCAGCGCCATCTTCACTCCAGGCTCGCGGTTGACCTCGGGAATCAGGTCGGAAGCCGCGACATAGATGGTGACGCCCGCCGCGACCGGCAATCCGTAGCTCACGGCATGACGGCCGATCACCATGGTCAGCACTCCAGCCAGCGTCGCGATCCCAAGCATGACGGAGGCAAACCACGATCTGCGTTTGCTGAGTCCGCTGGCCAGCATGACCGAGGTCACGGTGAAGCCTTCGGGTATCTTGTGCAGGAAAACGGCGAGGAAGATGACCCATCCCAGCCAATTCGAAATCAGGAAGCCCGAGGTGATGGCTATGCCGTCGAAGAAGGTATGAATCATCAGTCCCACCAGCACGGACATGCGCTTGTGGGAATGGACGAACTCGTCGGCGTGGGTCTCTTCGCCGTAATGAAAATGCGGCGTAATGGTGTGCTCGAACAGGTGGACGATGAGATAGCCGATCAGGATCAGCAATGCGCCCTTGCGCCCCGCAAGTGCCAGGCTCTCGGGGACCATCTCGACCATGGCGGTGGCCAGCATGAAGCCAGCGCCCAGCGCCACGAAATAGCGCAGGTACCGGCGTTCCCATGTCCTCTGCACGATGACCGTGCCGCCGAAAACATTGGCGGCGGCGGCGGTCAGTCCAAGCACGATGCTGGCTAGGATGGGATTCACGGGCGCGAGAAGGATAGCAGAAGAGTGGTCGGCGGCCGGTGGCCAGTGGCTAGCAAGAAAATCTATGCCGAGAACTCCGAACTGACCACTAACCACTATGCCGGATGTGCATCACGTCGCCATCCTTGACGAGGTACTCCTTGCCTTCGAGGCGCAGCGTGCCACGTGAGCGCGCTTCCGCCTCCGACCCGGCTTCGAGCAACTGGTCCCAGTGAATGGTCTCGGCGCGAATGAAATGCTTCGACAGGTCCGTGTGAATCGCGCCTGCAGCTTCCACCGCTTTGGATCCGCGCTCCACCGTCCAGGCGCGGCATTCGTCTTCCCCAACGGTAAAGAATGAAATCAGTCCCAGTAACTCGTAGGTCTTGCGGATGAGGCGCACCAGCCCGCTTTCCTGCAAGCCATAGCTGGAAAGAAATTCAGCCGCGTCCTCGTCGCTCATCTCGGCAAGCTCGGCTTCGACCTTGGCACACACAGCCAGTGCTCCGGTATTGGGACGCGCGGCGACTTCGGCGATTCCGTATTTCGCTACTGCCTCTTCCGAGTCCTTGCTCAGGGTTGTGCTCTCGCCAATGTTGAGCACGTAGAGAATGGGCTTCTCGCTCAGGAACATGAATCCGCGAATGCGCTTCTTGTCTTCGGGCGTCATCTCCATCTCGCGCAGGGGTCGTTCGGTTTCCACGTGCTCCTTGGCGCGCTTGAGAAGTTCGAATTCCCTTTCGAGTTCCGTCGTTCTCATCTTCTTGAGGTCTTTTTCAACGCGCTCCAAGCGCTTCTCGATCTGGCCGAGATCGTTGATGATGAGATCGAGGTCGATGTTCTTGATATCGCGAAGCGGATCGATGGCGCCGACGTGCGGAATCGAGGGATCATCGAACGCGCGGATCACATGGGCCAGCGCATCGACGTTGCGCAGGTTAGCGGCGAAGGCGGTTTCCTTGAGCGCCTCCTGGCTGAGGGCCGCGACGTCGGTATATTCCACGCTGGCATGAATCAGTTTCTTGGGGTCATAGAGCGCGGCCAGTCGGTCGAGCCGGTCATCAGGGACTTTGGTGACGCCGAGATGGGCCTCGCGCGGACTGCCTGAACGATTTGCGACCGACAGCTTGGTCAACATTACGAACAGCGAGGTCTTGCCTACCTGCGGCAGGCCGATGATTCCAGTTTTCATGTGATGATGGCCTCTATTTCCCAACCGTCAGCCGCGCATGAACCGGGCCGAGGAATCTATGAATGTAAGCGATCGCGGCTGCGGTCGTGCTCGAAGTGCGCCATCCGCAACTGTCGCCCGTCGATTTTATTAGGATGCAAGGCCCCATCGCCTCGCACGGTTCTCGACACGCACGGAAAGAAACTTTCGGCTGGGGCCGACCCTCTATGATAAACGCCGTGAGGTTAGAAAGATAACCGCCAGTCCAAGCAGGAGCACCGTACTTTCCAGTCGGGTTGACCACACGTGCAGTCGGTTGAACTCGACACGCCGGGCGTCGTCGTGTGGCACGTTATCGATGAAGACCATCTGGTTGCGCAAATCCAACATGCGCGTCGCGATGGCGAACATGCTGATCAGCGTCAGCAGAATCATGGCGCAGACCAACAGGTTTCTCGCGCTGAACAGTGCGGGCACTCCGGTGACGACCTGCGAGTCAACGACCGACGTGACCAGGAAGACCACGCCGCAGACAATCCCCATCCAGTGCAGGATGCCGAGACTGCGGCTCACCACCGCACCCGCTAGCTGACGACTGGGGAGGATTCCGGGGTGAAAGACGGTGGGGGCGAGCACGAAGGCAAAGAAGACGATGCCGCCAACCCACATCACCAGCGAAAGCAGCATGAGAAATCGAACAAGGGACATGAGGACCTCAGGAGAAAGGCTATTCTAAATGCTGGTGGAGGCGGAGGGCGGATTGGGCTCGGACGACCCGGCTTCGTAGGGGCGAAATCCCACTATTCTCATGTCGAAATACCACGACGGTGGGGTGGGCGCGATTACGAAAGTCTGACACACTGCATAGTTCAGGGCTATCAGCTTGACAATGGGCCAGTTCCCGCGAATCCTGTGGAAGGAGAGTACGTTCTTCACTTCGTATGTCTCTTGCGGTACATAAATGGAGTAGCGTCGTCCTGCTTGTCTGGCTTTGGTTTGCAGCCGGCGCGCAACCTCTCCACAGCCTTGAACCGTCTACGCTAACGCTTACTCCTTCGACTGTTGAAGTTTCACTCTCGACTGACGCAGAGTTGATTTGCGATCCGCGGGGAGACATGTCCCTGGCGGCGGCCCAGGCTGGGCAATATGTTCCGCTGGGCAGTGAACTCACAACTTCGGACCAGTGTCATGGCTATTGGGTGCGCTTCAATCTGCGTGCCCCCAGTGTTTCGCCCGGCGGATGGGTGCTACAACTGTCGCGGGGATGGGCGCACGCCGATCTCTACTACGAGCAGGACGGCCGAATCTCCGTTCTGCGAACTGGGACGTTCCTGCCACCGTCGGAGCGAGCGCTGGCTTCGAGTTTTCTGCTGCTGCCCCTGCCTCTGGAATCGAATCGTGCGACCACCTTTTACTTGCACCTGGCTGGCGACACCGGTCGATATGGCGAGGCACGCACGTTGGCTGGAACCATCCAGCGGCTGGACGCCAACCAGGTCACTCGCCGGAACGCATTGTTCGCGCAAGGCATATATGGCGGGATCATCCTTGCGCTGGTGCTTTACAACCTAATCCTGTACGGCGCAATCGCCGAGCGTGCTTATCTTTACTACTCGCTCTACGTACTGACTTTTGGCTCAGTCTGGATTTTGCGCACCGGTTTCTTCTTCCAGTATTTATGGCCGCACCATCCTGTGGTTGAGTCGGAGGCGCCATTTTACTTCGTAGTGTTGGCCATCCTTTTCAGCAGCCTCTTTGTGCGTCAGTTCCTGGCCACTCGCGACCAGTCGAAGTGGGTGGACCGCACCCTCCTGGCGATCCTGTTCTTCTCCGCAGCGCTGTGCGTACTCCGGATTTCCGGCGACCGCAATACTTCGACCTTGCTGCTGGCGGTTGACGGCCTGGTGACCACCATCTTCTTCGCTGCGGTGGGCGTGCTATTCCTGCTGCGCGGCTTTCGTCCGGCGCGCTTCTTTCTCGCAGCGTGGGCGTTGCAATTGATTGGAAACGTGCTTTACATCGTTGCCTTCGTGCGATTAATCCCATTTAACTTCGTCACCTATAATGCCGCCCAGATTGGATCAGGAGTGGAGAGTATCCTGCTCGCGTTTGCCCTTGCCGACCGGGTGAACCTGCTCAAGCGGGAGAAAGACAAGAAACAGTTGCAGTACACCCGCGAACTCCAGGAACAGGTGACGCAGCGCACTGAGGAGTTGACCAGCACGGTCGAGAAGCTGAAAACGGCGGCGATCACCGACCCTCTGACCGGGTTGAGCAACCGCCGCCATGTGGACGCCGCGATCCAGCCCTGGATCGCTGAACTGCAGCGGGCGCGGATACGAAACTCACCCGAGGCACCACGTCGCTATCTTGCGGTCTGCCTTGCCGACCTCGATCACTTCAAGCTGATTAACGATGAGTTGGGACATGCCGTGGGCGACAAGGTGTTACAGGCCGCGGCCGACACTCTCCGGCAGAACGTGCGCGCTACCACCATCCTGGCTCGCTGGGGTGGGGAGGAGTTTCTGATCCTTGACCACGTGACCGGGCCCCAGGAAGACCTGTTGATGGCCGAACGGCTGCGCCTCTCCATTGTGGACGAGTGCCAGCCGATTTTTCTTGCGATTGGCCGGTCGGTGTCTTTGTCGCTCGGCGTGTTGCGCTATCCATTTTCGGTGACGTATCCCGAGTTGCTAAGTTGGGACCATTGCCTGGCGCTAGCCGATCATGCGCTATATCGCGCCAAGAAAGCTGGACGCAATTGCTGGCAATGCTATCGTCCGAATGAGGCCGCTTTACGCGTCGCCATCCAGTCGCACGGAATCGAGGAAGTTCGCCGTCTACTGCGGATGCACACCGAACAAGCGTTCGAGATGGGCTTGATTGAGGTCGTCGAGCAGGTCACCTCTGATGTGCGGGTCCTCTAGATAGGTTCTCGAACTGCATTGTGTTGGCGGCCGCAGAGAACCCGCTCTTCCGACCCTCAGCCACCCAGCTTGCGCACGGCGTTCTTATGGACGACCGCCAGACGCCGCGCATGAAAGCTTCCATTCACTACCGTCGCGATAGCGTCCATCTCAGCGAGAAATCCGTCGTGGCCGTGCGAGGTTTCGAACTCGGTATAATCGCATTGCGCACCGGCGGCCTCCAGCCGGTCGGCCAGCGCACGAACATCTTTTGCTGGGAATAGCCAGTCGGACGAAATACCCACAAGCGAGACATGCGCCTTGATGCGTTGTAACGCCTCCGCTTCCGAGGCGTATCCCCGTCCCAACTCGAAAGTGTCCATTGCCTTGGAAATCACAAGGTAGGCGTTGGCGTCGAAACGCGTAACGAACTTCTCGCCCTGGTGGTCGAGATAGCCGGCGACGTCGTAGCGATCGGCGAAGGAACGCAGCGGGTCTTCGCCGGTGCGATTGGGCTTACGCGCATAGCGCTCGTCGAACAGATCAGCCGACTTGTATGAACACATGCCGATGCCGCGCGCCAGGCCTAATCCACCTGCGGGCTGCTCCCCGGCGGCGTACCGTCCAGCCTTGAAATCCGGGTCAAGTTCGATCGCCTTGCGCTGCAGATGATTCAGGGCCAGCCCCATCGCCGACAGCGGCGCCGCGCCAATGGCGATGCAGTGCTCCACACGCTCGGGATAATCTACTGTCCACTGTAATGCCTGCATTCCACCAATCGATGCGCCGATCACGATGCGCACGCGCTTCACCCCCAGCTCGTCCAACACGTGCGCCTGGGCGCGGACGATATCGCGAATGGTAACAATGGGAAAATCAGGACCGAAAGGTTTGCCGGTGGCGGGATTGATCGAAGTCGGACCGCTGGAGCCGTAGCACGACCCCAGGATGTTGGTACAGATAACGCAATTGCGGGAGAGGTCGAATACGCTGCCAAACATCTCGGGCCACCAATCGGCGGCGCGGGCCGAGCCCGACAGCGCATGACAGATGAGCACCGCATTGTCGCGGCGCTGATTCAACTCGCCATACACGGCGTAGCGTACGGAGACCGGCTGCAGCGAGCCGCCGGCCTCAAGGCGGAAGGGTGCGCCGTACGCAAACGTCAGGTCGCCCTCCCGCGTTGGTTCTAGTGCCTCGCTCATTGCTAGTCTCCCGCCACCTGGGTCGCGACCTTCTTACCCGTCGCGACCTGCAGCGCGCCGTCGATATCGGCGATGATATCGCGTACGTCTTCGATGCCCACCGACAAGCGGACCAGTTCAGGCGTGACACCTGTCTCGCGCTGTTCCGATTCGCTGAGCTGCTGGTGGGTGGTCGAAGCAGGATGGATAACCAGCGATTTTGCGTCGCCGATGTTGGCCAACAGGCTGAACAGTTGCGTCGCATTGATGAAGCGCTTGCCCGCTTCGTATCCGCCCTTGATGCCGAACGTGACCAGCGAACTGGTCCCATTGGGCAGGTACTTCTTGGCCCGCTGGTAGTACTTACTGGTGGGCAAGCCGGGATAGTTCACCCACTCAACATCGGGATGGCTCGACAGATACTCCGCCACCTTGAGCGCATTCTCGGAATGCCGCTCCATGCGAAGATGCAGAGTTTCCGTACCCTGCAACAGAAGAAACGCATTGAACGGTGACAGGCTGGCTCCAGTATCGCGCAGGCCTTGCACCCGCGCCTTGAGGATAAACGCCAGCGGTCCGAACGCCCCGGTGTACGACACACCGTGATACGAGGGGTCAGGCTCGACAAAATCCTTGAAGCGGCCCGAGGCCGCCCAGTCGAACTTGCCGCCATCGACGATGACGCCGCCGATCGAAGTTCCGTGTCCGCCAATGTACTTCGTCGCGGAATTGACCACGATGTCGGCTCCCCACTCGATGGGACGACACAACGCAGGCGACGCGCAGGTGTTGTCGATGACCAGCGGAATTCCGTTTTCGTGCGCGATCTTTGCCAGTTCCTCGACGTCGGCAATGTCGAGTTTGGGATTGCCCAACGTCTCGGTGTACAGCGCCTTGGTCTTGGGTCCGATGGCCTTGCGCAGGCCGTCGAAGTCGTCGGCATCCACGAACTTCACCGTGATGCCCAGCTTGGGAAGTGTGTAGTGGAACAGGTTATAGGTGCCGCCGTAGAGCGAAGTAGTGGAGACGATCTCATCGCCGGCGGAAGCCAGGGTGGTGATGATCAGGGTTTCCGCCGCTTGTCCCGACGCCAGCGCCAGCCCGGCGAGTCCACCTTCGAGTGCGGCGATGCGCTTCTCGAAGACGTCGGTCGTCGGATTCATGATTCGCGTGTAAATGTTGCCAAACTCCTGCAACGCAAAAAGCCGCGCGGCGTGGTCGGCATCGTCGAATACGTACGACGTCGTCTGGTAAATCGGGACGGCGCGCGACTTGGTGGTGGGATCGGGGCCCTGCCCGCCATGGATGGCGAGAGTGTCAAAGTGAAATTCCGGCTTATCGCTCATGTCGGTTGCTCCTGTTCAGGCTGATTTCGCGCTCAAAACGAAACGACCCACTGTCTGTCGGGACCGTGGGTCGCTTCGGAATCTTTGCGGCTAGTTACTGTTTTCTATTGGCCGCTCCTACGCTCAACCCACAGACCGACACGGGTACACATGGCCATGGTGCTGATTCGCATCCGGGTGTGAGCGGCGTGAAACATCTTGGCTTCTCAGTATAAAGATTCAGCGACGGATGTCAAGATGGCCGACGTGGGCCGGCCATCTTGCGTTGAATTGCTGCCACACCCCTACTGCGCAGGCGCAGGCGCAGCCTGTTGAGCGGGCGGGTTGAAGTTCACTTTGGGAGCCTGACGCGAGCCTTCTTCCGCCTTGAAGTACGCGTCGTTGCGCGTGAAGCCCGACAAGCTGGCAACGATGTTATTGGGGAAAAGCCCGATGTAAGTGTTGTAATCCTGCAAGGTATCGTTGTACCGCTTGCGTTCAACCGCAATTCGGTTTTCGGTGCCTGCCAACTCGTCCTGCAAGCGCAGGAAGTTTTCGTTGGAACGTAGTTGCGGATAGTTCTCCACCACCACCAGCAGACGACTGAGGGCGGAGTCAAGTTGTCCGTTGGCCGCGATCTTCTCCGAGGGGTTCTTGGCCCCGGCCATGGCGGCGCGCGCTGCGGCGATATCGCCGAAGACTTTCTCTTCGTGAGTGGCGAATCCCTTGACCGTCTCCACCAGGTTGGGGATAAGGTCAGCGCGGCGCTGCAGAACTACATCCACCTGCGACCAGGCCGAATTCACAGCTTCCCGCTTGGTCACCATCGCATTGCGATGGCCGACAAATGTGCTGCCACACCAGAACAGCACCAAAACGACGATGACAAGTATGATCAATCCAATCTTCATGTTCCTCTCACTTTCACCTTAGTACCGTTGGGGCGGAAGCCCCCAGGGTAATTGCGATAGCTTGGACGCCGGCCTGAAGGCCGGCTCTATCGAAACACCAATCCTTCGCCGTCCCCCTACGAATGCCTGTGCCAGTGCCGCTTGGGAACCTTCACATCCAGCCCGTGCGCTACCGCCAAAATGGCGTCCATGTACGCGTGATAAAGCTCGCGAACATTCACTGTGTGCTGGCCATCGCTGCGCAACTCCAACACAGTACGCAGGTGCTGCCCATTGAAACCAAACACCTCGGCGGCATGCTCCAGCACCTTTGCCTTTGCGTGTGGAGGATTTTCTCCCAGCGCAATCAGCGCATGGCGGAACAGCGTCACCACGCTCGTCACCGACTTCCCCATCACTGCTTTCAATTCCTCGTCGCCATCGGCGGTCAGCAGCAAGTGGTGCCGCAGCCGCAACAGCGTGGTGCGCAGGTCGTGCTCGACCTCGACCCGGTGCAGGTTCATGGGCACCGTGATCGAACTCACCACGTCTTCCCCGTACAACGTCTTATGCGCCGCCTGAATGTCGAGCATCTCGATGGCGAAGACGTCCGCCGACTCGCGCACTTCCTCCAGGGTCATGATGATCGGAGGCCGCAGCTTCTCTTCGTGACTCCACCAGGTCAGGACGCCCGTCAATGCCGGGAAGATGCTGGGCTTCATGTGCCGCAGCACCACCATCACGTTCACGTCGGAGTACTGTTCGTGATAGTCATCGCGCGCCGCGGATCCGTACAGCACGATCGAAACCAGGTCATCCCCGCATGCGTAATGGACACGGCTCACGAGTTCCTGCAATTTGTCGTCTGGCTTCTTCACCATGCTTCGCTCCATACAGCCGGATTACCAGCTGCCACCGGCGCCGCCGCCGCCGCTCATACCGCCACCGAACCCGCCAAAGCCTCCACCGCCGCCGCCGCCCCAGCCTCCAGAGCTTCCGCCGAATCCGCCGCCCCAGTTACTACCGCCGCGTCCCATAGCGTTGCCTAACAAGAGCCACGGTAGCGCACTGCCCATTCCACCACCACTTCCCGGTCCTCGCCCGCTGCCCCGGCCAGCTCGCGACAACGCACGAATGATCAGGAAAATTCCGCCGATGATGAGGAATGGCAGCCACCACGGAGCTTCCTTGGTCGGGGGTCTCGCCGAGCGTTGAGGAATGCCCGTGAGTTGCACACCTGCATCGGCAGCGATGAACTGCGCCACACCGATTGCGCCCGTGAGCGCTGCAGCACTGTAATCGCTCTTGCGCAAGTCGGGAACCATGTCGCGTCCCACGTCACCCGCGCGCGCATCGTTGATCACCGGCTCAAGTCCGTAGCCGACTTCAATTTTGTATTGCCGGTCTTTGGGGGCGATCAGAATCAGCACCCCGTTGTCCTTGCCCTTGGCGCCAACGCCCAGATGTTTGTAGAGATCGGCGGCGTAGTCTTCGCGGGTCTGGCCTTCCAGCGAATTGACAGTGACGACCGCCAGCTGTGCGCCGGTCTTCTGCTGCAACTCGGTGCCAAGTAGTTCTATCTTCTGGCGAGTCGCAGGATTGATGACTTGTGCCAGGTCAGTGACGTAACCCTGCGGCTGGATATCCGCGATCTTCTCCGCCGATGCCGCCTGCGCCAGGCAGACAAACAGCAATGCCAATAGGACAAGTTTGCTTCGCACTGGCGCGGTCGGTTGGCAGTGATGGCTGAGCAGAAAGGCTCCTCGTCTCGTACCCTAGTGAACTACCCGGCGAGTGTCAAGGACGCGACCCGTCGTCATCGTCCATTTACACACGCGCAGCGTCGGCCTTGGATTTCGCCTTTTCCTGCCGGGCTTGCAGCCACTGCATCCAGCGGTCGAGTCCTTCACCGGTGGTGCTCGACAGCTCGAGGATCTCCATTTGAGGATGCACCCGGCGCGCATTCTCTTTCGCCAAGTCAGCGGAAAATGGCACGTAGGGCAGCAAGTCGATCTTCGTCAGCACCATCAATTCCGATTTGAAGAAAATTGATGGATACTTCAGCGGCTTGTCCTCGCCTTCGGTCGTGCTCAGCAGGACGATCTTCGCGTCTTCGCCCAGGTCGTAGCTCGACGGGCACACCAGGTTGCCAACGTTCTCCACGATGAGCATGTCGAGGTCTTCCAACTTCCATTCGGCGAGATGCTTCTCAATCATGCGCGCATCAAGATGGCAGGTACCGCCGGTGACAATCTGCTTTACGGGAAACCCAAACTTCGCTAGCCGCTTCGCGTCATTCTCGGTTTGCAAGTCGCCGGTCAGCACTGCGACCCGCGCGCTCTTATCCATGCGGTCCAGAGTCTTCTCCAGCAGCAGCGTCTTGCCCGATCCCGGCGAGCTGATGAGGTTCACACACAGGATCCCCTGCTGGCGATAACGCTCGCGC
>Ga0207930_1000585_pt1 | contig 11434 bp, 8 predicted proteins | sample NGESurshal092012_7_FD_184477 | JGI IMG/M metagenome (GOLD analysis project Ga0207930, IMG submission 184477) | Arctic peat soil microbial communities from Barrow, Alaska - NGEE Surface sample 210-3 shallow-092012 (SPAdes) | ecosystem: Environmental > Terrestrial > Soil > Wetlands > Peat ... | reverse complement strand
TCATGTTCAGTCCCTGCTGTTCATCCAAGCGCCGCGTCTGATGTAGACTGACAGAACCATGCGAGGCGCCGATTGGGTCATGCGATTATGTCGGAAAACCTAGCACATCGCTGCGAAACATGAGCGTCTGCCGGTTTCGGCAGGTCATTCGCGTGGAAGAACGCCTGAGGCGTCCGCGCTACCGGGACGCGGGTCGGTCAAGACGTCCGGGCACCTGAGCTATCAGGCCCATCCCGACCACGTGCCGTCTCGCTTTGGCGCGGGGCATCTTCAATTCACACTTGCCATCGCCATGCTATCAACCATGATCCTCGCAACACGGGAGAGCCGTTGCCGTATCGTTTAGGGCAGACCCTTCGAGGCAGAATAAATGGCCATTGCAGCATTGTCCGGCTGGACCAGCGAACAAAAACACATCGTGGCAGCAAGCTTTCTCGGCTGCCGCGACATAGATTGCCTGGAGCGTCTATGTCCAGGTCAAATATTATTCGTGCGACCAACAGAAAGCGAAGTCCACATGAACGAGCGACTTGAGACGCTGAAGAAGGCGCGCGAGCGCATGGCCGACGACCGCGACACCTTCGCAAAAACCCTTGCCGCGCCGTTCGACCGCGACAAGGCGGAGCGGGCGCGGATCAAATTCATCGAGACCCAAATATTGATCGATGCCATCGACCGCGCCATCGAAGGCGAGCAGACCCCACCCGCCGCCGTGTAAGCGTGCTCTGGTCGGGGTCGATCAGTTCTGGCAGCAAGCCGCCGTAGCCGTAGCCGGCTTGTATTGATCGCGCAGCCGCACCCAGTCCATCGGATATGGCAGGCCCTCTTCGTGGCGGCCCATCGGCGTGAGATCAAGGTAATGGTAGGCGGCATTCATCATGTCGAGCCCGCGGGCGAAGCACGAATAAGTGTGGAAGATGTTCCCGGAGTCGTCGCGAAAAAACACGCTGATGCCGGGCGCGTCTTCGATCCCGAAGCCGGCGGTTCCGAAATTGTAGACTTTGTCGCCGCGCTGGATTTGCTCCGGCGTAAATGAAACGGCGTAATCGTAATTGAAATCGCTGGCCGCCGAGGACAGCCAGTTGAAGGTCCAGCCCATCCGCGCTTTGAATGCCTCCAGCTTTGGCAAGGGCGCGCGCGAGATCGCGACCAGCGTGGTATCGCGCGCGGCGAGATGGGGGACCATGCGCTCGAATCCATCCGCCCAGAACGAGCAGCTTTTGCAGCCTTCCGTCCAGTCGGGCGCGAACATGAAATGCTGGACCACGAGCTGACTTCGCCCGGCGAACAGATCGGCGAGAGATTGTTGGCCGCCCGGTCCATCGAACAGATAGCTCTTGTCGACCTTGACCCAGGGCAGCGCCCGCCGCTCGGCGCTTAGCCGGTCGCGCGCCCGTGTATATTCCTTCTCGTAAGCCAGATGCGCTTTGCGCGCGGCGATCCATTCTTCACGCGAGACGATTTGGTGCGGTTGCATGACCGGCTCCCTGGCGTTTGAGACATTTCAGGCGAGATATTTTTCAAGCTTGTCGAGCGTGCCGATCCATCCACTCTCGTGGCCGTCCCGCGCGGCCTGATCGAACAGTTGCTCATGGTGCAGCGTCAGCAGCGTGCCGTCGCCGTCGGGCTTCAGCGAGACCGTCACCTGCGATTCGCGTTCCGGCGTCGAGTGCCACGCCCAGCTGAATGCCAGTCTCTGGTTCGGCACCATCTCGCGATAGATGCCGGCGACTTCGTGATGCTCCCCATCTTGCATCTTGAAGCTGACCCGGTAGTGGCCGCCGATCCGCGCATCGATATCGGCCCGCACCGAGCCGGCGACGACCTGCGCGGGCCCGAACCATCGGGCTATTTTTTCCGGATCGGTCCACGCCGCGTAGACTTTCGCCGGCGAGGCATTGAGGCGACGTTTGAGGGTAAGACTCGGTCGGGCGACGAGACCGGCGGCGGCGCTTGATTTGGTGGCCATTTTTCTTCCTCCACAAAAGCGGCAAGGCGGTCGAGGCCTTCGGACCAAAAGCGCTGGTAGCGGTTCAGCCAATCCATCGCCTGCTCCATCGGCCCGGCAGTCAATCGGCACGCCACGACTCGGCCGGTTTTCGCACGCGCGATCAGTCCGGCATCCGACAGCACGTCGAGATGCTTCATGATCGCGGGCAGCGACATGGCAAATGGCTCTGCCAATTCGCTCACCGAAACGCCGTGCTGGCCCTCAAGCCGGGCCAGCAATGCGCGCCGCGTCGGATCCGCGAGCGCGGCGAATGTCCGGTCCAGCGCGTGATCAATATACTTAACCATATAGTTTAGTATAGGCGCAGCCGGTCCAGAGTCAAGCCGCATGGCCAACAAGCCCGCGCGACCGCCAGTCTGTCCGTTCTTCCAGCCGCATTCGTATGGTTGAATTGACGCGGGCTCGCGTTGTAACAACCAGGGCCCGATGCGGCCCATGCGGCACGCCACACATCGGCCCGCGACGAAAGGATAATCCATGTCTGTCAAGGTCAACGCGCTCGATCATCTGGTGATCAATGTCTCGGATGTCGCACGTTCCGCCGAGTGGTATCGGAAGATTCTCGGCATGGAGATCAAGATGTTTGATCCGGGCAACGGCAGTCCGCTCCGGACCTCGCTGATTTTCGGCAACCAGAAGATCAATGTGCGTCCGCGCGACGCCGACAAGGTCGAGTGGTTCACTGCCAACCATCAAGCCGCCGGCAGTGACGATCTGTGCTTTCTCACCGCGGCCACACCGGAACAGGTGGTCGCGCATCTAAAGACGCACGGCGTGGCGATCGAGGAAGGTCCGGTAGCGCGACAGGGCGCCCGCGGAATGTTGCGGTCGGTCTATTGCAGGGATCCCGACGGCAGCCTGATCGAAATCTCGTCGTATCAGGACGGCGCATCTTGATGGGCGTGGCGGCGACGCCGTGATATGAACGGGCAAAAGCAGCCAGCAAGGCTGCACGGGAGGATAAATGTCGAATTCACAGCCAGCGCCGGGCGTGGTCGGGCCATTCGCGGGACTTGACGTACCGTGGCTGCTGCGGATGCAGGCCGAAGCCCGCCGCGATCATCCGTTCTTGATCTGGGCGCCGTTCGATGCGCCGGCGCGGATCTGGCGCTACGGCGAATTTCACGATCGGGTCGGCGCGCTCGCCGCGGGCCTTGCCAAACGCGGGGTCAAGTCCGGAGAGTTCGTGCTGATCCATCTCGACAATAGCGTCGAGGCGATGCTGGCCTGGTTTGCCTGTGTTGAACTTGGCGCGATCGCCGTGACCACCAACACCCGCTCGGCGCCCGCCGAAATGCAATATTTCGCCGGCCATTGCGGCGCGGTTGCCGCGATCACCCAGCCTGCCTATGCCGAAATGATCGCCGCGAACTGCCGGGGCCTGCGCTGGCTTGCGGTGATTTCGCACGACGCCGGCGCCATGCCTGCGCAAGGCGCTGCCACGCCGCGCGGCGACGCCTTCGAGTCGCTGCTCGCCGACAGCGCCGACCGGCCGCGCCGCGCGAGCGATCCGCTGGCGCCGTGCAGCGTGCAATATACCTCCGGCACCACGTCGCGCCCAAAAGCGGTGCTGTGGACCCACGCCAATGCGCTGTGGGGCGCCAAGGTCAACGCGGCGCATCAGGATTTGCACGCCGGCGACGTGCATCAAACCTACCTGCCGCTGTTTCATACCAATGCGCTGGCCTATTCGATGCTGGCGAGCCTGTGGGTCGGCGCTACTTGCGTGATCCAGCCGCGGTTCTCCGCCAGCCGGTTCTGGAATGTCGCCGCCGAGCATGGTTGCACCTGGACCTCGACGATCCCGTTCTGCATGAAAGCGTTGCTGGAGCGCGATATCCCGAAGCTGCATACGTTCCGGCTCTGGGGCACGGCGGTTTGCGATCCGCCGGCCTTCGCCGCGTTCGGCGTCAAGATCATCGGCTGGTGGGGCATGACTGAAACCATCACCCACGGCATTATCGGCGAAATCGACCAGCCCAATATGCCGATGGCGATCGGACGCAGCGCGGCTGAATACGCCATCCGCGTCACCGCCGACGACGGCGCGCCGACACAGCCGGGCGACACCGGCAATCTCCTGATCAAGGGCGTGCCTGGGCTGTCGCTGTTCAGCGAATACCTGCACAACGAAAAGGCCACCCGCGAGAGCTTTGACGAACATGGCTATTTCGTCACCGGCGATCGCGTCACACTGCTCGATCACGGCTACATCCGGTTCGGCGACCGCGCCAAGGACATGCTGAAGGTCGGCGGCGAGAATGTCGCTGCCTCCGAGATCGAGCAGGTGGTCGCCCTGGTGCCGGGTGTGCGCGAGGCCGCGGTGGTCGCGAAAAAACACCCGATGCTGGACGAGGTGCCGGTGGTGTTCATCATTCCACTAGCCGGCGTCGCGCACGCACCGCCGGAATTGCACGACACGGTGATGGCCGCCTGCCGCAGCGCACTGGCGGACTTCAAGGTGCCGCGTGAAATCCGTTTGGTCGATGAGATGCCGCGTTCGACGCTGGAGAAGGTGGCCAAGGCGGAGTTGCGGAAGCTGCTGGCGTGAGGTGCCTCTGGATCATTCGGACTCAATAGCCCGACGCCTCATCAGTTCAGCTCGAACCGGATCGGCAGCGATTTGGGTCCGTTGACGAAGGTGGCCTGCGTCATCTTGACCTCGCCATCGAGCGCGATCGACTTCAGGCGCGGCAACAATTCCTCGAACAGGATTCGCATTTCCATCTTGGCGAGGTACTGGCCAAGGCAGAGATGGGCGCCGTAGCCGAATGCGACATGCCGGTTCGGCTTGCGGTCGGATCGGAACGTGAACGGGTCCTCGAAGACATCCTCGTCGCGGTTGCCGGACGCATAGCACAGCATCAGCCAGTCGCCTTTGGCGATCTTGCGCCCGCCCAGTTCGGTGTCGGCGGTCGCCGATCGCATGAAGGTCTTCACCGGGGTCATCCAGCGAATGGCTTCGTCGACCAGACCTGGAATCAGCTCCGGATTGGCCTTGACCTTGGCAAACTCCTGTGGATTTTCGGCAAGCGCCCAGATCGCGCCCGCCGTCGACGACGAGGTGGTATCGTGGCCGGCGGTGGCAACGATCATATAGTAGCTCGTCATATCGAGGGGCGGCAGATACGCGCCGTTGATTTTTCCGTTAGCGATCACGGTGGCAAGGTCATCCCGCGGATTGGCGCGCCGATCCTCGGTGATTTTGCCGAAATAAGCTCCGAAATCATTGACGATCGACACGATCATTTCGGAAAACTGTTCGGGGCTGAGTTGTTCCCTGACCCGCGCGGTGTCGGGATCCTGCGGTCCGAACAATTCCTGCGTGAGTTTGAGCATCCTCGGTTCGTCCTGCTCCGGCACACCGAGAATTTCCATGATGACATGCAATGGATATCCGAGCGCGATGTCGGCGACGAAATCGCAGCGCCCGCCATGCGACACCATCCGCTCGACCGCGCTGCGCGCGATGGTGCGGACCCTTTCCTCGAATTTTCCGAGATTGACCGGCATGAACCAGGCCTGCGTCAATGCGCGATATTTGGGATGATCGGGCGCATCCATCTGAACCAGCGAGCGCACCAGGTTCGGGGCGCCGGTGATCTTGCGTACCCGCTCCTCGAACGCCTTGGTCGTAAGCGTGGTCGGGCGGTCCGCATTATGAAAAAGATCGTTCTGCCGGCTGATGGCCTGGATGTGGGCGTGTTTGGTCACCACCCAGAATGGATCGAAGCCCTCCGCCCGCGCAACGCCGAGCGGATTGTTGGCCCGAAGCCAGCGATAGGCATCATGAAGGCGATGATCGGCATAGGCCGCCGGATTCACCAGCGTCGCGGCCGTGTCGGCCGGAAGATCGATTTCGATGGTCGCGCCCATAATCGCACCCTCCGGTTCTCGTGGAGCGAAAGTCTCGCGCAGGCGAGCGAATGATAAGGATTATTGCCGCAGGAGCCTTGGAACCGTTAATTCCCATGAAACTCGTGACGAACCCGTCAGCGATTCCCAAAAGAGATCATGCTGGAACCGATCGGGGACGGCTTGCGTCCAGCCGCTGAGCCCTGCCGCAAAAAGATCCACCGGAGGCAATGCCCCGGCGGATCTTCATTGTCGGTTTCGCCCTCACCGCGATCGGACGCGGGCCGAGACTGCGTCGAGCAATTAAAAGGATGCGAAGGCGACCGCGCGGAAAGCCTGAAGCAAATGCTGGTCCAATTGACCGACCATATCTTCCATCATCGAAAACGCCCGGGCGTGGGTATATTCCAGCCGATAGGCGCGCTTCTCCACCAGCGCCGCATAGATGTCCACGATAGTAATAACGCGCACGATGTCGCTGATCCGATTGCCGCTCAGGCCATGGGGGTATCCGGTGCCGTCAAGGAATTCGTGATGGTGCAGAACCACATCCAGCATCTCTGGCGGGAAGCCGCCCTGAGCTGCAAGCGCGTCATAACCGCGACGCGGATGCTGTCGGATTTCGTTCGTTTCTTCTTCGGTCAGCTCTCCCGGCTTGTCCAGAATCGCCAACGGAATGAACGCCTTGCCGACGTCGTGCAGCAGTGCTGCGCGAGCCAAACGGCGCTGGTCGTCCTGGCGCATGCCGAGATGCTGTGCGAACGCCACCGCAAAACCGGTTACAAAAAGGCAGTGGCGGAAGGTTTCCGTATGATGGCAGCCCACGGCCGTCAGCCACTCGCGTAAAGAGCAGTGTTTGATGGCTTTGAGAATCTTGTTTTCCGCCTGCACGATGTCGTTGAACGTCAGCGATACTCCCGCCGGAAACTTCTCGAATATCTTGACCATCACGTCGTGCGCGGCGGCGACGCCTCTGTTCAGGGCCTTGCCGCGATCCGTCGCATCATATGCATGGGTGTCCGGAAATGCGGCGTGGATGCGCTGCAGAATTCCTTGCGCGTCGAGCGGCCGCGCGATCGTGTCCGTTGCGCCCAGTGCCCAGGCCTGCATCGACCCATGATGCAGGGCGTCCGCGAGGACAAACAGCCTCGGCATCGAACGGTAGGCTTCGGCCTGCAGCTTGTTGCGAACCCGCTGTACGCTTTCGGCGGAGCGCAGATTGATATCGACCACGATCCCTGAAACGTGACTGGCGGGAGCGTCGGGGATTTCCGACGTCGAGATGGTATCCACCTCACCCACGGATTTCAGAATGCTTGCCAATTCGCTGCTTTGATCGTTCCGATCGGACGCCAGAAGCAGCCGGCGCTTGGACGAAGAAGGGCTCGCTTGAGTTGTCATGATTCCTCTTTGCTGGCGGCGGTGGCGATAGCAAAGACATACCGGATAACGGGTTCCCCAAGGCTTAAGGGGTATTATGAATACAGGTCTGTGGTGGACCCTAAAAATTTAACGATTCCGGACCTCATCATTCTGCTGGCGGCTGAAAACGTCCAAAAAAAATCCGCCGGGGACAATGCCCCCGGCGGATCGTTGTTGTCGCGTATTGCGGGCTTACGCCTTCATATTCGCCTTCACCGCCTCTGCCGTGATCGGCAGCGAGCGGACGCGGGCGCCACACGCATTGAAGATCGCGTTGGCGAGCGCGGGAGCAACCACCGTCACCGCCGGTTCGCCGACGCCGGTGGCTTTCTCACCATTGGCAATGACGCTGATGGCGACTTCCGGCAGCTGACTCATCCGCAAGGGCGTGTAGGTGTCGAAGTTGGTCTGTTCGATGCCGCCGTTCTTCAACGTCGCCTTCTCGTACAGTGCGAGCGAGACTCCCCACAATGCCGCGCCCTCGACCTGGGCACGGATATTGTCGGGATGCACCTGCGTGCCGACGTCGGTGGCCACGGTCAGCTTCTTGACCTTGACCTCGCCGGACGGCGCAACGGCAACATGGGCCACGCATGCGGTCCAGCTTGCGGTCGCTCTTTCCTGCGACGAGACGCAGGCAACGCCCATGCCCTCTCCCTTCGGAAGCTGGATGGTGCCGTAACCCGCGAGGCCCATCGCAGCGAGCAAGGTGTTGCGCAGGCGTTGCGCGCCACCGGCATTGGCGCCGGCGCCGTCCAACATGCTGATGCGATACTGCGCGGGATCCTTGCCGGCGGCATGGGCGATCTCGTCGATCATGCTTTCCACCGCCCAGAAGGTCCAGCCCGGTGCGACCGACCGCAACTGCCCCGACGGGGTGGCGCTGTGCGCCATCTCGTTGAGGATAGCGCGGACATTGTGATTGGGCACGGAATAGAAGAAGTCCGCACCATTCACGGTAAACGCATCAAGCCGCTCGTCTTTCTTGTCGACCGAAGGCGACAGGAAATCCGGGATGCCCCAGCGCTTGGTCGGCCACGCGCTGACCACGTCGTGATTCATCGCAACCAGCTTGCCGTCGCCGTCGAGACCGGCCTTGATCTTCTGGAACGTCAGCGGACGCGAGAAGTCCATGGTCATGTCGTCTTCGCGCGAATAGATCACCTTGACCGGTTTGCCGACGGCCTTCGCCGCCTGCACCGCAGGCACCATCATGTCGGCGTCAAGCCGCCGGCCGAAGCCGCCGCCCAGGAACATCTGGTGCATCACGACGAATTTGGGATCGACGCCGGCAGCACCGGCCGCGATCGCGCCGGAGCGCGTTGCGAACTGGTTGCCGGAATAGATGTGCCAGATATCGCCCTGTTGCTGCGCGGTGGCGTTCATCGGTTCCATCGGCGCATGGATGTTGATGTTGGTGGTGTATTCCGCCTCCATCACCTTCGCCGCCGTACCGAGTGCCGCGGCGGTGTCGCCGCTCTTGACGAAGAACAAACCGGAGTTGTCGAGGCCTTGCAGACGCTTGGCCTCGGTGAGCAGCGATTCGCTCGACAGCTTGGCGTTGGGCCCGCCGTCATACGTCACCTTGAGAACTTCGGCAGCCTTCCTGGCGCTGGCATAGGTGTTGGCGATCACCACCACCCAGCCCGTCGTCGTCGCCGTCTTGTCGTCGAGGGTGACGGCCTTGATGAAGCCCGGCACCTTCTTCGCCGCGCCGTCATCCACCGACTTGACCGTTGCGCCGTAGCGCACCGGAGGCATCACGACCTTGCCGTACACCATACCCGGCAGCATGACGTCGATGCCGTATTTGGCCGTGCCGTTGGTCTTCGACGGAATGTCGAGCTGCGGAACCGAAACACCGATCATGGTGTACTGATCGGGGGTCTTGAGCTTGATCGCCTTGAGATCGTCGGGCGTAAAGGTCTTGGTGGCCTTGCCGCTCTTGACGATTTCCGCGAACGTCATCGACTTCTTCGACTTCGGATGGCTAATCACGGAGTCTCTGACGACCAGTTCGCCGGCGGGGACGCCCATTGAGGCTGCCGCGGCTTCCGTCAATGCCATGCGCCCCGCGGCACCCGCGCGGCTCATTGCATCGTAGTTCATCATCGTGCTCCAGCTGCCGCCGGTAATCTGCGCGCCGAGCACGGGGTCGTTGAACTTCGGATCGTTGGAAGCAAGTTGAATGCGCATGTCCTTCCAGTTCGACCCGAGCTCTTCGGAAATGATCTGAGCCATGGTCGAGGCAATGTGCTGGCCCATGTCGGCTTTGCCGCATGTGACCGTGACAATGCCGTCCGGCGCAATCGAGTACCAGACGCTGGGATCGAAATTGCCGGTTGCGGCGAAAGCCTGGTCGGCGCCGAGCAGGCCGGGAACTGCGGAATAGCCGAGCGCAAGACCTGCGGCGGCGGTACCGACGAGGAACGAGCGGCGGCTGAGATCAGCGGGCTCACTCTGTGAGATTTTCACGTGCGTATTCATGTTGCTCTCCGATCTGTCGCGGTGGACGCAGTGCGCATTTCGGAGGCAGCACGCATGATGGCTTTCTGGATGCGCGAATAGGTCATGCAGCGGCAGAGGTTGCCGTCCATGTGCGCCACCACTTCTTCCTTGGTCGGATTGCTGTTCTTGGCGAGCAGCGACGCCGCCTGCATGATCTGCCCGGACTGGCAGTAGCCGCATTGCGGAACCTGCTCGGCGATCCACGCCTTCTGCAGCGGATGATCGCCCTTGGCGCTGAGGCCCTCGATGGTCGTGATTTTCTTGCCAACGGCGTCGCTGATCGACGTCTGGCAGGATCGCACGGCTTCGCCATTGACATGCACGGTGCAGGCGCCGCAAAGGCCGGCGCCGCAGCCGAATTTGGTACCGGTCATCTGCAATTGCTCGCGGATGGCCCATAGCAGCGGCGTATCGTTCGCCGCCTCGACGGACATATTCCGTCCGTTGATATTAAGAGTAGTCATCGTCTCTTCCCCTGCCGGTGCGCGATGCCGCTTACGGCGGCAACTCACGTTGAGGTAATGGTCTGGCACCCACCGGGTCGGTGCCGACTTGCGCGCAGAATGATCGGGTTCCGTTCTAGAGGCAATCTAAATTAAGTTTGTGCATTGCGGCAAAACCCGGTCCTAAAGTCGTAGATGGAGCCTGCTCTCGTGCATGGAGGAAAGCGCGATCTCCGCCATCAAGTTGTGAAGTTTCAAAGGTTGCGAAGTCTTCTCGGCCATCGGCTCGCGGAGCCTTTCCGTAGCGAGCGATTCGGAACGGGCGTTCCATTTCCCTGTTTTGATGGGTTTTCTTCGCGCCAGGCGGTATCCGCTTCGCCGGAAAACGCTCTAAGGTCGCGACCGGACGAATTGGGAAACAGCGATGCCAAAGATCAACCGAGACGGGGTCAGTCTCTATTATGAGGTTCACGGCAGCGGACCTCCGCTATTATTGACCCACGGCTATTCATCGACATCGCAGATGTGGCAGGGCCAGATCGAGGCGCTGTCGAAACATCACAAGCTTGTCCTGTGGGACATGCGCGGCCACGGCCGGTCCGACTACCCCTCTGATCCCGCGGCTTATAGCGAAGCGTTGACGGTGGCCGACATCGCGGCGCTGCTCGACGAGGTCGGTGCGAAACGTGCCATTGTCGGCGGCCTTTCGCTCGGGGGTTACATGTCGCTGGCGTTTTATCGCGCGCATCCGGAGCGCGTCAGCGCCCTGCTGATCATCGATACCGGGCCGGGCTTCAAGAAAGACGACGCCCGCGAAACCTGGAACAAGCGCGCTCACGACACCGGCGACCGCTTCGAGCGCGAGGGCCTTGCGGTTCTCAAATCCGCCAGCCGCGAACGCGCGACGGTCAGTCATCGCGATGCGTCGGGTCTGGCTCGCGCGGCGCGCGGCATGTTGACCCAGCGCGATGCGCGCGTCATCGAGTTGCTTCCAAATATCAAGGTGCCGTCGCTGGTGGTGGTCGGCGCCGACGATGCGCCGTTCCTCGCCGCCTCCGATTACATGGCGGCGAAAATTCCCGGCGCGAAGAAGGTAGTGATTCCGGCCGCGGGCCACGCCGTCAACATCGATCAGCCGCAGGCGTTCATCGCGGCCGTGCTGCCGTTCCTCGACGGCCTGCCGGGCGGCGCCATT
>Ga0207930_1000583_pt1 | contig 11448 bp, 8 predicted proteins | sample NGESurshal092012_7_FD_184477 | JGI IMG/M metagenome (GOLD analysis project Ga0207930, IMG submission 184477) | Arctic peat soil microbial communities from Barrow, Alaska - NGEE Surface sample 210-3 shallow-092012 (SPAdes) | ecosystem: Environmental > Terrestrial > Soil > Wetlands > Peat ... | reverse complement strand
TAGAGCGGAGCGAGTGGGATTCAACAGCACGCCGTCGATCACCAGGTTGGACTCAGGGAAGACGGCAGCGGCGCAAAGGAAAAAGGCGGCCGAGGAGATGTCTCCGGGAATGTAGGCTTCCAACGGATGCAGCGCCTGGCCGCCTGTGATCGATACAGAGTTTCGCGAGCGAATCACTTCCGCGCCAAAGGCGCGCAGCGCCAGTTCGCCATGATCGCGGGTCGGGGTTGGCTCCTCGACGGTTGTCTGCCCTTCGGCGAGCAGGCCCGCGAACAACAGGCAGGTCTTGACCTGCGCGCTGGCGACCGGGACTCGATAGTTGATGCCGTGCAGCCTAGTGCCACTGATGCGCAGTGGCGCGCAATCGTTATTCACAAAAATCTCGGCACCCATCTGGCGTAGCGGCTCCATCACACGCTTCATGGGTCGCCGCGAAAGCGATTCGTCGCCGATCAACTCGCTGGTAAAGGGTTGGGCCGCGACGATTCCCGACAACATGCGCATGGTTGAGCCCGAGTTGCCGCAGTCGAGCGCTGACTGAGGAGCGTGCAGTTGCGAGCCGATGCCGTCAATGACGACTGCTCCTGATTCTTCGCGTTCGACGGCGCAGCCCAGGGCGCGCACGCAGCCCAGCGTGCTGTTACAGTCCGCGCCGGGAGAGTAGTTCTCAAAGCGAGAGCGTCCCGGGGCCAACGCCGCGAGCATGGCATACCGATGCGATATCGACTTGTCGCCGGGAACGCGAATGCTCCCCAAAAAATTGCGCGCGGGGCGAATTACCACCGACTCTTTAGCGTGCATGTGAGTTTGATCCTGAATCTACATTACCGCAGAAGAAGGCAGAGTTTGTCTTCGGAAGCCCCGTCGAAGCGACGCGAAAAACTAGCGACGGGTGGCGGCCTCGGCGCGCGCTTCGTGCAAGAGTTTCGCGGGAATTTCGCGCACCCGCAGGCCAATCTCGAAGTTCGGCGTGGCGGGACCGCGTCCCCAACGACTGACCTCCCAATGGGCGCGCAGAAACTTGGCGCCGCTGGCCTCCGACAGGTCTACCATCAGCGGATATTCGCCTACGTAAAATTTCTGAGGCAACGACGCGACGGGCTTGGCTTCCCACGTGGCGCCATCGGCGGAGGTGAAAAATGAAACCTCGATGGATTCCTGCTCGACGATCTTGGTAATGGTGAGCGTGGCCAGCAATGCCGGACTGGCGGCGCCGCTGACGTCGAGAGGTCCACTGTCACCCTTGGCGGTGACGACAGTCTTATCGGGAACGAGGAGGGCATCGATCATGACTTTCTCATTCTACTCAACCGCAATAGGAAATTATCGTGACCACGGTCACAAAACACCAGGGCTTGTGCGAGGTTGAGGTTAGACTTCACAATTGACAAGCCGCCACCGGCAACATAACTATTTGCGCCGCTACTGCTGGTGGAGCGGCCCACATTCCAAGCTTCCGAGGAGCGTTCAATCTATGCGCAGGATGATTCTGTCAGTCACGTGCCTGTTCCTGGTAATTCTCGTCGCCGCCTCGATGTCGGCGCAGATGCCTCCACCCACGCCCGCCCCGGAGTTGAGCAAACTCGATTATCTTGCTGGCGATTGGATTTGGGATGGCGACATGAAGCCGAGCCCCATGGGACCCGGCGGCAAGTTCACCTTCAACGACCATGTGTATTGGATGGAAGGCAAGTACTTCCTGGTCATGGAAGGCAAGATGACGGGCACGATGGACGGCACGTCGCTGGCCGTTATGGGTTACGACCTCGAGAAAAAGGTTTACACCTACAACGAATTCAGCATGGGCCAGGTCGGGCACTCGGAGGGCACCGTGAGCGGCGACACCTGGACATGGACGTCCGACGAGAACATGGGCGGTCAGACCTTTAAGGGCCGCTACACCATGAAGATCCTGTCGCCACAGGCGTACACGTTCAAATACGAAATGTCGAAGGACGGTACGAACTGGACGACTTCGATGGACGGCAACGCGACGAAGAAGTAACCGGTGACTGGTAGCTGGTAACTGGCCAGGCTTCGTTCCGAACAGCTCCTTAACTTCGGGACAAGGCGTCGACGAATGTACGCAGCATTCGTCCGAATTCGGCGGATTGTTCCATCGCTGCGTAATGACCCGCCTTGGACATTACCCGATACTGACTGCCCGCGATTCGCTGGTGCATGAGTTCGAGTTCGCTGAGTGGGACGCCGTCTTCTTCTCCAGCGATCACGAGCGTCGGAACGTTAATGGTAGCGAGCGTGGGAATCGAATCGGCACGATCGGCCATGCCGCGCTGCACTTGGGCGATGTCGGTGGGCGACATTTGTCTCGCCATGTCACGGGCCTTGTCCACGATGTCGGGACGGTTGGTCAGCGTGGTCTTTGAGAACAGCTTCTGCAGCAAATCGTCAATGAATGCGGCGCTGCCTTCGCGCTCCACTTTTTCCGCAATCTGCAAACGTGTGGCGCGGCCCTCGGAAGTCTCGGCGCCCGCACGCGTGTTGGCCAGCACGAGCGTGGCAACCCGTTCGCGGTAGCGCCGGATGAATTCGAACAGCGTGTAGCCTCCGATGGAGACCCCCACGAAAATCGCGCGAGTAATGTCTAACTCGCGACAGAGCAGGTTGAGGTCGTCGGCGAGCTTGGTCATGGTCACGGGCCCGTCTCCGGCGTCGGAGTCGCCGTGGGCGCGCAAGTCGGGCAGCACTACCCGGTAGCGGGTGCTGAGATGTGGGACGACTCCGTCCCAGAAATGATGGTTCAGCGGGAAGGGATGCAGGAGCACCACAGTGGGACCGCTGCCGGTGGATTCGTAGAAGAGCTGAGCGTCACCACTGCGGAACGTCGCCATGCCGAGGGGCCTCCGGTGCAGGCGTGAGCCTATCGCGAGGCACCGACGAAAGCAAGGAACGGTGAACGGGTCATGGGAGGCCTTGCATCGTCAGTGCGGCATCTCTCGCCTGAACGTAAGACTGTCTTCTCGAGAGTGTTTGGTCGCTTTCAGGATTCGCGGTCATACCGGCCATTGGGTTGAGATTGAAACTCACTCTGCCTGGGTTGGCCCACAAGCGCTCACGCTTCGGCGATACAACGTGTCAACCTTGCCCAGGTTTCGGCGCTCTCCTGGCCTCCGCAGGACTTCGTACAGCTGTCGGTCGGACATTCGTGGTCTTTGCCTGCACCCCCCACGCCAGTCAAATGAAGTGCTCCGCGCAACAGAGCCCAGGACTGGTTCGGCGTGTTCATTTGGAAGAATTCTGGACACAGCTCGAGCGGCAAGATCGTTGCTGGCGTTATCGCCGCATCGTCTTCGCAGCCCGGCACCAGCGCCGAAACCAATCGAAAGTTCACCGGTGTTAGGCCGGCCATCTGTGTGTCAGCGGCCGCGAGGGTGTGACGGGCGCGAGTGATGGGGAATTTATTGTCGAAAATTCCTTCCACGATCCGTGCAACTTCAAACCCGGATGTTAGGAACGCGTCACTCGCCACTCTCTCGTTGGCCTTCTTCGCCCAGTCCGCCGCCTGCGCGATAGCGGGGTTGATGATCTTGTTGCGAGCTTCGGAGCGCTGCTTGACGCAGGCATCGATGGCGGCCTTGGTCCGCTTGCCGGCGACCATGCACACATCATCGTCCAATGGCGATTTCTCATCAGTGTTCATGATCGACTCAGGATTGTTGTCGATTACCTTTTTGAACTCCTGGCGGAACCAGTAGATGCGTGTGGGTATGGGCATTGCGGCGTTGGTGGCGTGGCGGGTGTAGTCGTAGCGGTCCTCTTCGAGTCCCAGTAGATGGTGCAGTTCGTGAGCAAAAGTCGCGTCGCCGCCAGCGACATTACCGGCATCGGCCCACTGGCCAGTATTGACGTCGATGGTGAAGACGTCTGGCCCACCCCTGTCCACAAAAATAAGGTCGAGGCCGTAGCCCCATGTCGCGATGCGCTTTTCAATGGCATCCTCGAGCGTCTTGATCTTCGCGATCGCCTCGGTGTTCTCCTTGGTCTTGGTCTTCGCCGTCAGATTCACCTTCACGATCAGAGCAATGTTGGTGACATCGCGGGCGTCGATCTGGAAAGTTGAGCCGTCGCGACCCTTCGCCTTGCTGAATTTGCGTGTTTTGTCCTTGCTGATGCCCTCCTCATCCTCCTTGTGCACACTTTCCTTTGGCCGTTTTAAGCGCTCGACGTTTTGCGTCGCGGCTCTCTCGATTTCGAAGGTGGTTTCCGCGCTTTGGGCCTTCTCATCTGCCTCGGGGGTATCGAACAGCGTCTCCAGCTTTTTCAGTTGAACCAGCGCGTCATCGCGCTTACGAATAATGGCCAGGATTTCAGCAGTTTCTCGCTTCCCGGTAGCTTTGAGTTTCACAAAGACGGGATGTTCTCGAATCTTCTTAGCTCGTTCATCGAACTCCTTGAGTGCTTTGGCGTCGGGCGCGCGACGCAAGACATCGCCGGTTTGCTGCACCACGTGGGTCAACTCGTGGGCGAGCAGACGCTGTCCTTCGCGCGTCGCTGGAGCGAACCGACCCGAACCAAACACAATGTCGTGCCCCACGGTGTAGGCATGGGCGTTCGCGTCGTGTGCCGAGCGTTCAGCAGCCGCTCCTGAATGCAGGCGCACCCTGGAAAAGTCCTTGCCGAAACGTTGCCCCATATCCTGTTGCAAGGCCGAATCGAGCGGCCTTCCGGGACTGGCGAGGACGCGGTCTACACTGGCAGGCGCGGCTTCCGTCTTTCCGCTTGCGTTCCCTGAGTAACGCTGGATCCGCGGTGTTGCGCGGCTGACAGCGGAATGGGAATCTGCCATTACCTGATCGGCAACCCGATCGGCTTCCAGTTCCAGCGGATCATCGGTTGCACCGATCGCCAGCTTGCGCTGTAAGGAGGCCTTCTTCTTCTCGCACTCCGCGCACTCACCACCTGCGACCGGGACGTTGCCGCAGGGGCACTTGCGGAGCAGGAACGGAATCTTGAGATTGGAATTGCGACCGTCGGAGCCGCTGGCGCCGGAGGCGTAACTTCTCGCTGTGGGGACTGCAAGCTGCGGACCGTCGTCCACCGGGGGCATGTCGCGAAGGAAGGATGGGCAGGCCACCGCGTCCCGCGACTGACCCGACGATCCGTCACGACTGGATTGCTTGGCAGGTGTGTTTGGCTTGGGAGCGGCACGCTCCTTGACTCCGGGCATCGACGGAGTATGCCACAAATCGCGGTGGACGAGGAAGTGGAATCTGCTTGTGAGTTTTCTCCGCTACGCGGCCCGCTCTCGGGGGAATCGCGGCGAAGCATCGCGGGTATCGGGTCCTGCGACCGAGGCGGACGGGCAGCCTTCGCTCAGGATGACTGAGGCGAAGCAGAGCTTTCGGGTCGGGTCGGGACCGTTTCTCCCGACCCTCGTTCAGGACGACAAAACGTAACGCGTTAACCGGTGATTTTTTTCGCGGCGGCGTCCCAGGTCGCGATGCGTTTGTTGAAGTACGCGTAATTCGCGAGATGGCAACCAATGGCCGCGTTGTTGCCGAAGACTTCATTCTCAACGCACGGCTTGCGGGTACGCACTGCGTTGAAGAAGTTGGCCTGGTGATCGACCACGTCGCTGTATCCCGGCGGCGGGGCATAGGTCTCGACCTCGTCGGTTAGCTTCGAACTAAACGGTGCGGGCAGAGGATGCTCTTGATCCCATTGCGCGTGATACTGCTTGCGCAACTCGGCGGGCCATCCCACAACCGAGTAGCCTTCCGGCTCCGGAGCCGTGTTCTGCGGACTGAAGGTGAGGGTCGCGTCTTTGATGATCAGCGTTCCCTTGGTGCCGTAGAAGCCGATAAACTCGCCGCCGTCGTTGTTCAGGTTGCAGCGCACCGCGACGCGGAAGTTGGGATAGTCGTACATGGTCTCGATGAGATCAGGGAACTGGCGGCCATCTTTCCAGCGGAAGAGTCCGCCGGAGGATTGTGCGCGCGATGCCACCATGTTGGTTCCGGTGATGAACTGAATTCCGGAGATGAGATGGACAAAGAGGTCGCCTGCCAGTCCTTCGCCGTAGTCGGTAAAACAGCGCCAGCGGAAAAACCGAACGGGATCGAAAGGAACATTCGGCGCGCCAGTGAGGAATGCAGTCCAGTCGATGCTCTGATCGTTCACACCGGGAGGAATGGGATAGACCCAGGCGCCACTGGCGGAGTTGCGGTCCCAATAGGCGTCGATGTTGCAGACTTCACCGAGCGCTCCCGAGGCGTAAATCTGGCGGGCCTTTTCGTAGAGGATTGAGCTGACGCGCTGGCTGCCGACCTGCAGGATGCGGTTGTACTTCTGCGCGGCGGCGATCATGGCGAAGCCGTCGTCAACGGTGTGGGAGAGCGGCTTCTCGCAGTACACGTCCTTACCGCCGGCGCAGGCGTCAACCACGACGCGGCGATGCTGATGATCGGTGACGGCGACGATGACGGCGTCCACGTCCTTGCGGTCGAGGATCTCCTTATAGTTGCGAGTTGTTGCAACTGTCTTTTTTACTGCCTCCTGTCCGGCGGTGAGACGGCCTTCCCACAGATCGCAGACGGCGACGCACTCGGCTCCAGGGACGCGCAGCGAGGCCTTCAGCAGTTCGCATCCGCGCACACCGGTGCCGATGGAGGCGAAGTGCACGGTGTCGCTGGGTTGCAATTGTGTGGCCGAGGCCCAGAGAGCGGAGGGTTCGAGCAAAGTGATTTTAGCTGCGGCACCGGCGGCGAGCGTGCCTGCTCCGATGCGCATGAATTGACGGCGAGTCCAGGGATTGTCGAGCAAAGGGCCACCTCGAGGAAATGTGAGAATAAATTTTCCGAGGCAATCCTAATCCAGTTTGGTGAGGACGTCATCTTTCTTGTCGGCAGAAAACAAAAATCCCACCCAAGCTGCGCTTGAGTGGGGCACCCAAATGGTTCTATCACTGGCTAAAGTTGCAAGCGTTACCGACGCCGTTTGGCAGCTTTCTTCGCTGGCTTCTTCGCAGCAGCTTTTTTTGCCGCCTTCTTCGCCGGCTTTTTCGCAGCAACTTTCTTGGCCGCTTTCTTCGCCATTTTGATTGGAGTCTTTTTCGCAGCCTTCTTGGCTGGCTCGGCGGCAGCTTTCTTGGCCGCTTTCTTCACCAGTTTGATTGGAGTCTTTTTCGCTACCACCTTCGCCGGTGTTTTAGGCGCGGGCGGAGCCGGCTTGGGCGCGGGCTTTGCGGCCACGGGCATCGGAGGCTTAGGCGGCGCCTTCTTTGCAGGTTTAGGCTTCGGCGGCGCGGTCGTGACTGTCGTCTCTTCCGGCTCGCTTTCCTCCACCTCGACCACTTCTATTACAGAAATCGATTCGGGCTCTTCTTCTTCCTCTTCTTCCTCTTCGTATTCCTCGTCGTCGAGCGAATCGCCGAAAGAACCGTCTCCGTAGTCATCCATCTCGTCATCACGAGCGTAAAGAGTTTCATCGAAAGCCGTCATGTATCCTCCTGAGGTTGCCGGACTCCGCTGGCTAACGGAGGCAGCTCGCAAGGCTGATTAATAGTTGAACCGCAAACATTGCCGCATCAACAAGCGGGCGATTATAGCACGGCAAAACGATACACCCATTGTGAAGCCGCGGCATGCATATACAGCGACGCGCCTTGTTGTATCAGATCAACCGCGACAAGGGAAGAGCGTAAACAGAGATGGGTGATGAATCTCACAGCCGGAGTGGCCGCAAGGTTACTTTCGGATTACTAATACCTCTCCGGCGCGCAGGTTGGCCGACAAGTTGGAGTTGTTCTTTTTGAGGCTGGCGACGGTTGTGTTGTAGGTCTGGGCGATGCCACTGAGGGTCTCACCCGGTTGGACCTTATGAAGTGTCGCGGACTGAGTGGTCCCCTTGGAGCCGGATTTCGCCGCTTTTGCCGACTTCCCGTTCTTGGCCGATTTGGACGGAGCCGGATCGTCGCCGGCAGACGCCACTTCCGAGCCCGCACCGCCTGCCAATGGCTTGTAGATGACCAGGGTGCGTCCGACGGCGACGGTGTTGCCGTGCAGGTGGTTCCATTTGCGCAACTTATCGACCGGAACCTCGTAATCGTCGGCAATTGAGCCGACCGTGTCACCCTTGCGGACCTTATAACGCGTGGCTTTCTTGGAGTAGGCGACAGCGTCCCCGGCCTTCCCCGGCGAAATGGGGATGATCAGCTTGGAGCCGGACCTTACCTCATCGTCGGAGAGGTTATTGGCCTCGGCGATCAGCGTGGTCGAGGTGTGATACTTGTGGGCGATGGAGGCGAGCGTTTCTCCGTACTCGACCCGGTGATACCGCCAAAACGTTCGCATGTCGGGCGGAATCAATGCGATGGCAGTCTCGTACTTGTCTTTGGAACCTTCCGGAAGGTGCAGCGTGAAGGTCTGGTCCTTGGGCGTGGTCATCCGCAGCAGGCTGGGATTCAGCTCTTGCAGGTAATTCACTGAGGTGTCGAGACATTCAGCCACCAGGCGAAGATCGACCGGGTAGTTGATGGTGGCCTGGTCCATCGGAACCGGCTTGTCGGGGACAACGTTTTCCAGCCCGTACTGCGCGGGATTCTTGGCCATGATGGTCACGGCCACGATAATCGGCACGTAATTGCGAGTTTCCTGGGGTATCGCACCGCGACGGTAAAGCTCCCAGAAATCGGCGTACCCAGTGCGTTCGACAGCGTGCTGGACGGTGCCTGCGCCCGAGTTATAGGCCGCCATGGCGAGGTACCAGTCGCCGAGTTGTGCGTAGAGCTCCTTTAGATAGCGGGCGGCTGCCCGGGTGGACTTCTGAGGGTCCTGGCGGTCATCGACCCACCAGTTGCGTTCCAGTCCGTAGATGGCGCCGCTTCCTGACATGAATTGCCACATGCCGCGGGCGCTGGCGCGCGAAACCGCCAGCGGCTGGAATCCGGACTCGGCCATGGCGAGATAAATCAGGTCCTGGGGAACGCCCTCCTGCTTAAGGGTCTGAGAGATCATCTCGCGGTAGCGGCCGGCGCGGGCGAGACCGTGTTCGAGAGTGTGGCGGCCCTTGGTGCTGGAAAAATAATTGATGAACATCGCAACCTGGTCGTTGAGCATGAGCGGCAAGTCAGACTTCGTGGTCTTGATCTCGGCCTCAGCCTGGGCGCGGATTTTCGGATCGATGGGGAAGGTAATGTCGTTGGCTTCGTCGATAGGGGCGGGCTCGGAACGCTGCTCGGTGAAACCGTCGCCTTGCTGGAGCGCGGCGAGTTCGAGCTGGCGGACGCCCTCGACGATTTTGTCGAATTCGTGTTCCAGACGGGGATTGTCGCGAACTTCGACGCTTCCGGAGAGCATGACGTTAAACGCCTGGTCGAAGTTCTGCTTGGCGGCGTCGAGGTGTCCGGCCTGGTAGTCGGCTTGTCCGGTGGTGTAGAGCTTTTCTGCCTGTGCGATGAGTGCGTCAGTCGCGGCGGACTGTGAATCAGCGGCCGCGGCAGGCGCAGCGGAGGGTTGGGCAGCACCGGAGTTTGGATTCGCTGGGGCGACGGTGGGAGCGGTGGCCTGTGCTGGCAGCTTGGTGGCCGTTTTCTTCGGTTGGTCGGTTTCGCAGCCCGCGCTGAACAGCACGGCAAACAGCAGGCCGGGAGCAACCATGCACCTAAGGAACTTCATGCCTGCGACAACCGTCTCCCAATGACAAAGATTGCGACTCGAAGGTGATGGTACTACGCGGGCAAGAAGCGAATCAATGAAACGGGACAGGATGCAGCGGCACGACAGGGAGGGGCCAACCTCAATTCGGGGGTCGCGACGGAGGTTGGGGAAAACAGGCGAAGTGAGATTTCTCAGCGCTTCTCGCCAAGGCGTCCGAAGTGCGCCGTCAATCACCTGCCAAGTGAGCACTTTTGACCAGATTCATGAGGGTTGAACACCGTATGCTTTTCGGAAATAGCGCGAGTCAACGTGATTCGGATCCCCAATGGGAAGTGCCGCTTCCATCGTTTGCCTGGATTCTTGTTGTGCGTCCACCTTCGCGATCTCTCTTTTCTGTTCGCCAGACTGGTAGGGAAGAATGAGCACTCGAAATAGCCATTTTGATAGCGTCTGTATCAGGTCCACTGGTTCGTACGTTCCGTCCAAGATTCTGACGAACGAAGAGGTGGTGGCAAACTTGCCATCCTCTCCACAGTGGGTGCTCGATACGTTGGGGATTCGCGAGCGGCATATCGCTGAGCCGGACGAATACACTTCTGATCTTGCTGCTCATGCCGGGCTGGCCGCGATCGCTGCAGCAGGGCTTGAACCAAACGACATCGATTTGATCATCGTTTCCACGGCGACCCCCGACCGCAAGATGCCTTCCTCGGCGTGCATTGCGCAAGTGAAAATGGGCATTACCAACCGTTGCGCCGCCTTCGATGTGTCGGCAGTGTGCGCCGGGTTTGTTTACGGCATCACCATCGCCGGGCAGTTCATCCAGAATGGTACGTACGACCGCGTGCTGGTGATCGGCGCCGATACGTTCTCCAAGGTCACGAACTGGAACCACCGCGACTGCGTCGTTTTTGGAGACGGCGCCGGTGCGGTGGTGCTGGAGCGGAAGGAACGGGAGAATGGGTTCTTTTCAAGTATTCTGCTCGCCGAGGGCGAGGGAATGAATGAGTTCACTGTCTTCCCTGGGGACGCCTACTACACGATGAACGGAAAAGCGGTTTTCCAGAAGGCTACAGCGGCCGTGCCCGAGTGTATTCTGGAGGTCCTCCGCATCAACGGGCTGCGACTCGAAGACGTCTCGATGATCGTTCCGCACCAGGCCACATTGGGCGTTCTGAAGCGCATCGCCGAGGTACTCGACGTCCCATTTTCCCGGATACAGACGAACTTGGAGACGTACGCGAACACCGCGGGAGCGACGGTTCCGCTGCTTCTGGACCAAGTCAACCGGCGCGGTCTCCTCCATGCCGGCGATCTTCTGTTGCTGGTGTCCATCGGCGCAGGCTGGACCTGGGGCGCAAGCTTATATCGATGGTAGTCACGATCTTGAAATGTGGGGCCTACTGATTCGCGGCGATTGCAAATGGCTTCAGGCGCGAGCCAGAGCGCCCTCGAGATCGGCGATGAGGTCGGCGGCGTCTTCGATTCCAACTGACAGCCGGATCGTCGCGGGCGAGACGCCGAGCAGCTTCAGGCGCTTGGCGCTCAGTCCGATGTGCGACGACAGCACGGGATAGGAGAGGATGGATTCGACTCCACCCAGGCTGGTTGCAAGATACCAGAGCTTGAGTTTCTTGATGAAGCGATCGACCGCCGGTTCCCCGCCGCGCAAGTCGAAGGAAACCATCATGCCGTAATCCGACATCTGGCGGGATGCCAGTTCGTGGGCCTCGTGGCCGGCGAGTCCGGGATAGTACACATGCGTGACCTTGGGATGGCGCTCCAGCGCAGCAGCGATGGCGGCAGCGTTGCCGCAGGCGCGTTCCACGCG
>Ga0207930_1000581_pt1 | contig 11463 bp, 10 predicted proteins | sample NGESurshal092012_7_FD_184477 | JGI IMG/M metagenome (GOLD analysis project Ga0207930, IMG submission 184477) | Arctic peat soil microbial communities from Barrow, Alaska - NGEE Surface sample 210-3 shallow-092012 (SPAdes) | ecosystem: Environmental > Terrestrial > Soil > Wetlands > Peat ... | reverse complement strand
TGAAGAGGATTTCGCGGATGCCTGCAGTAACAGCTTTCGTGGTGTCGAGCGGCACGTTGTAAGAGATGCTCGGCGGGAATGTCGCGGAAAACTCGGGCGGTCCGCACACCCTGGCCAGCGGAGTCACGGTGAATCACGTGACCGGAATGACGGTGGTGATGCCGAGCGGGGAAGTGGTGCGCTTTGGCGGGAAGGCGGCCGAGTGCAGCGGCTATGACTTGACTGGATTTTTTGTGGGGTCGGAAGGCACGGTTGGCATCGTGACCGAAATCATCGTGAAGCTGTTGCGGCGGCCGGAGCGCGTGGCCACGTTGCTGGCGATCTTTGAAACCATCGACGACGGAGCGCGTACGGTGTCGGCAATCACCGCTGCGGGAATTACTCCAGCGGCACTTGAGATGCTCGATGGCTGGACGCTGCGGGCGGTGGAGGCTGCCTGTCATGCGGGTTATCCGCTGGACGCAGGGGCGGTGCTGTTGATCGAGCTTGAAGGATTGGCCGAGCAGGTGGAAGAGCAGGCTGAGGCAGTGCGGGAAGTCTGCGTGCAGCAGAAGGCGCGCGAGGTACGGCGAGCCAAAGACGAGACAGAACGCGCGTTGCTGTGGAAGGGCCGCAAGAACGCCTTCGCGGCGATGGGGCGGCTCGCGCCTTCATACTATTCGCAGGACGGCGTGGTGCCGCGTACGCGGATTCCGGCGGTGTTGCAATTCATCGGGGGAGTAGCGAAGAAGCATGGGCTGCGCATCGGCAACATCTTTCATGCGGGCGACGGCAACTTGCATCCGTTGATTCTGTTCGATCCGCGCGATCCCAAACAATTGGAACTCGTGCAGCAGGCGGGCCGCGACATCTTGGAATATTGCGTGTCGGTGGGAGGATCGATCACCGGCGAGCATGGGGTGGGGTTGGAGAAGCGCGACCTGATGCCGCTGCTGTTTACCGACGAAGACCTCGACGTGATGCTGAGCCTGCGCAATGCCTTCAATGCCGCGGGCGTGTTGAATCCGGGCAAGCTATTTCCCACGACGCGCATGTGCGCCGAGACGCGCGGGTCGTCGCGAAATCCGGTGCTGGCAGCGGAGGGCATGTGAGCACTGCAGAGATTTCGCTCGACGTGGTGCGTGAGTTGCGCGCGATTTGCGGGGAGGAATACGTCGGGGACGAGTCGAGCGTTCTGAAAGGAAGGGCGGACGATCCCGACCGTAAGTTCGCCCGCGAACTTCTGGAGACATACAAGACAGTGACCCCGGGTTCCGCGGAAGAGATTTCAGCAATTCTGCGACTCGCCAACGAGCGTGGTTTTAACGTCCGCCCGGCCGGCGGGCGGACGAAGCAAACTCCGCAGTGGGGCGGACCAGTTGTGGTGGTGAACACCAATCGGCTAACTGCAGTGGAGCATTATGATCCCGCCGATCTCACGGTCGGCATTGGGGCAGGTATGACGGTTGCGCACCTGAACGCGATGGTCGGCCAGGACCAGCTGATGTTCGGTGGTGATCCGCCGTTCGGCGATCGCGGTACGGTGGGCGGATTACTGGCGACGGCCAGCCACGGGCCACTGCGTCATGGCTACGGGGCGGTGCGCGACTACTGCATCGGGGTAAGGTTTGTCACTGGTGATGGACGGCGCGCGAAGGGCGGCGGGAGGGTCGTCAAGAACGTAGCCGGCTACGACTTGATGAAGCTGCTGATCGGCAGTCACGGGACGCTGGCGGTGATCACCTCGGCCAGCTTTAAGCTATTCCCTGCGCCGCGCCAGACGAAGACGTTTGTCTGCGAGTTCGCCACTTGGGAAGAGGCCCTGAAATTCCGCGACGTGATGCGGCGCTCCGCTCTGGCGCCCATGTGCATGGAACTAGTGTCACCCGCAGCGCGTCGACTGATTCGACGGGAGGCGATGTCCGACACCTGGGCCATCTGCGTGAGAGCGTCAGGCAGCGATGCGGTGCTGACCCGCTATCGCCAGGGGTTAGGACCGGCCGTGACCCGGGAGGTGGTAGGGGAAAAGGAAACTGATCTTTGGCAAGGCATTGAAAACTGCTGTGAACGGGAGCGCATGCACGTGCGCATGGACGTGATCGTCCCGCCTGGCAGGGTCGCCTGTGTCCTCAAGACGCTGGACGATATAACGGACCAGCGGTTCGGGTACGCTGCCGTCGGACGGATTGGCCTGGGTCACCTACGAGTTTTCACTCCCAAGGGAACGATTGGGGGAACGCAACCAGCCAACGTCTTTATCAGCAAACTCCGCGAGCAGGTCAAAACCGAGATGGGAGTCACCGTGGAATCGTGGGTCACACCATGGCCCATTGCTCCACCGCATCTGGCGAGCATGCGTGCGGTCAAGCAAGCGCTCGATCCGAACAATATTTTATTCGGGAGGGCGATTTTTTGAGCACCGCTCCCACAGCCACGGAGACGCCCCACTCTAACTTCTCCGCACATGAGAAGCCTACGTGGGATTTGTATTCGCGATGCGTACACTGCGGGCTGTGCCTCGACCAGTGTCCGACGTACCGCGTGCTGGGCACGGAGATGGATTCGCCGCGCGGCCGCATCTACCAGATCGTGCAAGTGGACGAAGGCCGGCTGGCGCTGAGCGATTCGTTTGTCAGCCACATCGATCGCTGCCTCGGGTGCTTGAACTGCCAGACCGCGTGTCCGTCGGGCGTGGCCTACGGAAGTCTGCTGGAGCAGGCGCGGGCGCAGATTGCCGAGAACTATAAGAGGCCGTGGCTGGCGACGAACTTGCGTCAACATTTTTATCGCGACATTCTGCCGTCGTTTCACGCCCTCGCACGCCACGCACGTTTTATTCGCTTTTATCAGCGTTCAGGACTGCAATCGCTGGCCCGCGCAACCGGACTACTCAAGCTCCTGAGGCTGGAAGAACTGGACGCGCTGTCGCCGCAGATAGAAAGCGAGTTTTCGTTCGAGGACCTGGGGCGCGTGTTTCCGGCGGAAGGCGTGCAGCGGGGCAGAGTTGCTCTTCTAATCGGATGCGTTGCCAGCGTCGCGTTCGCCGAACTGAATCGCGCGACCATTCGCGTGCTGACGAAGAACGGAATAGAAGTTCATATTCCGGCAAGCCAGGGATGCTGTGGGGCGTTGCAGTTACATGCGGGCCATCTCGCTCTCGCACGGGAGCAGGCGCGACGCAACATCGATGCCATGCTCAGGCCGGAGTTCGACGCAATCGTGACCAACGCCGCCGGATGCGGATCGACGATGAAGGAATACGCTGGGCTGTTGCACGATGACCCGGCCTACATAGAGAGAGCCGAGCAATTTACGGCCAAGGTCCGCGACATCAATGAATATCTCGCCGACATGGGGCTGCTGGAACCGAAGCGTTCGCTGAACGCGAGGGTCACGTATCAGGATCCCTGTCACTTGGCGCACGCCCAGGGCGTTCGCAGCGCGCCCCGTCAACTGCTCCGTCATGTCGGAGCGGAACTCGTCGAATCGCCGCGGCCCGACTCCTGTTGTGGCAGCGCCGGGGTTTACAACGTAGTGCAAAACGAGATCTCGATGAAGGTGCTCGACGAGAAGATGAGTTTCATCGCCAGCGTTGAGCCGCAGATCATTGCCACCTCCAATGTGGGTTGCATGCTGCAATTCCGTGCCGGGATTGAGCGCCGGAAGATGAACGCGCGAGTAGTGCACGTGGTTGAGTTGCTCGACGAAGCGTATTGAGGCGTTGCCGTCCGGCGACCCTTGTGAATACCAGCAAACCGTGTGACTTGAATCAGCCAGGGCGGGAGCGGGATGTCACTGTCAACCGCAATCGGATTCTCCAACCAGGGGTCAGTGTCCGTTGAAGTCAGCCCGTCGCGCAGGTACCAGAGAGGAGTTACTGGTAATGTTCTGATGATTGCTCAGGTTAGTGTTAGGAGAGCGCCATGAGAACCGTTACGAGAACAATGATCCTCCTTGGACTGCTGATTGGCGGTGCCTTCAGCGCCATGGCAGATATCATGTGGACCCTCCGTGATGTGGCCTTCGATAACGGCAACGTCGCGTCTGGCTGGTTCTTGGTGAACCCAACGCTTAACGCGTATGACGCCTACTCGCTCACGGTCACTGGCCCCGATTCGGCGCCGCTTTCACGGCTACGATCGTGGTGGACGCGTATTTACCCAACACAATCGGCTTCGCCGGCCCCGGCTTCGCTGAGTTTGCGGTCCTATATTTGTCTACGCCGCTGACCAACGCTGGTGGAATTGTTCCTATCGCATTGGGCTACGATTGTCCGCCCATCGGTGGATGTGGGACTCTGTTGCTCGCCAACTCCGGTCATAATCCAGAGCTCATCGGGGTCACACCGGAACCCACAGCCTTCGTGCTCTTCGCGAGTGGCTTGGCCCGGTGGGATTCTGGCTGCGCCGCAAACTGGGCTAGTCAAACCTGGCGATTTAAGAAATTGGCGCACCTGCTCCGCTGGAGTGGGTGCGCATTCTTTTGTGGCTCCAACGTCGCTAACAATGACAAGCACGAGAGCCACCTCGACTCTACCGGTTCTATGCCGCTGCCACTGGCCCAAGCGGTGCAGCCGATCCGAAGGGCATAAGCCGCTACGTCCGCCACTGCTGCTCAAAGAAGAAACGATTCCACTTCTGGTATGGGCCCGTCAACTCTTCTGCAAAGCTGTCTTCTCCGAGGCGGCTGAAATCGGATATAAAACGCTGCCGTAGAGCGTAGTTGGTTTCGTTGCGCTGGACTTTGAAAGTGGAGTTTCTGGATGGCGACGTGGTCCGCCAGCATCTCTGCAAGGACCTTGGCTTCAGCAAGCAAGATCGCGACGAGAACATCCGAAGGATTGGGTTCGTTGCCGATCTGCTGACCAAGAACGGCGTGATTGTGCTGGTGTCGGCCATCTCCCCCTACCGCACGGTGCGGGACGAACAACGCGCCAGGATCGGCGACTTTGTCGAGGTGTATGTCAATGCTCCGCTGGAGGTCTGCGAACAGCGGGATGTCAAAGGCCTATACAGAAAGGCGCGCGGGGGCGAGCTGAAAGGATTTACCGGTATCGACGATCCCTACGAGCCGCCGCTGCATCCCGAGGTCGAGTGCCTCACCGATCGCGAAAGCCTCGCCGAAAGCGCTGACAAAGTGTTACGGCTTCTCGAGCAACGCTTGGAGGATGCGAAATAATCGCGCTGATGTGTTAGCGCCCAGGCGTGGCGGGCGGTGGGCACTTGATTCCTTTCTCCTTCTTCCACGAGGTGACGTTGACGGGCTTGCCCTGCATGCAGGTGGTCATACCGTGGTGCAGGGCACCTTTGAAACGGATCGCAGTGCCGGCTTTTGGTACCTTCCCGCTGAAGAGGAGATTGTAGGTATCGCCGGTTTTGGCATCGATCAGAACACGACAACTGGTTTCGACCGCTTTTTCTACGCAGCCGGAACCTTGAATGCCCCCACCCTTTGCCGTAGAGTGGTTCGACGTTTGTCCTACTGCGACGGCGCAAAAACTCAAGAACAACAAGAATGGTGCGATGGTCCTCAACGCGCGCTTTCCTCTGTCGGGGATCATAACAAAAATCGGACTCAAGTCAGGACGCCTGAATGCCGGGCACCGTATTGGTTACGGATTGCAGCGAGGGCCGCTCGCACCCACCCAGCGAACGGCCCCGCGGCGCCAACCACGTCTCCCCCTGCTTGCCGCTTCGAGCGGAGCCCCATTCTGCCAGGTCAGGAGGCTTATTGCAGGGTGTAGTTGGCGACAGCTACCGGGCTGGTGGAGTAGCCGTTGACCAGGACAACCGCCTTCACCGTCGCCGATTGCGTAATTGTGAACGGCCCGTGATAGATCGGCGACGACAGCGATGGCATGGAACCATCGACCGTTACGTAGATGACGGCGTTCTGCAGCCTGTCCTGAATGGAAACGGTCAGCGGCGTGGCGTAGGTGCTGGGCGCGGGCGTAAATTGGGGAGCCGGCGCTGCGGTCATGCCCATGCCCGATCCGTACCCTCCACAACCCAGATTAGTTACAAGAACTAGAATTCCGAGCAACAGTAATTTCACGAATACCTCCCAGCATCGGACTCAAATGGGTTTGCATACTCACCATCGCCGAAGTCTGAATGAGCAGAGGATAGGATGGCGCGGGCCGGTGGGTTGTCATCGCGATGCAAAATGAATGTCACAAGAGCGTGACGCAGAGTAGTCAGAGATAGTATGGAAGCGGCACCAGTGTCCGAAGCGGAGGAGGGTTCCGAAAAAAACGCCCGGCATGGGCCGGGCAAGCTAGAGTTCTGGTTGGGTTGCGGCGCTCTTTGTGACGTCGCTAGTAAAGTAGATGCGGCGGCACTCCACGGAGTTGCAGGTCTGCGCTAACAGTTGTGAAGTAATACGAGTGTAGTGTTACGACTGGTTTGAATCTTGCTAGGAACCCGGGCCCGATGACCGAAGCCGAACCCCAAAATTCCGCAAGCGCTCCGCACATCCTGGAGATCCTGCGCAAGAAGCGCAATGGCGCTGAGTTGTCACGCGAGGAGATCGAACATCTCGTGCTCGGCCATACGCGCGGCGAGATTCCCGACCACCAGGCGGCTGCGTGGCTGATGGCCGCTCACGTACGCGGGTTGTCGCGAGCGGAGACGGCCCACCTCACCGACGCGATGCTGCGCTCGGGCGAGATGCTCGACCTCATTTCGCTCGGCGTTAAGGCTGTGGACAAGCACTCGACCGGCGGCGTCGGCGACAAGACTTCGCTCATCCTCGCGCCACTCGTGGCAGCGGGCGGCCTCGCCGTTCCCATGATCAGCGGCCGCGGCTTGGGACACACTGGCGGCACACTCGACAAACTGGAAGCGGTACCGGGCTTCCGGGTAAACCTGTCAATTGTCGAGTTCATCAACGTGCTCGAGCAATGTGGGTGCGCGATGATCGGACAAACCGCGGAGATCGCACCTGCCGATCGCAAGCTATATCAGCTTCGTCACTTCACCAGCACCATCGACAGCCCGCCCCTGATCTGCGCCTCCATCATGAGCAAGAAGCTGGCCGAGGGCATCGACGCACTCGTGCTCGACGTGAAGACGGGATCGGGCGCTTTCATGAAGCTTGAAGACGACGCCACGTCGCTCGGCGAACTGATGGTCGATACCGCCAAACGCATGGGCGTTCGAGCTGTCGCGTTGATCACGGACATGGACCAGCCTCTCGGCCGCAAGGTCGGCAACGCACTCGAGGTCGAAGAGGTTCTCGAGGCGCTTCGCGGCGGCGGTCCCGACGACTTGCGACAGCTGACCATGACGCTCGCGGCATGGATGTTTTACCTCGGTGAACGCACGGCAACGGTGGACGAGGGTGAACAATTGGCGCGAGAGCTGATCGCCTCCGGCGCAGCGCTGGAAAAGTTTCGCCGCATGATCGAACTGCAGGGTGGAGATGCGAAAGTAGTGGACGATCCCCAACGTCTGCCGCAGGCGAAATTCCACGCCGAAATCATCAGCCCTGCCTCCGGCTTCCTCCACGCAACGGAGTGCGAGCAAATCGGACACGCCAGCGTGTTAATCGGCGGCGGCCGGGAACACGAACACGATGTCGTGGATCCCGCAGTGGGATTTGTGCTGCACAAGAAAATCGGCGACCCGGTGCAGGCGGGAGAGCCGCTGTGCTCGGTGCTCTACAATTCCGCAGAGCGCATGGAACGAATTCGCGAAATGCTGACTAACAGTTTCATAGTTACGCCGCAGCCTCCGCCCGATCGCGGCGCGACCGTCCGCCGAGTGATACGGGACAACTAAACTCCAAGGGCAACCCATGAGCCAAGACTCCAACGACCGCGAACTCGGCATGACACGCAACATCACCCGCCGCGACTTCCTGAACGGCGTTAGCATCGGTGTCGGAGGCGCGCTACTCGCCTCAAATGCCCATCTTCTCGCCGCGCTCGACGACCTCGCGTCCAAAGACCCTGCCGCTGCCGGTTACTATCCCCCCGCGCTCACCGGACTTCGCGGCAGCTATGACGCGACTTACCAGTACGCTCACGCTCTGCGCGATGACGCTTTCTGGGACGCCGCTCCCAAACCATCCGACACCACCGAGAGCTACGACCTCGTCGTCGTCGGAGGCGGCATCAGCGGTCTCGCCGCCGCCTACTTCTATCGCCAGAAGGCGGGCAGCAAAGCGCGCATCCTCATCCTCGACAATCACGACGACTTCGGCGGACACGCCAAGCGCAACGAATTCACCGCCGCCAACCGCATGGTGCTCAGCTACGGAGGCACGCAGTCCATCGAGAGTCCCGACGAATACAGCCAGGTCGCGAAGTCACTGCTTACCGACCTCGGCATCGACACTTCGGCCTTCTACAAGGCGTACGACCAGAAGCTCTATTCCAAGCTAGGCACGGCGGTGTTCTTCGATCGCGAAACCTTCGGCCACGACCGCTTAGTAACGGGATTGAACACGACTCCGTGGCCCGAATTTCTGGCACAGGCTCCGTTGAGTGATGCGGCGCGGCGCGACATTGCGCGCGTTTACGCCGACAAGGTGGACTACCTTCCCAACCTCACGCGCGAGCAGAAGCGCGCCAAACTGGCCAAGATCAGCTATGCCGATTTCCTCACCAAAGTTTGCAATGTAACGCCCGAAGCCCTGCCGTTTTTCCAGACCTGGTCGCACGACTTGTTCGGCGTGGGAATCGATGCTGCGCCGGCACTCGGGTGTTACGAGGCAGGCGACGACTATGGAGCCATCTTCTACCCCGGCTTCGACGGCCTCGACCTCGGCGAGCGCGAGAAAGGTGAGCCCTACATCTTTCATTTCCCCGACGGCAACGCCTCCATCGCCCGTCTGCTGGTACGCTCGCTGATTCCCGCCGCCATTCCCGGACACAACATGTACGACGTAGTCACCGCGCGCGCCGACTACCTCCAGCTCGACCGCGCCTCGTCGCCAGTGCGCATCCGGCTCAACAGCACAGTGGTCAAGGTCAAGCACGACGGCCCGCCCGCCAGCGCCAGGCAGGTCCATGTGCTCTACATGCGCGACGGCAAGCTGCAGGCCGTGCGCGCCAGGCACGTCGTCATGGCCTGCTACAACATGATGGTTCCGTACCTGTGTCCGGAGTTGCCGCAGCAGCAGAAAGACGCGCTGCAATACGGCGTCAAAGTTCCGCTCCTCTACACCCACGTCGCCCTGCGCAACTGGCAGCCGTTCGCCGGCCTGGGCATGCAGCACATCGTTTCGCCCGGCAGCTATCACTGCTACACCGCGCTCGATTTTCCCGTGAGCCTGGGCGCGTACAAGTTCCCCGGCCAGCCTGACGAACCCGCCGTCCTGTTCATGCTGCGTACTCCGTGCAAGCCCGGACTGCCCGCGCGCGACCAGTATCGTTACGGACACGCCGAGCTCTACCAGACGCCCTACGCGACCATCGAGCGCAACGTTCGCGATCAACTCGGGCGGATGTTGACCTCGCAGAGTTTCGATCCCGCACGCGACATCGCCGCCATCACCGTGAATCGTTGGACACACGGCTACGCCTACGAATACAGCACGCTGTGGGATCGGGACTTCGCTCCCGACGAGCGCCCCTGCGTCATCGGACGCCAGCCCTTCGGCCGCATCACCATCGCCAACTCCGATGCTGGAGCCCGCGCCTACACCGACGCCGCCATCGACCAAGCTTGGCGCGCGGTAGGGGAGATCGGGAAGCGCTAGAGATAAACTGTTTCTTAGGTTGTCATCCCCCGCGCAGCGGGGAATACGCTCTCTCTTCGTGCTGCGGTCACACCGTCCCCTTCCCACGCTTGTCATCCCTCGCGCAGCGGGGGATCTGCGTTTCCTAACCACTGACCACTGATTTCAAATCGCTGATCAACCTCACCAACCCCGCCTGAAGTAGCCGGGGTGGTTGTGGACCAAACCTCAAACGCAGCGATCGGCCAGGCCAGAGTCTCCCTTTCGGGACGCACGGAGACCTCCTTCACAGACGATCTCGGCAATTTTAGAATTGAACTTCGTGGTACGTTCGGTGAAGACCAGTCGCTTCGGATACATGTCAGCAAGGATGGTTACCGAACGTACGATGAGACTCTAACCCCGCCCGCCGAGAATCTCGTCATACCCCTTAAGAAGCTATGATCGTTCGCTGGCGTTCAAGTGTCATCATGTCGGTATTGGCGACGGCGCTCTGTTTGTCGGCGCAGCAACCGAACGCACTTCACCTGCACGGCACAGTGACCGACGACAAATCGCACCTCCCGGTGGCGGGCGTCCGGGCGAGCGTCGTGGGCGGAAGCGCGAAACACAACGATACAACAACTGTAAAAGGGGATTTCGATCTACCACTCCTGGCGGAAGTGCGCCCGGGGCAACTAATTAGACTCAGGGCTGAAAAAGAGGGTTACGACACCTACGATGAGTATGTCGCTGCCAGCGCCGAGATCCACTTACAAATCCCACTCGTTCCACGCGGCAAGTCTTCACGCGGCGCGCCTGCGCAGCAAGTAGTGGTTAGATGTCACCTCTCTGATAAGCAATCGGCTTGCGAATTGTACTGTTCGATTGAGAACGCTGGGGCAGAGGCCGCGCACGATGCATCTATCGGGTTTGTAGGTACTCTACCCAGTCAGACTCAGCTTTCAGCAGATCCGGACGCGCGCGTACGGCTCGAGAAGTCAGATACTCTGCCGGTTCCAGACCCCATGGGAAATTTCGCGGATGACATTGTGGCCTTCACCATTCGAGTCCCCATCGCCCCTCCCCGATCGACGATTTCATTCGCCCTTTGGACGAATGATGAGAACAACAAGAAGGCGTGCGAACAGGAGGAACGCATAAGGCAGATACGCCGGGAACTGTTAGCGAAGTTCTTCGAAGAAGTTCGTCTCGCGCACCTACCGGAAGCCTCATCTCCGCTCAATTTGAGTCGAGTAATGTCTGCAGAGGCCAAGATAAGTGCGTTGTTTCAACCCAAGAGCATAACCTCTGACCGCGGTCGCACTCCGGTGCAGTTGGTGACAATGGACGAATCGGCGGCTCTGGCAAGATTCGCCCAATTATTTACGAAACTACGCCCGCAGTTTCCAAATGTTTTTAAGGACGAGGAAAATTGCACGGCACCAATATTTACGGTCGAGCAAACCGGTGGCAAGTCGACAACCTTCGCTCGGTTCGTCCTCGTGGATCCTAAGGTCTACGTAGAAGGTAAGTTCATCGTGCCCGAACGAGGTGGGCAAATTGACATGCGTTTCACACCGCCCGCGTCGTACCACTGCGGCCGATATTCACCTCATCCAGGTGACCCAGCCGACATGGCCGTGTCTCCGCGTTAAGCCGGGCTATGCAGACCGGGGACATCAATCGTCCCCGAACCCGCGACAAGATTTTACGTGCAACCAGTTTGTTATGAGTGGTTTGCCCACAAATTCCCGCTATCCCCATGAAAACGAGGAATTTTGGGGGGAGGGGGAGGGGTGGCGAGAGAGGTACGGACCG
>Ga0207930_1000580_pt1 | contig 11486 bp, 8 predicted proteins | sample NGESurshal092012_7_FD_184477 | JGI IMG/M metagenome (GOLD analysis project Ga0207930, IMG submission 184477) | Arctic peat soil microbial communities from Barrow, Alaska - NGEE Surface sample 210-3 shallow-092012 (SPAdes) | ecosystem: Environmental > Terrestrial > Soil > Wetlands > Peat ... | reverse complement strand
CGTGAGCGGGGGCCGCGTGCCGCATCGGGTCCCCGCCACGGGGACTGAGCGCCTTGCAGACGGGACCCAGCGTCCCAGCTCGCGGGCCGGACAGCGCCGGCCAGGCAGTTGTTCGCACCACGACTTCGGGATTGTTGAAAGGATGAATCGATGATGATCGTCATGAAGGAGACCGCGACCGACGAGGAGGTCGAGGCCGTAGTCGAGAAGATCGAGAGCGCGGGCGCGCTGGCCCACCGCATCGTGGGCGCGCGCCTGACGGTGATCGGCGCGATCGGCGACGTCGAGCAGGACGTCAACGTCGAGGGCCTGGGCCTGGAGGGCCAGCCGGGAGTGGATCGCGTGATGCCGATCCTCAAGCCCTACAAGCTGGCGTCTTCGCAGATGACCCACGGCGCGCGCACGGTGCTGGAGATCGACGGGCGCAAGATCGGCGGGGACAGCTTCGCGTTGATCGCCGGTCCCTGCACCGTGGAGTCGCGCGAGCAGACGCTGCAGACGGCGCGCGTCGTGCGCGACGCCGGCGCCACGCTGCTGCGCGGCGGCGCCTACAAGCCACGCACGTCTCCCTACGCTTTCCAGGGGCTCGGCCAGGAGGGCCTGCGCCTGCTCGCCGAGGCCAAGTCGGAGACGGGTCTGCCGATCGTCACCGAGCTGGTGGACATGCGCGACATCGACGCCGTGCTTGAGGTCGCCGACGTCGTGCAGATCGGCGCGCGCAACATGCAGAACTACCCGCTGCTGGCCGAGATCGGCCGTTCGGGCCGTCCGGCGCTGCTCAAGCGCGGGCTGTCCTCGACGCTCGACGAGCTGCTGATGGCCGCCGAGTACATCCTCAAGGAAGGCAACCCCAACGTGATGCTGTGCGAGCGCGGCATTCGCACGTTCGAGACCGCCTACCGCTTCACGCTGGACCTGATGGCGGTGCCGGTGCTCAAGGAGCTGTCGCACCTGCCGGTGATCGTCGACCCGAGCCATGCCGCGGGGCGGCGCGACCTCGTGCTGCCGCTATCTCTGGCGGCCGCCGCCGTTGGCGCCGACGGCATCATCGTTGAGGTTCACCCGAACCCCGACGAGGCGATTTGCGACGGGCCGCAGGCGCTGCGGGCGGAGGAGTTCGCGCGGTACGCGCGCGCGGTCGAGAGCGCGGCGGCGCTGGCCGGAAAAGCGCTCGCAGGGAGGGAGCCGACTCTTGTCTGACCTATCCGGCGCCGAGCTGCGCCCGGCCGACTACGTCCGAGACAGGCGGATCGAACGGGTCGTCCCGCTGCTCGCGCCTGATGCGCTGCTCGAGGAGCTGCCTCTGAGCGGCGAGCACGCCGACGTTGTCGTCCGCGGCCGCCGCGAGGTCCAGGCTGTCCTGCAGGGTGCCGACGACAGGCTCCTCGTCGTCGTCGGGCCCTGCAGCGTGCACGACCCCGACGCGACACTCGAGTACGCGGCGCGGCTCGCGCAGCGCGCGCGCGATCTGAGCAGCGAGCTGCTGATCGTGATGCGGGTCTACTTCGAGAAGCCGCGCACGACGACCGGCTGGAAGGGCCTCATCAACGACCCGCACCTCGATGGCTCGGGCGACGTCAACGCAGGCCTGCACCTTGCGCGGCGCGTGCTGCTGGGCGTGCTCGACAGCGGGCTTCCCGTCGGCTGCGAGTTCCTCGATCCGATCACGCCGCAGTACATAGCCGACGCGGTCTCCTGGGGCGCGATCGGAGCGCGCACGACCGAGAGCCAGATCCACCGCCAACTGGGCTCCGGTCTATCGATGCCGGTCGGCTTCAAGAATCGCACCGACGGCAACGTGCAGGTCGCCGTGGATGCCGTGCGCGCCGCTGCGGCGCCGCACGCCTTCGCCGGCATCGATCCGAACGGCACCCCCGCGATCCTGTATACGCGTGGGAACGCCGACTGTCACATCATCCTGCGCGGGGGCAAAGGCCAGCCCAACTACGAGGCCTCCAGCGTGGCGGCGGCGCTCGATCTGCTCGAGGCCGCCCGGCTTCCGAGGCGCGTGATGATCGACCTCAGCCATGACAACAGCGGCAAGGAGCCCGAACGACAGCCAGCTGTCGCAGCAGACGTAGGTAGGCAGGTTGCGCACGGCAGCGAGGCCATCGTCGGTGTGATGCTGGAGTCGTTCCTCGTCGCCGGCCGACAGGATCTACGGCCGGGTGTCGAGCTCTGCTACGGCCAGTCAATCACGGACGGGTGTGTGGGCTGGGAGACGACCGTCGAGGTGCTGGAGGGCTTGGCACAATCCGTCCGCGATCGCAACGCCACCCGGAAGCACTCGGCGCAGCACTGATCGGATGCGAATCGCGGTCCTCGGGGTCGGGCTGATCGGCGGCTCAATCGGCCTGGCCGCCCGGCGGCGCGCGGGGGCGCGCGTGTGCGGGTATGACCCCGACGAGCGGGTGCTGGCCAAGGCGCTAGCGCTCGGCGCGATCGACACCGCGGCGACGGACATCGCCGGCGCCGTGCGCGACGCCGACGTGGTGTTCGTCGCGGCGCCGGTTGGCGCGCTGGGCGAGACGGTGGCGCTGGCGCTCCAGAGCGCCGGGGCCGACTGCGTGGTCAGCGACGTGGGCTCGACCAAGCGCGTGCTCGCCGATGCCGGCTCCGACGAGCGCTTCATCGGTGGCCACCCGCTTGCCGGTGCGGAGACTTCGGGCGTGGAGCATGCGCGCGAGGATCTGTTCGAGGGCGCGGTGTGGTACCTGACGCCGGCGGCCAACAGCACCGGGGTGCTCTACGAGCGCCTGCATCGGCTGCTGACGACGATCGGCGCGCGCCCCGTGGCGATCGACGCCGAGACCCACGATCGTCTGCTCGCGGCGGTCTCACATCTGCCGCACGTGCTCGCCAACGTGCTCGCGGCACAGGCGGCGAGCACGCTCGGCGGCGCCGCCGAAGGACGCGTGCCGGCGGTCGGGCCGAGCTTTCGCGACGCGACGCGCGTGGCCGGGGCCAACAGCGCGATCTGGACGGACATCTACATGTCCAACCGCGACGCGCTGATTCCCGCGATCGACGCCTTCGCCGCGGCGCTGGGCGAGGTGCGCGCCACGCTGGCGGCGGGCGACGCGCAGGCCGTCGCCGCATGGAACGACAGCGCGCGCGCTGATCGCGACGAGCTGCTCGGTGCGGGACTGACGGGCGGCCCGGTGAGCGAGCTGCGCGCCTCTGTGCCCAACCGCCCGGGCGTGATCGCCGAGATCGCGCTGGCGCTGGGCCGCGCAGGTGTCAACATCCTCGACATGGCGCTCTCGCCCTCGGAGGACAATCGCCAGGGCGTCGTGGCGCTGTGGATCGGCGGCGAAGACAGCGTCGAGCGCGCCGAGCAGCTGATCGGCGACCTCGGCTTTCCCGTCGCGCGGGCATGACGGCGGTCCGATGAACAGGCGCTTCGAGCCCGCTCGCGGGCTGACGGGGGAGCTGCGCGCGCCGCCGGACAAGTCGATCTCCCATCGCGCGGCGCTGCTCGGCGCGATGGCCTCCGAGCCCGTGCGGATCGAGCGCTACCTGCACGCGGCCGACACCGACTCGACGCTGGAGGCGGTGCGCGCGCTCGGTGCGCTGGTGGAGCTGCGCGGCGAGGAGGTCGTCGTGCGCGGCACCGGCCTGCGCGAGGCGCGCGAACCGGACGGGCCGATCGACGTGGGCAACGCGGGCACGCTGCTGCGCCTGCTGCCCGGCTGGCTGGCCGCGCAGGAGGGGCGCTCGTTCACGCTGGACGGCGACGAGTCGATCCGCCGACGCCCGGTCGACCGGATCGCCGAGCCGCTGCGCCTGATGGGCGCGCAGCTGAGCGCGCGAAATGGCCGCTTCGCGCCGCTGACGGTGCGCGGCAGCCACCTGCGCGCGATCTCCTACGACCTCTCCGTGGCCAGCGCGCAGGTCAAGTCGTGCGTGCTGCTCGCGGCGCTGGCGGCGGACGGCGCGACGACGGTGTCAGAGCCCGCGCGCAGCCGCGACCACACCGAGCGGATGCTGCTGCGGGCGGGGGTGGGCATCCACCGAAACGGCCGCCGCGTCACGGTCGTCAATGCCGACGAGCTGCTGCTGGACAGCGTGCGCATACCCGGGGACGCCAGCTCGGCGGCGTTCTTGATCACCGCCGGCGTGCTCGTGCCGCACTCGCGCCTGCTGATCGGCGACGTCGGCGTCAACTGGACTCGCACCGGCTTCATGCGCATCGTCAGGCGAATGCAGGGCATCGTGCTCGGCGATATCGAGGACGAGACGGGCGAGCTGATCGGCGACGAGCCCGTCAGCGACCTCGACGTCGCCTACGGGGCGCTGGAGGGCACCGTCGTCGAGGCCGACGAGGTGCCCTTGGCGATCGACGAGCTGCCGCTGGTCGCGCTGCTGGGCTGCTTCGCCGAGGGCGAGACGATCGTGCGCGGTGCGCAGGAGCTGCGCGTGAAGGAGTCCGACCGGATCGCCGGCGCGGTCGAGGGGCTGCGCGGCCTGGGCGCGGAGATCGAGGCGACGCAGGACGGGTTTGCCGTGCGCGGCACCGGCGGTCTGCGCGGCGGCACGATCGACGCGCGCGGCGACCACCGCATGGCGATGATGGGCGCGATCGCCGGCCTGGCCTCGCGCGAGGGCGTCGAGGTCGTGGGAATGGAGGCCGCGACGGTCTCCTACCCGCAGTTCGTCGAGGATCTGGCGGGGCTTTGCTCGTAGCGATCGACGGGCCGGCCGGTGCCGGCAAGTCGACGGTCGCGCGCGCGGTGGCGCGCGAGCTCGGCTTCACCTACCTGGACAGCGGCGCGATGTACCGCTGCGTGGCGCTGCTGTCGCTTGCCCAGCCCGGCGCGGCGCCGGCGCAGCTGGCGCGCGGGGCGCGCATCGAGCTCGGTGTGACCGCCGGGCAGCAAGACGGGTCCGCGCCGTCGGCGCCTGGCGTGCGCGTGGATGGCAGGGACGTGACGCAGGAGATCCGCACCGCGGCCGTGTCGCAGGCGGCGTCGGCGGTGGCGCGCGACCCGGGCGTGCGCGAGGCGCTGGTTGCCAAGCAGCGGGGCCTGATCGCGACTGGCGATTGGGTCGCCGAGGGTCGCGACATCGGCACGGTAGTCGCGCCGGACGCGGCTGTGAAGGTCTACCTGACGGCAAGCGCGCAGGAGCGCGCGCGTCGCCGTGCGGCCGAGCTCGGCGCCGATCAGGCGGCGGTGCTCGCCGATCAGGCAGAGCGCGACGAGCGCGACTCAAAGCGCGAGCACAGCCCGTTGCGAGCGGCGCCGGGCGCGCTCACGCTCGACACGACGGGCATGAGCGTCGAGCAGGTCGTGCGGCGCATCGCGACGCTCGCGCGAACGGCGGCGGGAGCCTCCTAGTCCGTCCACAGCTCGCCGCGCCCGCGCCGAGCAGGCGGCGATGGCGCACCGGCCCGCCCGGAGCGACGGTCGCGGCGGGTCATACTGGCTGCATGAAGGTCGCAATCGTCGGTTACCCCAACGTGGGCAAGTCCTCGCTGATCAACCGTCTCACGGGCACGCGCGAGGCGGTCGTGCACGAGCGTCCCGGGATCACGCGTGACCGCAAGGAGCTCGACTGCGAGTGGAACGGGCGCCAGTTCAAGCTGATCGACACCGGGGGAGTGGACTTCGAGGACGAGGATCCGCTGGCCGGCTCGATCCGCGACCAGGCGCGCGCCGGCCTGGCCGATGCGCAGGTCGCGGTGCTCGTCGTCGACGCGCGCGCCGGCGTGCGCCCGGGCGACGAGGAGATGGCCGATCTGCTGCGCCGCTCGCCGCTGCCGACGATCGTCGCGGCGAACAAGTGCGACGGCGTAGCCGAGCTGCCGTTGGCCGCCGAGTTCCATCGCCTCGGCCTCGGCGAGCCGCTGGCCGTGTCGGCCTCACAGGGGCTCGGCTCGGGCGACCTGCTCGACCGGATCGTGGCGCTGCTGCCGGCGGGCGACGAGAGCGTGGACGACGACACGATCCGCCTGGCGGTGATCGGCCGCCCGAACGTGGGCAAGTCCTCGCTGGTCAACCGCTTCCTCGGCGAGGAGCGCGTGATCGTCTCGGAGGTCGCGGGAACGACGCGTGACGCGATCGACATGCCGCTGCTGGTCGGCGAGCGCAAGCTGACGCTGATCGACACCGCGGGCATGCGCCGCCAGTCCAAGGTCGCCGACTCGGTGGAGTACTACACGGCGCTGCGCTCGCAGCGCGCGGCCGAACGCGCCGACGTGGCGCTTGTCGTCTGCGACGCCACCGACGGCGTGACCTCCCAGGATCTGCGTGTGGCCGAGCTGGCGATGAAGGCCGGCTGTGCAACGGCGATCGTGCTGAACAAGTGGGACATCCGCGAGGGCAGCGAGGACGATCTCGACCACGAGCGCGCGCACGTCGCCGAGAAGCTGCGCCTGCGTCCGCGCGTGATGACGGCCAGCGCGAAGACCGGCCGCCACGTCGATCGCCTGCTCACCGAGGTCATAGCGCTCGGCGACCGCATGGCCGCTCGCATTCCCACGCCCGAGCTCAACCGCTTCCTCGCCGAGGCGATACAGGCGCGCCAGCCGCCCGTGGGCACGCGTCGCGGCTCCAGCCAGCACCGCCTGAAGCTGATCTACATGACGCAGATCGGCGAGCGCCCGCCGCGCTTTGCGATCCAGGTCAACTCGCGCACGCGCGTCACGCGTGACTACGCCTACTTCCTGGAGAACCGGATGCGCGCCCGCTACGGGATGGACGGCATTCCTTTGATCATCGACTTCGTCGAGCGTGGGCAGCGTGGTCGTTCGGACAAGCGTGCGGCCCGCGGGGGCGAGTCGCCCGACAGCGCGCAGGCGACCGCGGCGCGGCGCTGACGGAGTCGCGCGCGTCCTTCCCCTAGACTTTCCCGGCTCTCGCCGGTCCCTGCCCCGACGCAACGAACCTGGAGCCAATTCCCGCTGCCATGACCGAGTTTTCCGACAACGAATTCCTGTTCACGTCCGAGTCCGTCACCGAGGGACACCCGGACAAGATCGCCGACCAGATCTCCGACGGCGTGCTCGATGCCGTGCTCAAGGACGATCCATACGGCCGCGTGGCATGCGAGACGCTCGTGAACACGGGTTTGATCGTCGTATCCGGTGAGATCTCGACCGACACCTACGTGGACATCCAGGAGGTCGCACGCGAGACCGTGCGCAAGATCGGCTACACCGACGCCGACCTCGGCTTCTCGGCGGACTCGTGCGCGGTGCTCAACGCGATCGACAAGCAATCGCCGGACATCGCGCAGGGCGTGGACAAGGCCTATGAGGCGCGAACCGATGCAAGCGACGAGGACGAGCTGGACGTCGCCGGCGCCGGCGACCAGGGGATGATGTTCGGGTACGCGACCAACGAGACCGACACGCTGATGCCGTTGCCGATCTCGCTGGCGCACCGCCTCGCCGAGCGCCTGGCCGCGGTTCGCAAGACCGGCACGCTCGACTACCTGCGCCCGGACGGCAAGACGCAGGTCAGCGTCCGCTACCAGGACGGCAAGCCGGTCGAGATCGAAAAGCTTCTGATCTCCACGCAGCACGCCGCGGGAGCGGAGTCGCTGATCCCGGACGACCTCTGGGAGCACGTCGTAGAGCCGATCCTGGCGAAGGACCTGTATGACGCCGACAAGCTGCGCAAGAACTTCCTCGTCAACCCGACCGGCAAATTCGTGATCGGTGGCCCGGTGGGCGACGCGGGGCTGACCGGACGCAAGATCATCGTCGACACCTACGGCGGCATGGCCCGCCACGGCGGCGGCGCCTTCTCCGGCAAGGACCCCTCCAAGGTCGATCGCTCGGCCGCCTACGCTGCGCGCTGGGTCGCCAAGACGATCGTCGCCGCGGGATTGGCCGAACGCGCCGAAGTGCAGGTCGCCTACGCGATTGGCGTCGCCCACCCGGTATCGGTGATGGTCGAGACGTTCGGCACCGAGCAGATCGGCCGCGGCCAGATCGCCAAAGCCGTCGACGCGGTCTTCGACCTGCGCCCGGGCGCCTTTCGCGAGGAGCTCAACCTGCACCGCCCGATCTACCAGAAGACGGCCGCATACGGCCACTTCGGCCGCGACGACCACGACTTCACGTGGGAGCGGACCGACAAGGCCGACGCCCTGCGGTCTGCCGCCGGGCTCTAGCCGCCGGCCAGTCTAAGGTCCGGGCGATGTCCTCCATCGCCCAGGTCGAGCCGATGACCACGGCCCGCGCGCTGCGCGGGCCGTTCGACTACCGGCTGCCGGAGGAGCTGCGCGGCGGCGCGGTGGAGGTGGGCTCGATGCTCGTCGTGCCGTTCGGACGGCGCGAGGTTCTCGGCGTCGTCGTGGGCCTCGCCGACAGCAGCGATGTCGCCGCGGAGAAGCTGCTGGCGCCGCTGCGCGCGCTGGAGCTCGGCGTGCCTGCCGAGATGGTGGCACTGGCCGAATGGATCGCCGCGGAGTACTGCTCGACGCTCGCCCGCGCTCTCGGCCTCGTCCTGCCTCCGGGGGCGACGCGCAGGCTCAGTGGGCGCAAGCGCCGCGCGGTGAAGCGCAGCGAACATGTTCCCGTGGGGGCGCGCTCGCCCGAGCCGCCGGTGCCCAACGACGAGCAGCAGGCCGTGCTCACGCTGCTTCAGGATGCATTGAGCGAGCGCGCGGCGCATGCGCGGCTGCTGCACGGGGTCACCGGCTCGGGCAAGACGGAGATCTACCTGCGGGCCGCCGAGACGGCGCTCGCACAGGGCCGGGGCGCGATCGTGCTCGTTCCCGAGATCGCCCTTACACCGCAGATTGTCGGGCGCTTCATCGAACGCTTCGGTGACACGGTCGCGGTGATGCACTCACAGCTGCGCCCGGGCGAGCGCTACGCGGAATGGCGACGGCTGCGCGAGGGCGACGCGCGCATCTGCGTCGGCCCGCGCTCGGCCGTGTTCGCGCCGATCGATCGGCTGGGTCTGATCGTCGTCGACGAGGAGCACGACGCCTCCTACAAGCACGAAGGCGATCCGCGCTACGACGCCCGCGACGTGGCCGCCGAGCGCGCGCGGCGCAGCGACGCGGTGCTGCTGCTCGGCAGCGCGACGCCGCGCGCCGAGAGCGCACTGCGCGTGCCCCGCTCGACGCTCGCACGCAGGGTCGACGGACGCCCGCTGCCCGGCGTGGAGATACTCGACATGCGCGGCGAGACCCACGGGCTGCACCCGACGACCGCGCAGGGGCTCGCGCAGGTTCGCGGCGCGCGCTCGAAGGCGATCGTGCTCCTCAACCGCCGTGGCTGGTCCAACTTCCTCTCCTGCCGCTCCTGCGGCCGGGTATGGGGGTGTCCGCACTGCGATGTCGCGCTCGTCCTGCACCGCGCGGGCGGCTTCGTCGCCTGCCATCACTGCGGCCATCGCGAGCCGGCGCCGCAGCGATGCGAGGCCTGCTCGTCAACGTCAGTCGCGCGTCACGGCGCGGGCACCGAGCGCCTGCAGCACGAACTGTCGGCCGTGCTCGACGACGACGGCGCCTTCCCGATCTTCCGCCTCGACGCCGATGTCGTCTCCGGTCCCGGCTCGGGGGTACGTGCAGCCGGCGCGGACGCCGTCGACGCGGCGGGCGCGGCCCGGCACGCCGAGGATGGCCAGGGCGGCGTCGGAGCGTTGCTGCGGCGCTTCGAGGCGGCCGAGTGCGGGGTGCTGATCGGGACGCAGATGGTCGCCAAGGGCCACGACTTCCCCGATGTCGCGCTCGGCGTGGTGCTCGATGCCGACGCGACGCTGCGCTTCCCCGACTTCCGCGCCGAGGAGCGCACGTTCGCGCTGATCGCCCAGCTCGCCGGTCGCGTCGGGCGAGGCGGCGAGGGGCGCGTGCTCGTGCAGACGATCGCGCCCGACGCGCGCGCGATCGCCTACGCGGCACGGCATGACAGCGATGGCTTCTTGGCGGGCGAGCTGCAGCGACGCGAGGCGCTCAGCTATCCGCCGTTCTCGCATCTGATCAGGGTCGTGTGCTCGGCCGAGCACGCCGAGGCGGCGCGCACGGCCGCGGCGGCCGTTCGCGCGAGCTTCACCGCGCACATGCGACAAAGCGAGGCCGGCGACAGCGATGGCGCCACGGTGCTCGGCCCGGCCTCGCTGTTTCGCCTGCGCGGGCGCGAGCGCGAGGTGCTGGTCATCAAGGCGGCCGAACGGCGCGGCGCCGTGCAGGCCGTCGGCGCGGCCGTGCAGGACGTCTCGGGCGGGCGCGAGCACCAGGGCGTGAACTTCAGCGTCGACGTCGACCCGCAGTAGGCCAAGTACGTGTCTAGCGCGTCTTCACTTCCGCTAGACGCGGCGCTACGCTCCGGCGCGCACGGAAGCCAACACTCATCTAGAACGGGGGAACAGTGCGATCGCTAGTCGCGGGACGTCCACGGGTCGTTGTCGGTCTCTGTTCATTGGCATTGACGCTGGCGCTCGCCGCGGGTGCGACGCCAGCCGGCGCGGTCGTCGCGAAGATCGGCGGTCACGGGTACGGGATCACGCCGATCAACGGGGCCGATGAAGCCAATCTGATCGCTGCCTATCAGGGCAAGCACGCCGCAGGGCTCTCGGCCAACCCGTTCGCTCATCGCTACGACGTGGGACCGAGTGGCGGCACCCAGCTGTTCAATCCCGAAGACGGTCCAGTCATGCACAGTGCAACAACGCACGTGATCTATTGGGACCCGAACGAAGAATTCACCACGACGACGAGGGGCATCGTCGACGGATTCTTCGGCAATGTCGCACACGACACTGGCTTTCCCACCAACGTATTCGCCGTCGCCGGCCAGTACACCGACGCGACCGGCCACGCTGCCTACAGCTCGACCTCCACCCCATCGCAGACTGACACCGAAAAATACCCCACCGGTGAATGCGCAGCGCCAAAAGGCGTGTTCGCTGACACTGAAACCTCCTACACGGAGTGCATGGTCGACGAACAGCTGCAGGAAGAGCTCTCGAGATTCATCACGGCAGAAAAACTTCCTGTCGGCCCGACGCAACTTTACTTCCTCCTCTTGCCGCACAGAGTTGCGACGTGCTTCGAAGAAGACTTCGAATTCGAACCGGGAAAAATCGAACAGGCCTGCTCGAACAATGCCTTCTGCGCATACCACAGCTACATCGAACCGGGCACGGCCAGCGAGATCATCTACGCTGACATTCCATTCTCCCTGCTCGACGGTGCCGCGAAGGGTTGTCAGGATGACGGCCGCGCCTCGATCCAGCAGCCGAACCCTGACAATGCGGGCGGCAAAAGCACCGAAACGAGATTCGCCGATGTCGCGGTGAAGTACATCAGCCACGAGTACATCGAGGCGACGACTGATCCGCTTGTCGGCGAACAGACAGCTTGGGTCGACTCCCACGGAGAGGAGATCGGCGACAAGTGCAACGGCGTGCACGGTGCTCTCAACGGCATAGGCAGGGACCCAAACTCGTTCCTGCCGGAACTGGGGAGCACCGAAGGCGCGCGCTTCAACCAGACGATCAACACGGGCTCCTACTACCTGCAGAGTG
>Ga0207930_1000578_pt1 | contig 11510 bp, 7 predicted proteins | sample NGESurshal092012_7_FD_184477 | JGI IMG/M metagenome (GOLD analysis project Ga0207930, IMG submission 184477) | Arctic peat soil microbial communities from Barrow, Alaska - NGEE Surface sample 210-3 shallow-092012 (SPAdes) | ecosystem: Environmental > Terrestrial > Soil > Wetlands > Peat ... | reverse complement strand
GTCGTCAGATACGACGTACCGATCGCGGCGCCCAGGTTGCGCGTGACTGAATAGAGACTCGCCGCGCGCCCTATCTTGAACTTCTCCATCGAGATGAACGCCGCCGCCGACAAGCTCGGGAATATCAACCCGGTGCCCACCCCCTGCACAACAGTGGGCCACACGATTCGCTTCACGTCCGAGGCGAGATTCAGCCCCGACATCTCCCACATCGCGAATGCAACCAGGATAAAGCCGATGCCGACCAGCGGCCGGATGTCGCCGCCGCGGCGCGCGATCGTGCCGAGCAGGATCATCGAGAACATCGTGCCGAAGCCGCGCGGCGCCATCACCAGCCCGGCTCGCGAGGCCGTGAAACCGAGCGTCTCCTGCAGAAACACCGGATTGAGGATCGCGGTGCCGTAGAGCGTGAAGGTCAGAAAAATTACCAGCGTGACCGGCAGCGTGAAGCTCATGTTCTCCAGAATCGAGAGATCGATGACCGGGTCCTCGGTGTGCAGCTCGTGATAGATCAGCACCGCGAGCGAGATGAGCGCGGCGGCCGTGCAGTAAACCACCCAACCGCTCTGGAACCAGTCGGCGCGCTCGCCGCGATCGAGCACGATTTCGCCGAGCCCGAGCGCGACGAACAGGCACGTGATACCGAGGAAATCGATGCGTGCGCGCCGCAGGTTGCGCATGTACGACGGGTCGTCCACGAATCGATACACCATGAACGCTGCCAGCGTGCCGATCGGCACGTTGATGTAGAAGTTCCAGCGCCAGGTCCACGCGTCGGTGATATAGCCGCCGATCGTCGGCCCCATGATCGGCGCGACCATTATCCCGATTCCCCACACCGCCATCGCCATCGCCTGCTCGCGCGGCGGAAACGTCTCCATCAGGATCGCCTGCGACAGCGGCATCATCGCCGCGCCCGCCGCACCCTGCAGCAGGCGGAAGAAAACAATCTGGTTGAGCGATTGCGCCACGCCGCACAGCGCCGACGCCACGATAAACATCGCGATCGACGCGACGAAGTAGCGCTTGCGCCCGAAGCGCTCGGCGATCCACCCGGTCATCGGGATCATGATTCCCGCCGCGACCAGGTACGACGTCACCACCCACGCGATTTCATCGACGCTCGCGGAGAAGCTCCCCTGCATATGCGGCAGCGAAACATTGACGATCGAGCTGTCGAGCACCTCGAGCACGGTGCACAGCATGACGGAGACCGCGATCACCCACTTGCGCGTCGAGGAAAACTCATAGACCTCGTGCGTCGGTAGTACGAGCGGTTTGGGTGTAGCGGCCATTGATGGAAGCCTCGCCTAAGCTACAAAGCGGGCGGGATGGATGCAAAGTACTGCGACAGGCAAAGCAGTCATCGAGGAGGAACGCAATTGAATGTGAAACCCGCGATGGGTTTCACGCTTCCTTCGGCAGGGGTGACCCCTGCACCCGGTGACAAGAGAAGATGCGGGACTTCGTCCCTGTTAGAAGGGTTGGGGGAAAACGGTGGCGTGGTTTTTGTGTCATTCTAGAGCGAAAGTTGCTGTGATTGAGCCGAAGCCCTGAGTGCTGCCGAAGGGGAAGAATCCCCAATGTTTTTGTTTTCCTCTGTTCACTTCGCGCACAATTCTGGATCGTCGGTTGGCCGAGAAAGTAGCAAATTAAGCAACCCCTTGTGGTTTTGGGAGGACCATACCACTAGGGCTAGTTTCGTTCCGTCAAAATTAATATTTCGCATCGGGATAGTGCGCGAGGCAGCTCGACGGCGAATCGCCGCGCGGGTGCGCGACTGTGCAGCATCGTGAGTGTTGCTCATAAAGGATCGGTTAGCACGGCAGGCGCTCCGGCGTAAGGCTGAATAGTTCATCCCTGAAGCGGTCGGGGACGTCGCCCCGATAGGACCACTCAACGAAACCGGGTCAGGCCAGTTTGACCGATAGCAGATGGGTTGGATAAGACACTTTCAGTTTGACTCGCAGTTGTTCCTCGAACCTCTCTCTGGACAGCGGTACTCCGCCGGTTAAGGCTTTCAATTAAAGGAGAGAAGATTATCAGGCGGTAAGGCCGGTGACCCAAAACCCGAAAACTAGGATGGAAAATATCGCGCGGCGATTTTAATCCGGGACGGTTATCTTTCTGCGGCGCGCACAGTTGTGCTCGCGAGCTTGAGAAGCGAGCGGGTGTCCAAGATTGCCGGAAATATCTATGCTCTTCTTTTTTGAAATTCCGGCTCCGAACACTTTTCTAGCTAGTTTTCTGCCCGCAATAATCGGCGCCCTTATCGGTGGTTTCTTCGTGATAGGGGCATTCCTCCTGCAGCAACGTGCTCAGGGAACTGCCGCCGTGAGGGCATTGATTTTGGAAATGCTCCACAATGCTGTGATTCTCTCCAGTTGGACGCGTTCGGCGAGCGAGCAATCACCCGTTCCTCAATTTCCAGTTCTGGGGCGGTCCGTGTTCGATCAGCAGTTGCCGCTGGTTTCCAAGCGGCTTGCCTTTCGAGAGCTAGTGGCGGTACTGCAAGCTTACACAGCAGTGTTCGTCCTCGGACCCGGCATGGAATCGCTTAAGGGTCTCCCAAAACTGTCCGCAGAGAACATCCAGCACTCGAAGGTAGCAGCGGAGAAATTCCTTAACCTCTCTCGTTCCCTTTCGACAAGATTCCTGACTCGAAAAGAGCGAAGGGACGCCGAGCTTTTTTTTGCCAGCGGTGCGAGCAGCTTCTCCGCTCAAGCTCCCGCTCGCACAAACCCGGGGCGGCGTTGACTCATTTGGAGGGTCGAACTTAATGTTAGGCAAGTGGGCAGCGCGCTCCTGAAAACTGGCGGCGGCGCATCACTGCAGGAATCCAGGTGACCCTTCGATGCCTCATAAATCGCGACTGAACTTCTCTACCGAAGAAATTCTTGCCAACGTCGCGACTCGCGAGCCGCTTATCGTCAATGGCGTGAAATGCCATGGCGGGTTCGACGCCGACGGGCATTACCGGTCGCCGCGGACTGCGTTCCGCGTGCCTGCTATCAAGGCGTGGCAGGAGCAGCACGTTGCGACTTCGGGGACTGCGCTTTTTGAGATTCCCGCCGACACCGTCTCGCCGCAGGTGCCCAACGTTGCGCAGGTGAAATTTCTCCTGCGCGCGGGCGTGCGCGAGCCGATGGTGCGATGGCTGTCTGAAATCGCGATCGTCGAGGGCTTCGGCGCGATGATTCGCGAGCTGCCCGTGCCTCCTCTCGCCTCCTTCATCCGCGAGGAGACCGCAGGCACCGCTATCGCCCATCTCACCGGCGGCCTGTTCGAAGCGCACGCGCGCGACGAAGCGGGATGGACCGAGGAGGGCGGCCATCGCCAGATGTGGGACGCGGCCCGCGACGCGGCGTTCTCCAATCCCGCTATCTCGCCCGAAATCTACACCAGCATCATCTCGCGGCGCGGCGCCGGACAGCCTGCCGCACTTTTCCCCGAGCTCGGCGAGCCGGTCGAGCGATTGATTCGCTTCATGGTGAACGTGCTCGCGATTGAAGTCTTCGCCGCATCGACGTTCGCGTGGGCCGAGGAAATCCTCTCCGATCCCGAAGTTTCCGACTCGCCCGATCACGCCGCCAACCTCGTGCGCTATATCCGCTCCGACGAATCGCCGCACGTCGAGTACCTGCGCACCGCGCTCTCGGAAATTCAGGCGCGCACGCTGCTCACGCTCGACGGCAAGCCCGTCTCCGGCCGCAAGGTCGTGAACGATCTCGCAGAGCGCGGGATTCGCATGATGCTTCGTCAGCGGCTGAACGAGCGCCCCGTGATGGTCCGCGATTTGATCCGCAAGACCGCCAACGTCCGGGACCTCGACGCCTTGATGCGCGAGTTCGACGCGCTCGGCACGCCGTGGACGCCTCCCGCGCGCTACGCAGATCTCGCGCCCGCGCGCGGCACCGCCCCCGTCGGCTAGCAGGGGCGAGCCCGTGCACCCGAGTCAGGATTTCTTCTCTCCTCAGTGGTAGGGTTCTTCTTGGCTCGGCGCGGGCGTGCGCATTCCGGGTCCGGACTAATCGCGATGCGTCCCCACGGTGGTAAAACTTCGATTCCATCAGCCGGCATGCGCCTTCGAATCGCAGGCGTGATCGGGATCGCACTTTCGATCGCGATTGCCGGATTTCCCGGCGCGACTACCGCGCCCGCATTCGCCCAGAGTCCGAAGCCCGCGACCGGCTCGCAAACCGCATCGGCGCCGCCGACCGTCCAGGTAACCGCCGCGCCCCAACCCGCATCCGCGTCGAGTCCCGCATCACGCAACGCATCGGCGGCCGCGTCGCCTCCCGACGCACAGACCGTGATTTCGTATCTGAGCGACGTGATCAAGTGGTACGGGCATCTAGGCGTCGAAGCGCAGCTGGTGCGCGATCCTGACGAAACACTTTTTTTCGCCGATGACCGCCAGGTGGCCGGCGAAGTCCTGCGGCTGGCTTTCGAATACGCACGCGCGCAAGCAGCGCTCATCGCCAAGACCAACCCGAACGCCGCCGCCGCCGGTTCACCGTCGGTCGCCACCGGCGCGGGCGGCGCCGGGCTGGGCAACATCACGCAAACTTACCAGACGCTCGACGCCGCCGGCGACGCGATCCGCGCGCGCATCAAGGATTTGCAGGCGCGGCTGGCGAAGGCACCGGCGCGCCAGCGCGCGACGATCGCATCCGAAATTCAAGAATCGCAGAGCGAACTCGATCTCAACCAGGCGCGCGTCGAGGCGCTCAAGGCCCTCGCGCAGTTCGAAAGCGGCAGTGCGTCGCCCGATCAAAGCGGCGGACTGGCCGCTCAAATAGACGACCTCGAGCATTCGATTTCCGATAGCAACGCCAAACGGCCGCCTGCCCTCCCGGCCGAGGGCGCTTTCGTGGCGAGAGTCGAGCCCACCGGGATTTTCGGCGTCATCACCGAACTGATCGCGCTCAGCAACAAGCTCGACGCCCTCGATCAGAACAGCGCGCTCGCGCAAGCGCTGACCACGCGCGCCGCCGGTGTCCGCCAGTCGATCATCAGCTTGATCGCCGGCCTCAACGCGCGCGGAAACGCACTCTCGCAGGGAACCGGCGCCGCCGACGTCGCGACACTCAAAGACCGCAAGAAATCATTCGAGAGCCTGCTCGAAGAGCACAAGCTCGCCAGCGCGACCGCGCTGCCGCTCAGCAAGCAGATCGTGCTGCTGGGGATTTACACCAACAATGTCGGCAGGTGGCACGCCGCGATCGAACAGCGCTGGAACAAGGAATTCAGAAGCCTCGTCATCCGCATGATCGGGCTGGGCGCCGCTTTCGTGCTGATCTTTCTCGGTGCGATGGCGTGGCGATGGATCACCAATCGCTACGTGACCGACATTCGCCGCCGCGGGCAGGTGATGGCGGCGCGCCGTCTCGTGCTCGGGCTGATCGTCCTGGTCGTCGTGCTGATCAATTTCTCCGATGAGATCGGATCGGCCGCCACCATAGTGGGATTTGCCGCCGCCGGTATCGCCATCGCGCTGCAGAATGTGATTTTGTCGATCGCCGGCTACTTCTTTCTAATCGGGCGATTCGGAATCAAGGCCGGTGACCGCGTCCAAATCGGCGGCGTGACCGGCGACGTGATCGATATCGGGCTGGTGAAACTTTCGCTGATGGAGCTCGGCGGCACCGGGACGCATCGCGAGCCCACCGGCCGGGTGGCGGTGTTCTCCAACGCGATCGTGTTCCAGCCGTCGGGCAACTTCTTCAAGCAGGCGCCCGGCACCAGCTTCGTATGGAACGAGGTGCGGCTCACGCTCGCCCCCGACATCGACTACCGGCTGGCCGAGAAACGCCTGCTCGGGGTTGTCGATGAAGTGTTCGCACGCTATCGCGACCGCGTGATGCGCGACTATCGGCATCTGGAGCGCGACCTCAACATCGTGCTCGAGACGCCCAAGCCCCAGAGCCGCCTGCACCTGAGCAAGGCGGGCCTGGAAATAGTCATTCGCTATCCCGCCGAAACTTACTCCGCGCCGCAAATCACCGACGAAATTTCGCGCCGCGTGCTCGACGCGATTAACCGCGAGCCGAGCTTGCGCCTGGCGCCGCAGGGAACCGCGAACATCGAGTCGCAGGCTCCACCGTCTGCGACGGCCGACAACGAAAACGAAACCGGGACCGATCAGCCGGCCGACGATACGCCCGACGACGCCGCGGCTGGGGAAAAGGCGGCCGGCGCCACGCCCCCGCATAAGTAGATTTCGGAAATTGGCCGCGCGCCGTGAGCGCGATGCTACGCGGTCGGAGTTCCCGTGATGCTATCGACGATGTCGGCCAGCTCGGGAATCCGGTAGCGCTCGCCGTTGTAGGCCTTGTACATGAGGAAAACCCAGAACACCGCGAGTGCGATGTCGATTAGCGTCAGAAGAAAATTAAGCAGCGACCCCAATCCATGGGGCAGCACCGCGATAAATACGCCGAACACGATGCCGATGGCGAACCACGCAACCGAGAAGCCAATCGACTGGCGCGCGTGAAAGCGGATGAACTCGTCTTGATTGTAAGTCAGCGCCGCAATTATGTTAGCTTGCGGTTTTCGGCTCTCACCGTTCATCGCGAATTCCTCCTTGTCATCTCCAGCGATGATCCTGGAAGCGATCCTTGCCCACTAATTTGTAGTCGAACGCGTCAGGGGATCGCAATGCGCTCGCGTGCAGCCCGCGCACTGCGGCAGGGCGGGCTTCTCGAATCGCGGGACCGGCGCTGCGATCGATCTCGCCAACCAGCCTAATGCTGCGACCGATTCTTCACCGCCTCGAGGCGATCCATCGCCGCAGTCGCGTTGCGCGCCGTCTCGACCACTTCGAGCTGTGCACGGACGCGGCCGGCGAGCTGGCGCCGGAATACCGGCTTGGCCAGGAAGTCGCTGACTCCCAGGCGCATTCCCTCGGCCCGCGCATCCAAATCGTCGCGCGCGGTAATCATGATGATTGGGATTTCCGCGGTCTCGGGATTATCCCTAAGCGCCTTCACGACCTCGAAGCCGTCCATTTCAGGCATCATCAGATCGAGCAGAATTACGTCAACTTCGTTTTCATGAACCAGTTTGAGACACTGTGCTCCGGAGTTGGCCTCTATCGGGACAAAGCCTTCGCGCCGCAAATGGTGGGCGAGGATTGCGACGGTGTCTTGATCGTCGTCAACCACCATTATCTGAGGCGCTCTGATTGCTTCATCCATATAATTCCTTGCTCGTCGAGTCTTTCTCACGATCGTCCAAAGACGCCGGAGCTATCACACCGCAACGCCTCAGCTTCGCGGAAAATGTCGTCCGCTTGAGTCCCAGCAACCGCGCCGCGGCCTGTTTGTTCCCTCCGGCTTGCTTGAGCGCATCGTTTATCAATCTACCTTCCAATTCCCGTACCAAGTCGTTCAGGTTCACTGCGCCGTCACTGAGCTTGACCGCAATCGGAGCCGTCGCAGGCCGCGCGCCTGCCACCAGGTTGTCTGGCAGAATCGACGTGTCGATAATCGAGCCCTCGCACAGGATCGCCAGCCGCTCGACCATATTCTCGAGCTCGCGCACATTGCCCGGCCAATCGTACGACCATAGCGCCACCATCGCCTCCCGGCTGATTGCGATTTCGCGTCCGGGAGTGCGATCGCGGATGCGCTCGAGAAAGTGTTCCGTGAGCAGCGGGATATCCGAACGCCGCTCGCGCAACGGCGCAATCACGATCGGTACTACCTGCAGACGATAGAAGAGATCCTCGCGAAACGCGCCCTTCGCCACCGCTGTGCCCAAATCGACGTTGCTCGCTGCGATCACGCGCACATTGACCCGCGTCGCCCGGTCCGCGCCAACCGGCCGCACCACGCCGTCTTCGAGCACGCGCAGAATTTTCGCCTGCAACCCGATCGGCATCTCGCCGATTTCGTCCAGGAAGATCGTGCCGCGATCTGCCGTCGCCAGCAGCCCGTGACGCGATCCTGCGGCGCCCGTGAATGCGCCCCGCTCATGGCCGAACATCTCGGATTCGAGCAGGTCGTGCGGAATCGCCGCGCAGTTCACCGGCACAAACGGCTGAAGGCTGCGCGGCGACAGCCTATGAATCGCCTGCGCAACCACTTCCTTGCCGGTCCCGCTCTCGCCCGTGATCAGCACGGTGACCTCGGTCGGCGCGACGCGTTCGATCAACGCGCGTAGTTTCACGATCGCCGGATGTGCTCCGACCAATGCCCGCTCGACGCCAAAAGGCGTCTCCGGCTCCGCAAATTTCGCTTGCAACGTGACCCCCTGATTTCGCTCCGTAAGCGGCGATGAAAGACCGCCGCTTACTTGCAAAATGTCTCACGCTGCGCACGCTGTTGACAGGACGATGACTGCAAGTGAGCAGATTAGACGCTATAAATCGCGGAAATTGTTACGGAGAGAACGCGATCAGATGCCGCCCGTCGAGTCGCGATAGTGCGCCGACTGACCCGGTCCCTCGGCCACCGAGATTTCCATCGTCGTCACGAGTTTCAGCGCACCGCGCGCGCCCAGCGCCGCCGCCAACTCCTCCCAAATGTAGCGCGCGAGTTCTTCCGCCGAGCTATGCACGATAGGCACGATACACACGTCGGCCGCCGGCAACACGAACTCGTCGTTCTCGTAGCGGATTCGCACCACCCCGTCCTTGGGTCCTTCAACCGTCAGGCAATCGCTGTTGGCCGGAACGATCGTGCGCTCGTCGAGCCGATCGACGATCTCCTTGGTCAGCTTTTTGATCAGCCCGAAATCGATCACGTAGCCGGTCTTCGCCAGCCGCCCCTCGACGTACACGCCGACCTGGTAGTTATGGCCATGCAGCGGCTCGCGAAACCCCGGGTAGGCGATAAAATGCGCGGCCGAAAATTTCAGACTCTCTTTCGCTACATGGATTGAAAAATTCGCTTTCGTTGCCATCGACTCGTCCCTGTCATTATATAATGCCCGCCAGCTCCAGGATCGCCGTCAAGCTCGACGTGCGCCGCGATAAGAACGAAAACCGCTCGCGGTACCGCGCCACGTCGATCGAGGTCGCCTCAATAAACCTGTCGCGCTCGCCGACGGCGATCGGCCCGAGATGCGCTGCGAGTTCGCGCACCAATCCGGCATCCGGATCGAACCGCGGCGCCAGGTCGCCTACGTCCAGCCCATGCAATCCGCCGAGAATACACTCCGCGTAGTATCCTACCTGTCCCGCGCGATCGAAATCGCAAATTTCAGTTCGCATCGACTCCTCGAGCGACAGCAGCCGGTCCATCCCGAATTCCTGGCGTCGCGAGACAATCCTCGGGTCTCCGCTGCCTTCGAATCCCGAACCGATCGCAATTATCGCGATACGGCCGTCGTCGATTTCGATCGGATGGAAAATATATCCCCGCGACGTGTAGTCAAGCATCGAGCGCAGCGCCATCCGGTATGTGAGCAGGTCGAAATTCATCCCGCTCGCGATCTCCATCAGGTACTCGCCGAGCGGTTTGCCCGCGCGCTCCGCAAGCCCGATCAACCGCTCGAACGCATAAGCATCGTATTCCTCGCGCCGCGCGATCGTCGGCGCGCAGTCGCGATCGAACGTCAGCAGCAGCCCGCCGATCCCGCCGTCATGGTTGTCCGCCGCGGTCGATGCGGTAATTGGCAGGCTGCGATCGACGGGCTCGATATCCATCGCCAGGTACCTGCCATGGCTCGAAGGCTTGGCCAGTCCACGCCGCGCATTTCGAATCGAAATCGGAGCCACGTCACGCGCCACCAGCCGGCTCGCGCCACCGCGCCGCTCGGCCAGCAACCCATAGCCGCTAAGCAACGACCCGTATCCGACAACTAGTATTTCGCGATTGTGCAAAATCGTCCGATCCAATCCGTCAGTGCACACCCTTCTCGGCGATTGTCCCCCTTTCACTTATTTGTGTCATTCTAGAGCGGAAGTTGCTGAGATTGAGCCGAAGCCCTGAGCGAAGCCGAAGGGGAAGAATCTCGACGGATGCCCGGCGTGCGGCGTCGGCCAGACACGCGCTGGCGCGCGCGAGATCCTTCGCTGCGCTCAGGATGACACAAAAAAGTTCTAACAGGGACGAAGTCCCGCACTTTTCTTAATACTATGGTGCAGGGGTCACCCCTGCTATATCCACAAAATCGCGCCGCTTGCCGGTCGCCCCGTGCTCTCCCTGACGGCCCGCACATAGAACCTGATCTGCGCGCGATATTCGTCGAGCCGCGACGCTACATCTACATCAGTCTTGAAATCGACCACCGTCCAAACCGCGCCATCGCTGGTGATCTCGGCGAACGCGAGATCCGCGATACCTTCGACTGCGGTGCCGTCTTCGAGCCGGATCATCAGCGGACATTCACGCATTACCGTATCCGCAGCTTTCGCACGATTCATCAGCGGAGACTTGAGCGCAGCTTTTACGCAATCCACTGCCGCGGCGACCTCCTCCTGCGGCGCGCCGATCATCTTGGCCGCGCTCGCCGCGATCTTGCCGATCTCGCGCGCGTCCGCGTCGAGCGGCGCACGCAGCATCGTAAGATGCACCAGCGTGCCGAATCGCTTGCCATGCGGCCGGCCGCGATCGCGACTCGTCTCTTCGATCGCGATCGCTTCCGCGTGCTCCGGTCCGGCCGCCGGCGCTGCAAGCGCAAGCTCGGTCGCCGTCGCGACGTTTATCCTCGGCGCCATTCCCGCCGTCAGCATCGCCGCCCTGTTCGCGCTCCAATCCTCGCGCAGCTTGATCCCGCGATCTGATACGAGTTTATTTTCGTCGGCCTGCAGCAGCTTGTCCTGCCGAAGCCCCATCTTCTCCTCGACGTTGAGGATCAGCAGCCGCGGATCCCACCAAACTATCCGATGCGCTCCCTGCTGCGCTCGATGTAATCCCGGCGCCACCGATTTTATTTTGCCCGGAGCTTTAGCGGGGCGGGTCAGGATACTGTCGTCGCCGAATTCGGGGCATCCCGGCGGATGTTGCGACGCCGGCGCGCGCCGATCTGTCTGCGCCGGATAGATGACGGGATTGAGCCGCGCGAGCCAGCCGTCGCACTCTTCGTCGCCAACCGCCGGCACCACTATTAGATCGCGCGCGCGCGTCGCCGCCACGTACAGCAGGCGGATTGCTTCCTCTTCGTCGCGGTCATGCTCCTTCGCCGCATGCTCCTGCAGTTCGCGCGGTGCGCATCCCGCAAGTTCCATCGCGGCCAGCTTCGACGCGGGTTCGATATATCGCGACGCGTCGGCGCGAGTTTCGTTGCAGGTGATATCGGCCAGGATGACGACCGGAAACTCGAGGCCCTTCGCGCGATGCACCGTCATGATCCGCACGCCCTCAGTGCCTTCCTCGACGATCGGCGTTTCGCTCGCCTCGTCGCGATCGGCGCGCGCTTCGAGCTCATCGACGAACGCCCGAAACGAGGTCGTCCCGCCGCGCGCTTCGTAACGCCGCGCCTGGTCCATGATTCGCATGATATTCGCCAGCGCCTGCTCGCCCGTCGGCCAAATGGCGAATCCCGCATGCGCGCGCGTC
>Ga0207930_1000577_pt1 | contig 11512 bp, 11 predicted proteins | sample NGESurshal092012_7_FD_184477 | JGI IMG/M metagenome (GOLD analysis project Ga0207930, IMG submission 184477) | Arctic peat soil microbial communities from Barrow, Alaska - NGEE Surface sample 210-3 shallow-092012 (SPAdes) | ecosystem: Environmental > Terrestrial > Soil > Wetlands > Peat ... | reverse complement strand
TCCGGTGCGGTCGGCGCGCAGTAACTTCATCGCTTCGGTGCGCTGCGAGATGACGTGCCGCACCTTGTACACCTCACCGATGCCGCCAGAACCAAGCGGGCCGAGCACTTCGTAATCACCGAGGATGTGGCCCGGTTCAAATGGCAAAGCTGTCCCAAGAACGGCTCGCTGCCGCGGTCGGATTGGAAATTGTCAGAAACATCCCGCTCCATTTTGCGTGGCGAGGTCACGGATTGCAAGCGAGCGATGTAGGCCCCCAGGTGGCTGACTGGCGATACCTGGTTGCCAGAGTCACGGACGGGGTGCACAATGCGCATTAGGCCATCGTGAGGCTACCTGCTTGCTGATCCCGGTCCGGCTGTTTCTTTTCACCGCGGTAGTGTTCGACTTTCAGTAACTCCAAGAAAAGTTCAAACGCATCTTTACCCGTGCTGCTCTGGATGGATTTGTTGTGGGCGCTCTCGCCATTTCTCCTGATTCATCACATTCCTGGGGCTTGGCGCTGGGGATGACCGCCGCGCTGGTGTACATGCCGTTCGCGCAGCGTTCGCTGGTCTTGATGTACGCGCGGAACCGGTAAGCTACTTGCCCAGATTTTCTATCTAGTTTTTCTTGCAGAGGGTTGCTTTCTGTGCTACCGTCCCCGCCCTCAGGGTAAAATGGCGACTCGAAACTTGAAACTGACCCCTGCTTTACACTAGCCACTGACCACTAGCCACTGGTCCCCCATGTCCACTTCGATTAGCTCATTCGCGAAGATCAATCTCGGGCTGAAGATCGGCGCGGCGCGCGCTGACGGCTTTCACGAGCTGCGTACTATCTACCAGACCATCTCGCTACATGACGTGGTGCGCGTCGAAGTGCAACCCGGCGATGGGATCGAGATTCGCTGCGAAGATTCTCGCGTGCCGTGCGACGCGACCAATACTTGCTACAAGGTGGCGGAGCGCGTGATGCGCGCGGTGGAAGCCAGCGGTCGCGTGGTGATCACGATCGACAAGCGGTTGCCGGTGCAAGGTGGGATGGGCGCGGCTTCGTCCAATGCGGTCGCGACGATGATCGCGTTAGAGCGAGAGCTTCAGACTGACATCGCTCCCCAGGAGAAATTTCGCATCGCTGCCGAAGTCGGCAGCGATCTGCCGCTATTCCTCATTGGCGGGACAGTGCTGGGTGTGGATCGCGGTCAGGAAGTGTATGCGCTGCAAGACCTTCCGCCGATGCACCTCGTGGTGGTGACGCCGCCGGTGGGGGTTTCGACGCCCAATGCTTTCGCGCAATGGGACGCGCTGCCTGCACACGAATCGCTTCTAAATGCAGCGGGCGAACCTGCATTGACCACTCTCAGCGCGGCAGGTACAATTACAGCATTCAGTCAAAGTGTGTTTGCCTGGCTGGAGAAAGTTTTCCCCTTGCAGGCCCAGCCTGCATCCGGTGTTCCCGCGAGTGGCGGGGACCGGGCCGAGACGCCGCTTCTCGACCTCGTCCGAACCGGGATCGAAAACGACTTTGAACGAGTCGTCTTCCCAGAGTATCCCGAACTTCGAGAGGTCAAACGTGTGCTTGAGCGCGAAGGCGCGCAGTATACGTCGTTGTCTGGTTCCGGATCGACGCTGTATGGAGTGTTCGCGTCGGCCGCGGAAGCAGAGTCAGCCGCAGGGCGCATGAGCGACGCGGGACATGCGGCAGTGGCGACGACGACGCTGGACAGGGCGGAGTATTGGGAGCAACTGGTAACTGGTAACTGGTAACTGGCCCAGCGCACGAAGTCGCTCCGGTTGTTTTACCAGCTACCAATTACCAGTGACCAGTTACCGATTGGGCGGTCGTCTAATGGTAGGACAGTGCCCTTTGGAGGCACTTGTCTAGGTTCGAATCCTAGCCGCCCAGCCAAGATTCAGTTGCCGATTACCAGTAGTCAGTTGTCAGCAAGGTGTAATCAGTTGTTCGGAAGTGAAGGCGTAGTTAGCAACGAGTGATCCGATCAGCGTTTCTTGCTAATTACCAGTGACCAGTCACCGATTAGTTCGTAGTTTCGACCCAGCTTGTAATCAAACCAGGTTTGGCGGGGTACAAACTTATGGAAGCAGCAGGCGTAAAACCCGGCGTAGCGGAACAGGCAGCGGCCAGCGAAACTGCAACGGCCGTGGCGCAGCAGTCCGACAAGAAACAGCAAACGGCTGCGGACCCGAAGGCTAAGCCAGTGCGCGCGCGCAGCGAGGACAAGTGGAAGATCTTCTCGGGCACAGCGAATGACGCGCTGGCCAAGGAAGTCTGCGACAAGCTTGGCCTGCCACTAGGACAGACGCGCATCACCAAATTCTCGGACGGCGAGACGTATGTGCAGATCCTGGAGAACGTGCGTGGTAGCGACGTGTTCCTGGTTCAGCCGACGTGCGATCCGGTGAACGAGCACTTGCTGCAACTATTGCTGTTGATCGATGCCTTGAAGCGCGCTTCGGCGCGCCGCATCACGGTGGTGGTTCCGTATTTCGGCTACGCCCGGCAGGACCGCAAGGACCGGCCTCGTGTACCGATCAGTTCGAAGCTGGTGGCTGACCTGCTGACGACGGCAGGGGCGGACCGGGCGCTGGTGGTTGATCTGCACGCACCGCAGATCCAGGGGTTCTTCAATATTCCGGTGGACCACTTGTTCGCATCGCCGGTGCTGGTAGGTTTTTTCAGGGACTTGCAGCTTCCGGACCTGACCGTGGTTTCTCCGGATGCTGGCGGCGTGGAGCGCGCGCGTTTCTTCGCCAAGAAAATGGATTCGGCGCTGGCTATCGTCGACAAGCGCAGGGTGGACCTGGATGTGACCGAGGTCATGCACGTCATCGGTGACGTGAAAGATCGCACGTGTCTCATCCTCGACGACATTATCGATACCGCCGGAACCCTGGTGAAGACTTGCCAGGCGTTGCTCGACGCGGGTGCCAGACAGGTGTATGCCTGCGCGACGCATCCTGTGCTTTCGGGTCCGGCCATCGAGCGGATTTCAAAATCGGGGTTGGTCGAAGTGGTTGTGACCAACACCATCCCGCTGACGGAAGCGGGGCGCAACGAACCCAAGATTCGGCAACTGTCGATTGCCGGCTTGATCGCCAGCGCCATTCAGTCGATTCACGAAGAGACATCCGTCAGCAGACTGTTTTTGTAAAGGACAAGAAATTATGGCTACGACAACTCCTGAACAGAATGTGGAAACGAAGCCGCGGCAGAGCGGCACCAAGAATGACGCGCGCCGCATCCGCAAGAGCGGGCTCGTCCCGGCCGTGCTGTACGGCGCCGGACTGGCACCGCTGAACCTCTCCGTCGATCCGAAACAGATGAAGCGCATCCTGAATTCGGAGTCGGGTCACAACACGATTTTCGATCTCTCGGCGGGCGGCGACTCGGGCAAAGCGATGATCGTGGACTGGCAGTTCGAGCCCATCAAGGGCGCGCTGCTGCACGTCGACCTCAAGCGCATTGCCATGGACAAACTGCTGCGCGTCAGTGTGCCGGTCACGCTGAAGGGCGAGGCGCATGGCGTGAAGGTGCAGGGCGGCATCCTCGAGCAGATGGTGCGCGAAGTCGAAATCGAGTGCTTGCCCGCCGACATTCCGGGACGCATCGAGGCCGATGTCAGCAAGCTGGAATTCGGTCAGACCATTCGCGTGGCCGATTTGCCGCGCAACGAAAAGATCAAGTTCATCACCGACGAGAACCAGGCCATTGCCCACGTGACCGCGGTGAAGGAAGTTGTGGTGGAGACTCCGGTCGAGGGAGTCGAGGCCGCAGCGACGACTGCCGAGCCCGAGGTCATCAAGAAGGGCAAAGCGGAGACCGAAGGCGATGCTGCCGGCGGCGAGAAAGCCGAAAAGGGCGCCAAGTCAGACAAGGGCGACAAGGCAGAGAAGTCCGAGAAGAAGAAGTAGGCGGCGTGAAACTGATCGTCGGGCTCGGCAATCCGGGCGTCGAATACCAGTTCACACCGCACAACATGGGGTTTCTGGCGGTGGACCGTATAGCCGAGCAGTGCGGCGTGCGGGTGAACAACCGCAACTGTCGCGCGCAGACCGCGCGGGCCCGCATCGGCGAAACCGAAGTGGTGCTGGCCAAGCCGGAAACCTTCATGAACTTGAGCGGCCTGTCGGTGCGCGAACTGGTAGCGGAGTACCAGGTGCAACCCGAACAGGACCTGGTACTGCTCTACGACGAGCTCGATCTGCCGTTCGGCACGATGCGGATTCGGCAGCGGGGCCGGTCGGCGGGACATAACGGAGTGGAGTCGGTAATCGGCGCCCTCGATTCGCAGGAGTTTGTGCGCATCCGCATGGGAGTTGGGCCGGACCATCCGGTGGGCGATGGCGCGCGGTACGTGCTCTCGCAGTTTAAGAAATCGCAGTACCCGATCGTCGATCAGGTGCTGGACACGGCAGCCGAGGCTGTCCGGGTCATCTTCGGGGAAGGGTTGCACGCGGCCATGAACCGCTTCAACCGGAAGCCGGAGGAAGAAACAAACGGTAGCTAGTTACTGGTAGCTGGTAACTGGTTGTGCTAGCGAGATTGATTCGAGAACGAAACGGATAGGCAATTGAGACCAGTCACCAGTTACCAGTGACCAGTCACCGATTGCCAGGAGAGAAACAATGCAACGTACTTACGAAGTGATGTTCATCGTGCGTCCGGACATGACGGAAGAAGACCAGGACAAACTGGTCGCCACCATGGAAGGCCATGTGACCACCGCCGGTGGCACGGTGAAAAATGTGGAACGCATGGGCAAGCGCCGTTTGGCGTACGTGGTGCGCAAGTTTCAGGATGGCATTTATGTCCTGATGGTTCTCGAAGGCGATGGCGGCGTGGTGAAGGAATTGGAGCGCCGCCTGCGTGTGACCGAGCCGGTGATCAAGTTCATCACCGTGCGCGTGGACGAAGAACAGAAGCGTATGGCCAAGGTGAAGGCGTTGCGCGATGCCAAGGTTCGCGGCAAGGGCACGCGCGCAGCAGCAGCGGAAGCCGCGGCGGCCGCAGCGGCAGAGTCTGCGGCAGCGGCCGCGACAGCGACGGAAGCGGATACGACTCCAGCAAGCGTTTAGCTTTTTGCGAGCACGAGGTCCGTTGTGGTGATAGGGGTCCTTCGACTCCGCTCAACTGACGCCTCGCTTCGCTCAGGATGACGAAGAGATTGAATTGGGCCGATGATGGCCCGAAGGAGAAACATGGCAGACGAAACGACGAACACAGCGGCTCCGGTAGCCGCGAACGAAGGCGGCAGCAGCAGTTCCGTGCCGAGCTCACGTCCTGATGGTGGTGGCGGAGGCGATCGTGGCCCGCGTGGGCCGCGGCCGGCGGGGCGTCCCGGCGGAGGTCCTGGCGGACCGCGCGAAGGCGGACGGAAATTCTTCCGCCGCAAAAAGGTTTGCAAGTTCTGCGTCGAGAAGATCGATGGCGTGAATTACAAGGACGTGCGCCTGCTCGGACAGTTTGTGGCCGAGTCGGGCAAGATCGTTCCCCGGCGGTTGACCGGCGTATGCACGCCGCATCAGCGCCGCCTGGCCGATGCCATCAAGCAGGCACGCAACATCGCGCTGTTGCCGTTCTCGAGTAGATAGTAGCCAAAACAAGATTTGATACGGAGTTTGACACATGGAAGTCATACTGAAGGAAGACGTAAATAAGCTCGGCCACCGCGGCGACGTGGTGAAAGTTGCCGAGGGCTATGGCCGCAACTACCTCATCCCGCACAAGCTGGCGATTGAAGCGACCGCCGGCAACAAGGCCGTCATCGAGCAGATGAAGGCCGCGTCGGTGCGCAAGTCGGCCAAGGAAAAAGGCAGCGCAGAAGCCTTGGGGCAGCAGCTTTCCGGCGTCGCGCTGGCATTCACCCGCAAGTCGGGCGAGCACGATCAGTTGTTCGGCTCGGTCACGTCGGCCGACATCGCGCGCGAGCTGGAAGCCAAGGGCTTCACCATCGACCGCCGCAAGATCGATCTCGATGTGCCGCTGAAGACCGTCGGCGAGTTCAACGTTCCGATCAAGCTGCACAAGGACGTCACGGTAACGGTGAAGGTGACAGTCGGCAAGGAAGCCGTTGCCGAAGCCGCGCCAGTCGTGGCTGAAGAAGCCGCCAGCGCCGAAGCGTAGTCTAGACTCACCGCAAGTAGTTCATGGCAAAAGACATAGAAGGCTGGATCGCCACGGCGAGCCAGCCTTCGTGTGTTGGGGCTGGGCTCTGTGGTACCCCCCCCACCAAAACTCCTTGTTTTCATCGACATAGCGCTATTTTCAGCGCAAATTACTCTTAACAAAAGAGTTATAGTTAAATTCCTCTGCGGTAAGGAGTTAGCGTGCGGGTTTCGGGAGAGTCGAGTGGGGAACGAGCCGTCGAGATGGCGACGGGTACGGGCAGGTAAGGACATACCACCTCCAAGTACAGCAGGCTGGCCGCGCGAGGCGGGCAGCGAAGTCAGTGCACCATGCTCAGAGTGGCAGGAGTGGGTGAGGCTGTCAACTTACGAAGGTACCCAGGGGCGAGAACTTTGGTAACCACATTCTTTCAGGGTTGGCATCGGGCGCGGAGAGTGCCGTCCCTGCCGGGACTCAGATTCATAATTCGAGCCTACCCAGCACTCCGCTGCGCTGCCTGCTGGGCTATCACTGTTCCGCTGACGCCACACGCCGCGAGCAAAACTAGCGCGTGGCGTAAGACCATCCCAACAAGCGCAAAGTGGGCGCTAGTTGGGAACCCCGGGCGTGGCAGCGGGCTGGAGCGTTCACACCGTGGGGCGAAGATGGTTCCCAAACGGTGCCGAGAATCCCAGGTTATCGCCGGAAACCGGCGCGAACCTGGGGCACCGGGCGTTGCCTTCACGCGGGCGGTTGGTAGAGAAACTTTTGGAATCCGACGAACACCTTGCTTATGTCTTCCGGCTTGCCAAGGTCGGCAATGGCGTCCGGAATGGAGTGATACTTCAGGTGGAGCAGCGGTGTCAGCTTTTCGCGGTCGAGTTCCTCGACTCCGACACCCACGTAGTGGGCCAGAACGAAGTCGAGAAATGCCTGTTGTTTGGCATTGAATCGCCCGGTGATGGCCAATTTGGCGCGGGCGGCGCGCTCTTCGCGGGTCAGCGGAGGCAAAGCGTAGGCGATGTAGCCGAGCACGTCGAAGAGGTCACTCTTCTCGGCGTCGATGATCTTCTGCATTTCGGCCAACTGGTCGTGGCCAAAGCCCTTTTCCGCGAGTCCGTCCAGGAGCTTTTTGCGGGTTTCCGGCACGCTCCAGAGGGCGCGTAACTCAGCCTCGTCTTTGAAGAACTCGGGCAGCTTCCCGAAGAGCAGTTCCATGAAATGATGAGCGGTTATGGGTGTGCCTTCCGGGTGCCAGAATGTGGTGGCCATCATGGCCTGGATGGCACGCTCTTTGCCGTCGGCCAGCTTTACTTTCACTCGCGGCTTCTCCTTGCACACACAAGGGCGCTCGCCGCATACACCGCACGGCTCTTTCGGACATTCGCAGGGCCGCTGGCCGCATTCAGGGCACGGTTTCGGCTCGGCCTTTACGCATTGGCATGGATGGAAGCCGCATTTTTTGCAGGGCTCCGGCTCCAGCGGCTCGCCGTCCCATTCCGGATCGCTGAAATGGTGATAGGCCTTCACGAAGTCGTAGATGGTGAAGTAGTCCTTGCCATCGTAGAGCCGGGTACCGCGCCCAATGATCTGCTTGAACTCGATCATTGAGTTGATGGGGCGCATCAGAACGATGTTGCGAATGTTGCGGGCATCCACGCCGGTTGAAAGCTTCTGCGAGGTGGTCAGAATGGTCGGAATGGTTTTCTCGTTGTCTTGAAAATCTCGTAAATGCTGATTGCCGAGTTCGCCATCGTTGGCGGTGACGAGGCAGCAATAGTCTGGTTCGGTGCTGGTCTTCATCTGATTAATGAGGTCGCGGACGGCCAAAGCATGGTCCTGGGTGGCGCAGAAGACCAGAGTTTTTTCCCGCTGGTCGATCTGGTCCATGAAGAGCTTGACGCGGTGGGCTTCGCGCTCCTTGATCTCGATGATCTTGTTGAAGTCGTCTTCGGTGTAGCGCTTGCCGCTTTCGATCTCGCCCTCGACGACCTGATCGTCCGGCGTGTAGACGTATTCATCGAGGGTGGTGGCAATCTGCTTTACGCGGAACGGAGTGAGATAGCCGTCATTGATGCCGTCTTTGAGCGAATAGATGTAAACCGGATCGCCGAAATAGGCGTAGGTGTCGGCGTTCTCCTGGCGCTTGGGTGTGGCGGTCAGACCGAGCTGCACGGCGGGAGCAAAGTAATCCATGATGCCGCGCCAGTTGCTTTCGTCGTTGGCCCCGCCGCGGTGGCACTCGTCGATGACGATGAAATCGAAGAAATCGGGCGGATACTCGCCAAAGTACGGCGAAGGCTTGCCGTCCTTGGCTGGGCCGCTCATGAAGGTCTGAAAGATCGTGAAGAACAGGCTGGCGTTCTTTGGGACTCTGCCTTGCCTGCTGATTTCGTCCGGCTTGATGCGGCACATCGCGTCTTCGGGGAAAGCGGAGAAGGCGTTATAGGCCTGGTCGGCAAGGATGTTGCGGTCGGCGAGGAAAAGGATGCGCGGGCGGCGGGAGGGTTCGCGGCCCAGGTTCCAGCGGCTATAGAACAGTTTCCAGGCAATCTGAAAGGCGATGAAGGTCTTGCCGGTGCCGGTGGCGAGCGTCAGAAGAATGCGCTGCTGGTTGGCAGCGATGGCTTCCATGGGCCCGCTCGACGGCGATGTCCTGAAAGTAGCGGCCGGGATGGGAGCCGCCCTTGTCCTCGAAGGGCACGGCAGCGAAGCGGTCACGCCACGCGTCCGCTGTGGCGAAGACCATGTTCCAGAGTACGTCCGGCGTGGGATAGCGCGGAGTCTCACATTCCTTGCCGGTTTGCATGTCAACGCCGTAAATGCCTTGGCCATTGGTGCAATAGGCGTGGCGAAGCTCCATCTTTCCGGCGTAGTTCTTGGCTTGGGCCAGGCCCTCGGTGAGTGATTGGTCCCATGCTTTGGCCTCGATAACCGCGAGCTTGGTGTTGCGATATTCCAGAATGTAATCCGCAATGAGCGGTTTGCCGCGCCGACCTGCGCATTCGATGCGACCGGGCGCAATCGTATATTCGCGACGAATGCGGCTGCCCTCGACCACGCCCCAGCCCGCCGCTTTCAGCGCGGGATCGATGTGCTCGGCTCTGGTTTCGGCTTCGTTCATAGAGTAGGAATCATGGCAGAATGCGGAAAGCGCGATTGCGAGTGGAGCGATACACTGCAAAATCCCGGCGATCGAGGGTGAAGACGGTGTCGATGCCTTCGCGGCCAGCCAGATAAACCAAGGCGGCGTCGGCCAGTTGAGGACGGATGTCCTGGTAGTGTTTCATGACTTCGGCGATGGCGCCGGCCTCGGCGCCGGCGATTGGAAGCAGTTCGAGAAAGCCGCCGGGCTTCTCGGAAAAGCAGCTTCTCAGAAGTTGCTGGACAGCCCGCGGGTGAGAACGCAAGAGCCACGCGGCCTCGGTGATCACCGGCCAGCAGGAAAACAGAGGGCCGGGGAGTTGATGAAGGGCCTTGACGCAAGCGGCGTGGTGCTGGTCCACGCTGGAGAGAATGGCAACCAGCGGTCCGGTGTCCACCAGTACGCGACGCTTCACTTGGATTTGCCGAAACCTTCCATGTGGCGGGGACTGGAGCTGAGGTCGGCGGGAGGAGATTTCGGGCCACGCCCAATACAGCCAATCAATCCCGCTTCTTCGGCCAGTTCGTAGGCTGGCCGCGCCTCGGTGGGCTGGCCAAGATAGGTTTCCAGGGCTTCGCGGACGAGTTCCGACTCCGGCTGCCCTTTGATCCGCGAGCGGTGGCGCAGGCGCTGCCCAAGGGTCTCTGGAAGGCGAATTGTTATACGGTCGGATGCCATGTCAGACACTATAGCATAAACGTCAGACATGCCTGCCGCTTTTAGCGCGGGATCAATGTGCTCGGCTCTGGTTTCGGCTTCGTTCATGAATTTCAGCCCGGAAATGGCAAGTTAATCCCACACGTAATTTTCGTCAAAGGGCACGTTATGGCGTTGGAGGAAGGCCCGGTATTCGTCCTGAAACGACTTCTTGCGGTGGTGCTTTTGCTGGGCCGCGATGTATTGACGCACGGCGGTGACATTCGATTGCGAGACGGCAAAGGCCCCGTATCCCGCCTGCCACGCGAAGCGGGCAAATTCGGTGCCCTGGGTTTTGATCCATTTGGAAGAGGTCCTTTTGACCTGTTCCACGGCGTTGCTGACCGCGACGGTGCGGCCCAGTTCAAAGAGGATGTGGACGTGGTCGGGGACGGAGTTGATGAGGACGGGCGGGCAGTCCAGGTTTTGCAGGACGGTGGCCATGTAACGGTGCAAGGAATCGCGCACGGCGTCGTGGAGTACGGGTTGGCGGTTTTTGGTGGAGAAGATGAGATGGATGTGCAGCCGCGCGAGGGATTGTGGCATGGGTTGAAGCGCCCTTTCAGGGCTTCGATATTATTCTGGGCCGATTTCCCAAAAGTATCGCGATGCCAGTCAGGACGCGACGGCGGCGGAGGGGATGGTGGCGCACCCGATGTTATAGCCGCGAATTTGGGGCGCCCTTTCAGGGCTTGGGGATTTGGGGGCGTTGCGTACCCAGGGCGTTGCCCTGGGCTGAAATTAAGTCGCGCCTTCGGCGCGGAAGAAGCGCGATAGCTGAGGCGCAAACGAAGGCGGAACGTTGGAGCCGGGAAAGATTTTGTAGGGCTGAAATTAAGTCGCACCTTCAGCGCCAAGAGATGAGAAGCATCGCATGCGGAAGCCCCGAAGGGGGCGAGCCAGCCGTAGCCCGGGGCAACGCCCCGGGAAAGGCAAGCGAAATGTGGAGAAGCCCTGAAGGGGCGTCCCAATGTTGGCGGTGGGAAAGGTGACGCAACCAACGTTGTAGCCCCAACGGGGGCGAGCCAAGCGCAGCCCGGGGCAACGCCCCGGGAAAGGCACGCACAATGTAGGGAAGCCCCGAAGGGGCGTCCCAAGGTTGGCGGCGGGAATGGGGACACATCCGATGCGGGGGCGGAGTTTTTGGGGCGCCCTTTCAGGGCTTGGGGATTTGGGGGGGTTGGGTACCCAGGGCGTTGCCCTGGGCTCGGACTAAGACGCGCCTTTGGCGCTAAGAGATGCGAAGCATCGGACGCGGAAGCCCAGAAGGGCCGTCCTAAGGTTGGCAACGAGACAAGCGACGCATCCGAGGCGGAAGCCCCGAAGGGGGCGAGCCAAGCGGAGCCCCGGGGCAACGCCCCGGGGAAGGCGCGCGCAATGTAGGGAAGCCCTGAAGGTGCGTCCCAATAGCGGTGGATGGCGGTCGCATTTTGATTTCATAGTGCCCCGGTGAAGGCCTGATGCAGCAAGGATTTTTTCAATGCCTCCAGAGCGGCGAGCTTCTGCTGGTAAATGGATTCGAGGCGTTGGATTTAAGCAGCGAGCGTGTCGAGTTGTCTGACG
>Ga0207930_1000576_pt1 | contig 11529 bp, 7 predicted proteins | sample NGESurshal092012_7_FD_184477 | JGI IMG/M metagenome (GOLD analysis project Ga0207930, IMG submission 184477) | Arctic peat soil microbial communities from Barrow, Alaska - NGEE Surface sample 210-3 shallow-092012 (SPAdes) | ecosystem: Environmental > Terrestrial > Soil > Wetlands > Peat ... | reverse complement strand
CAGGGCTGCCAGCGTATCTGCCCGCACGCGGGCGCCGTCCACAAACGAGGCGATCACCGTCGCCCGCGTGAGCGGTGCACGCCCGAAGACGCGCGCGTGCAGGACGGCCGGCTGCTGCGCATGGCCACCGACGTGGGCAAGGATCAGAGCTACGTCCTGTCGGCGCTGTCGCCCGCTTCCCTGGCGCGCCTGCGCTTCCCGCTCGGTGAGCTGCGCAAGCATGAGGTTCGCGAGCTGGCCCGGCGCGCCGGGCTGGCGGTCGCGCGCAAGCCCGACTCGCAGGACCTGTGCTTCTTGGCAGGAACGCGCCACAGCGACTTCCTGGCGCGACACGGCGACCTCGGCGCGCGGCCGGGGGAGATCGTCGATCTGCACGGCGCCGTGCTCGGCGAGCACCGTGGCGCGCACTCCTACACGGTCGGCCAGCGCCACGGCCTGGGGATCGGCGCCGGCGAGCCGCTGTACGTGCTGGGGACCGACACAGAGGCCAACACGGTCACGGTGGGGCCGCGCAGCGCCCTGCTCGCGCAGAGCCTGGCGGTGCGCGAGCTGACGCTGCACCGCCACGGCCAGTGCGTCGACGGGGTTCGCGTGCGCTCGCACGGGCGCCGCTTTGCCTGCCGGCTGCCGCGCGGCCTGGACGCCGGGCGCCACGCGCGCGCGAGCATCGAGCTGTCCCAGCCGGCCGAGCGCACCGCGCCCGGCCAGCTGGCGTGCCTGTATGCCGGCGAGCTGGTCGTCGGCTACGGCACGATCGCCTCCTAGCGTTCGCCGACCCCTGCGACCCGAGCGCGACCTAAGATCACCGGCGTGATGACATCTGATGAGATCCGCGAGCGCTACCTGGCGTTCTTTGCCGAGCGCGGGCATCGGCGCATACCGTCGGCCTCGCTCGTGCCTTCCGCGCACGATCCGTCGGCGCTGCTGACGGTCGCCGGCATGCACCCGCTGAAGCCGTACTTCCTCGGCCAGGAAGCTCCGCCGGCGACGCGCCTGACGGACTGCCAGAAGGTCTTTCGCACGGTCGACATCGACAACGTCGGCAACACCGCGCGCCACCTGACGTTCTTTGAGATGCTCGGAAACTTCTCCTTCGGCGACTACTTCAAGCGCGAGGCGATCGAGTTCGCCTGGCAGCTCTCGCGCGAGGTCTACGGCTTCGCAGCGCAGGACATCTGGGTGACGGTGTTCGAGGGCGACGAGCAGCTCGGCCTCGGGCCCGACGAGGAGGCGATCTCCCATTGGCTACAGATGGGCTTGCCGCGCGAGCGGATCGTGCTGTGTCCGCGCTCTGAGAACTTCTGGCAGGCCGGCCCGTCGGGACCGTGCGGGCCGTGCTCTGAGCTGTACCTCGACCGCGGCGTCGATCGCGGCACGCCCGAGGATTTGCCGGGCGGGGAGAACGAGCGCTTCCTGGAGTACTGGAACCTGGTGTTCATGCAGTACGACCAGCAAGACGGGCGCCTGGCGCCGCTGCCGGCGAACAACATCGACACGGGCATGGGCCTGAACCGCATGGCGGCGATCCTGCAGGACAAGCCGTCGGTGTTCGAGACCGACCAGTTCCAGCCGCTGATCGAGCTCGGCGAGCAGCTCTCGGGCGCGCGCTACGGCGAGGACTTCGCAAGCGACCGTGCGCTGCGAATCCTCGCCGACCACGCGCGCGCGATGACGTTCCTGGTCGCCGACGGCGTGGTGCCGTCCAACGAGGACCGCGGCTACGTGCTGCGCCGCGTGATGCGCCGCGCGATCCAGCAGGGCCGCTCGCTGGAGCTCGCGCCGGGCTTTCTCACGCGCTACGCCGAGCGCGTGCGTGAGGTGATGGGCGGGACCTACCCCGAGCTGATCGAGCACGCCGAGTCGGTGGACATGTGGCTGTCCTCCGAGGAGGAGGGCTTCGGGCGCACGCTCGCCCAGGGGCTGGCGACGCTGCGCTCGCTGATCGAGCAGACGCGTGAGCAGAATCCAAGGACGGTCGCCGCCGCGGAGGTCTTTCGCCTGCACGACACGTTCGGCTTTCCCTATGAGATGACCAAGGAGCTGCTCGGCGCCGAGCAGCTGTCGATCGAGGGCGACTTCGAGTCGCTGATGGCCGAGCAGCGCACGCGCAGCCGCGAAGGGCGCGTGCGCGAGAGCGCCGCGGCCGAGGTGAGCTCCGAGGGCGTCGGCGACGCGGGTGCGAGGTCGTTCGTCGCCGAGAGCGACGTGCCAACGCGGTTCACCGGCTATGAGACCGAGCGCCAGCAGACGACGATCGACGACGCCGAGAAAGTCGGCGAGCAGATGTGGCTGCTGAAGCTCGCCGAGTCTCCGTTCTACGCGCCCGGGGGAGGTCAGATCGGCGACGAGGGGACGATCGAGTGCGAGGAGGGGGACTGCCATGGCGTGGTCAAGCGGGTGTTCCGGGTCGGCGACGACCAGGCGTTGGCGGCGCAGTTCTCAAACGGCACGCCGGCGCCGGGCAAGCGGGTGCTGGCGACCGTCGATCACGCGGCGCGCCACGCGACCGAGGCCAACCACACGGCGACGCACCTGCTGCAGGCGGCGCTGCGCGAGCGCGTGGGCAGTCACGTGCGCCAGGCGGGGTCCTATGTCGGGCCGGACAAGCTGCGCTTCGATTTCAGCCACGGTCAGGGCCTGTCTGAGCAGGAGCTGCGCGACGTCGAGGACCGCGTGAACGAGTGGATCGCCCGCAACGATGCCGTGCGCCCGATCACGACGACGCTCGACGAGGCCAAGCGTCTGGGCGCGATGGCGCTGTTCGGCGAGAAGTACGGCGACGTGGTGCGCATGGTGGAGATCGGCGACGGCGAGTACTCGCGCGAGCTGTGCGGCGGAACGCACGTGCGCTGCACGGCTGAGATCGGCCCGTTTCGGATCGTCGGCGAGACCTCCAGCTCGGCGAACGTGCGCCGTATCGAGGCGCTCACCGGGCCCGAGGCGGTCAGGCTGCTGCGCGATCACGACCGCGTGCTGGGCGAGGTCGCAGCGGCGCTGCGCACGCGCCCGCAGGACGCGGCCGAGCTGGTCAGGACGCGCGAGCGCGAGCGCCGCGAGCTGGAGAAGGCGCTGAAGGCAGGGGCCGCGGGCGGTGCTGGGGCCGCGGGGATCGATTTCGATGATCTGTTGGGTCGCGTGGCTGATGTCGCGGGAGCGGCGGTGCTTGCGGAGGTCGTCGAGGTGCCCGACGCCAAGGCGCTTCTGGACGTTGCGGATCGCTTGAAGGGCAAGCTCGCCAACGGGGTGATCGTGCTCGGCGCAGCCGTGGACGGTCGCGTGCATCTGCTCGTGAGCGTCGCGCCGGAGCTCGTGCAGCGCGGCGTCAAGGCGGGAGCCGTGGTCAAGGCGGCGGCCGAGGTCGTCGGCGGCGGCGGCGGCGGGCGCGACACGCTGGCCCAGGCCGGTGGGCGCGAGCCGGAGAAGCTCGCCGACGCGCTGGACACCGCGCGCTCGGCGATCGCCGCGGCGCTTGCAGGCTGATGCGCGTGCTCGCGCTGGACTACGGCAACGCCCGGTGCGGCTGCGCGGTCAGCGACCCGACGGAAACGATCGTGACGCCGATCGAGCCGGTGCCGCGCCCGCGTTCGCGCCGGGGGATGCTCGCGCTGGCGCGGCTGGTGGCCGAGCGCCAGGTCGCTCACGTGGTCGTCGGGCTGCCGCTGTCGCTGCGCGGCGGCGACAGCGAGCAGACGCGCGAGACGCGCGAGTTCGCCCAGCGCCTTGCCCGGCGCCTGGGCGACGAGGTGCCGGTCGAGATGTATGACGAGCGCTTCACCACGCGCATGGCCCAGCGCCTGGACGTCGCCTCGAGCGCGAGCGAGGACTCGCGCGCGGCGGCGCACCTGCTCGAGAGCTGGATCTCGGCGCGCGCACACTAAGGTCTCAGTTCTTGTCTCGCGGCAATCGATCACGCCCAGCGCACGAGCGCACCGCGCAGGAACGCGAGAATGATCGCTCCGAACGCGAACGCCACCGCGCCGAGCGCGAGGGGCTGGAGACCCCCGTCCAGCCCGAGCCGGTGGGCGAGCCGATCGAGGCCGACCCGCCGCACGCGCCGGAGGTTGTATCCGAGCCGCCACAGACCGAGCCCGTGCAGGCGCAGCCAGAACCGGACATCGACGATCGCCGGTTCGAGGACGACCTCGATGACGACGAGCCCGGGGGCGAGCGCGACGATCTCGAGCCGCCGCCGGAAGAGCGGCCGCCGTGGGAGGTGGGAGGGGCGCCCGACCCGGCGCCGGCGCTGCCAGCGGCGCCCCCGCCGGCGAATCTCGTCGTCGGCCAGCGCATGCGCGCGCCTGGCGGGCGCCTGGCGGGCGCCGGCTCAGGCGGCAGGGGTCCGCGTGGTCGCGGCGGTCGCTCACAGCCCGGCAAAGGGCACGGCGGCCGGCGCCTGACGCGCGCACGCGGCGCTGCGCTGCTCGCGCTGGCGGCGGCGATCGTGCTCATGTGGTTTCTCGTCTCGCTGTTTCAGCCGTTTGCGGGATCGGGCAGCGGGAGGGTGATCGTGTCGATCCCGAAGGGCTCGAGCTCGAGCAAGATCGGATCGATCCTCGCCCACGACGGCGTCGTCTCGTCGGGCTTCTTCTTCGACGTGCGCGCGCTGCTGGTGGGCAAGCGCAGCTCGCTGCACTCCGGGCGCTTTCAGCTCAAGCGCGACATGAGCTACTCGGCGGCGATCGACGCGCTGAGCAAGCCGCCGCCGCGCGTGATCGCGGTCAAGGTGGTGATCCCCGAGGGCTACACGCGCCGCCAGATCGCCGATCTCGTCGACGAAGACGCGCTGACGGGCAGCTATCTGGCCGCGACCAAGCGCTCGCGCGTGCTCGACCCGGCCCACTACGGAGCGCCCGCGAGCACGCACGATCTCGAGGGGTTCCTGTTCCCGGCGACGTACGACCTGAGCGCGGGCGCGCCGGTCAAGCGCCTGGTCGACGAGCAGCTGACCGCATTTCACCAGCGCTTCAGCGCGGCCGACAGGCGTCGCGCACGCGCCCTGGGAGTGACGCCGTATCAGCTGCTGACGGTCGCCTCGATGATCGAGCGCGAGGCGCAGACCGACCACGACAGGCCGCTGATCGCGGCGGTCATCTACAACCGACTGCGCGAAGGCATCCCGCTGGGGATCGACGCGACCACCTACTACGCGGTCGAGCTGCAGAAAGGGATCGCCACGTACACCGGCGAACTGACCGAATCGCAGCTGAAGATCGACTCGCCGTACAACACGCGCACGCACAAAGGCCTGCCGCCGACGCCGATCTCAAATCCCGGAGAAGCGTCGATCAACGCCGCGGCGCATCCGGCGCATGTGCACTACCTCTACTACGTGGCCGGCGCCGACGGCTGCGGCGAGCAGGCCTTCTCGGACACCTACGCGCAGTTCCAGAAGAACGCCGCCGCCTACCAGGCGGCGGTGAAGAAGAACGGCGGGCACCCCCCGAAGTGCAAGAAGAAGTAGTCAAGCGCCTGGGCGTGCTCGGCTGGCCGGTCGCGCACAGCCGCTCGCCGGCGATTCACAACGCGGCGCTCCAGTCGCTGGGCATGGGCGACTGGCGCTACCAGCGCCTGCCGGTGCCGCCGTCGCTGTTCGCGCCGACCACGCGCGCGCTCGCGCAATCGGGCTTCGTCGGCGCCAACGTGACGATCCCGCACAAGCAGGCGGCGCTGGAGCTGGCCGACAGCGCCAGCGCCGTCGCCGAGGCGATCGGCGCGGCGAACACGCTGACGCTCGCCGCCGACGGCACGATCGCCGCCGAGAACACCGACGCCCCGGGGCTGATCGATGCGATCGGCGAGTCGCTGACGGGCAAGCGCGCGCTCGTGCTCGGCGCCGGAGGCAGCGCGCGCGCGGTCGTGTGGGCGCTGCGCGAGGCGGGCGCGGATGAGGTGTCGATCTACAACCGCACGCCAGAGCGCGCCGAGCAGCTGGCAGGCGATCTGGGCGCTCGCGCGGTCGCACTTCCGCAGGCCGCCGATCTGCTGGTCAACTGCACCGCCGTCGGCCAGGCGCCGGCGGATGACGAGCTGGCGCAGCTCGGGCTGACGCAGGAGGCGATCGGCGAGTATCCGCTCGTCGTCGACCTCGTCTACCGCGCGGGCGCCACCGAGCTGTTGAGCGCCGCAAGACGCCACGGAGCGCGCACGCGCGACGGTCTGGAGGTGCTGGTCGCCCAGGGGGCTCTGAGCTTCTCGCTGTGGACCGGGCGCCCGGCTCCGCTCGAGGTGATGCGCCAAGCGGCGCGCGCCGGCGCCGGCCCTGTCTGAGACAGCCGCGCAGGGCGGGCACTGCGCAGCTGTAGGCGCGCGGCATAGCAGCAGCGCAGCGATCTCTCAACCGCGCTCGAACTTTTGTCCAGTCGCGCGCCTGAGATGCGATGGGAGCGCCTGCGCAGCCGATGGGCCGGACCATGGACATAGATTTCGCAGATCTGCTGATGGAGGTCGTCGCGCGCCGGGCGTCCGACCTGCACCTGAGCTCCGGCGCACACCCGACGATACGCGTCCGCGGGCGCCTGACGCCACTGGAGAACTATCCAAAGCTCTCCTCGACGGACACGCGCGAGATCATCTACTCGATTCTCACCGGCGACCAGCGTCAACGCTTGGAGACCGACTGGCAGCTGGACTTCGCCTACTCGATCCCCGGCCACGCGCGCTTTCGTGTCAACGCCTACTTCCAGCGCGGCGCGATCGGCGCGGCCTTTCGCCTGATCCCGTTCAACCTGTCTTCGATCGAGGAGCTCGGCCTGCCGGCGGTCGTGCACGAGTTCACGCGCAAGCCGCGCGGCTTCGTGCTCGTCACCGGCCCGACCGGTTCGGGCAAGTCCACCTCGCTGGCGGCGATGATCGACGAGATCAACAGCACGCGCGAGGAGCACATCATGACGATCGAGGACCCGATCGAGTTCCTGCACGGCCACAAGAAGTGCCTCGTCAACCAGCGCGAGCTGGGCTCTGACGCGCAGAGCTTCTCCGAGGCGCTGAAGGCGGCGCTGCGCCAGGACCCCGACGTGATCCTCGTCGGCGAGATGCGCGACCTCGACACGATCTCCACGGCCCTGACGGCGGCCGAGACCGGCCACCTCGTGTTCGCGACGCTGCACACGCAGGACACCGCGCAGACGATCGACCGCATCATCGACGTGTTCCCCGCACACCAGCAGGGCCAGGTCCGCGTGCAGCTGTCGGTCGCGCTGCAGGGGATCATGACCCAGCAGCTGCTGCCGACCGCCGATGGCTCGAGCCGCGTCGTCGCGACGGAGGTGCTCGTGCCCAACCCGGCCGTGCGCAACCTGATCCGCGAGGGCAAGACGCACCAGATCTACTCGGTGCTGCAGACCAGCTCGGCGTCTGGCATGCAGACGATGGACTCCTCGCTGGCGACGCTCGTGCGCCAGGGCCAGATCACCCGCAAGCTCGCCGAATCGCGCTCGTCCACCCCGGAGGAGCTCGGGCGCCTGCTCGGCGACGCAACACTGAATCTCGGCCAGCGCGCCGCGGCGTAGGGAGCGCCCGCGATGAGCACGTACGTCTTCAAGGCCATGGACCTCGCCGGCGTCAAGGCGCGCGGCGAACTGGAGGCCGACTCCAAGCAGGCGGTCTCCGATCAGCTCAAGCAGCGCGGCCTGATCGTCCTGGAGATCGCCGACAAGCACGCCTCGCGGGAGATCGAGCTGTCCTTTCTGAAGTCGGTCAAGGCGACCGAACTGGCCGTCTTCTCGCGCCAGCTGTCGACGATGATCTCCTCGGGGATGAGCATCCTGCGCGCCCTGTACGTGCTCGAGGAGCAGACCGAGGGCAAGTTCCTCAAGGAAACCCTCGTGGCGGTGCGCAAGGACGTCGAGGCGGGGATCTCGCTGAGCGACGCGATGGGGCGCCATCCGAAGGTCTTCAGCCCGCTGTTCGTGGCGATGACGCAGGCCGGTGAGGCCGGCGGCGTGCTCGAAGGCGCGCTGATGCGCGTCGCCGATCAGCTGGAGAAGGATGCCTCGCTGAGGCGTCAGATCAAATCGGCGATGGTCTATCCGACGCTCGTGATCATCTTCGCGGTCGGCGTGATGATGGCACTCGTGGCGTTCCTCGTGCCCGTGTTCGAGGGCGTCTTCAAGCAATTCGGTGGCGAACTGCCCTCGATCACCAAGGTGTCGGTGTTCCTCTCGCACGCCGTGACCGGCTACTGGTGGCTGATCTTTCTGCTGGCGGGGGGCACGGCGTTCGCTTTCTTGAAGTGGAAGAAGTCCTCGTGGGGCCGTCCGCAATGGGACCACTTCCGCCTGCACATACCGATGAAGATCGGCACGATCGTCCAGCAGGTCGCCGTGGCGCGCTGGTCGCGCACGCTGTCATCGCTCACCAGCGCCGGAGTGCCGCTGCTGCTGGCGCTCGACATCACCGGTCGGACCGGAGGAAACGTCGCCATCGAGGAGGCGATGGAGGGCGTGATCGACTCAGTCAAGCGTGGAGGCACGATCGCCGCGCCGCTCGCGCAGGCGCCGATCTTCCCGACGATGGTCACACACATGGTCGGCGTCGGCGAGGAAACCGGCGCGCTGGACGCGATGCTCGACAAGGTCGCCGAGTTCTACGAGGATCAGGTGGAAGCCTCCGTGAAGGCGCTGACCTCGATTCTCGAGCCGATAATGATCGTCGTGATCGGTGGCATCGTCGGCTTCATCGTGGTGTCGATGTACCTGCCGCTGTTCACGGTGTACAACAGCATCAAATAGGCGCCCGCGCCAATCGCTCAGCCAGGCGCCGGCCCGACGATCTGCAGGCTTCCGTCGAGCACCGACAGCGATACCCGCCCGCCCAGCAGCGCAAGCAGCTCGGCACCTGCAAGCTCGCGCCGCCACCCGCGCAGCGTGCGCACGTCGGCCTCCGCGCCGCCAGCGCGCCACGTCGCGACGATCGCCTGAAGATCGGCGCGCGCGGCGAGCAGCTCGTAGGCGATCGCGGCTTCGCGAGCGCGCGCGCGCAGCAGCGCCTCGCCCAGGGCGATCAGCGGTGCGTCCTCGGGCCTGGGCGCGGGCGGGCGAGCCTCCGGCGGCGCCGGCTCGGGCGCGGACTCACGCGCGCGGCGAACGACCTCCACGAGCTCCTCGCCACGCTTGCGCAGGCTCGCCGCGCCGGAGCCGCGGATCTGCTCGAGTTGGGCGGTGGAGGAGGGCTTGCGCTTGGCGATCTCTATCAGCGCCGCGTCGCTGAGCACGCCCTGCACCGGGCGATCGCGCCGCGCCGCGGTCTCCTCGCGCCACTGCACCAGCGCGCGAGCGATCGGCCGGGCGGAGGGGGTCAGGTTGCGCACCCGCGGCAGGCGCGCGAAGACCGCCTGCAGGTCGCGCTCGTCGCTGGAGCGTTCAAGCGCGGCGCACTCCTCGCGCGCCCACTCCAGGCGCCCGAGCTTGTGCAGGCGGCGCTGCAGCTCGCCGGCGAGCGCCAGCAGGTGCTCGACATCGCCGCGCGCGTATGCCAGCTGCTCGGCCGACAGCGGTCGCACGTCCCAGCGGGTGAAGCTCGCGCTCTTTGCCAGGCGCACGCCGAGCGCGTCGTTGAGCAGCGACTCATAGGACGACTGCGCGCCCATTCCGGCAAAGCCGGCGGCGACCTGCGTGTCGAAGACGTTGGTCACCTCCGTGCCGAGCACCCGGCGCGCGAGCGCGATGTCCTGGCGCCCGGCGTGGACGACGATCTCCACATCGGGATCCGCCAGCAGCGCGGCCAGTGGCGCGCCGTCGAAGCCCTCGGCGAGCGGGTCGAGCACCTCGACGCGCTTGTCCTCGCCGTCGGGCGTGGCGACGGCGAGCTGGATCAGGCACAGCAGCGTGCGGTAGCGGCCCTCGCCGACGAACTCGGTGTCCAGCGCCAGGCGCCCCGAAGCGCGCGCCGTCGCGACGAGCGCCTGCAGCGAGCCATCGCTCGGCGCGCCGCTCACGGCGCCGCCCCGGGGAGCCGCCAGAGCACCTTGCCGCGGTCCAGCCCCGCCTTGCGCGATACGTCGGTGGCGTGTTCGCGGATCCACAGCGCCGGCGCCGAGCAGGCGGGGTTTTTCGGCGAGAAGCGGTGCGGGCAGGGGGAGTTCAGGAAGGCGTACTTGACTTCGCCGGCGGCGATCAGCCGCTTGAGCTTGTCGACCGACGTGAACACGCGGGCGCCGTAGCTGGTGAGGATCACGATCGGGCGCGCGTCCTGCACGATCAGCGAGCCGATCTGCGTGGCCGACTGCGCAGCCACCTCATAGCGGGCGCTGCCCTGGTGGGCGCGCAGGTAGTTGCTCACCAGGCGCTGCTCTTGCAGGGGCAGGGCGCCGACGTAGCCCGCGTCGGTGACGTGGCCGTCGATCGATGTGATGTCGGTGCCGACGGAGATCGCGAGCACTGCACAGAGCGTCAGCGCGAGCACGCCCGACGGCGCCATCAGCGAGCGCAGCGCCTGCGGCACAGCCGACCATCTCGCCAGCGCCGCCAGCGCCAGCGCGCCCAGCGCACCGGCGAGCGTGATCCACCACTCCACCGACGTGCCATAGAGCAGTCGCTCGCCGTAGAAGACGACCGCCGCGAGGCTCAGCGCGAGGACGACCAGCCGCGCTCGCCCGCGCGCTTCGCTGGCCCACGCAGCGCCGATGCCGAGCGTCGCGGCCACCGCGGGCACGAGACCCTCGACATAGCGCGGGTGCAGCCGGGCCATGTGGCTGAACAGCACGATCCCCGTGAGCAGCCAGACGCCCAGGCCCGCCGCGACTGCGAGCCCCAGCCGCCGCTCGGCCTGATCGTCCTCGACCTCGACCTCGGCCTCGTCCTCGTCGCCATCTGCGGCGGCTCGGCGACGGCGCAGGCCCCACAGCAGCGCCGGTATCCCGAGCAGCAGCGCGGCCAGGAGCTCCATCCCCAGGCGCTCGCCCGAGAGCGGGCCGACGCGCGCCAGCAGGCGCGTCGGCGAGGGTGGGACGATCGGTATGTGGTCGCGCTGGGACTGCGTGGCGACCGGGTACTTGTGGCCCGGTTCGTAGACAGTGAACTGCGGTTCAGGCGATTTGCCGCCGAGCCGTTCGGTGCCGTTGAACACGAACACGGCGTTCCACGCGCTGCCGTTTGTCGCGCCGATCGCCCACGGCCGGTCGTGCGCGGGCACGAGCAGGGTCGCCGTGAGCCACGCCAGTGCAACGACGACGTACACCGCGCCGGCCGCCGCGAGATGCAGGACCCGCCGCCCGCGCGGCGCCGGAAAGCCGAGCAGCGCGATCACGGCCAGCGCCGGGAGCGCGACCAGCGACTCGAGGATCTTCACGTCGAAGGCCAGGCCCATCACGGCCGCTCCGCCCAGCAGCCAGCGCGAGCGGCCCGTGTCGCACGCGCGCAGGATCAACAGCAGCGCGAGCACGATAAGCAGCATCATCACGCAGTCCATCGTGTCGCTGCGCGAGGTGATCACGTCGACCGGCAGGACGGCCAGCGACGCCGCCGCGGCCAGCCCGGCGGTCGTGCTCCACATGCGCCTGACGGCGAGGAACAGCAGCGGCACGGCGGCGAT
>Ga0207930_1000574_pt1 | contig 11534 bp, 9 predicted proteins | sample NGESurshal092012_7_FD_184477 | JGI IMG/M metagenome (GOLD analysis project Ga0207930, IMG submission 184477) | Arctic peat soil microbial communities from Barrow, Alaska - NGEE Surface sample 210-3 shallow-092012 (SPAdes) | ecosystem: Environmental > Terrestrial > Soil > Wetlands > Peat ... | reverse complement strand
GGTCCCACGGCATGGGGCTCGAGGAGCATCGCCCGTACACGGACGGTGTGATCACCGGGTTCGGGACCATCGACGGCCGCCGTGTCTGCGTGTTCAGCCAGGACTTCACCGTCTTCGGCGGGGCGCTGGGAGAGGTCTTCGCCGAGAAGATCCACAAGGTCATGGACCTCGCCGAGTCGATCGGGGTGCCGATGATCGGGCTGAACGACGGGGCCGGCGCCCGTATCCAGGAGGGTGTCGTCTCACTCCACTCCTACGGGGGCATCTTCTACCGCAATGCACAGGCATCGGGCGTCATCCCCCAGATCAGTGTGATCCTTGGCCCCTGTGCCGGGGGCGCCGTCTACAGCCCGGCGATGACCGACTTCATCTTCATGGTGCAGGAGACCAGCCACATGTTCATCACCGGGCCCGATGTGGTCAAGACGGTAACCGGCGAGGACGTCACCCTCGAGGAGCTGGGCGGGGCCATGAGCCACGCCACCAAGTCCGGAGTGGCGGCCTTCGTCGCACCGGACGAGAAGGCCTGCCTGGACGACGTCCGCTACCTCCTGAGCTTCCTCCCCTCCAACAACCTGGAGGAGGCTCCGGTGGTGGACACCGGCGACGACCCCGAGCGGCTCACGCCCGAGCTGGCGGGGCTCATGCCGGCGTCACCCCACCAGCCCTACGACATGATCAAGGTCATCGAGGGGGTCGTGGACGACGGCGAGTTCTTCGAGGTCAATCACCATTGGGCGATGAACCTGGTGTGCGGCTTCGCCCGGGTCAACGGCCGAGCGGTGGGCGTGGTCGGGAACCAGCCCCAGGTGCTGGCGGGCGTGCTCAACATCGACGCGTCGGAGAAGGGCGCCCGCTTCGTCCGCACCTGCGACGCATTCAACATCCCGTTGGTCACCTTCGTGGACGTGCCGGGCTTCATGCCCGGTACCGACCAGGAGTACGGCGGCATCATCCGCCACGGTGCCAAGTTGTTGTATGCCTACTGCGAGTCGACCGTTCCCCGGGTCCAGATCATCACCCGCAAGGCCTACGGCGGAGCCTATGTGGTGATGAACTCCAAGTCGATCGGGGCCGACCTCGCCTTCGCCTGGCCATCCGCCGAATTGGCGGTGATGGGCCCCGAGGGCGCCGTCGAGATCGTCTACCGGCGTGATCTGGCCGAGGCTGCGGATCCGGTGGGCCGCCGCAAGGAACTGGTCGAGGAGTACACCGAGGCCTATGCCAACCCCTACGCCGCCGCCGAGCGCGGGTACGTCGACGACGTCATCGATCCGGCCGAGACCCGGAGCGTCCTGGCGCGGAGCCTCGAGCTCCTGTTGTCCAAGCGCGAGGACCTGCCCAAGCGCAAGCACGGGAACATGCCGCTGTGACCGCCCAGGGGGACATCGAGCCCGAGGTGTTGGCCGTGCTGGCCGCCGCCGCCGATCAGGCGTGGCCCCGGCCCCGGGTGGCAGTGGCCCAACACGTGGACAAGCCCCCGGCGTGGAGGTTCAGCGGTCGATGGTGGTCGAGGCCGGCCACCGCTCGCCGGGAACGCCCGCAGGCGGTGGGCTGAGCCTCCCCGGACCGGGTCAGGTGGTGTCGGTGACGAAGTCGATCAGCCGCTCGACCGACCCCACCAACTCCGGTTCCAGATCGGCGTAGGTCCGCAGGGACGAGAGGATCCGACGCCAGGCGGTCGGGGCGTCGCCGAACCCCAGCGCCTCGCACACGCCGGACTTCCACTCCACGCCCATCGGCACGTGCGGCCACCCGTCGATGCCCAGTACCGACGGCTTGACGGCCTGCCAGACGTCCACGAAGGGCGTGCCGGTGATCAGCACGTCCGGATGGCGATGGCCGGCAGCGATTCTCGACTCCTTGCTCCCGTCGACCAGGTGGTCCACCAGGACGCCGAGTCGGCGGGCCGGACCGGGACGGAACACCTCGATGGCGCCGGCCAGGTGATCGATGCCATCGAGCCGTTCGACGACCACGCCCTCGATGCGGAGGTCGTCACCCCAGACACGTTCGACCAGCTCGGCGTCGTGCACCCCTTCGACGAGGAGGCGTCCGGCCCGGGCCACCCGGGCGGGAGCGTCGGGTACCGCCACCGAGCCCGAGGCAGTGGCTTCCGCCACCACTCCCCGCGCCGCCGTCGGTGACGCCGCCCGGACCAGGCTCACGGCCTTGCCCTCGACCGAAAATGCCCCCGGAGCCAGGCGGAAGACCCGCTCCAGCCCGGTGCGGCCCCGGATCTCGGCACCGCCACCCTCGATCCGCACCAGGGTGCCGGTGAAGCCACTCGCCCGATGGGTCACTGATATGCCCGGTACCGCAGGGACCGTGGGAAAGACAGCCGCCAACCGGTCGGCGGGCGGGGCGTCGATGGGGCCGGCGAGGATCCCGGCCATCGGGTTGCGGCGAGTGGACACGCCGGGAACGTAGCCGGTGGTGCGAACCAGGGGGTGGACGCCGCCCTCCGCTCCTCGGTGTCCCCCGAGCCTGCCTGGCTCCACGATGACCAACCTCCTGGGGTGGCTCAGCCGTCCTGCAGGTGCTCGAACTCGGCGCACTGGGAGACGACGACGGCCACGGCCGGCTCGTCGCCGGCCAGTGGGGGATCCAACGCGTTCAGGACGTGCCGGACCGCGTCGGGGAGGGGCCCGCGGGCAAGTTCGACGAACTCCCCGGCGCGTACGTCGATGACCGGTGCACCGCCGCCTCGCAGGTGGGAGATCCACGCCGCAAGCACTCTGAGGGCGCCCTCGGGTACCCGGCCCGCGGACCGCTCGGCACCCAGGACCGGCAGGATCCGCATCGGCAGTTTCTGTGAGCCGTCGGCGGCGATCTGGTCGAGTCGGTGGCGGATCCGGCGGTTGGCGAACCGTTCGAGCAGCGCCGTGCGGTACTCCTCGACGGCATCGGCCGATTGACCCACGTGGGGAGACGCCTCCGACCACCACTGCTCGAGCCACCGGCGGCACACCTCGTCGTCGACGGCTTCGGCGACCGTCGCGTGGCCCAGCGCCGGCCCGACATAGGCAAGCAACGAGTGCGCGCCGTTGAGAAGCCACAGCTTGCGGTGCTCGAACGGCGTCTCGTCGTCGACGAAGGTCGCCCCGGCACCTTCCCAGTGGGGCCGTCCCGCAGGGAAGGTGCCGCTCAGCACCCATTCGTGGAACGGCTCGGTGACGACCGGGCACCTGTCGACCGACCCCGTGGCCCGGGCGACGGTGCGGAGGTCCTCGGGCTCTGTTCGCGGGGTGATCCGGTCGACCACGGTGGTCACGATCGAGACCGACTCGGCGATCCACGACGCGAGATCCGGGTCGATCAGCGCCGCCAGGTCGAGGACCACCCGGGCGGCGATGGCCCCGTTGTGCTGCAGGTTGTCGCAGGGGACCAGGGCCATGGGGCCTGCATCGGCCTGCCGTCGAGCGGCGAAACCGGCGGCAAGACGGCCGGGTGCGGTGACGGCGCGGGCAGTGATGTCGCGTCGCAGCGTTTCGATATCGGCCCCGACTGCCGGGTCGGCGACGTCGAGCCCACCCCCATCGGCCCACAGGTAGCCTGCCTCGGTCACCGTCACCGTCACCGCGGCGAGGGCAGGGGAGCCGAAGTACCCCGACCACGCGTCGTCATCGGTGGCGGTGTGCGATCGCGCCACAGCGCTCACCACCTCGAACCGGTCGGCATCGGGTGCGCGTGTGACGAGGGTGTAGAGCCCCTCCTGGGCGGTCAGTCGCCGGGCGAGGGTGCTGCGGTCGTGTCCGCTGAACGCGGCGATGCCCCACTCGGCGCCATCGGGCGCCCGTTGCGTGTACCAGGCCTGGTGGGCACGGAAGAAGTTCCCCAGTCCGAGGTGGACCAGCCGGACCGGCGGAGCCGGGCGCCCACTTCCTGCGGAACGGGCGAGCGGGGTGGCCGTCACAGCTTGAACACATGAGCGGGCTGCCTGCCGGCGAGGGCGACGGCGGTGTCAGCGGCCTCGTCCTCGCCCAGCCGCCCCTCGGCCACGAGCCGGGCCAGCGTCCCCGCGTCGATGCGGCGGGACATGTCGTGCCGGGCGGGAATGGAACAGAAGGCCCGGGTGTCGTCGACGAACCCGGACAACCGCGAGAAGCCGGCGGTCTCGGTCACGGCCGCGTGGAATCGCCTGATGGCGTCGGGAGCGTCCAGGAACCACCACGGCGCCCCGAGGTACACCGAGGGATAGAACCCGGCCAGCGGGGCGAGCTCACGCGACCAGACCGCCTCGTCGACCGTGAAGACGACCAGGTGGAACCCGGGATGGGTGCCGTAGCGCTCGAGCAACGGGCGCAGCGCATCGGTGAGCTCGATGCGGATCGGGATGTCGTGGCCGGCGTCGGGCCCGAGCCGATCGAAGGTGGGTCGGTGGTGGTCGCGCCGTACCCCCGGATGCAGGACCATGACCAACCCGTCCTCGCACGACATCCGCGCCATCTCTCCGAGCATGTGGCGGCGGAACGCCACCGCTTCACCCGCCGTCGCCTCCCCGGCCAGGCCTGCCCGATAGATCCCGGCCGCCTCTTCGGGCGCCAGCGCATCGGTCCGTGCGTCGGCATGAGCGTGGTCCGCCGCGGTGGCGCCATGGGCGATGAAGTACCGCCGACGCTGCTCGAGTGCCTGCAGGTAGCCGGCGTACCCGCCCGTGTCGACGTCGGCCGACTCGGCCAGCGTGCCGACGGCATCGGCCCAGCCGGGCCTGTCCATCTCGAGGTAGCGGTCGGGACGGAAGGTGGGGATCACCCTCCCCGACCAGGTCGGGTCGGCGGCGAGCGCGGCGTGCGCCGCCAGGTCGGCACAGGGGTCGTCGGTGGTGGCGAGCACGGCGATGCCGAAGCGCTCGAACAGCGCCCGCGGGCGGTAGGCGTCCTCGCTGAGATGCGCCGCCACCTGGTCGTAGATGGAGTCGGCCGTCCTCGCCGACGGCCGCACCGCTACACCGAAGATCTCCCCCAGCTCGGCCTCGAGCCAGATGCGCACCGGCGTCCCACCGAAGACATGCCAGCGTTCGCAAAGGTGCCGCCACACCTGCCGTGACGCACCTTCGGACAGCGGCCCCTGCCCGACCCCCAGTGCCTCGAGGTCGACCCCGTCGGCGTGCAGCAACCGGGTCACGTAGTGGTCGGGGGTCACCAACAATCCAGCGGGGTCGCCGAAGGGCTCGTCGTTGACCAGGAGGGCCGGATCGACGTGACCGTGCGGGCAGAGCAGTGGCAGATCGGCCACCGCCTCGTAGAGCCGGCGGGCGATCGCCCGAACGCCGGGCTCCGCCGGCAGCAGCCGGTCCGGTCCGAGGTCGAGGGGAGCGAGGGCGTCGGACACGAACCTATGATCGGCCCGTGGGGAGGCCGGCGCAACCGTGGGGTCCGCCACCTCTCCCACCGGAGTCCTGGTGGCACAGGTCGGGGAATGGGGCATCGCAGTGACCTCGACGTCTTCCGTGGCTCGGATCGGCGGCCCCCGCAGCGTCCTCACCGACGACGAGGTCCGCGGGTTCGTGATCGCCCAGCTGAGCGCCGCCGACCTCGACGGGCGGAGCGTCTGCGTGCTGGTCCCCGACGGAACCCGCAGCTGCCCGCTGCCCCTGCTGGTGTCGGCTGTCCATGGCGCGCTCCACGGTCGCGTGACGCGACTGACCGTGCTGGTGGCCCTCGGTACACACCGGGCGATGGACGAGGAGGCGCTCGCCACCCACCTGGGGTACGAGCCCGGCGCCCTGGCCGACCACTATCCCTCGATGGATGTGCGCAACCACGCCTGGTGGGACCCGTCCGCGTTCGTCGACGTGGGGACCATCGCCTCCGACCGGATCGCCGAACTCTCCGAGGGCATGCTCCGACACGACGCCCGGGTGCGGATCAACCGTGCCGTGATCGAGCATGACGTCACCATCATCCTCGGTCCGGTCCTCCCCCACGAGGTCGTCGGCTTCTCCGGCGGCAACAAGTACCTCTTCCCCGGAGTGGCGGACCGGGAGCTGATCGACCTGTCCCACTGGCTGGGTGCGCTGATCACCAGCACCGAGATCATCGGGACCCGGGGTGTGACCCCGGTGCGGGCCCTGATCGACGAGGCGACGTCGATGGTCCCCGGCGAGCGGTTGGCGTTCTGCGTCGTCACCGTGTCCGGGACGGAGTCCCTCCACTCGGTCGCCTTCGGTGATCCGTCGGCGGCCTGGGCGGCGGCGGCGGACGTCTCGGCCGAGACGCACATCCGCTACCTCGACGCGCCGGTGAAGCGCGTGCTGTCGCTGATCCCGACCAGGTACGGCGATCTGTGGACCGGGGCCAAGGGTTTCTACAAGGTCGAGCCGGTCGTGGCCGACGGCGGCCAGGTGGTGCTCTACGCGCCGCACATCCACGAGATCAGCGCCGCCCACCCCCAGGTCGCAGAGGTCGGCTACCACTGCCGCGACTACTTCACCAAGCAGTGGGACCGGTTCGAGGATCTCCACTGGGGCGATCTGGCCCACGCCACCCACCTGCGCGGCGCAGGCACCTACGACGAAATTGCGGGCGAGCGCTGCCGGCTCACGGTGACCCTGGCCACCGGTATCCCCGAGGACGTGGCCCGGGCGGTGAACCTCGACTACCTCGATCCCGACCGGATCGACCTGGACGCCTGGGAGGCCGATCCCGACGCCATGGTGGTGCCCGATGCCGGGGAGGACCTCTACCGGCTCCGATGACCGGCCCGGTGGGCCGGCCCATGGCGACGTGGCTCACACGGGTGGGGCAGGGTCGTACTGGATGGCCCTACGGACCTGGCGGGCCCGCTCGACCCCGGCCAGACGCATCACCAGGTGCAGGGCCATGTCGATGCCCGCCGACACACCGGCGGAGGTCACGACATCGCCGTCGTCGACGAACCGCTCCTCACCTCGCACGTCGATGGTGGGGTCGAGCTCGGCGAGCTGCTCGAGTGAGCCCCAATGCGTGGTGGCGGGACGATTCGCCAGAAGGCCGGCGGCGGCGTAGACGAGCGACCCCGTGCAGACACTGGTCATCAATGGCACGTCCTGGCGCTGGCGGCGCACCCAGTCCAGCTGTGCCTCGTCGCGCAGCTGGGGTCGGGTGCCCTGGCCACCGGGGTACACCAGCACCTCCAGTGGCGGTGCGTCGGCGTACGAGTGGTGGGCCTGGAGCACCAGGCCCTTGGCACACCGGACGCGCCCGCCGGCCTGGGAGATGCACGAGACGGCAAAGCCGTCATCGGGGAAGTACCGCGTCCAGGAGGAGAGCACCTCCCAGGGTCCCACCGCGTCCAGCTCCTCGGCGTCGTCGAACAGCAGTATCCCGATGTGCCTGGTCCCGTTCGTCCCCACCCGATCAGTCAACCACCGGTGGATCCGGGATGCACCGGTCAGCGGGCAGGCGCCCCCCGGTGCCGTTCCGCCAGGCCGACCATGTCGTCCATGATCTGGCCGATCTCGAAGTCCTTGGGGGTGTAGACGCGGGCCACTCCCTTGCCCACCAGGACCTCTGCGTCCTCGGGGGGGATGATGCCGCCGACCACCACCGGTGCATCGACTCCGGCTGCCCGCAACCGGTCGACGATCTCGGGGACCAGCTCGAGATGACTGCCCGAGAGGATCGAGATGCCCACCACGTCGACGTCCTCGTCCCGGGCGGCGGCGACGATCTCCGCCGGTGACAGGCGGATGCCCTGGTAGACGACCTCGAATCCGGCGTCGCGGGCTGCCACCGCGATCTGCTCGGCCCCGTTGGAATGTCCGTCGAGGCCCGGCTTCGCCACCAGCAGCTTCGGCGGGCCGCCCGCGTACTCGCCCAGCGCCCTGGACCGCTTCAGCACCGCACGGAACTCGTTGCCTCGATGGCCGACGCCGCCACTGACCCCGGTGGGGGCCCGGTACTCGCCGAACACCGCTCGGAGGGCGCCCGCCCACTCGCCGGTCGTGCCTCCGGCATGGGCCAGGGCGATGGTGGCGGGCATCACGTTGTCGGTTCCCTCGGCGGCCCGCCGCAGGTCGTCGAGTCCCCGTCGGACCGCACCAGCGTCCCGCTCGGATCGCCACGCCTGGACGTCGGCCCGCAGCTCGGACTCGACGGCCGGATCCACCCTCAGGATGGTGCCGATGGAGGGGCCGTTCCCGTCCCCGGCATCGGGAGTGAGGGGCGACTCCGCACTCTCGGTGAAACAGTTGACCCCGACCACCTGGAGATCGCCGGTCTCGATGCGGCGAACGCGTTCGGCCTGGCTACCCACCAGGCGGGACTTGAGCTCGTCGATGGCCTCGAAGGCACCACCCAGTGCCAGGACGTCGTCGAGCTCCTCCCATGACGCCTCGGCCACCTCGGCCGTCTTCTTCTCGATGACCACCGAGCCGTCGAAGATGTCGCCGTACTCGAGGAGGTCGGACTCGAAGGCGAGGATCTGCTGGATGCGCAGCGACCACTGCTGATCCCAGGGGCGTGGCAGGCCCAGCGCCTCGTTCCATGCCGGGAGCTGCATCGCCCGGGCCCTTGCCCGCTTGGACAGCGTCACCCCGAGGGCCTCGAGGACGATCCTCGGGACGTTGTTCTCGGGTTGCGCCTCGGTCAGGCCGAGCGAGTTGACCTGCACGCCGAACCGGAATCGGCGGAGCTTCGGGTCGGTCACCCCGTAGCGCTCGGTGCACACGCGCTCCCACAGTGCGGTGAAGGCGCGCATCTTGCAGGTCTCCTCCACGAAGCGCACGCCGGCGTTGACGAAGAAGGAGATGCGGCCGACCACCGAGGGGAACTCGTCCCCGGGGATCTGCCCCGAGTCGCGTACCGCATCGAGGACGCCGATGGCGGTGGCCAGGGCGTAGGCGACCTCCTGGGAGGGCGTGGCCCCGGCTTCCTGCAGGTGGTAGCTGCACACGTTGATCGGGTTCCACTTGGGGACGTGGCGCACGGTGTAGGCGATGGTGTCGACGGTGAGCCGCCGGCTGGGGATGGGGGGGAAGATGAAGGTGCCCCGGGACAGGTACTCCTTGACGATGTCGTTCTGGGTGGTGCCGGACAGCACCGAAGGATCCACGCCATGGTCCTGGGCGTTGGCGATGTAGAGGCCGAGGAGCCAGGCAGCGGTGGCGTTGATGGTCATCGACGTGTTCATCGACTCGACAGGTATGCCGTCGAGAAGCTGGGACATGTGCCCGAGGTGCGCCACGGGGACGCCCACCTTGCCGACCTCACCGGCCGCTTCCGGGGCGTCGGGGTCGTAGCCGATCTGGGTGGGCAGGTCGAAGGCGATCGACAGCCCGGTCTGGCCCTTGCGCAGGTTGGTCCGGTAGAGCTCGTTGGACGCCTTGGCCGAGGAGTGGCCGGAATAGGTGCGCATCACCCATGGCTTGTCCCGTGCAGGGGCGGCGGCCACCGGCTGCTCGACCGACTGCCGTTGGGGTTGCACTTGTTCCACGTCGCTCATTCCTCCGTTATTGCCCGGTCCACCGCGTGCAACCGTGCGTTGTGGCGTTCACCCGACCCAGCGCGTCCTCAGGGCGGGGGTGGGCAGAAGGTACCGACGAGCCGGCGGTTACTTCCGGTAGTCGTGGAAGCCCTGCCCTGATTTCCGGCCGAGCTGCTCGGCCACCACCATGCGCCGGAGCAGCGGCACTGCTGCATAGTTGGGATCGCGGAACTCCTGGTAGAGCGCGTCGAGGATGGCCAGGGAGGTGTCGAGCCCGACCAGGTCGAGTAGAGCGAACGGCCCCATGGGGAATCCGCACCCGCCCTTCATGGCGATGTCGATGTCGCCGATCGATGCCACGCCCTGTTCGTAGAGCCGGACCGCGTTGTTCAGGTAGGGGAAGAGCAGGGCGTTGACGATGAACCCGGCCTGGTCCTTGACCTCGACCGGCGTCTTGCCGCACGCTTCGGCGAACTGGCGGACGGACGCCAGGGTCTCATCGGAGGCGGTGAGCGGCCGGACCAGCTCCACCAGGGACATCACCGGGGCCGGGTTGAAGAAGTGGACACCGCACACCTGGTCGGGCCGGCCGGTCTGCATGGCCAGCTCGATGACCGGCAGGGTGGAGGTGTTCGTAGCCAGAATTGCATGGTCATCGGTGATCCGATCGAGCTCGTTGAAGATCTCCTTCTTGACGGCCAGGTCCTCGACCACCGATTCGATGACCAGGTCCATCCCCTTGAGGGCACTGAGGTCCGAAGTCCCGGTGACGAGGGACAGCGCCTTGTCCCGCTCCTCCTCGGTCTTCTTGCCCTTCTCGACCTGCCGGTTGAGCGACTTCTCGAGGGCGGCAATGGTGGCATCGGCGGTCGACTGGCTGCGTGACCGGAGCACCACGTCGAAGCCGTTGACGGCCGCCGTTTCGGCGATACCCGAACCCATGATCCCTGACCCGACGATTCCCACGCGTGCGATCGACATAGGGAACAATCCTAGCGGCGGCCCGGTGGCAACGCCTACGGCCCGCTGTGACGGTCCGCAGGGATGATCAGCGACCGGCGGCCCGGCGGCCGGTGATGGACCGGATCCGCTTCGGGCTCTGGTCGATGAGCAGGCCCGGGGCGAGTCGGTAGGCCGCCCACACGGCCTTGGCCCGGCGTGGTGCCACGATGATCGGCCGGTTGAGCGCGACGTTGTCGAGCACGTCCCGAGCCAGTGCCGCTGCCGGATACGGCGTGCCGATGAGCTGGGACAGCATGTCCCGGATGTCGGGCATCGACGCTGCCGGGGGCAGGTCGCCGGGGTTCCCCTTGTCCAGCAGGGGGGTCTCGATCACCCCGGGGCAGACCACGCTCACCCGCACCCCGTGGTCGGCTGCCTCGACCCGGAGCCCGACGCTGAGGCCCACCACGGCGTGTTTGGTCGTGGAGTAGGGCACCAGCAAGGGGCTGGGAACGAGGCCCGACAGCGACGCCGTGTTCACTATGTGGCCCCGCCCCTGCTCGATCATGAGGGGGTAGGCGGCGGCGACCCCGTGGATGACGCTCATCAGATTGACGTCGACGGCCCGTTGCCAGTGGGCGAGGGACAGGTCGCTGACCTCACCTCCGACGGCGATGCCGGCGTTGTTGAACATGAAGTCCAGCCCGCCGTGCTCTGCCGCGAACCGGCCGACCGATTGGGACAGCGCGCCCGCGTCGGTCACGTCGACCGTCGCAGGCAGGGCACTTCCGTGGGCCCGGGCACCGGTGCCGGCCCGACGCGGGAGGTCGACAGCGGTCGCCTCGGCGGCTTCACCGTCGATGTCGGCGACCAGCACGGTGGCGCCGCGGTCGACCAGCTCCGCGGCATGCACCGCCTCGAGCTCGGCGCGCGTCGCCGCTGGTGCGACGCGTCGCTCCCAGCCGAGCCAGTCGATCGCAGCGAGCGCTGCGTCGATCGCCTCGATCCGCTCCGGCGTGTCGGGATGCAAGGCGACGTGCTCGCGTGGATCGTGCTCGCGCGAGGAGGGATGCTCGAACAGCAGCCCGGTCACGCTCACGTCAGCTGCGCCCCTGCGCGACCTCGCGCTTGCGGGCGGAGACGAACTGGGCGAGGCCGGTCACATGCTGCTCGATGTCGGACAG
>Ga0207930_1000569_pt1 | contig 11563 bp, 13 predicted proteins | sample NGESurshal092012_7_FD_184477 | JGI IMG/M metagenome (GOLD analysis project Ga0207930, IMG submission 184477) | Arctic peat soil microbial communities from Barrow, Alaska - NGEE Surface sample 210-3 shallow-092012 (SPAdes) | ecosystem: Environmental > Terrestrial > Soil > Wetlands > Peat ... | reverse complement strand
TGCCGGCGAGCGCGTGGGCGCGGCCGGGGAGCTGGCCGAGCTGGCCGAGTCGGTCGCCAACTGCCGGCGCTGCCCGCGCCTGGTGGCCTGGCGCGAGCAGGTGGCACGCGAGCGCCGCGCGGCGTTTGCCGACGAGCGCTACTGGGGGCGCCCGGTGCCGGGCTTCGGGGACCCGGCGGCCCGCGTGCTCGTGCTCGGACTCGCGCCGGCGGCGCATGGCGCAAACCGCACCGGGCGCATGTTCACCGGCGACCGCTCCGGCGACTTCCTGTTCGCGGCGCTCACGCGCGCCGGATTTGCCAACCAGGCGAGCTCGGTATCGCCCGACGATGGCCTGAGCCTGCGCGACCTGTGGATCACCGCGGCGGTGCGCTGCGCGCCGCCGGCGAACCGCCCGACACCGCAGGAGCGCCAGCAATGCCTGCCATGGACGGTGCGCGAACTGGCGTTGCTGGGGCGCGTGCGCGTGATCCTGTGCCTCGGCGGGCTTGCCTGGGACGCCGCCCTGCGCCTGCTCGTCGCCGCCGGCGGCCCCGGCGCGCGCACCCTGCGCCCCAAGCCACGCTTCGGGCACGGTGAGGAGCTGGCCGGCGAGTCCTATGCGCTGCTCGGCTGCTACCACCCGAGCCAGCAGAACACGTTCACCGGCCGACTGACCGAGTCGATGATCGACGCCGTGTTGCAGCGCGCCCGCGAGCTCGCGGGACTTGGCCGCTAGCTCCGGCTCGTCGCAAGGTTCGCGCCGGCGGTCGCGCGCGCTGACGGCGACCGCGGCGCCACGCCGCCGTTGGCCGCGATCCAGCTCGTCAGCGCACCGGCGCTGAGCGGGCGGGAGATCAGGTAGCCCTGACCGGTCTCGCAGCCCAGCGCAGCGAGGTGCTCGAACACGGCCTGGGTCTCGATGCCCTCGGCGACCACGCGCAGATCGAGGTGGCGCGCCAGGTCGATCGTCGAGCGCGCGATCGCCTCGGCGCGCTCGTCGTCACACAGCTCGGTGATGAACGCTTTGTCGATCTTGATCTCGGCTGCGGGCAGGCGCGCGAGGTAAGCCAGCGAAGCATTGCCCGTCCCGAAGTCGTCGATCGAGACGCGGACTCCGCGGTCGCGCAGGGCGCAAAGGACCTCGATGGCCCGCTCGGGCTCGGCCATCGTGGCGCTCTCGGTGACCAGAAGTCGAGGCGCTCAGCCGGGCGTGCCGACAGCCGTGACGCGCGCGCCCCCGCGCGCGACGCGCACGGCGGTGCTGAGCGTGTCGATGTCGTAGGCGCCCTGGTGGCGGCGCCCGTTGATGAAGAACGTGGGGGTGCCCGAGACGCCGCTCGAGTCGGCACTGGCGACGTCCTCGGCGACGCGAGGAGCATGCTCGTGCCGGCGGATCTCGGCCCAGAGGCGCTCGAGGTCGAGGCCGAGGCTTTGGGCGATCTTCGTTATGTCCTGCGGGCTCAGCGCGTCCTGATGCGTCAGGAAGGCGTCGTACATCTCCCAGAAGGCGCCCTGCGCATTTGCCGCCTCGACCGCCTCGGCCGCGAGCTGCGCACTGCCGTGCACGTCGTTGAGCGGCAGATGGCGCCAGACGTAGCGGACATCGTCGTCGGAGGAGGAGAGCAGCTGGCGAACCACCGGCTCGGCCTGACCGCAGAACGGGCACTCGAAGTCGCCGTACTCCACGAGCGTGACCGAGGCGTCGTCGGGGCCGCGGATGTGGTCGCGCTCGGGGTCGACGTCCTCGGAGAGGTCGATCAGGTCCTCGGCGGTCGCGCTGATCTGGCGGGCGCGCACGCTGCTGGGCAGGCTGGCGACGACGCGGAAGATCGCCCAGGCGACGAGCGGCGCGATGATCGCCGAGCCGAGCACGCCGAGCTTGGCCTCGGCGAGGCGCTCGCCGGAGAACGCCAGGCCGGAGATCAGCAGCGAGACGGTGAAGCCGATGCCCGCCACCGCGCCGCCGCCGATCATCAGCGGCCAGCTGATCGGCGGCTTGGGCCCGTGCAGCTTCGGCCGCGAGGCCAGGCGCGACGCGCCGAGGATGCCCAGCGGCTTGCCGACCACATAGGCGATGACGATCCCCAGGGTGATCGGCGAGGCGATCGCGTCGCCGAGCAACGAGCCCGTGACGTGGATGCCCGCGTTGGCGAGCGCGAACAGCGGAACCACGACGTAGCTCGTCCACGGATGCAGCTCGTACTGCAGGCGCTCGTTCAGCGAGATCGCCGAGATCACGCTCAGCTGGGCCGAGCGCGCGAGCTCGGGCGTCGGCTGCTCGCGAAAAGACCGCGTCAGCTCCGTCGCCCGCTCGAGGTTTTCGCGCGACGGCGCAAACGCGCTCGTGGCCAGCCCTGCCGCCAGCCCGGCGATGACCGGGTCGATGCCCGACTTGAACATCGCCACCCACAGCGCCACGCCGACGAGCACCGCGGCCTGGCGCCGCCAGACCGGCGCGAAGCGAAGCGCCAGCAGCAGCGCGAACAGTCCAAGCGCGACCCCCAGCGCCGGAAGCGAGAGGCGCTTGGTGTAGACCGTGGCGATCACCAGCAGCGCGCCGAGATCATCGACCACGGCGAGCGTCAGCAGGAACACGCGCAGGCGTGTGGCCACACGCGGCGTGAGCAGCGCCAGGGCGCCCAGCGCGAAGGCCGTGTCGGTCGACATCGCCGCGCCCCATCCGTGCGCGCCCGCGCCGCCGGCGTTGAACAGCAGGTAGATGGACACCGGAACGGCCATGCCGCCGATCGCCGCGAGCACGGGCACCGCCAGCCGACGGCGCTCGCGCAGCTCGCCCATGTCGAACTCGCGCTTGGCCTCAAGGCCCACGACGAGGAAGAAGAACGTCATCAGGCCCTCGTTGACCCAGTGGCGCAGATCGGCAGAGATCCCGCTCGCGCCGACGTTGATCGACAGCTTCGTCGTCCACACCGATTCGTAGCTGTCAGACCACGGGGAGTTCGACCACAGCAGCGCGACGATCGTCGCGCCGAGCAGCACGATCGCGCTGCCGGTCTCCGTGCTCAGGAAGTCACGTACCGGAGTGGCGAGGTTTCGCGCCCAGGCGGTGCGGCCGATGAAGGTGGTGGCTTGGGCGTCGGCCATCGCCCGCGATTATCGCGGGCCCGCGTCGCCGAGCCGAGCGTCGCCGCTTGGGCGTTGGCGCTCGGCTCAGCTGATCCTCCTCACGGGGCTAGCGGTGAATCGTCTTGCTCGCTGCGGCAGCGCATCCGGGCGTAGTGCTCGCGCGAGCGTAGAACTTGCCCGACCTGAACCCGCTGTTGCCGATCGACCACACGGCGTGGTGTCCGTGCAGTTCGGCCGTGTCAGAGCCGATCGTCGCGTCGACGCGCGGATTCTGACGAGAGCCCTTCTGTTTGTAGACCGTGATCGTGCGCTGGTCGGCGCACTTGTGCAGCCTCGGGCTGGTCACCGTGCCCGAGTAGTCGCCGTTCTGTCCGGTGATCGTGACGGTCGTGCTGGCAGCCTGCTGGCCTGCCCACTGCCTGTGAGGGCGGGCGCGGTCGAGGGTGACCACGACTACCCCTAGGGTGGCTGTTCGCCGGGTCTGGGGCGACCGAGGATGTGGGTGTCAAATCAATCCACTCCTCAAGGAGAAGCAATGCTCAACCTTCACCTCACCAACACCACAACGAACCTGCTGCGCAAGATGTTCGCCGCCGTGGCAATCGGCGCCGTCGCGCTGGCATTCGTCGGCGCCGGCTCCGCCCACGCCGACAGCAAGCAAGGCTCGGGCGGCTCGCAGGGCTGCCTGATCGAAAACAACGGCCACCTCGAACGGGTCCCCGTTGGTACGAAGATCAGCCTGCTCACCTGCGGCTCCGATGGTGAATGGCACCTCGGCTGGTTGATCACCGAGATCAGCTCGCCGCCGAAAAAAACCGTCAAAACGGTCGGCGTCACGGTCGTCCGCCGCGGCTCCGTGCAGGCCGCGCAGGTTTCGCGCTGACGCGCGAGCGCGTTGCACACGCAAACACGCCAATAGCCCGTTCCGCGCGCCGCTTGAAAGGTGCCGGGGCGGGCTTGCTGGCGCGATCGGCGCAGTCGACACCCGCCGACTGACGATCCACCTAGACTAGGCGCGTGACGGACCATCTGGTCGTCGGCGGACAGCTCGGCAGCTACCTGATCGACTCGGTGATCGGGCGCGGGGGGATGAGCGTCGTATTCAAAGCCAAGCACGCACGGCTGGGCATGCCCGTCGCGCTGAAGGTGCTCGCGCCGGAGCTCAGCTGGTGAGCACGCAAGACGCCGCGGCCAGCCCAGCCTCGGATCGTCGCGAGTCCCGCTACACGGCGTCGCTCGTCGTCAATGCCGCGGTCAGCGCACCCGGCGCAGCGTTCATCTGTCACGTCGGTGGCTCGATCGCTCCCGAAGAGGACTCCGAGCGGCGCGGAGCCTCGGCGTGAACGACGATCCGCTCGCCCGCCATTCGCTGTCGGCCACCGAGCTCAAGGAGTTGCTGTCGGTCGAACGCGCCGGCGAGGCGTTCCTCGCCTTGCGCAACGAGCAGGGAGGACTGCGCTTCTTCACGGCCGGCGACCGCGACGAAGCGACAGACCCGACCAGCACCGTCGGTCGCCGCCCCGAGACCGATCTGTCGCTCGCGTGGGACAGCGAGGTGTCCGGCCTGCACGCCGAGCTGCACCATCTCGGCGGAGAATGGGCGATCGTCGATGACGGACTCTCGACCAACGGGACCTACGTCAACGGTCAGCGTATCTCCGGCCGCAAGCGCCTGCGCGACGGCGACCGCATCCGCGTCGGGCGCACGGTGCTCGCATACAAGGCCGCGCAGGCCGCTCTCGTGCAGGAGACAGTGTCCGCTGGGGATCTGCCCGCCGTGGAGCTCACCGACAGCCAGCGCCGAGTCCTGATCGCCCTCTGCCGGCCCTTTCGCGAGGGCGGCTTCGCAACGCCGGCGACCAACCAGCAGATCGCCGACGAGGTCTTCCTCGGGGTCGACGCGGTCAAGATGCACCTGCGGGCGCTGTTCGGCAAGTTCCAGCTGGGCGCGCTGCCGCAGAATCAGAAGCGCGCGAGACTTGCAGAGCAGGCGCTGCGATACGGCGTGATCTCACATCGCGATCTCAGCTGAGCCGGGCCTTCGCTTACGGCAGCCGCGGACACGCCAGCGCACGCCATGCCGGGCGCATGCGGCCCCGAGCGAGGCCGGCGAGGGGCATTCCGCCAGCCTCGCTGGCCTTTGCGAGATGCCGCCAAACAATTGTCGTGTTTACATAACATGCATTATCGAGCGTTGTAGATCGCGTCCTGCGCGGGCTCGATGAGTTTGGCCGCGCGACTGTGTCCAAACGCGTATAACCCATACGCCCTAGCAACGGAGGACGAAGATGCCCGAGAAGCCAACGCTGTTCGTTTGCCACGGCGACGACGGCGGCCCGCGGATACACCCGTGCCGCCGCGTTCAGGAAGCGCTGCGCGACGCCGGTATCGAGTACGACAAGGTCGTCGCCGCGCACGGCAGCCCGTTGCCGTTCCTGCGCAAAGGCTCGCGCGAGGAGCTGCGCAAGACCACCGGCGACACCAAGCTGCCGACGCTGAAACTGGCCGACGGGACCGTGATCATCCATTCCCGGGCGATCTTCGCGTGGATCGCGCAGCAGACCGCGTGATCGCAGAAGCGTGACGCAGGCATCCGCGCCGCCGGTCTTTCGCGAGCGCCCCGCCGCGGGCGAGGCGAGCGGCCTGCTCGTGCTCCACCACGGGCGCGGCGCCAATGAGCACGACCTGTTGCCGCTAGCCGACGTGCTCGATCCGGCGCGGCGCCTGCACGTGGTCACGCCGCGCGCCCCGCTGACGATCGCCGGCTGGCCCGGCAAGCACTGGTATGTCGTGCCGCGCGTCGGCTATCCCGACGCGGACACCTTCCACGCCGCCTACGCGCTGCTGAGCGCGCTCCACGACGAGCTGTGGCAGCGCACCGGCATCGTGCCCGCGCGCACGGTGCTGGGCGGCTTCTCGATGGGCTCGGTGATGAGCTACGCCCTTGCGCTCGCAGCGCAGCGCCCGGCGCCCGGCGGGATACTCGCCTTCTCCGGCTTCATCCCCACGGTCGACGGCTGGCAGGCGCAGCTGGCCGATCGCGGCGGCGTGCGCGCGTTCATCGCCCACGGGCGCAACGATCCGGTAATCAGCGTCGACTTCGCCCACAGTGCGCGCGAGCGGCTCGTGGCGGGAGGACTCGATGTCGACTACCACGAGTTCGCCGGCGGGCACGAAATCGACCCCTCGCACATCCCCGTTGCGCGCCGGTGGCTGCAGGGTGTCCTTGCCGACGAGCCGCCCGCTCGAGCCGCGGCTCGCTGACACGCGTCCACTGACCAGATCGACGTGCGGCCACCGCGCGAGCGGCTTGCGGTTATGTGACCAGCAGGTCGACGATCGCTGAGACGCCGACGACGACGATCAGCGCACGCAGCGCGTTCGGATGCAGGCGCCGGCCGTAGCGTGCGCCGATCTGTCCGCCGATGATCGACGTCACGGCGATGATCGCCGCCGGCGCCCACTCGACGTGTGCGGCGAAGATGAAATACACGCCGGCGACGCCGTTGACAGTCCCCGCGAGCACGTTCTTCAGCGCGTTTGAGCGGTGCAGGCTCTGCGGCAACATCACGCCGAAGATCGCCAGCAGGAGGATCCCCTGCCCCGCGCCGAAGTAGCCGCCGTATACGCCGGTTATGTAAACCGCAACGGGGGTCAGGACGATCGCCCTGCGCGACCGCGCCGCCACGTGTCCGGCCAGGCGCCGGTTCAGGCGCGGTTGAAAGACCGTGAGCACCAGCGCAATGGCGATGAACACCGGCACGACGTCCTTGAACGCCGACGCCGGCAGCACCAGCAGCAGCACCGCGCCCGTGACGCCGCCTAGCACCGACATCGCGCCGAACCTGACCGCCATCCTGCCCTGGCCCGCGAGCTCGCGCCGGTAGCCGATCGCGCCGGATGCGGCACCGGGCACGAGCCCGATCGTGTTCGACACGTTGGCGGTCACCGGCGCGTAGCCGAAGGCGAGCAGGACCGGGAAGGTGATCAGCGTGCCGCTGCCCACGACCGTGTTGATCGTCCCCGCCGCCGTGCCGGCGATCGCGATCGCGATGACCTCGCCGATGCTCATCGGCGCGCGAGCAGCTGCCCGGTGGTCGCCTCGCCCGATTCGTAGAAGACCATCCCGACGCCGTCGGAGGTCGCCAAGCGCTGAGCCGTGGGCACGCGGCGGAGCCTATCTGCGCGGCAAACCGCAGCCGACGCCGTGCCCCACGGCCCCGAATCCGCCGTCAGGACGCCGACCCTGGGCCGGCCAGCCGCGCCGGCCACGCTCAAGTTCGCGTCGCCCACCGACGACGACGTATTCAGGCACGCGACGACGGGCGAATCATGACGATCAGGCAGACCGGTCCAAAGACGAATGTAGGCTCGGCGGTGATCGTCGGGCTCGGGCGCGCGCGCCGGCTTCGGTCCGCCATCCTGGCCGCCGCTGGCCTCGGGCTGTTGCTCACGACGATGGCCGTGGCGATCGTGTTCTCGCAGGAGCAGTCAAGGGCCCAGCTGCGGACCAACTTCGCGCTGCGCGCCACCAACTCGGCGCAGCTCGTCTCCACCTACCTCACCGAGCAGGCCGCGCGCCAGCAGCGCACCGCCCGCCAGTTTCTCTCCGCGCCGGACGTGTCCGCGGGGCGCTTCAACCTCGTCGTGTCGGCGTTCGGCGCAGTCGCCGCCGACCTTCTCGACCGTCACGGCGACCTGCTCGCCGTCGTGCCCTCCGCTCCGACGCTGATCGGTCAGCAGTTCGCGACTCGCGACCGCCACTTCGAAGTCGCCGAGCAAGGCAGCACGGCGGTGTCGAACGTCGTTCAGTCGACCGTCGAGGATCTCCCCCTCATGGCAGTCGCCGTGCCGTATGTCACCGCGCAAGGACGCCGCGTGTTCAGCGTGGCCTACCGAGCGTCCGGCGCGACGCTCACGGCCTTCGTCGACCACACGATCGCCTATCGCCAGCACGAGGTGTTCCTCGTAGACGCGACGGGTCGCCTGCTCGCGGCCAGCCCGCGCACGAGCGCGGAGACGCTCGCTGCGGCCGACGCCAAGCTCGCCCACGCCGTCGCCGGCAAGAGCCAAGGCTCGCTCGCAGGCAAAGGCCCGACCACGTTCACCTCCGCGCCGGTTGCCGGGACTGCGTGGAGACTCGTCGTCGCCGTTCCCGACAGCATCCTCTACAACTCGGTCGCCGGCTTCTCCCACCTCGTCCCCTGGCTGGTGTTCGCGCTGGTGGCGCTGCTGGGGATTCTGCTGGTGGCCCTGCTCAGCCGCTCGCTTGCCGACCGTGCGCGGCTGGCGACGCTCTCGGCGAAGATGGAGCGCACGGCGCAGACGGACTCGCTCACCGGCCTCTACAACCGGCGCGCGCTCACCGAGCACGTCGCGCGCAGCGCGGCGCACGCTCGGCGCCACAACGTGCCGGTCTCGGTCTTGATGATCGATCTCAACCGCTTCAAGCAGATCAACGACACCTTCGGCCACGAGGCGGGCGACCAGGTGCTCTGCGGCTTCGCTGGCTGCATGCGCGAGGTCTTCCGGGTCGACGACGTCTACGGCCGCTGGGGCGGCGACGAGTTCTTCGCGGTGCTTCCCGCGACCGACGCAGACGGCGCGGCCATCTCCGCAGCGCGACTGATCACCGTTGCCGCATCGGTGAAGCTGGAGGAGATCGGCTTGGCCGACGGCATTGCCCTGAGCGTCGGCATCGCGACCGGCATCCTCCCCTCCCCTCAGGATCTCGTCCGCGAGGCAGATCTCGACCTCTACCGCAGCAAGGCCGGACGTCGGGGCCGAGCGGACGGCGAGATCTCCAGTCGGGCGCCGGCCGAGCACGCGTAGCGGCCTGCGAGCCCACGAGTCCCTCCCGGATCCCGAACGACCGCTCGGCGCCTCCCCGTCCGCGACGCCGGGGACACTTCTCCGATGGTTCGCGCACGATCCGTATGGCAAGCACAACGGCACGCATGAGCGTGCTGCGCGACGCGGCGCTGACGCTGCGCCCCGCACCCGGCGATCGCCACGGCCCGCTGGTACCGATGATGGTCGCGCTGACGCTGCTCACCGGACTCGTCGACGCCGTCAGCTACCTCAGGCTCGGGCACGTGTTCGTCGCCAACATGACCGGCAACGTCGTCTTTCTCGGCTTCGCGCTCGCGGGCGCCGGCGGGCTGTCGGTGGCGGCATCGCTGGTCGCGCTCGCCTCCTTCCTGCTCGGCGCGTTCGCCGGCGGCTGGCTGGGCTCGCGCAACGCGGCGCACCGCGGGCGCCTGCTGCGGGCGGCGACGGTGGTCCAGGCGCTGCTGATCATGCTCGCCCTGCTGCTCGCGCTGCTCGCGCAAGAACCGCTGGTCGAAGGCGCGCGCTACGCGCTGATCGGCGCGCTCGCCGGCGGCCTGCTCACGTTGCACGTGTCGATCGCCGCCACGCTGGCGCTCGCGCTGGCGATCGGCAGCGCCCTCGCGCTGGCCGCCCACGTCCTGTCGGGCTCCACCGCAGCGTGGACGCGCAGCTGAACGCAAGCGCACTGCAGCGGCGCCCGGAGACCGTGCCCGTGCGCCGCGCCTGCGCTATTTGACCGTCAGCGTGCCTTCCATGCCCGCCTGGCGGTGTCCGGGAACCGAGCAGAAGAACTTGTAGGTGCCCGGTTTCAGGCTCACCGAGAGCGTCTTTGAGCCGCCGGCGAACGTCGGCGTCGCCCCGACCTTTTCTCCGGAGGCGGATTCGATCGTGAAGTTGTGCGACAGGGGCGAGCTGTTGGTGAAGTCGACCGATATCGTGCCCGACTTCGCGCTCAGCGACTTGGTGCTGTAGGCGAGCTGGCCTTCGGGGTTCGCTTCCAGGCTCAGCTTTTCCGATCCGCCGGCGGGCGCCGGGGTTGCGGACGTGGCCGAGCTGGTGGTCGGGGCCTGCGCCGCGGTGCTCGCCGAGGAGGAGCTGGACGAAGAGCTGCCGCAGCCGGCCAGCGCCAGCAGAGCTGCGGCGAGCGCGAGCGCGGAGATTGACAACACGGAGCGCTTCGTTACGTGACCTGCTGCTTGGAACCTCACGTCGGATCCTCCATTGGTCGGGGTCCTCGGCTCTTACGACACCGCCCGGTGCAGATCCTTCCCGGCCGCCGCGACGGGCGGGCGCCGCCGTCTGCGCTTGAGCATACGCCGAGACTCGCCCGCGGCCCCTCTACCGTGTCCTGCGATGGATCTCGAGCAGGCGATACGCACGCGCCGTACGCACAAGGCGTTCGGAGCAGACGCGCTCGACGCAGCCACGCTCGACGAGCTGTTCGAGCTCGCGCGCTGGGCGCCCAACCACCACCTGACAAACCCGTGGCGCTTTCGCGTGCTCGGTCCGCGCTCGCGCGAGCGGCTGATGGAGCTTGCCGAAGCGGCGCAGCCGGGCTCCGCGGTCAAGCTGCGGCGCGCGCCGACGCTGGTCGTCGTCAGCGTGCAGAGCAGCGGCGAGGAGGCGCAGGATCGCGAGGATCTGCTCGCAACGGCCGTGGCCGCGTACATCGTGCTGCTCGGCGCGCACGCCCGCGGTCTGGCCGGCTACTGGCGCACCGTCCCGCTGCTGGATCAGCCCGGCGCACGCGAGCTGCTCGGCCTGGACGCGCAGGAGTCGCCGCTCGGCCTGCTCTACCTCGGCGCGCCCGTGCAAGAGCAGCGTGTGCCAGACCGCGCGCCGCCCGGCGAGTTCGCTACCTATCTCGACTGAGCGCGCCGCGCACCGGCCTCGTCGGCGTGGTGGTAGTTGCCGCCGCGCATCAGCGAGGCGGCGGCGGCGATCAGACAGGCGACGATCGCGAACAGGAACGCCTCGTGCAGGCCTGTGCTGAAGGGGCCGGAGATCAGCTGCGGGAAGAACGAGCGCCCGGTGAGCGCCGCGTGATTGGGCGCCGAGAGCGAGCCGAGCGCGTGCGGGCCGACGAGATGTTCGATCGGGTTGTAGCCGAGGAACGCGGCGAACAGGATCGACACCGGCGGCACGTTCGATGCGCTGTGCGCCGTCGCGGCGGTGACGCCGTGCGCCTGCAGCCCGGCGGCCAGCGCGTGCGGGAGGTTCGCGGCCAGCCCGAGGATCATCAGCGTGAAGAAGATCCCCACCGACAGCACCTGCGCGGAGTTCTGGAAGGTCTGGTTCATGCCGCCGCCCGCGCCGCGGTCCTGCGGCGGCAGGCTGTTCATCACCGCGGCTCTGTTCGGCGAGGCGAACAGCCCCATCGACGCGCCCATCAGCAGCAGCACGGCGGCGAAGACCGCAAAGGAGAAGTCGATCGGCAGCAGGCTCAGCAGCACGAACGACAGCGCCGAGCCGAGCATCCCGCCGGTGGCGAACCAGCGCGCGCCGAAGCGGTCGGACAGGTAGCCCGACGTCGGGCCGGCGATCAGCATGCCGAGCGTCAGCGGCAGCATGTACAGGCCGGCGCGCAGCGGCGTGTCGACGTAGTCGACGCCGTGCTCGGGCAGCCAGATGCCCTGCAGCCAGATGATCAGCATGAACATCA